>WPCJ01305796.1_pt1 | contig 14256 bp, 13 predicted proteins | sample 5399831 | NCBI WGS metagenome assembly WPCJ01 (sample SAMN12869470, study PRJNA574797) | sludge metagenome | isolation source: wastewater treatment of pH10 | place: China:Beijing | collected 2019-05-20 | reverse complement strand
CGACGCCCGCCTGTGGCTGGCCGGCGGCTGGCTCGCCCTGGCGCTGCTGGCGGCCATCTTCGCGCCGCTGGTCGCGCCGCACGATCCGCTCGCGCAGGACCTCATGCTCGAACGGCTGCCGCCCTTCTGGATGCAGGGTGCCGAACCCGGCTACTGGCTGGGCACGGACAGCCTCGGCCGGGACCTGCTGTCGCGCCTCATCTACGGCGGCCGGGTCGCCTTCATCGTCGCCTTCGCCGCGGCCTTCGCCGCCTGCATCGTCGGTTCGACGCTCGGGCTGATCGCGGGTTATTTCGGCGGCTGGGCCGACCGCATCATCTCACGCATCGTCGATATCTGGATGGCCTTCCCGCCGGTGCTCTTCGCCATACTGCTCGTCGCCGTGTTCGGCACCGGGCTGACCTCCGTCATCATCGCGATCGCCGTGATCGACTGGACCCGTTTCTGCCGCGTCATCCGGGCGGAGGCGATGGGGCAGGCGCGCATGGACTACATAGAGAACGCGAGGATTGCCGGCTTCGGGCGCATCCGCATCATGCTGTCGGAAGTGCTGCCCAACGTGCTGCCCTCCGTTGTGGCGCTGCTGTCACTGGAGATGGGCATCGCGGTGATCGTCGAGGCTATCCTCTCCTTCGTCAACCTCTCCATCTCGACCGACGACCCGACATGGGGCGGCATCATCGCGGAGGGGCGGCTGTCTATCCATCAGGCATGGTGGGTGCTGGTCTTCCCGCTTGTCACGCTGTTCCTGACCGTGCTGTCGTTCAGCCAGTTCGGCGAGGGCTTGAAATCCCGTTTCGACCCGGTGCTACGATGAGCGCCTGCCTCGACATATCCAACTTCAGCGCGACGCTCTCTACAGGCCAGCGCGTCCTGCGCTCGGTGTCGCTCGCTGTCGAGCCTGGCGAGGTCCATGCGCTGGTCGGCGAAAGCGGCGCGGGCAAGAGCATGATCGGCAAGGCCGTGCTCGGCGTGCTGCCGTCCAGCGTGCGCATCGCCGAAGGATCGATCCGACTGGAAGGCACCGATCTCGGCAGGCTCTCGCCCAGGGAGCGCCGCCGCGTCATCGGAGCGAAGACGGCGCTGATCCCGCAGGACCCGCTGACGGCGCTCAACCCCTCGCGCCGCGTCGGCCCGCAGATGACCGACCGGCTCGTCCACATCCTCGGCTGGACAGGCGAGCGGGCGGACAGCCGCGTGCGGCAACTGCTCGACGAGGTGCATATCCGCGACCCCGACCGCGTCATGCGCGCCTACCCGCATGAGCTGTCTGGCGGCATGCGCCAGCGTGTGCTGATCGCGGCGGCATTCGCTTCCGAGCCGCGCCTGATCGTGGCCGACGAGCCGACGACCGCGCTCGACGTGACCGTGCAGAAGCAGATCCTGCGGCTCATCGCGCAGCTTCAGAAGGAGCACGGCACGGCGATCCTGTTCGTCACGCACGATCTCGGCGTCGTCGCCAAGATCAGTCAGAAGGTGACGGTGCTCTACGCCGGCAAGGTGGTCGAGGAGGCCGACACCGCCGCACTTTTCGCCGCCCCGCAACACGCCTACACACGCGCTCTCATGCTGGCGACGCCGCGCTATACCGATCCGCTGGCCTCGCTCAGGCCGGTCGACGACCAGGTCCTCGAAGGACTCGCAGCCGAGATCGCCGCCGCCGACCAGGACTGGAGGCCATCCCATGACTGAGCCGCTGTTCAGGGCAACCGGGCTCAGGGTGAGCCTGCCGGACATGACGCGCAAGCCCATGATCGGAAGCGCGCCGATGGTCGAGATCCTCAAGGGGCTCGATTTCGAGCTGCCGCGAAACTCGGTTACGGGCATCGTCGGCGAATCCGGTTCCGGAAAATCCACGCTCGGCCGCGCGCTGGTCCGGCTGATCGAGCCCAGCGCGGGCACAGTGACCTTCGACGGACGCGACATCACGCATCTGCCGGAGTCGGACCTGCTACCGTTGAGGCGTAACCTGCAGATGATCTTCCAGGACCCGATGTCGTCGCTGAACCCGCGCCGAACCATCGGCGCGATCATCGCCGCGCCGCTCAGACACAACGGACTGACCGACAATATCGACGTCCGCGTTTCGGACGCGCTGAAGCGCGTCGGCCTGCCGGAGAGCTTCGCCGGCCGCTACCGCCATGAATTGTCGGGCGGGCAGCGGCAGCGCGTCGGCATCGCAAGGGCGCTTGCCCTGTCGCCCGACTTCGTGCTGGCCGACGAGATCGTGTCGGGCCTCGACGTTTCGACGCAGGCGCAGATCCTCACCTTGCTGGAAAGACTGGCCGACGAGATGGGGCTGACGGTCGCCTTCATCAGCCACGACCTGTCGGTCATCCGGCGGCTGTGCCGGCAGGTGATCGTCATGCGCAATGGCGAGATCGTCGAACAGGGACCGACCGACGCACTGTTCGCCGACCCGCAGCACGCCTACACGCGCGACCTGATCGCGGCCATCCCGCTTCCCGAAATCGACGCCGACTGGCTGAAGGCGGGATAGCAGGCTTTCAAAGAGCATCCGGCCAGCGGGCGACGGATGCACAGCAAACGTGAGCGGCCCGCTAAAAATGGGAGACGTCTACGTGAAAGCACATCTTCGCACCACCGTTCTCATGACAGCGCTTCTGGGCGGCGCAGGCATCGCCGCGGCCGATTCCATTCCCGGCATGCGCGGCCACGATCATACCGGCGTCACCGTGCCCGACATGCAGCAGGCCGTCGATTTCTTCACCAATGTGATCGGCTGCGAAAAGGCCATGTCGTTCGGCCCCTTCGCCGACGACAAGGGCACCTTCATGCAGGACCTTCTCGGCGTGGACCCAAAGGCTGTCATCGAGGAGATCACGCTGGTCCGCTGCGGCTTCGGCTCCAATGTCGAGCTGTTCAAATATACCGCCCCGGATCAGAAGGACATGACGCCGAAGAACAGCGACATCGGCGGCTATCACATCGCCTTCTATGTGGACGATATAGCGGCCGCCAAAACCTATCTCGACGGCAAGGGCGTCGCCACGCGCATGGGGCCGCTGCCCGTCAACGAAGGCCCGGCGGCGGGCCAGTCGATCCTTTATTTCCAGGCGCCGTGGGGCTTGCAGTTCGAGGCGATCAGCTATCCCGAAGGCATGGCCTATGAGAAGGACGCCAAGACGGTGCTGTGGAGCCCGAAGGACCCCGCGAAATAAGCCGGTCCATCGGCGGCGGGAAAGCGAGGCAACCGGACGCGTGCCTGCCGCCGGCAGACTCCGGCCAAATTCGCCGCAGCTTGAAATTTCAAGCTTGAAATAATTCGACGCCGGCGTGATAGTCTTGCCAGCAACAAGGATGAGGATATCGCACAGATGAAAGTTGCGGTTCTCGGTGGCGGGCCTGCGGGCCTCTATTTTGCGATCTCGATGAAATTGCGGGACTCCTCGCACGAGATCACCGTCATCGAGCGCAACAAGCCGGACGACACCTTCGGCTGGGGCGTGGTCCTGTCGGCGGAGACGCTCGACAATCTGACGCGCAACGATCCCGTCAGCGCCGTCTGGATCAAGCGCCATTTCGCCTATTGGGACGACATCGCGGTCGTCTACAAGGGCGTGCGCACCGTCTCCACCGGACATGGTTTCTGCGGCATCGGGCGCAAGCGCCTGCTGCTGCTGCTGCAAAGGCGCGCGCGCGAACTCGGCATCAAGGTCCTGTTCGAGACCGAGGCGCAGGACCCCCGCCCCTATATGGAGACGCACGACCTCGTCGTGGCGGCGGACGGCCTCAATTCGCGTTCGCGCACGACCTTCGCGGACGTCTTCAAGCCGGATATCGACACGCGCAAATGCAAGTTCGTCTGGCTCGGCACCCGCCAGAAGTTCGACGACGCCTTCACCTTCATCTTCGAGAAGACAGAGCATGGCTGGGTGTGGGCGCACGCCTACCAGTTCGACCCGGATACCGCGACCTTCATCGTCGAATGTTCGCAGGAGACCTGGGACAAGTTCGGCTTCGGCGGGATGAGCCAGCAGGAATCCATCGCGACCTGCGAGAAGATTTTCGAAAAGCATCTCGGCGGCCATCCGCTGATGACCAACGCCAACCACATCCGCGGCTCGGCATGGATCAACTTCCCGCGCGTGCTGTGCGAGCGCTGGTCCCACGAGAACCTCGCGCTGATGGGTGACGCTGCCGCGTCCGCCCACTTCTCGATCGGCTCCGGCAGCAAGCTGGCGCTGGAGAGCGCCGTGGCGCTGGCCGACTACGTGCATTCCGAGCCCGACCTGGAGTCCGCCTTCCGCAAGTATGAGGATGCGCGACGCACAGAGGTGCTGAAACTTCAGTCGGCGGCGCGCAACTCGCTCGAATGGTTCGAGGAGATCGAGCGCTATCTCGACCTCGATCCCGTGCAGTTCAACTATTCGCTGCTGACGCGCTCGCAGCGCATCAGCCACGAGAACCTGCGCCTGCGCGATCCCGAATGGCTGGGCGGCGCGGAGGAGTGGTTCCAGCGCGAGGCGGGCGCGTCCAGTGAGAACTGGAAGCGCGCGCCGATGTTCGCGCCGTTCCGCCTGCGCGACATGGACCTCGTCAACCGTGTCGTCGTCTCGCCGATGGCGCAGTACAAGGCCGTCGACGGCTGCCCGACCGACTGGCACTTCACCCACTATGCCGAGCGCGCCAAGGGCGGCGCGGGCCTCGTCTATATCGAGATGACCTGCGTCAGCCCCGAAGGCCGCATCACGCCCGGCTGCCCGGGCTTCTACAAGCCTGAGCACGAAGCCGCGTGGAAGCGGCTGGTGGACTTCGTGCATCGTGAGACGCAGGCAAAGATCTGCGCGCAGATCGGCCATTCCGGCGCGAAGGGCTCGACCCAGCTCGGCTGGGAAGAAGGCGACGCGCCGCTCGCCGAAGGCAACTGGCCGCTGTTGGCCGCCTCGGCCGTCGCATGGTCGCCGCGCAACCAGACGCCGAAGGCCATGACGCGCTTGGACATGGACATGGTGCGCGCACAGTTCGTCGCGTCGGCGCAAATGGCCGACCGTTGCGGTTTCGACATGATCGAGATTCATGCCGCGCACGGCTACCTGCTTTCCTCATTCATCACGCCGCTGACCAACAAGCGCACGGACGACTATGGCGGATCGCTCGAGAGCCGCATGCGCTATCCGCTGGAGATATTCCAGGCGATGCGCGAGGTCTGGCCCCTTCACAAGCCGATCTCGATGCGCATCTCGGCCAATGACTGGGTGGGCATAGAGGGCGTGACGCCCGCCGACGCCGTCGAGATTGCGCGCATGTTGAGCGCGGCGGGCGTCGACATCTGCGACGTCTCGGCGGGGCAGACATCGATCCTCGCAAAGCCCGTCTACGGCCGCATGTTCCAGACGCCGTTCTCCGACCGTATCCGCAACGAAACGGGCATGGCCACCATGGCGGTCGGCAACATCTACGAGCCGGACCACGTCAACTCGATCCTGATGGCCGGCCGCGCCGACCTCGTTTGCCTCGCGCGGCCGCATCTCGCCGATCCCTACTGGACGCTGCATGCGGCGGTGACGCTGGGCGATCGCGGCGTGAAATGGCCCGATCCGTACCTGCCCGGCCGCGACCAGCTCTACCGCCTCGCCGCGCAACGCAACGCAGCGGTGCCGGAGCTCAAGGTATGACCACGCCTCACCGATGCCCCTCACCCCGGCCCTCTCCCCGTACAGAGCGGGGAGAGGGAGTACCCTGCGTCGCAGTCAACCTTTTCACCGCGAACGAGGAAACGGGTGCATCGGCTTTGCGGCCGGCCTCCTTCTCTCCGTCCTTGCGGGGAGAAGGTCCCGGCAGAGGGATGAGGGGCCGTGCGGCGTTTCGAGGAGCGGGCGGATGATCCCCTTCCGCCATGCATTGGTGACCGGCGGCGGATCGGGCGTCGGGCGTTCCATAGCGCTTGCACTTGCCGGGGCTGGCGTCGACGTGACGATCTGCGGCCGCCGCGCGGAGCAGCTTGAAACCGTGGCGTCGCAGAACCCGCGCATCCATGCCGTCCCAGCCGACGTCACCGACCAGCAGGCCGTCGCCGCACTCTACGAAAAGGCGCAAGGCGCGCGGGGGCCGTTCGAGATCGTGATCGCCAATGCAGGGCTCGCGGAAAGCGCACCGGCCCACAAGGTCTCGCTCGACGACTGGAACAGGACGCTCGCCGTAAACCTGACGGGCGCGTTCCTGACCGTGCAGCCTGTGTTGCCGGGCATGACGGAGCGCAAGGCCGGCCGCATCGTCTTCATCGCCTCGACCGCCGGCCTCAAGGGATACGGCTATGTCGCGCCCTATGTCGCGGCAAAGCATGGCGTGGTGGGCCTGATGCGCTCGCTCGCGGCGGAGACTGTGAGGACCGGCATCACGGTCAACGCGGTCTGCCCCGGCTTCGTCGAGACGGACATGCTGGAACGGTCTGTCAGCAGGATCGTCGAGAAGACGGGCCGTTCGGCCGAAGAGGCACGCGCCTCCCTTACCGCCACCAATCCGCAGGGGAGGCTCGTCCAACCCGACGAGGTGGCGGACGCCGTCCTGTGGCTCTGCGGTGACAAGGCAGGCTCGATCACAGGCCAGACGATCTCCGTGTCGGGAGGCGAGACATGGTAAGCGCGCCCCTTTCGGCGATCTCCAAGGACAGCAAGGAGCGGCTGCGTCTGTGGATCAGGATGCTGCGCGCGTCGCGCACCATCGAGGCGGAATTGCGCGAGCGGCTGCGGCAGGAATTTGACACGACGCTGCCCCGCTTCGACGTGATGGCGGCGCTCTATCGCGCGCCCGAAGGCATGCTGATGAGCGGCCTGTCGTCTTTCCTGCTTGTCTCCAACGGCAACGTGACCGGCATCGTCGACCGCCTCGTCTCCGAGGGGCTGGTGACGCGCGCGCGCCGCAACGGCGACCGCCGCACCTCGATGGTGAAGCTGACGGACGCGGGCAGGGTGCAGTTCGAGGCCATGGCAGGTGCGCATGAAACATGGATCGGCGAACTGCTCGGCGGCGTCGGCGAGGAAGACACCGCGCGCCTCGCCGCCATGCTGAAATCGTTCCGCAGCAATTGGGAGGGACGCGAATGACCGGACCAGGAGATTCGAGGATAGCCGCGCTGAAGCCGCAGCATTTCATCTGTGACGTCGAGGGGCGCATCGCGAAGATCCGGCTCGACCGGCCGGAGCGCAAGAATCCGCTGACCTTCGAATCCTATGCCGAACTGCGCGACACGTTCCGCGCGCTTGCCTATGCCGACGACATCGACGCGGTCGTATTCCTGCCGAACGGCGGCAATTTCTGCTCTGGCGGCGACGTGCATGACATCATCGCGCCGCTGGTCAGGATGGACATGAAGCAGCTTCTTGCCTTCACCCGCATGACCGGCGATTTCGTCAAAGCGATGCTGAACTGCGGCAAGCCGATCATTTCGGCCGTCGACGGCGTGGCGGTGGGCGCGGGCGCGATCATCGCGATGGCTTCCGACATGCGCATCGCGACGCCTGAAGCGAAGACAGCCTTCCTATTCACCCGCGTCGGCCTGGCAGGCTGCGACATGGGTGCCTGCGCGATCCTGCCACGAATCATCGGCCAGGGCCGCGCCGCCGAATTGCTCTATACCGGCCGCACCATGAGCGCGGCGGAGGGTGAGCGCTGGGGCTTCTACAACCGTCTGGCGGAAGCAGACGCGCTCGAGGCGGAAGCGATGGAGCTCGCCGACCGTATCGTATCCGGCCCGACCTTCGCCCACGGCATCACCAAGACGCAGCTCAACCAGGAATGGTCGATGGGGCTCGACCAGGCCATCGAGGCCGAAGCGCAGGCGCAGGCCATCTGCATGCAGACGAAGGACTTCGAGCGCGCCTACACCGCCTTCGTAGCGAAGAAGAAGCCTGTGTTCGAGGGGAACTGATGCCCGACCGCTCCTTCCTGAACTGGCCCTTCTTCGAACAGCGCCACCGCGACTGGGCGGAAAAGCTGGACGCATGGTGCGCGACAAACCTGCCGGTCGACCATCAAGACGTGGACGCGGCCTGCCGGAAGCTCGTGGACATGCTCGGCCGCGACGGATGGCTGAAGCCAACGGCGATCGACACGCAAGACCCCGCGCCGCTCGACGTGCGCACGCTGTGCATCGCCCGCGAGACGCTGGCGCGGCATGACGGCCTCGCAGACTTCGCCTTCGCCATGCAGGGGCTCGGCACCGGCGCGATCAGCCTTTTCGGCACGGACGAACAGAAGGCATGGCTGGAGAAGACGCGCGCGGGCAAGGCGATCTCGGCCTTCGCACTGTCGGAGCCGCGCTCCGGCTCCGATGTCGCCAACATGGACATGACCGCCACGAGGGACGGCGACGCTTATGTGCTGAACGGCGAGAAGACCTGGATATCCAATGGCGGCATCGCCGATTTCTACATCACCTTCGCCCGCACGGGCGAAGCGCCCGGCGCCAAGGGGCTGTCGGCCTTCGTCGTTCCCGCTGAGACCAAGGGGCTTACCGTCGCGGAGCGGCTGGAGGTCATCGCGCCGCATCCGCTTGCGCGCCTTGCCTTCGACGATGCGCGCATTCCTGCCTCCGCCATGATCGGCAAGCCCGGCGAAGGCTTCAAGATAGCCATGTCGGTGCTCGACGTGTTCCGCTCGACAGTGGGTGCTGCCGCGCTCGGCTTCGCGCGCCGCGCGCTGGACGAAAGCCTGAAGCGCGCGGCCGACCGCAAGCTGTTCGGCGCGCCGCTGGCCGAGCTGCAGATGGTGCAGGGACACCTCGCCGACATGGCGCTCGACATCGATGCGGCCGCGCTGCTCGTCTACCGCGCCGCATGGACCAAGGATTCAGGCGCAGCGCGCGTGACGCGCGAGGCCGCCATGGCGAAGCTTTTCGCCACCGACAGAGCGCAGGAAGTCATCGACAAGGCCGTGCAGCTTCATGGTGGCGACGGCGTGCGCAAGGGCCATGTCGTGGAAAGCCTCTACCGCGAAATCCGCGCGCTGAGGATCTATGAGGGCGCATCCGACGTTCAGAAGGTCGTCATCGCACGGCAGGTGCTGGCCAACTTGCAGAAGAGCTGAAACTCCAGGGAGGACGAGGAATGGGAAAGGATCTCGCGAAGGGCATCACCGCGAACGGGTCTGGCTTCGACGGCGTGAAATGGAACATCCTCGGCCAGACTTATTATCCGAAGGCCGAATGCGAGAGCACCTTTGCCTTCGAGACGAACAGCGAAGCGGGACAGTTCGTTCCCGTCCACATCCATCCCGACCAGGACGAATTCATTCTCGTGCAGGAAGGCCAGCTTGAACTGAAGCTCGACGGCGTCTGGTCGACCGCGAAAGCAGGCGATCTCGTACGCATGCCGCGCGGCATCCCGCACGGCTATTTCAACAAGTCCGACAAGCCTTGCCGCGCGCTGTTCTGGGTGTCGCCCGCAGGCCGGCTGAAGGAACTGTTCGAACAGTTGCACGACAAGAGCGATATCCCGACGATCGTAAGGCTGTCGGCCGAACACGATGTCGATTTCCTGCCGGAAGAAGCGAACGCGTAGATGCTGGGTCCTTCCGCCCATATCGACACCTTCGCGCGCGACAACCTGCCTCCGCCGGACGAATGGCCGGATTTCCTGCTCGATGGTTTCGACTATCCCGAACGGCTGAACGCGGCTGTCGAACTGACCGACCGGCTGGTCGAAAAGGGTTTTGGCGACAACACGGCTCTGATCGGCAACGGGCGGCAGCGCACCTACAAGGAACTGTCGGACTGGACCAATCGTCTCGCGCATGCGCTGGTCGATAATTACGGCGTGAAGCCCGGCAACCGCGTGCTGATCCGGTCGGCGAATAATCCCGCCATGGTCGCCTGCTGGCTGGCCGCGACCAAGGCCGGCGCGGTGGTGGTCAACACCATGCCGATGCTGCGCACGGGCGAACTGACGCAGATCGTCGACAAGGCGGAAATCACGCTGGCGCTGTGCGACACGCGCCTGATGGACGAGATGGTCGCCTGCGCCAAGACCAGCCGCTTCCTCAAGCAGGTCATCGGCTTTGACGGCACGGCCAACCATGACGCCGAGCTTGACCGCGCGGCGCTCCGCAAGCCGGTGCGCTTCGACGCCGTGCAGACGGGGCGCGACGACGTCGCCCTGCTCGGCTTCACCTCGGGCACGACCGGCGTACCGAAGGCAACGATGCATTTCCATCGCGACCTGCTGATCATAGCCGATGGCTATGCCAGGGAGGTGCTCGGCGTCACGCCAGACGACGTCTTCGTCGGCTCGCCGCCGCTTGCCTTCACCTTCGGGCTCGGCGGTCTGGCGATCTTCCCGCTGCGCTTCGGCGCGGCCGCCACGCTGCTGGAAAGCGCGACCCCGCCGAACATGGTCGAGATCATCGAAACCTATCGCGCGACCATCAGCTTCACCGCGCCGACCGCCTACCGCGCCATGCTGGCCGCGATGGACAAGGGCGCGGACCTTTCCTCGCTGCGTATCGCGGTGTCGGCCGGCGAGACCCTGCCCGCCCCCGTCTTCGACGACTGGACGGCCAAGACCGGCAAGCCGATCCTCGACGGCATCGGCTCCACCGAGATGCTGCACATCTTCATCTCCAACCGGCTCAACGACATGGCAGCGGGACGCACTGGCAAGCCCGTAACCGGATACGAAGCCCGCATCGTCAACGAGAGCATGAAGGAAGTGCCGCGCGGGACGGTCGGAAGGCTCGCAGTTCGCGGTCCGACCGGCTGCCGCTACATGGCCGACGAGCGCCAGCGCTTCTATGTTCGCGACGGCTGGAACCTGACCGGCGATTCCTTCGTGCAGGACGAGGACGGCTTCTTCCACTTTGCCGCGCGTTCCGACGACATGATCGTCTCGTCCGGCTACAACATCGCCGGGCCGGAGGTGGAAGCCGCGCTGCTGTCGCACGCGCATGTGAAGGAATGCGCGGTGATCGGTGCCCCCGATCCCGACCGCGGCCAGATCGTCGAGGCCCATGTCGTTCTGGCCGGGGGCGTCGCCGGTGACGAGCTGACCCGAAAGATACTGCAGGACCACGTCAAGGCGACGATCGCGCCTTACAAATACCCGCGTTCCGTGAAATTCATCGATGCGCTGCCCAAGACGCAGACCGGCAAGATCCAGCGGTTCCGGTTGAGGGACAGGCCATGAGCACAGACTTCGCCAGAACCCGCGCGCTTTTCGACATCCCCGAAGGGATGATCTATCTCGACGGCAATTCGCTCGGCCCGCTGCCGGTCGCGGCCAAGGCGCGCGTCGCGGACATGCTGGCGAACGAGTGGGGCAGGTATCTCATAAAGGGATGGAACGCCGCCGGCTGGATGATGCAGCCGCGCAAGATCGGCGACCGGATCGGCAGGTTGATCGGCGCCCCGGAGGGCACGGTCGTCATGGGCGACACGCTGTCGATCAAGGTCTATCAGGCACTCGCCTCGGCGCTCGATCTCAATCCCACCCGCAGGGTCGTGCTGTCCGACAGCGGCAATTTCCCCTCCGACCTCTACATGGCGCAGGGATTGATCGGCTCGCTCGGTCGCGGGCTGGAGTTGAAGGTGGTGGAGCCGGAGGCGGTCGAAGACGCGATCGACGAGACCGTCGCAGTGCTGATGCTCACCGAAGTGGACTACCGCACCGGCCGGCTGCACGACATGAAGGCCCTGACAGCCAAGGCACATGCCAATGGCGCGCTGACCGTCTGGGATCTCGCCCATTCGGCGGGTGCGCTGCCGATCGATCTCTTGGACGCGGGCGCGGACTTCGCGGTCGGCTGCACCTACAAATACCTCAATGGCGGACCGGGCGCGCCGGCCTTCATCTATGTCGCGCCGAAACACGCCGACACCGCCCGCCCTGCCCTGTCCGGATGGCTCGGCCATGAAGCACCCTTCGCCTTCGACCTCGACTATCGCGCGGGCCAGGGCATCGACCGGATGCGTGTCGGCACGCCGCCGGTCATCGCGCTGACGGTGCTCGACGCCGCGCTCGACGCCTGGGAAGGGGTGTCGATGGCGGATGTGCGCGCGGCGTCCATCGCGCTCTGCGACCTCTTCATCGCCGAGGTCGAGAAGCGCTGCCCGGACCTTACTCTGGCGACGACACGCGACGGTTCCAAACGCGGCAGCCAGGTCTCGTTCAGCCACAGCCAAGGCTACGCGATCATGCAGGCGCTGATCGCGCGCGGCGTGATCGGCGACTTCCGCGCCCCGGACTCGATCCGCTTCGGCTTTACGCCGCTCTATATCGGCGAGGGCGAGGTGCTGGGCGCGGCGGCGATCCTCGAAACCATCATGACGGATCGCCTGTGGGACAAGCCCGAATACCACCGAAAGGCCCTGGTCACATGAGCGGCAAGCCCTACGATCCCGCCAAGGAAGGCGCGCAGATGTCGTTTGCCGGACGCATGTCCTACGGCGACTATCTGCATCTGGAGCGCGTGCTGGAGGCGCAGGACCCGCTGTCTTCCGCGCATGACGAACTGCTCTTCATCATCCAGCACCAGACGTCTGAACTGTGGATGAAGCTCGTCATCCATGAAATCCGCGCGGCGATGGACGCGATGCGTCAGGACCGGCTGCAACCCGCCTTCAAGATGCTGACGCGCGTGGCGCGCATCTTCGAGCAGCTTACCGGCGCGTGGGACGTGCTGCGCACCATGACGCCCAGCGAATATACCGAGTTTCGCGGTTCGCTCGGGCAATCCTCCGGCTTCCAGTCCTACCAGTATCGCGCCATCGAGTTCCTTGCCGGTAACCGCAACCTCGCAATGCTCAAGCCACATGAGCACCGGCCGGACGTGATCGCGAGACTGGAAGAGATCCTGGCTCGTCCGAGCCTCTACGACGAGGCTTTGCAGCTGCTTTCACGCAACGGCTTCGATATAGGGGGCGACGCGATGCGGACGCAGTGGCGCGAGACGCGCGCCGAGAACCCGACGGTTATCGAAGCCTGGAAGGTCGTCTATCGCGACCCGCAAAGGCACTGGATGCTTTATGAGCTTGCCGAGAAACTGGTCGACTTCGAGGACTATTTCCGCCGCTGGCGCTTCAACCACGTCACCACGGTAGAACGTATCATCGGGCTGAAGCGCGGCACGGGCGGCACGGCGGGCGTCTCATATCTGCGCCGGATGCTCGACGTCGAGCTGTTTCCGGAACTTTGGAAGGTACGTACGGAGCTATAGGACATGAACCTCACGGGGGATTTGATGAACACGATCCTGCAGCCGGAAGGCTGGGTGAAGCCGATCGGCTATTCAAACGGCATGGCTGCGCGGGGTCGGCTCGTCTTCGTCGGGGGACAGGTCGGCTGGAACGCTGAGCAGCAGTTCGAGACCGACGACTTCGCCGGACAGGTGCGCCAGACCCTGGAAAACATCGTGGCCATCCTCGCCGAGGCCGGCGCGCGGCCCGAGCACATCACCACCATGACCTGGTACTTTACCTCCAAACAGGAATACCTGGCCAACCTCAAGGGGCTCGGACAGGCCTATCGCGACGTGATCGGCAAGCATTTCCCCGCGATGGCGGCCGTCGAGGTGACGGCGCTGATCGAGGATCGGGCAAAGGTCGAAATCCAGGCCATGGCGGTGATCCCGGACTAGTGATGCCGATAATGCGGGAGACGAGACGGTGAGCCTGAAATTCTCCGAGACCGTAAGCGGCACGCTCGATGGCGGCGTTCTGGTCGTGACCATCGACAACCCGCCGGTCAACGCAGCCTCGGCCGACATGCGCAAGGGCCTGTTCGCGGCCGCCGAGCATGCGGAAGCCACGGCGCAGATAACAGGCATGGTCGTCACCGGCGCGGGCAAGACCTTCGTCGGCGGCGCGGATATCCGCGAATTCGGCAAGCCCATGGCCGAACCGGCACTGCCGCAGGTCATCGAGCGCATCGAGGCTTGCGACAAGCCTGTCGTCGCGGCCATCAACGGCGCGGCGCTCGGCGGCGGGCTGGAGATCGCACTGGGCTGCCACCATCGCATTGCGTCGCCAGCCGCCAGGCTTGCGCTGCCTGAAGTCAAGCTGGGCATCGTGCCCGGAGCAGGCGGAACGCAGCGCCTGCCGCGTCTGGTGGGAGTTGCATCGGCGGCTGAGATGGCCGCCACCGGACGCATGGTCGGGGTCCATGAGGCGCTTACGCTCGGCATCGTCGATGCCATCGCCGGGGGCGATCTCGTGGCGCATGCCGCCGACGCCGCGAGGGGCCTCGCAGGCAAGCCGCCGCGTCGCACGGGCAGCCTCGGCGTTGCATCGGTCGACACCGCGGC
>WPCJ01240762.1_pt1 | contig 14262 bp, 14 predicted proteins | sample 5399831 | NCBI WGS metagenome assembly WPCJ01 (sample SAMN12869470, study PRJNA574797) | sludge metagenome | isolation source: wastewater treatment of pH10 | place: China:Beijing | collected 2019-05-20 | reverse complement strand
CATGACACAGCGGCGTCCTATCCTGGGCAAACTTGGCGCTGCGTCTGTTGGCAGGATGCTCAATCCGCTGTTCCCGCTTCCCTGGGTCAGCAACGCTGGAAAATCCCGTGCCGCGGTGAAGGAAGTAGCACAGGACGAAGCCGTTTCTCTCATTCCCGGTCTACTCCAGAGCTATGCGGCACATCCGGCCTGGACAGGGCGGGATCTGAACTGGCTCCTTCGTATGGCGGCGGACAATCGAGCCGCGGGGATGCTTCAGCTGCTTTCGATCGAAGATCAGGCGGGCGTCCCAAATGGGCTTTGCTGCTACTACAGCCAATCGAACGGTGTGGCGGAGGTCCTGAACGTCATTGCAAGGTCTGGTGCGGAGAAGCAGGCTGTCGATGCGATGCTGCTGCATTTCCAGGACAGGGGATATGTAGCGGCGCAAGGTCGTGTAGAGCCCCGTTACCTGGCCGCGCTGTCACAGCAGCCGGTCATGTTCTTTCGCCACCGGGCCAATGTCTGCATCGGCACCACACGCGCCGAATTCCTGAATGCGGCTCAGCGGAACGATATCTTCATCGGTGGGCTTGCGGGAGAAGGTTGGAGCAGGCTTTCGACGGACTTTTTCTGAACAAGGCGTTTCACATGATGCCTTGAAGTTACCGATGTACCTTGGTAACATATGGCATGATTGATAGAACGCAAACGGGCGTACGCTTGGCGACGCCGCTTCTCAAGGTTCTGAAAGGCCTTGCGGCTGAAAAAGGCATGAGCCTCGGCGATTTGCTCGAAGGCATTGTGTTGCATGCCTTCGAAGGCAGGTCGGCCTTCTCCAGCGAGACGCTGGCTACGATCGCAAAGTTGAGGGATGCTTACGGTTGCCGGCTGACCAGCGCGGACAGTCATCTCCATCCTGACAAGGATGCCTGATGATGCGCCGCGATTTCAGGCATGAGATTCATGTCGCCTTGCCGATCGATGAGGCATTCCTTCTGTTCAGCCCGAAAGGGGAGGAAGCCTGGGTGCCGGGCTGGTTGCCTGACTACATCTTTCCAGCAACAGGTGAGATCGGCCAGGACATGATCTTTCGCACCGGCAGCGGCGAGGAAGCGACGATCTGGACCTGCCTGGATTGGCAGCCGGGGCGACACCACGTCCGTTACCTCCGCACAACGCCGGCTTTGCGGGTTGCCTTCGTCCAGGTGGACTGCTGTGCTGACGGTGATGGAACCAGGGTGGCTGTCTCCTATGGCTATGTGCCGCTGACTGCGAAAGGGCAGGACATGGTGGCAGGGATGACGCAGGAAGCCTTCCGCGCAGACATCGACGGATGGTCCGTTCGCATCGCCGATTATCTGCAAGGTGCCGTGGATCCCAGTCATCCGCGGCAGAACGTCCCGTCATGAGTTCCGATACGCTCAAAACCCTGTTCCATCCTTTTGAGGCCGATGTGTTGCCTCTGCCAGGAAAAAGCACACGTGCGCTCTTTCTCGGCGCTCTGCCGGGGTTTCGGCTGCCCGCTGGCTTCGGGGCTGCTCTGCACCTTGTTCAGGGATTTCGCCCGGATTTTCGCCATCTGGCAGCGTCTGCGCACTTGGTTGCGCCTGAGCCCGAAGGGGAGGGCTACGACCTCACCTTGGTTGTTGCGGGTCGCCATCGCGGCCTCAACGAAACGCGCATTGCCGAAGCCATCGAACGCACGACCGACGACGGCCGGATCGTCGTCGCGGGCGGCAAGGAAGATGGTATTGCGAGCCTCCGCAAGCGGCTGGGGGAATTCGTTGACATAGAGGGCCATCTTTCGAAACACCATGGTCAGGTCTTCTGGTTCGCCCGACAAGGTAGCGAGGCTGCATCCAGGTTGCGTGCTGCCAATCCGTCGCTTCTGGTCGAAGATCGCTACGAGACCGCGCCCGGCATGTTCTCCTTCGATCGCGTCGACGCGGGGTCACGGCTTCTGGGCGGGTATCTGCCTGCAGATATCAAGGGCCATGTCGCCGATTTCTGCGCGGGCTGGGGCTACTTGTCGGTCACACTGGCCGAGCGGGCTGCTGGCTTGAGCGGGCTTGACCTATATGAGGCCGACCATGCCTCTTTGCAGGCGGCGGGCCGAACGTTGGCACGGCTGATGCCGGGCCTTCCCGCGAGGCGGTTCTGGCATGATCTTGCAACTGAAGCGGTCGGCGAGCGCTATGACGCGATCGTCATGAACCCTCCGTTCCATCAGGGCCACGCGGCAGAACCACAGCTTGGGGCTTCGATCATCCGCGCCGCGGCGAAGGCATTGCGACCGGGTGGGCGCCTGTTCATGGTGGCGAACCGGCAGTTACCGTACGAACCCGTTCTCGCCACCGCTTTTGCAAATCACGTGGAACTGGGGCGCAATGACGCTTTCAAGGTGCTGTTGGCGCGTCGCTGATCGGTGGAGAACGCCTGTCTGTTAGTGCAGGTTTGCGGCACGACGCTGGTTTTGAGCCAGATGCTCGACGCTTTGCGCCTGTCCGCCAATGACACGCAGCGGCGCCGGCTTGCCAAACAGGTAGCCTTGCACCACCTCGCAGCCTGCAGCCTTCAGCATGGTTGCCTGGCTCTCGGTCTCCACGCCTTCGGCTATCGTTGATACGCCCAGTGCGCGCGACAGGCCGACAATCGTCGAGACGACTGCTCCGGAGCCGGAATCGGTGTCGATGCGGCTGACGAAAGAGCGGTCGATCTTCAACTTGTGGAACGAGAAGTCGATCAGGTAGCTGAGGTTGGAATAGCCTGTACCGAAATCGTCGACGGCAACGGAAATGCCCATGTCGGACAGCTCTTTCAGTATGGCGGCGGCGCGCTGCTTGTCCTGCATCATCGCGGTCTCGGTCACCTCCAGCTCCAGCCTTGACGGCTTGATGCCGGTCCTGGCGATGGTGTTGCGCACCATTGCCAGGAAATCCTTGGTCATGAACTGTACCGGCGAGATGTTGACCGCCACGAAACAGTCTTCCGGCAGGTGGCGGGCGTCGCTGCAGGCCTTGCGCAGCACCCACTCGCCGATCGGGCCGATCATTCCGGTTTCTTCCGCAAGCGGAATGAATTCCATCGGCGCGATCGTTCCGCGCTCCGGGTGATTCCACCGGATCAGCGCCTCGTAGCCCACGACCCTGCCTGCGGCGAGGTCGAGTTGCGGCTGATAGTGCAAGTCGAAGTCGCCGCGCTCGAACGCCGTGTGCAGTTCGGACTCCACCCATTGCCGATGATCCGCGACCTTGCCCATTTCCGGCTGGAAGACCGACCACGTGCCGGCGGCGTTGGTTGCTCGCGCGTTCTGCAAGGCAAGATTGGCCCGACGCAAAAGCAGCACTGGATCGATGCCGTCCTTTGGCATGGCCACGACGCCGACCGAGAGGCTGACCGACTGCTGATGGGTCTTCAGCTGGTAGGGGGCGATCAGATCATCGATCAGCTGCTCGACCAGTGCCTCCATCGACCCCGGCAGGCGCCTGTCCGGATACAGTACGGCAAATTCACCCGGGCCGACGCGGCCGACGACGGCTTCACGCGGCAGAAGCGCTTTCAGGCGATGGGCGAACAGTCGGATGAGATCATCGACCTGCGTGTAGCCGATCGCGTCATTGATCTGGCTGAAACGATTGATGTCGATGTTGAGCAGGTAGACCGGCTCGCCGGTCTTGAGCGTGGAGGAGGCAGCCTCCGCCACCTTGCCGACCATGGCGTGCTTGGCCAGTGTTCCCGTCAGCTTGTCGAAATTGGTTTCGGAGAAAACGTAATCAGCGGATTCGTCGACACCGGCGAAGAAGGACATCGCTGCACAGGCCGCAGCCAGCGCGCAAAGACCTGCGACGATGGCCACGAGTGTGTTGAGCGGAAGTTCTGCCAGGCTGTCGCCGAGACCGATCTTGATGCCCCACAAGCCCAGGATGAAGCTGCCCATGCCCGCGCTGGCGATGGTGATCAGCCGGAAAAGTGGCGTTCGGCCAGGATTCTTGACAGAGGGCATACGCAGGGTCCCAATCTGCAGGATGTTCTAACCGCGATCCTCTTAAAATAAGTTTCCTGCGATTCGTCGCATTTTATCGGCAACAAAAGTTGACTAACGTTTCATGAAAGTTAACCAAAAGGCAAGGGCCCATCCTTCGCTGTGGACGATAGGCTCTTTCTACTTTGGTGAGGATAATCGACGGGGCTAGCGCGAGCCTTGCGGCTTCAATCCTTGCCGCCATCCAGCCGCTTCAGTTCGTCGAGCGTGGGCATCGACACGACATGATAGCCGGAATCGACGTAGTGGATTTCCCCGGTCACGCCAGACGAGAGATCGGAAAGCAGGTAAAGCGCCGAGTTGCCGATCTCGTCGATGCCGACGGTGCGGCGCAGCGGCGCGTTGCGCTGCTGGTAGGAATACATGTAGCGCGCATCTGAAATGCCGGCACCTGCGAGTGTCCGTACCGGACCGGCCGACAGGCCGTTCACGCGGATGCCACGCGGGCCGTAATCGTTGGCGAGATAACGCACGCTGGCTTCAAGGCCCGCCTTGGCCACCCCCATGACATTGTAGTTGGGCATCACCCGCACCGAGCCGGCGTAGGTGAGGGTGATCATAGACCCGCCGTCCTGCATCAACGCCGCGGCATGGCGCGCGACTTCCGTGAAGGAGTAGCAGGAGATCACCATGGTGCGCACGAAATTGTCGCGCGTGGTGTCCGCATAGAGGCCCTTCAGCTCGGTCTTGTCCGAGAAGCCGATGGCATGGACGATGAAGTCGAGCTTGCCCCACGCGCTCTTCAGCGTATCGAAGGTGGCTGCGACCGAGGCACTGTCCTCGACATCGCATGGCACGACGAGTGAAGCGCCGACCTTCTCGGCCAAGGGCTTGACCCGGCGGCCGAAGGCTTCGCCCTGGTAGGTGAAGGCCAGCTCGGCACCCTGTTCGGCGAGTTTCTGAGCGATGCCCCAGGCAATGGAATGATCATTGGCAACGCCCATGATCAGGCCGCGCTTGCCCTTCATCAAACCGTCCATGTGAAAATCCCTATGCGGAATGGCGCTGGAAGACGAGCGTGGCGTTGGTGCCGCCAAAGCCGAAAGAATTGGACAGCACCGTGTCGATCTTGGCGTTGTCGATGCGCTTGCGCACGATCGGCACACCATCGAATTCGGGATCGAGTTCCTCGATATGCGCGCTTTCGCCGATGAAGCCGCCCTGCATCATCAGGATCGAATAGATCGATTCCTGCACACCTGCCGCGCCCAGCGAATGACCTGTCAACGACTTGGTCGAGGTTATGTGCGGCAGCCTGTCGCCGAACACCTCACGGATTGCGCCGATCTCCTTCGAGTCGCCGATCGGCGTCGAGGTGCCGTGCGTGTTGATATAGTCGACCGGGCTTTTCACCGTCGCGAGCGCCTGTCGCATGCAGCGGATAGCGCCTTCGCCGGACGGGGCAACCATGTCATAGCCGTCGGAGGTTGCGCCGTAGCCGGTCAGTTCGGCGTAGATCTTGGCGCCGCGCGCCTTGGCGTGCTCGAGTTCTTCCAGCACCAGCACACCCGCGCCGCCCGCGATGACGAAGCCGTCGCGGTTGACGTCATAGGCACGCGAGGCGGTTGCGGCGCGATCGTTGAATTTGGACGACATCGCGCCCATCGCGTCGAAGAGGTTGGACATCGTCCAGTCGAGATCCTCGTGGCCACCGGCGAACATGATGTCCTGCTTGCCCCACTGGATCATCTCCGCCGCATTGCCGATGCAGTGGGCCGAGGTCGAGCAGGCAGACGAGATCGAATAGTTGACGCCGTGAATCTTGAACCAGGTTGCCAGCGTCGCCGAGGCCGTCGACGACATCGCCTTCGGCACGGCAAACGGTCCGATGCGCTTGGGGCTGCTGTTCTTGAGCGTCGTTTCCGAGGCCTCGACGATCGTGCGTGTGGACGGACCGCCGGAACCCATGATGATGCCGGTGCGCTCGTTACCGGAAACCTCGTTTTCCTCGAGCCCGCTGTCGGCGATCGCCTGCTTCATGGCGATATGGTTCCACATGCCGCCTTGCGACAGGAAACGAGCAGCACGGCGGTCGACGAGGTCTGTCGTATCCAGGTTTGGGGCGCCCCAGACCTGGCACTTGAAGCCATGCTCGGCGAAGTCGTTGGAGAAGCTGATGCCGGATTTGGCGTCATGGAGAGAGGCGCTGACCTCCTCGGCATTGTTGCCGATGGACGATACGATGCCGAGGCCTGTGACTACGACCCGTCTCATGTTGCGCTCCTCGTTTTTTTCGTTGAGTGCAGGTGTCAGGCAGCTGACTGTTTTGCCAGGCCCACCCGCAGGTCAGTGGCCGCGTATATGGGTTCTCCATCGGCTTTCAACCAGCCGTCGGCGATACCGAGCACCAGTCGGCCGCGCATGACGCGCTTGAAATCGACTCCGTACTCCACCTTCTTGACGGAAGGCGTGACCATGCCCTTGAACTTAACTTCGCCCGTCGACAGTGCCATGCCCTTGCCCGGTTCGCCGAGCCAGCCAAGGAAAAAGCCGGTGAGCTGCCAGAGCGCGTCGAGGCCCAGGCAACCAGGCATCACGGGATTGTCGATGAAATGGCAAGGGAAGAACCAGAGGTCGCGGTGAATGGCGAATTCGGCGCGCACGAAACCCTTGTCGAAAGCGCCGCCAGTCTCGCTGATCTCGGTAATGCGGTCGAACATCAGCATCGGCGGATAAGGAAGCTGGGCATTGCCGGGGCCAAACAGCTCGCCCTTCGCGCACGCCAGCAGATCGTCGTAGTCGTAGCTCGATTTCCGATCCGCCATCTAGTCTTTCCCCGTCGTTCGCCGGGCGATGTCATGCCCGTGTCCGATTTCTAGTAACACAGTCCGCTTCGCGCCGGAAAGCGACGCCGGAGATGTCGCGCTGGCTCTAGCCTGCCCATTTCCCCGGGTCAATGCGCGCTATTGATCGGATTTGGCCTACAGAATATATCTGACATAATACGGGACGTGGATTTCCGCCTGATTTTTGCCGCTGTCGACGGGCAGTTGCGGGTGGAACATGAAGGTGGGTTGATCGGTTTGGACGATCGGAAAGACGGCATGACTGTGGACAAGCGGGTACGCGAAGCCGGCCTGAGGCCGACTCGCCAGCGTATTGCACTGGCTGACCTGCTGTTTGCCAAGGGCGATCGTCATCTGTCGGCAGAGGAACTGCATGAAGAGGCGCTGGCCGCCGGTGTGCCTGTTTCGCTGGCCACGGTCTACAATGCGCTGCATCAGTTCACCGAAGCCGGCTTGCTGCGCATCCTGGCTGTCGAAGGTTCCCGCACCTATTTCGACACCAACACCTCCGACCATCATCATTTCTTTATCGAAGGTGAAAACCGGGTTTTCGACATTGAAAGCGGGCCGGTTACGGTCGGCAACCTCCCGGAGCCGCCGGAGGGCATGGAAATTGCCAATGTCGACGTGGTGGTGCGCCTGCGTCCCAAGCGCGACTGATCTCCGCCCGATAGAATCGATCCGGCAGTGATGCTGTGTCGCCGGACTGCTGCTATTCGTTGATCTTTTCGCCGGGGTAGGCACCCCAGACCAGCGATTGGCTGATCCAGCCGGTATGGCCGCTCAGGCTCATCTCGCACCATTGCCCGTCACAGGACTTGATGGAGCCGATGACGCCAGGCTCGATCATAGCGACCACGCTGGCATCCTTGGCCGCGCTTTTCACGAGATTGATGCGGATATCCTTGCCGCGTTGCCAAGGCGCGATGATCGCGGTGCGCTTGCCCGACAGCAGAGCCTGGCTCACCCAGCCCTCGGAACCGTCGGCATCACGCACGCGCCGCCAGGTGTCGTACTCCTGCACGATCTCCATTGGCAGTCCCGCCCTGGTGTACATCCAGTCGACCGAATAATTGACGCCCGGGCCGACGCGTGAATTGACCCGGGCCGATTTCAGGCTGACGAACCGGGGCAACGGCAGGCCGCTTGGCCCCAACGTCACCGTCTGAACCGGCGCTGCGGCATTTTGCGCCGTCGCGACCGGAGTAAGCGTGAGCAGGCCAAGCATTGTCGCGGAGAGAATCAGACGTAGCGACGCGAAACCAGACACGTTCGTTCCTTTTTCCGGCGCCGTCGGCGATCCTGTGCGCGCGCCTTTTTCTTTGTCTTCGGCGGTCCCACTTGTTACATGAGGCATGGCTACCGAGACCAGTTTGCAGTTTCGCCGGTCTTGGTTAAAGAGGTCTCAACAGCATCCCGGGAACGAGGAAACGATGGCCGGCAAAAAGAAGCCTCTCGTTGTGATCACGCGCAAATTGCCGGATCCTGTCGAGACGCGGATGCGCGAGTTGTTCGACGCCAAGCTGAATGTTGAAGACAAGCCGATGTCGCGCGAGGAGATTGCCGCGGCGTTGCGGGAAGCCGATGTGCTGGTTCCCACCATCACCGATCGCATCGATGCCGAGCTGATCGAGCAGGCCGGGCCGAATTTCAAGCTGATCGCCAGCCTCTCCAATGGCGTGGATCACATCGATGTCGCCGCGGCCTCGAAAAAGGGTATCGCAGTCACCAACACGCCGAATGTGCTGACCGAAGACACCGCCGATATGACAATGGCGCTGATGCTTGCGGTGCCGAGGCGGCTCGCCGAAGGTTCCAACGTGCTCGCCGGTGACAGGAAATGGCCCGGCTGGTCGCCCACGTGGATGCTTGGCCGGCGTATCTGGGGGAAACGACTCGGCATCGTCGGCATGGGCCGTATCGGCACTGCGGTCGCACGCCGCGCCAAGGCTTTCGGGCTCTCGATCCACTACCACAACCGCCATCGCGTCCTGCAAAGCGTAGAGGACGAACTCGAGGCAACCTATTGGGAAAGCCTCGACCAGATGCTGGCCCGCATGGACATCATTTCGGTCAACTGCCCTTCGACGCCGGCCACCTTCCATCTCCTTTCAGCCCGGCGGCTGGCGTTGCTGCAACCCACCGCCTACATCGTCAACACGGCGCGCGGTGACATCATCGACGAGGATGCGCTGATCAAGTTGCTGCAGGATGGCAAGATCGCCGGCGCCGGCCTCGACGTCTACGAGAACGAGCCGGCGCTGAACACCAAGCTGCTCAGGCTCGCCGCAAAGCACAAGGTGGTGCTGCTGCCGCACATGGGGTCGGCGACCCTGGAAGGGCGCATCGATATGGGCGAGAAGGTCATCATCAATATCCGCACCTTCTTCGACGGACATCGTCCACCGGATCGCGTGCTGCCGGCCCGAGCCTGATCGTCGCTTCTGACAGATATCGGGCGGCGCCTCTGCACGCGGGGGCGTCGCGAACCGAACACTGCGATAACGGGCCTATGACAGCGTCTTGCGCATCGTCACCGATGTCGGTCGGTTGTAGCCGGCATGGGCGGTTCGCTCGGTTTCGACAAAGCCCAGGCGGCTGAAAGCCGCCTGGTTGCCGGTCAGTTCCACACGCGCCTGCAATTCGAGCACAGGCTTGCCGGCGGCGCGGGCAAGAGCTTCGGCGGCTCGCATCAGCTCGCGTCCGATCTTTCGGCCTTGGAAGCCAGGCTCGACCGCCAGCTTGCCGACATAGAAATGCTGCGCGTGCTCGGCAGCGAAGATGCAGCCGACGATCTGATTGTCCTGCATCGCGAGAAAGCCGGTTTCCGTGCCTGCCTTTTCGCGCAGGCCATCCACCGACAGCCAGTGCGCGGAGGATGGCGGGTCGATCACGCCATCCATGTAGGCGAAGGCGCGCATGATCAGGGTGAGCAGTTCGTCCCAGCGTTCGAAATCAGCGGGCAGTCTGCTCACTGCGATTTCGGTGCTCATCCCTGGCTCCGGTAGCGAATGGTGTCGAAACGCGCGGCCAGCCCGTCGTAAAGCAGCAGGCGCCCGACCAGGGGTTCACCGATTCCGGCTACGAGCTTGATCGTCTCCATTGCCTGCAGGGTGCCGATAACGCCGGTGAGCGCGCCGAGGACGCCGGCAACCGCGCAGGACGGCACCAGGCCAGGTGGCGGTGCTTCAGGGAAGAGATCGCGATATGTCGGGTTCGGGCGTCCGTCGGTCCCGGTTTCAAAGGGTTTCAGGACGGTGATCGAGCCGTCGAAGCGGCCGACGGCGGCATGTACGAGCGGTTTCTTCTCCTCCGCACAGGCATCGGCCAGCGCGTAGCGGGTTTCAAAGTTGTCTGAGCCGTCCACCACGACATCATAGGCGCGAACGATGCCTGCTGCGTTTTCAGCCGTCAGGCGCAAATTGTGCAATTCCACGATGACATGCGGATTGATGCGGGCAATCGCGGCCCTGGCGCTCTCGCCTTTCGATGTTCCAACCGCGCCCGTGTCGTGAATGACCTGGCGCTGAAGATTGGAAAGCGACACGGTATCGTCGTCGACGATACCGAGCGTGCCGATGCCGGCTGCCGCGAGGTATTCCAGCACCGGCGCACCAAGCCCGCCGGCGCCGAGAACCAGCACGCGGGCTCGTTTCAGCTTCTGCTGGCCAGCTCCGCCGATTTCCGGAAGCACGACATGGCGCGCGTAGCGTTCGAGTTCTTCGTCGGAGAGGGCAGGGGTGTTCATGCGGGCACCATACCGTCCTGCCTGGCGGTTGTCAGGCGTCAGCGGTTGGCACAACGGCGCCGTGGTCGACACTGAGGAATTGCGCGCGACCGCGCAGGCTGGAAAACAGTGCTGCGTCGGTGCCTGTCATGAACGCCTGGCAATTCAGCTCTTCCAGGATCGAAAAAAGCGCCGAGCGCCGACCTGCATCGAGATGCGCCGCGATCTCGTCAAGCAGCAGGATGGGGGTGAGACCGGACATCTCGCCGGTGAGGCGGGCGTGGGAGAGCACCAGTCCGACCAGCAATGCCTTCTGTTCCCCGGTTGAGCAGAGCTCCGCCGGCATTGCCTTCGGGCGGTGCCGTACCAGCAGATCCGACCGATGCGGTCCGTCCAGCGTGCGGCCGGCGGCACGGTCGCGGTCGCGCCCACTGGCGAGCGCCCGGCGGAACTTCTCCTCCAGCTCGACCGCCGGCATGGTATCGATTTCAGTTTCGAGCTCGCCTGCGAGTGCAATGTCAGCCTGCGGAAAAGGTCCGTCACCCGGCAGTTTCTCGATCATCGCAGACAGCAACCGTACCATTTCGCTGCGGGCGGCTGCGATCGCCACGCCAGTCTCAGCCATCTGCGTCTCGATCGCGTCGAACCAGGCGCTGTCGCGCGTGCCCTCGGCAAGCAGGCGGTTGCGGCCGCGCATGGCCTTTTCGTAGTCCAGCGCTCGCTGGCCGTGGCTGCCGTCGATCGCGAGCACCAGCCGGTCCAGGAAGCGCCTGCGATCGCCGGCGGGGCCTGTAAACAGCGCGTCCATCGCCGGTGTCAGCCAGACGACGCGCAACCATTCCAGCATATCTTCGGCCGAACGTGCCGCCGCGCCATTGATACGCACGCGCCGACCGCCTTCGCCGGGGGCGTCACCACCTGCAACGCCGGTACCGATCTCGGCCTCTCCGGAAGGGCCGTCGAGACGGACATGCAGCGCGAAACCACCGTCGCTCCCTTCGCGGGCGACGTCGCCGTAGGGCGCTCGGCGCAGGCCACGCCCCGGAGTGAAAAGCGAAATGGCCTCGAGCAGGTTTGTCTTGCCCGCACCGTTGTCGCCGGTGAAGACAACGGCGCCCGGTTTCAGGTCAAGTGACAGCGCTGCATAGTTGCGGAAATTGGTGAGGGCGAGCCGGGTGAGGTGGGTCTGTGCGCCGACTGCGCCTTCCCGGCTCGGTTCGTTTGTCATGTGATCAAGGCGATGCGCGCGACTAAACGCGCATTGGCATCAGCACGTAGAGCGCGTTCTCGTCGCTGGTGTCGTGGATCAGGGTAGGGGAACCGGCATCCGCCAGCATGAACCTCGCCTCGCCGCCGCTGAGCTGAGCGGCAACATCGAGCAGGTAGCGCGCGTTGAAGCCGATCTCGATCGGATCGGCGGCGTAGTCGGCCGCCAATTCTTCCGTCGCGCTGCCGGAATCGGGATTGTTGACCGCCAGCGTGACCTGGCCATCGGAGATCGATAGCTTCACCGCACGTCCTCGTTCCGAGGAGATCGTGGAAACGCGGTCAACCGCGGCCGCGAAACTCTGGCGATCAATGACCAGTTTCTTGTCATTGCCCGTCGGAATGACCCGCTGGTAGTCGGGGAAGGTGCCGTCGATCAGCTTGGATGTAAGAACCACGCTGCCGATGGTGAGGCGGATCTTGGTGTCGGAAAGCTCGGTGGTTACCGCGACATCCGGATCGTCGACCAGCTTCTGCAGCTCGCTGACGGTCTTTCGTGGGATGATGATGCCCGGCATGCCCTCCGAGCCCGCCGGTGCATCCATCTCGGCGCGCGCAAGGCGATGACCGTCGGTCGCCACCGAACGCAGCTTGAGCTTGCCGCCCACCTCGTGGGTGTGCAGGAAAATGCCGTTGAGGTAGTAGCGTGTCTCTTCGGTCGAGATCGCGAACTGGGTCTTGTCGATCAGGCGTTTGAGAGCGGTCGCTTCAAGCCGGAAGATATGGGAGAAGGTGCCGGCCGACAGTTCCGGGAAGTCGGATTGCGGCAGGCACTGCAGCCGGAAGCTGGACCGGCCGGAGATGACGGTCATGGCATTGCCGTCCTCGTCCGTCTTCAGCATCACCTCGGCGCCATCCGGGAGCTTTCGCACGATGTCGTAGAGCAGGTGCGCCGGCACGGTGGTGGCGCCCGACTGTTCCACCTTGGCGGGGGCGGCTTCGGTCACTTCCAGATCAAGGTCGGTGGCCTTCATCTCCAGGCTGCCGCCCTCAGCCATCAACAGCACATTGGACAGGATCGGGATGGTGTTCCGGCGCTCGACCACGCGGTGGACGTGGTTGAGGGATTTCAGGAGATTGGACCGTTCGAGGATAACACGCATGACGATAAAGGCTCGCTTGAATGACTTTCGAGGTTCCGAGAAACGGCGCCCTGCGAAAGGTCTGAACACATTCAGATTCTAGCCAAGCTGACAGGAAAAACCCCTTGAACGCAAGCCCGCGGAACCGGCAGCGAGCGGTTCCGCGGGCTTTGTCGGGGATAACGGCGGGTGCCGGCGGCTTCGTTGCCGCCCGGCTCGTCAAGCCTGGTCGTTAATCAGCCGGCGGAGCAGTTCGAGCTCCTGCGCCAGCGTGTTGTCGGCGCCCGACAGATCCTCGATCTTGCGGACGGCGTGGAGAACTGTGGTGTGGTCGCGGCCGCCGAACCTGCGACCGATTTCCGGCAGCGAGCGCGGAGTCAGCACCTTGGAAAGATACATCGCCACCTGCCGCGGCTTGACGATGGTGCGGGTACGCCTGTTCGAGAGCAGTTCCGTCTTCGAGACATTGTAGTGGCGTGCCACGATGCGCTGGATATCCTCGATGCGCACGCGCTTCGGTTCGCCTGTGCGATAGATATGACCGAGGATCTCGTCGATGCGGTCGATCGTGATCTGGGGCTCGAACGACTGCCGGAAAAGCAGCTGGTTGAAAGCGCCTTCCAGCTCGCGGCCGGAGCCGGTCACAGTGCGGGCGACATGGTCGAGGATATCGTCGGCGATGTCGAGCGAGGTGTCGTCCTGCTTGGCAGTGGTCAGACGCTGCTTCAGCATGGCGAGACGCATGCTGTAGTCAGGTGCAGCCATCTCGAGCGCGACGCCGCCATTGAGACGCGAGCGGACGCGCGGCTCCAGCGACTCCAGTTCGGACGGCGGCCGGTCAGCGGCAACCACCACCTGCTTGGCGCTGTCGAGCAGCATGTTGATGAGGTGGCAGAATTCGTGCTGGATCGACTTACCCTGCAGGAACTGCATGTCATCGATGATCAGCAGGTCGATGTCACGCAGCTGTTCCTTCAGGGTAAGCGCGTTGTTGTCACGGATCGCGGTGGCGAAGCGCCACATGAAATACTCAGCGGTCAGATAGACGACGCGCGACTTCGGATTGTGGCGCAGCGATTCCGCTGCGATGGCCTGCAGGAGATGCGTTTTGCCCAGTCCCACGGTAGCGTGGAGGAACAAGGGATTGAAGCGCACCGCGCTTGAAGCGGACTCGGCAACGGCACGCGCTGCCGCGAAAGCCACGCGGTTCGACGGGCCTTCGACGAACGAGCCGAAGGTGTAGCGCGGGTCGAGTGGCGAACCGAGCACATTCTGGCGGAAATCCGGCTCGGCTGCTGCGCCGCGGGCCAGGGGAGCACGCTCCTGCTTGCCGGCGCCCAACGTGGTGCCGGAGGACAGCGTGGTCTGCGCCTGTTT
>WPCJ01120741.1_pt1 | contig 14275 bp, 10 predicted proteins | sample 5399831 | NCBI WGS metagenome assembly WPCJ01 (sample SAMN12869470, study PRJNA574797) | sludge metagenome | isolation source: wastewater treatment of pH10 | place: China:Beijing | collected 2019-05-20 | reverse complement strand
TCAATTTTCCTGCCTTTCTGGGAGCTGTGGAGATAGATAGCGTTTTCCTTATAGCCGAAAGACATTGGGACGATGTACGGCGTTTCGTCATCAGAGAGAGCGATGCGGATAAATTTTGCTTTTGAAAGGATGTCTTCGATTTGCTGCCTGTCAGATATCAATTTCTGGCTTCCCATTTTTTTCACCTGAAAGAGATAATTTGTGAAAAATTTTATAAAGCTTACTAAATTCTATAAAGCTTACTAACCTGATAACTTTTCATTTATATTTTAGATATTGCATCTAAAACAATAATTACATCTAAAACAATATTAGATAAGATAAAACTTGAAAAAAAGACATGCTCAGCTTTTATAGGCTGGTTTATTAATAATTCTTCTGCAATCGGTTTTCAGAATTTCTCCACGCTCCGATGCCGAATAGTCAGAAAACCCATGACAACTCTTAAGTATAAGATTCTTCTTCTACTCTCCTAATGTTAAGTTCTACCACAAAGTACACGGAATCCGATTTTCCTGTATCCGTAGTAACTGTAGTAGTGGTAGTACTATTCGCTTGAGCAAGAAAAAGAAATCATTCTGGCTCAAGTGTGCTGTTTTTGGTTATTATACTGAATAGTGCATTCTGTGCCAGTTTTGTTTCTTTCCGGGTGTTTTAAGATGAAAGAAATGAATGGAGCAGAAGTCCTGATTAAGTGTCTGGAGGACCTTGGTGTCAAACATATCTTTGGCTATACGGGAGCAGCAATACTTCCGGTATTTCATGCCCTCAGGCATAGTGATATTGAGATTATAGTTAATTCCAATGAGCAATCTGCAGCATTCAGCGCGGCAGGCTATTCACGGTCAAGTAACCGGGTAGGTGTGGCTATAGTTACATCCGGACCTGCCATAACTAACGCGCTCACGAGTGTTGCTGATGCTTATGGGGACAGCATTCCCCTGCTTGTATTTGCAGGGCAGGTCCCTGAGCATAAGATAGGCACCGATTCCTTTCAGCATATTAACGTAAGAGGTATCTTCAGGGATGCAGCCAAAAAGGTCATACAGCTCTCCAATGGTGATGACATAGAAACCATAATCAAGGATGCCTATTACTTTTCAAAGTCAGGAAAACCCGGACCTGTAGTCATAGATTTTCCTCTTGACAAACAGATAAAAAACCATGAGTATCATGGTATGGACGTCAAAAGGTTCGAGGGAAGTTATCATGATGATAGACATCTGTCTGAAGGCCAGTGTGAAAATTTTTTTAAGCTGCTGCTCAACTCCAGAAGGCCCCTGCTCTATCTTGGAGGCGGTCTGAATTCGGAGTCCGGAAGCCAGGCAGTCAGGGAATTCAATGAGCTTTTCGGAATACCTTCTGTCAATACACTTATGGCAAAAGGTGTCGTTGACGAAAGGCATGACATGAACCTGGGAATGCTGGGAATGTTCGGTACACCTTATGCAAACATGCTCATACAGGAGAACGACTTATTCTTCGCTATCGGAGTAAGATGGGATGACCGGGTTGCGGAAAAGGTCGGGTTTGCAATAGGTACTGACATAGCTTACATTGATATCAATCCCGAAAAAATGCATCAGATAAAAATCGAGCGCAGCCCGAAATTCACATTCATAGGGGATGCCGCCACAGCGCTCCGAGACCTGTTGAATTATGCCAGGAAGCATAATATCCGTCTTGATATTCGGGAATGGCAGATGCGTGCAAGATACCTGAAAAAGTCGTGGCCTCTGAATTACAACAGATCATCCGAATACATACAGGCTGCCGAGGTCATTTCAATGCTTGCAAACTACGTCGACAAAAGCACCAAAATAACTACTGGTGTAGGCAACCACCAGATACTTGCAGCTCAGTACCTGTCAATGCAATGCCCAAAATCTTTCATGACTTCCGGCTCCTTTGGCACGATGGGCTTTTCCCTGCCCACAGCAATCGGTGTCCATTATGCGAACCCACATTCAGGAGTTATAGCAATCGATGGTGACGGCAGCCTGAGAATGAATCTGGGAGAACTGCATACAATTGCATCACTGGACCTTCCAATCAAGATTCTCATGTTGAATAACAGAAGCGATGGTATGGTCCAGAACCTTCAGGATGCAGCTTATGAAGGAGTACGCACAGGAACACAAAGGCCAAAAGATGTGAATTTTGCAGAGATTGCAAGGTCATTTGGTTTCAGTTATGCAGAGAGGGTAAGCAACAGAAATGATTTGAATGTGAAAATGGAAGCATTTATTGATGCAGAGGGACCTTGCTTCCTGGAAGCCTGCACAGACAGGGAAGAGGTCCTGTATCCGAAGGTTCCGGCTGGAGGGTCTTATAAAGATATGATTCTGGGTCCTTACATTAAATCAACTTGACATCTAAGGACTATCTTCTGGAGACGGAGGAGAAACAGAAAGCAGAGTTTCAGTTACGGATAAAACAGTTCCGGATATTCAGGAAATTTTATTAATTTCAAATCCTCCGGTCTCACATTTTACCAGCTTCACTCTGCCTCCAGAACTTTCCTTATCCTGCTCCATCTCCACAATATACGTATAATCCGAGATCTGCGAAAGCCCGCCTGCTCCGCTGCCTCCGACTATCAGCGAATAGACCTTTGCGTTATACTTCTTTTTTGCCTCTTCCCAGCGAGCCAGGACAAGTTCATCAGAAATTTCGGACTTCCCGTCTGTAATAAAAAGCAGGTCTGCACCCTGAAAGTCTTTTTCGTTAAGGGATTTAAGGCCTGAAGCAAGCGCGGTATTGAAATCTGTTCCGCCGCCAAAAGTGTAGAGGAGGAAGTTAAGAAATCTCTCCGACATCTTTTTTCTATTGCTGAGCTCAATTTCAAGGTGCTGGCTTGTGGAAGCAAAAAGGATAACCTTCATATCCCGCTGTTGGGAGAGCATCAGCTTTGCCATTGCAAGCACTGCAGACTTTGCAAGGGTCTGGGGAGTCCCGTGCATTGATCCCGAGGTGTCGACGAGCGCAATCATAGGGCCTCTGGGTTTTATTCGGGGAGGGCCTGTGTAGTGTTTGCCAAGAAGCTGGTAGCTCAGGAGTTTTCCTTCAAGCATGTCAGCATAGAATTTTCGCTTCAGAGCAGGGTTAAGGAGCTTTGCGGCTTCCATGGGCAGCAGGTTATTTATCGAGTCCGAAAACCTTACAGTCTGGATCCGGTTTTTTCCAAAAGGAGAATAACGTATGCGGTCAGAAGGAGGGTCAAATTCCTGCCTGCCTATAAAATTTATTATCCTTCTCAGGTCAGGGTTTTTCTCAAAAAAAGCCGAATAGCTTTTCAACATCCTGAGCTGGACATAAAAAGGCTCTTTTTTAAGTTCTTTTACGGAATAACTCCAGCTTCTGCCAGGGAAGAGCAGGGCAAGGATATCAAACAGGTCCAGGTTTTCTTCCATTTCAGAGATGAACTCCTGCATCCTGCTGTACACTCCTTCCATTATCCCGTCAAGAAAAGCCTGGCTTCCGTCCTGCTGCATGAAGCCGAGGACAGCTTCATAAATATCGGGATTCCCGGAAAAAGAACTTGATCCCGGAGAATCTCCAGATGAAGAGTCATCTGAATAACTTTTTTGCCTCAGGAGGAAAGTTTGTTTAAGGATTTTTTCAAATTCCTTCAGGATGGCTTCTGTTTCAGCATTCAGTTCCTTTAATAATCCTGTTTCCGAATTCGGGCCTCTATTTTCTGAAAAGCGTTCCATAAGGTCATAAATTAAAGGAAGAAGAAGTTTCAAACATGCAACCCCGGCTCCCCTGCTTCGTTTTGCAATCTTCTGAAGCCTGGGCCATGGCCTTGAGTTTTTCAAAGTCAGGAAAATCGGGTAAAAAGCCCCTGCAAGTCCTATAAACTTTTCAGTATCTTTTATCTCATACGGCTGGCCAAAAAGAATTTCAAGTGCGATAACTTCAGCTATTTTTTCACGTAGAGACCTGGGGATTGTCCTGGGATAAGCGATGATGCTTCTCAATTCCCCTTCAAGAAGAAAAGCCGTCTGTCTCTGGACTGAAAGAGAATCATGCCAGAGCCTGTTTCTTGAAAAAAACGAGTAAGACCCTGATGGGGCGCTGTCCAGAGAGCTCAAAAAACCGGTTTTGTCTTCCGTTCCAACACCTCAATAACTGACAATACATCAATAACTGACCAGTATCTGATATTGACTAATATCTTAACACCTTAAACAATATTTCGATACCAGTTTTGCTTTTTATCTGAGCTTGAATCTGGACCCGAGCCCTTTTATGAAACCTCCGGCATTGTTTCCCAAATCAGATGCCTGGACTTTTGCTTCCACTTTTGCGGCATGAGAGCCTGAGTGAGAAACTTCAGATAATAGCCCGGAAGATGAAGGTTTTACGGGTACGGATCCTGCAGCCCTACCTCCTTTATCTTGCAGGCTCAGAATATCACGGATTTCAGCTATGAATTCTTCCGTGCCTGAAAGCTCTGAGCTACCGGTATCATGCAGGAGCAGGGCTTCGTTCCTGTCAGCAGTCGAAAGCCAGATGTTTGCCTCCATCAGGTCCCTGAGCAGTTCTTTTTCTTCTTCCAGGCGCTTTTTTACTCTGTTTATCCTGTCAGCCAGGGCTTCGAATTCTATTTCGAAAACCTCTCTCTGGCTTTGAGACAGGGTACTTTTCTTTCCTGAACTCACATGAAGAGATTCGATTTCCTTCACCAGATTATCGTAAGGGTAAATCCTCGAATTCCCCTCCTGCCTGAGAGTATAGCTGTGGTTCGGGCAGGCAGCATGATGAACCTCAAGATTTTCCCTCAGTTGAAACTCTTCCCCGCAGCTGTCGCAGACTACTCTAACAGGGAGTTCGTTTTTCAGGGCAATACTAAGTGCTGTCCTCAAGTCTTCAGCATCCTGGCGGAGCTTTTCCGTATCTGTTCCTCCTGAAACGACGAGCTTAAAAACTGCTTTTCTGATGGTCTCTCTTTCTTCGGGGAGGTTCCAGAGCATGTGCTGGAGCAAAAGAGCCATTGTCCTGTCAACAGCCGAACACCCGCTGCTGCAGGCTGCAACTTTCAAGACCTGGACTATTCTTTTCCAGCGCCTGTCTGAGATCTCTATCTCCTGAAGCTGGAGATTCTTCCTGAGTTCCGTAATTATTATCTCAACATCAGGGTCAACAGAAAGAGAATTTGCATTTTTGCGGAGCTCTTCGATTTCTGAGACCGGGATGCGTGCAGAAGGTCTGAAATCTTCGGGTTCTCTGAAAAGAAGATTTTTGAAGTTTTCATCGTCCTGGATATATGAGAGCCTGTACCTGAACAGGAAACGGTCATAAAGGGCCTCAAGACTTTCGTCTTCTTCCGGAAGTTCGTTTGAAGCCCCGAAGACGGACAGCAGGGGAACATCAACTATCTCTCTTCCGTTATGGTATTTTCTTTCATTCAGTATGGTAAGGAGGCTGTTGAGGATAGCGCTGCTTGCTTTAAAGATCTCGTCCAGCAGAGCAACATGGGCAGTCGGGAGGCATCCGTTTATATTTCTCCTGAACTCGTCTTCTTCAAGGGCTTTTAAGGAAAGGGGCCCGAAAATCTCTTCAGGAGTGGAAAAGCTGGTCAGGAGGTAATTAAAAAAGTTCCCTCCTTCAATTATCTGGCAGATGCTTCCTGCAAGCTGGGTTTTGGCCGTACCGGGAGGACCGAGAAAGAGAAGGTTTTCTCCTGAAAGGACAGCGAGAAGAGAGCCGTTAATCTCAGCTTCGCGTTCTTTAAAGTATCCTGCAAATTCTGCCTTTATCTCAAGAAGGGTCTCTTTCAGGTTCAAGCCTCCCGGTATTGTAATAGCCATATAACAGTATGGTAATATGGTACTGTAATAGTCATATAACGGTATGGTAGTACAACAGTATAGTAGTGTGGTTATGAAATAATTTTATTGATAAGATAATTCCATAATGAGGTAACGCTGGATAAAAGAGTTTTCGAAAGCTGTTTTCAGTCTTTTTTCTAAGTCTTTAGCCTGATCCTATTTTAAATCTTGCAATTTTCTTTCTCCTGCCAGTATCACGCCTTATTTCACATAAAATCCTGAGTTTCCGGGAGTCGGACTGCAAGTACAACAGCCCGCTGTACAGTACAACAGCTCGCTGTACATTTCTCTCACTATGCTTTGATAAAGAGGACTAAAAAATGGATAAATTATAATCATTTGCCGTAAAATCTCATACTCCATGCCCAAGGCAGGGCCATAAGAAAAGATGCAGAAGATTTTTGCTCGTGGTCATATGTAACGTGGTCAAATATAAAGAAGAAAATGAAAACGAAAATGAAAATGTAAAGAAAAAAATAAAAATGTAAAGAAGAAAATGAAAATGAAAATGGAAATGGAAATAAGAATAGGGAAATGTAAATAAGGAAATAAGTAAAAAACTGAAAATAAGTAAAAAGCCGAAAAGAATGAAAATAAAAAAGGTAAAAATTAGAAAACTGCATTAAAAAGGGTTAGAGCTGCACATAATGTGCAACTTCGCCAAGGTCTTCTTCTATTCTGAGAAGCTGGTTGTATTTTGCAGTTCTCTCGCCGCGTGCCGGTGCACCGGTCTTTATCATTTCAGCTCCTATTGCAACCGCGAGGTCTGAAATGGTCGTATCTTCAGTTTCTGCAGAGCGATGGCTTACAATTACTGTGTAGCCGTTTCTGGAAGCCATGCTTGCGGCATCAAAAGCTTCCGAGATTGAGCCAATCTGGTTAACTTTGAGAAGGAGGGCATTTGCTGCTCCCATGTCCACTCCTTTTGACAGCCTTTCAATGTTTGTGACAAAGAGGTCGTCACCTACAATGATTGTGTCCCAGAGTTCATTGGTAAGCGCTTCAAAGTCTTCGAAGGCTTCCTCATAGAAGGGGTCTTCAATAGAAAGGATCGGGTAAGAGTTTACAAGCTCCACATAATAGTCAAGCAGTTCAGGAGCAGCCAGTTTCTTCCCGTCAATGTTATAGAATTCCTCTTCATAAAACTCGGTTGCTGCGGCATCAAGACCTATTGTGACCTCAGACTCGGTATAGCCTGCTTCTTCAATTGCGTGTACGAGCGCATCAAGGGCTTCTGTGGACTCGCCCATTTTTGGAGCGTACCCGCCTTCGTAACCCACGTTAGTAGAAGAGCGTCCGTACTTATTCTCCAGGAACTTCCCGAGGGTCTGGTAAATCTCAGCCCCGATCTGAAGAGCTTCGTAGAAGGTCTCTGCGCCTTTCGGCTGAATCATGAATTCCTGAATTGCAAGCTCGTTTCCTGCATGTTTTCCTCCATTCAGGACATTCATTGTGGGCACTGGGAGGGTAAAAGCGTTGGAGCCGCCGAAATAACGGTAAAGCGGTATATTAAGAGAGTCAGCTGCAGCTTTTGCAACTGCCATGGATACGCCAAGAATGGCATTTGCTCCAAGGTTAGATTTGTTTTCGGTCTCATCGAGCTCTATCATAAGCTCGTCGATTTCCCGCTGGTTTCGCACATCAAGTCCAAGCAGTTCCTTCTGGATAATGGTATTTACGTTCTTGACTGCGGTCAGGACTCCTTTTCCTCCGTACCTGTTAGGATCTGCATCACGCAGTTCAAGGGCTTCATTCGTACCCGTGGAAGCTCCTGAAGGAACACTTGCCCTGCCAAATCCTTTAGGTGTAAACACATCAACTTCAACTGTGGGATTTCCCCTTGAGTCCAGGATCTCCCGAGCATGTATCTTTTGGATCTTATATTCTCCAGAATCCTGCTGTAAACCGATATACGACATCATTTCACCCTTTCTAATCTCTGACTATCTATACATATATTCTGTTATTTGAACTTGACTTTTAGTTGATCTATGCGTCAGTTAATCTAAGCGTTACATGTCCGAATTGTATTTAATTCTTTATCCGGTTCGGACGAATAATTTAACTGAGTGATGTGCCTGCATTTTCCGGAAGAGATATTCTTTTTCAGAGGAGACATTCCTTTTTTATTCTTCTACGACAATTCTATCTCAGGGCAGCAGTATGTAAGGAATCTCATTTTAAGGAATCCTGTTTTGAGAATTCACACATATCTTTTCAGAGCAAATCTTCCCCATTTAAAGGATAGAAGAGATTAATGCGCCTAAAGCCGATTATTTATTTATCTGAAGTATTTATTTCCAGCTTTCAAGGACATCTATCTCCCGGAACAACAGAACCTCTTTTTTTGTTTCCTGAATGTCTATTTTCTGCTTAAGAGATGTTTATTCCTGCAAACCCATGCTTTAAAGGTTTTGGTTAGAACTACAAAGTCTATTTTTTTCTGGAGATTTGTTCTTCAAGTCTTTTATACACAAACTCCATGAAAAAGGAACTACTAGGGTTAGATACCTTTTTTATCTGGTTACAGTACCCAATTTATTTAAAAAAATAATTTTATCTACATAAAATATATAAACCTGAAAGTATTATTCATTCTCGATGACCGAAGATTCTCCAGTTAATTTAACCGAAAAAGAGTATTCAATCATTGATATGCTCCAGAGCCTGGGACTCCCGAGGACAGAGGCCACCGCAATCGTATGTTTAAAAGACTGTAAAGAGCTCAGATCCCTTCACATCGAACTCGTTTCCGGACTCAGACAACCGGAAGTGAGTGTAGCCATGCGCCCTCTAAGGGATAGGGGCTGGGTGGATGAAAGGTCCGAAAAGAAGAATAAAGGAAAAGGCAGACCTGTAAAATATTACCAGTTAACTGTGCCATTCCCGAAAATAGTACAGACTCTCGAAGAGGAATTTTTAAGAGATAATACCGAGAAGATGATTGCACTAAAAAGATTACGGGAACTGGAAATCATAATGCAAAACTAGCCTTACTGCAGTTCTAATTCGGAACAATTAAGTTTGAATAACTGAAAAATAAGTTTCTTAAAAATGGAAATGGGACAATTTGCTAGATCTGTTTTCCATCATTTTCAGCTTAAACTGGCCGGTTCCAGAACAATACTATATTTATATCAATTGGAAAATATTATTCGTTATCAGGGATCTGTATAAAGCTCACGGGGGCAAACCCCTGCTCCGGATCCATTATCCTTCTGGCAGAAATTCCTTCTAACTCGAAAATAAATACTTCTACAACCATGAAAACTTCACTTTCCCCTCGCAGGCAACCCAGTTTAATGTCATCACCCCGGGCTGTCCCTGCATGAAGGTGAATTTTGGGCTCCCCGTCCTCCTGAAAAATGTCCCCGATCCCGAGAATCTCACGGGCGTCACTGAAGCCGGTCCAGACAGGTTCAGGAGGCCTTCTGTTTTCTTTCGGACCTGCAACAAGTTTTCCTTCCTTCAATGCACCCAGCAGCATAAACACAGCAGACTCGATCTTCTCAAGTTCTGCAAGTTTGATAAGTTCAAGAATCAGGTCATCCCCGTGGTCAATCCTTACGGTAAAGACCCTTCCTATCCTTCCTTTTGCGTACTCCATTATTTCCCCTCACTGATCCGTTATTTTTCCGTCCACAATTTTGATAACCCTGTCGGCTTTTCCAGCCAGCTCTTCATTGTGGGTTACCACAATAAATGTCTGATTATACTCTCTGTTCAGTCTGCGGAGAAGTTCATAGATTAAATCCCCTGTTTTCGTATCAAGGTTACCTGTTGGCTCGTCTCCGAGCACGATTGCCGGGGAACAGCTGAGAGCCCGGGCTACAGCAACCCTCTGGTTTTGCCCGCCTGAAAGTTCTCCTGGCCTGTGGTCTATTCTGTCTGCGAGCCCGACCTCTTTAAGGAGTTTTTCTGCAACAGACTTTGCTTCATCCCTGCTCTTTCCCGCAATCAGGAGCGGCATCATTACGTTTTCGAGAGCAGTAAAATCGGGAAGAAGGTGGTGGTACTGGAAAATAAAGCCAAGCATCCTGTTTCTCACTGCGGAACGTTCCTTATCCGACATCTTTGTTACGTCCCTGCCGTCTATAAGAAGGGTTCCTGAGCTGGGCGTGTCCAGCAGACCTATGAGATGCATAAGTGTGCTTTTGCCTGAACCAGAAGGACCTACAATTGCAACAAATTCCCCTTTTTGAATTATCAGGTTTGCGCTGTCAAGAGCGCGAAATTCAACCCCGTTTTTGTAAGTTTTGGTCAGGTTCTTAAGCTCTATAATTGGGATTTCGTCTGTCATGCTTTTCCTGCGATTTCAAAACTTCAGTCTTAAAAATAGAGGAGTTCTTAAGTAAAGAGCTTTTGGGAACGGGATAGGAAGCATATTAAAAATTAACTGCCTGTGTCCGGCAAATTCTATTTTAAAGCCTGGACCCTGGAGCACCTATCGTAATATCGCTGATCATTTTTGTTGTGCCCATTAATATATCACCATTATCGAATTGCACAGACCATAAACCTATCAGAGTACTGGCTGGTTATCGGTTTTTAGACTCTGGTCTCCGGTTCCATTTCTACTCACGAGATAAGCTGCTGTAAGAATTAACACGCAGCCCAGGAGAGTCGAAATATAAAACGGGCTTCTCAGGACAACCGTGTCAAAAAAGATTCCTGATACGGGTTCCAGAAGGGCAAGAATGCTGCCAGTCTGCGCTTTTATGCCTGAAATTCCCCTGAGGTAGAGGATAGCAGCGAAGGTTATAGTTATACCAAAGAGAAACAGAGTATCGAAATTCTTTAAGAATACTGAGGCAGGAGTTAAAAGTGCTGATGGCAACATAAAAAGAAGGCTTACTCCGGTCAGCCAGAAAGTCTGGGAGATCCCTGTATAGTCATGCCTCAGGTAACGGATCAGAATTATTGTCGTACCGAAAGAGATTCCTGAAAGTATGCCGTATAACAGGCCCTTTATGAACTCGGAGCCTGCACTAATGTTAAGCAGAATTTCACCGGGACGCGTAATAAGCAATACCCCCAAAACCGAAAGGATGAGAGGCAGGAAACTTTTACTGCTGCCCTTCTCGCCGAGAATTGCCGGAGCAAGCAGATTGACATATACCGGAGCCGTATAAAGGAGAAGGACGGCAGTGGAAATCCCGCTGTGCCTTATAGCAGATAGATAGCATATTCCTGTTACAGCATTAAGGAAACCCAGCAGTAAAAGATATTTTCTGTTCCTGCGAAGTCTGAGCTGTTCCAGGCTTCCGCTCAGCAGCAGGTAAAAGAAAATCATGAATACGCCGAATAAAAGCCTGCAGAATAAAACGGACCCTACAGACATATCCTGAACCCGGTCCAGAAAAACCCCAATGGTACCGTAAATGATGCTGCCTGTTATGACCTCTGAATATGGCTTGAAAGAATTTTCCTGAACTGGCACATTCGAGAAATAAAACACTGTGGATATATATTTTTTGGAGTAAGACCGGGTTTTCAGCGGGATTTTTTTCTGAACTCAGAAATATAAAAAGAAAGAAGGGAATTTATTTTCCCTGAGGTCTTAAAAGTTCTTTTTTCCAGAAAGGCAATTTTATGCTGGAGGCCAGTTTTTCCCCGAAGATAAATTTTCTGAGAAACACGCAGTTATCAAGGCTTATCACAATTGCTGCTGCAAGGATAAAGAAACATCCGATAAGCATTCCACTGTGTACATCGCTCCCCAGCACAGTGTAATCGAAGAATATGCAGGAAACAGGCTCAAGAAGGGTCAGGATACTGCCTGTGATGGCACTTACTCCTGCAACCCCTCTTATGTAAAACACTGCACCTATACCTGTAATCATTACTCCGAAAAGCATGAGGGTATAAAGGTTTTCTACAAGAACCTGTCCTGGCAGGGTGACTGCGAAAGGAGACAGGAAGACCAGACTGATCACACTCTGCCAGACCAGCTGGGTAAGCCCGTTGTATTCGTTTCTCAGGTAGCGGACGGAGATAATGACACCGCTGCTGAAAAGGCCGCCTACGAGCCCGAAAACCACACCTTTGAGATAGTCGCTTCCGAATGCAATCTGTTCAAAGCCGCCTTCAGGTCTTGTTACGTAAAATACACCTATGAGGCCAAGGAAAAGGGCAAAAATAGTTTTCTCAGTATTCTTTTCTCCAAGAAGAGCAGGAGCAAGGAAAGTCAGGTATATGGGATCTGTATAAAGGAGAAGGACGGCAGAAGAAGCACCGAGGTACCGGATTGCAGAATAGTAGGAAAACATCTGTGAAACATATAAGATTCCTAAAAGAAGAAGGTATTTTTTCTTCTTTTTTAACGCAAGTTGACTGAGGTTTCCGGTAATTGCAAGATAGCACAGTATGGCTGACAGCCCGAAGAGGACTCTATAGAAAATAATGGAGCCAACAGACATGTCCTTAAGATATTCCATAAAAATTCCGACGGTACCATAAATAACACATGCGGTGAGCAATTCAAGGTGATGTTTAGAGGCAGCAATCATGCTATATGAGGGGATACGAATGTATATATATTTTTAGTAAGATAACAACGATTCCAGTAGTATAACACTTTATAAAAAATTTTATACATTTGGTATGAAAATTATTATTATATTTCAGCGCAGGTTAACACTTAGCACATTCTTTTCGGATATATATTTCAGCGCTTTTTTAAATTGAGAACAACATGTTGTCTGCTTCCTGTCCTGTAGATTGTAAGCCCTTTCAATCCCTGTTTCCAGGCATAAATCAGAGCTTTCCCTATATCCTCTTTTCCAGCATCTACAGGCATGTTTATGGTTTTTGAGATCCCTGCATGGCAGTGTCTCTGAAAGGCTGCCTGTATATCGATGTGAGTTTTCCAGTTAATATCAAGGGCTGACCTGAAGAGCTCTTTTTCTTCCTCGCTCACTATTTTTGAATCTGTTATGTCCTGCAGAGTTCCGTGAGCATATACATGCTCAAGCAGCCGGTCGTAATCAGGTTTCGGAAGCTTTTGCTTGAAATGTGCTTCAAAAAAGGGATGCACAAGCATGAATTCCTTTCCAGCCACCCTGGCCCGCCTGTAAACCCAGCTGAAAACAGGCTCAATTCCTGCCGAGCAGCCGGCGAGGATGCTTATAGTGCCAGTAGGGGCGATTGCAGTTAATGTTGCGTTTCTTACTGGAAATTCCCATATTGAGTTTTCGTATTCCGGAAAAGGCCCTTTTTCGGCTGCAAGTTTTTCTGACTCCCGGATAGCAGCCCGGTTAATCTGGCCCATAAGTTTTTCTGCAAGCCTGAGAGCTTCTTCCGAGTCATAGGGCAGCCCGAGTTTCAAAAGCATATCATGAAAGCCCATGACTCCAAGCCCGATTTTTCGTGTCTTTTTTGTTGCCTTTTCAATCTCCGGGACAGGATAAACATTTACATCGATTTCATTATCCAGGAAACGGACAGCTTTTCGGACTGCTTCCCTGAGTGAGTCCCGGTTAACTTTTCCGTCCTCAACAAGTATGGAAAGATTAATGCTTCCCAGGTTGCAGGATTCAAAAGGCAGGAGAGGTTCTTCTCCGCACGGGTTTGTCGCTGAAATGTCTCCAAGTGCAGGTGTGAAATTGTCCCTGTTTATGTGGTCATAGAAAAGAACCCCCGGCTCTCCATTTCTCCAGATCCCCTCGACGATTTCGGAAAATATTTCTCCTATTTTTGTGCCTGTTTCTGTATTCCAGACCTCATCCATCCTTCCTTCGTCAGCCAGGCTCATGAAAGAATCGGTAAGCATGACAGAGATATTGAAATTACTCAGAACTCCTTCAGTACGTTTTGCCCTTATAAAAGAAATAATGTCATTGTGAGAAATATCGAGAATCCCCATATTGGCGCCTCTTCTTCTCCCAAAATGTTTTACAATCTCGGTAGCCTCATTAAAGAGCCGCATTAAAGCTACAGGTCCGCTCGCAGTACCCACACCTGAGACAGTAACAGAGCCGTCGGGCCTGATCTTTGAGAAATTAAAACCCGTACCTCCTCCTGTCTTCTGTATAAGGGCAGCAGTCTTGACAGAATCAAATATTTTTTCTATTCCGTCCTCAACAGGTATGACAAAACAGGCTGAAAGCTGGCCTGAAGGTGTCCCCGCATTCATAAGAGTTGGAGAGCTTGGAATGAAGGCTTTACTGAGAATAATGTCAAGAAACTCGGTATACTCTCCCCGGTTTAATGCAATTGCTTTCGCTACCCTCTTGCAGACGTCCTCCCAATCTTTCTCTCCTTCCTGAAGGTACCTGGATTTAAGAGTCTCAATTGCAAGAAGATCAAATTCTTCTCCGGTTTCAGACACAAAAATCGCTTCTCCCGCATATTCAGCAGTTTTTACTCACAGTTTTTAATGGAATTTCCTGTTATGCGTGAATTATTATACATTTCCTGTTACGCGTAACTTGTTATAC
>WPCJ01136130.1_pt1 | contig 14276 bp, 15 predicted proteins | sample 5399831 | NCBI WGS metagenome assembly WPCJ01 (sample SAMN12869470, study PRJNA574797) | sludge metagenome | isolation source: wastewater treatment of pH10 | place: China:Beijing | collected 2019-05-20 | reverse complement strand
GCCGTCCGCGTGCGGCCCCGTCATAGCCCCGCGTCAGCGTCTCGAAGGCCTGCCGCGCCATCACGCGGCGCGCGGCCATGCGCGGCGCCACCGTGGCGATGGCGTGATCGAACCAGGTCGCCGACATCACCGGTCCCCGCGCGAGAAGCCAGCAAGCCCGGCCACCGGCAACGGCCGTGTGGTGCCCGCGATGGCGCGTTCGATGGTGCGGATGCGGGCCAGCAGGTCTTCGGCCGAGCCGTAATCCACCGACTTGCCGTCATAGCTGACCCGGGTCGTGCCGCTGGCATAGGCCCGGCGCAGCGCCGAGAGCTCGGTTTCCGTCCAGTCCGTCATGTCTAGAACCATCCCTCTCGCCGCCCGAGCCAGTCGGAGCGGCGCTTGCCCTGCGGGGCCTGTCCCGGCCGGTTGATCTGCCCGGCGGGATCGGTGTCGGTGGGTGCTGCCCCGAGCTGATCCTCGAGGTCGCGCCATTTCTCCTCAGACCAGCGGTCCGCGCCCGCGATCCATGCGGCGGCACGGGCGTAGACCCGGCAATCAAGCGCCTCGTTGCGCTCGCGGAGCTTCTGCCATTCGAGCTTGGCGAAGCCGCGCTTCGTGCGGACCGTCACCAGCTGCTCAGCCACAAACTGCTTCAGCCATTCGTTCTCGACCCAATGCGGCAGATGTACCGATCCCGGTGGAAACGCGGCCCCTTCGGCCATGTCTTCCTCGGTCGGCCTCTCCAGCCGCAGGAAGCGATAGGTTTCGGCCTTGAAGGTGGACACCGCCACGGTCCAGAGCCGGGCCCCGCGCCGCAGGCGTTTCCCGCCCTCGGTCGCGTCGACGAAGGTCGGCCCCGACACCGGGCTCGAGCGGTTGAACCCCTCGACGCCCTTCACCGGCGACACCTGTCCAAAACCCTGCGCCCGCGACCAGGAATAAACCGCCGGGGGCTCGTAGCCGGTGTCGATGGCCAGCCGCGCAATGCGCAGATGCGCGCCGCGTTCATGCGGCCAGCTTCGGTCAAGCAGCGCGGTCAGCTCCGACCACGCGTCGTGCCGGTCGGGGCCGCCCTCGATGACGACGTGATCGACGAGCCAGCTTTCGAGGCCACGCCCCCAGGCCCAGACATCGATCTCGATCCGGTCCTTCTGCACGTCGGCCCCGGCGGTCAGGAACAGCCCGCCCGCCGGCACCGTGCCGGACGTCCAGCGCTCGCGCCGGTCATAGAGCCGCTGCCAGTCCGGAGCCTCGCCAGTCTCGACCCAAGTCTCGCCGAGGATGGTGTTGCGGAACGCCTTGATCGCCTCGTCGGACCCCTGCGCCGCGTCCCATGCCCGCACGATCCGCTCCCAGCTCAGCCAGCCGATCGGCGAATAGAGCGCCGAGAGGTGATACCCGACCGTGGTCGGATCGGCGGCCGTGGCGGTTGCCCGCCATTCGCCGCCCTCAAGCATCGCCGTCTTGTGGTGCTCCGCGATGGGCGTCTCGCAGCCCTCGCAGTGATATTCCGCCGTCTCCGGGCGGCCCTTATGCCAGCGCAGCCGGTCGAACTTCAGCCATTGTGCGTGGCCGCAATGCGGGCACGGCACGAAGAACCGGCGCTGGTCGGATGCCTCGTATTCACGCTCGATGCGCGACAGCCCCCGGATCGTCGGCGTCGAGACCAGCAGCACCTTGCGCCGGTGGGCGAAGGTCAGCGACCGCGCCTCAGCCAGCGTGACGGGGTCACCTTCCTCGTCGGCCGAGGCCGGATAGGCGTCGACCTCGTCCAGAAAGATGTACCGCGCCGGGGTGGACCGCAGCCCGACCGCCGAATTGGCCCCGGTCATGATCAGGATGCCGCCCGCGAATTCCTTCGACAGCATCGTGTTGCCCGCGTCGCGGGACCGGGCCGGTTTGACCCGCTCCCGCAGCTCGGGGCTCTCGTCGATAAGCGGATCGATCCGCTGGCGCGAGTTGCGCTTGGCCAGTTCCACCGTAGGCTGGACCGCCAGCATCGGCCCCGGCGCCTGGTGGATTGCGAAGCCGATCCAGTTGTTGCCTGCCTCGGTCGCGCCGACCTGCGCCGCTTTCATGAACACGATCCGCTGCGTGGGATTGCCGGGGCTCAGCCGGTCCATGATCTCGCGCATGTAGGGCGTGCGCACCGTGCGATACCGCCCCGGTTCGGCCGAGGCGCGGCTCGAGAGCATCCGGTGCCTGTCCGCCCATTCCGAGACGGTCAGGTCCGGGTCGGGCCGCAGCCCGCTGCCCCAGGCGCGCAGGATCTCGCCCGCGCCGTCGAAGTCCGTCAGGCCGCCGAAATCTTCGTTGTCATCACCGGAAGTCGGGCCGGACCTCGGCAAGCTCGTCGAGGTGGGCGCGTACATGTTTCTCCAGGACCTTCTGCATCGCGGCTGGCTCCACGGCGATCTGCTGGCCCGTCGCGTCGCTGCACGAGGCCGAAAGCTCGGCCGCCATCATCGCCGCCGCGCGCGCGGGCCAGTTCACCCACGTGTCCCGTTCCTCCCGCGCGAGCCGGAACACCAACGCCAGCGCGCGGGCCCGCTCGATCAACTCCCCCTTCAGCTTCTGCAACCGGATGCGCCGCTCCTGCGCCTTCAGCACCTCGTTCGCGGTCTTGGCCTGCAGGAAGGTCGTGCCGCCGCCGACGGCCGGGACCGCCAGACCCTGTTCGCGCAGCGTGTCGCCGACGGCTGTCACTGCCGCCTCGGGGACAGGCTTCAGCTTCGGCGCTGGTGCCTTCCTCGTCTTCGACGGGTCCGTCGTCTCGGCACGCCTGGCGTCGCTGGCGGCCGCGTTGATGCTGCCGTCGGGATAGAGGACCAGCCGCTCGGCGGCCTTCGCCTTCTGGATCGCGCCGCGCGACAGCCCGACATGCGCGGCGTACTGGCGCTCGCTCATGCCCTGCATCGACGGCTCCGATTATCATTCAGATTCATGTGCTTATCGAGTTGATAAGCCTCGCGGACAGAGGGAATGTCACTCCAACGAAGCGATGCAACTCACCCGGAGCCACCACGATGACCACCCGCCTGAACCCGATCACCACCCCGCGTCACGAACTCCGCGCCGAGAAGGCGCGCCGGAACAAGGAAGCCGCGCTCGCGGCCTTCATCGGCAAGAAGGCCGAGATCGACGAGATGCTCGCCCGCCTGCAGGCACTCAGCGACGACCATTTCAACTGCGCCCCCGACGAAGCGGGCTGGGCGATGGTCGGCACCCTCGAACACTACGCCAGCCTTCTGAAGCGCATCACCGACAGCGCCTTCGGCGAGGGCGAACACGCCCGCTGATCTCCGGCCCAGCCGGAACTCCCGCCGCGCGCCTGGCGCGGCTTGGGGTCGTAGAAGGCGCCGCATGTCGCGGGCCCGAATACGGAGACGACCCCATGACCAAGCTTTCCGATACCCAAGCCATCATCCTCAGCGCCGCCGCACAGCGCGAGGACCACATCGCCCTGCCGCTGCCCGAGAGCCTGCGCGGCGGAGCCGCCGCCAAGGTGGTCGGCGCGATGCTCGCCAAGGGCTTCCTCGAAGAGGTCGACGTCGACACGCGCAAAGGCGAGCCCATGTGGCGCGAGACCGGCGACGGCCACGGCGTGACGCTGGTCGCCACCGACGCGGGCCTCGCCGCCATCGGCATCGAACCCGACGACGCGAACCCCGCGCCTTCGGGCGCGACGGACGCGCCGACCGAGGAGCCTGCGCCGGACACCCCCACCGAGACCGAGCCCGCGTGTAAGACGCGCACGCCGCGCGAGGGAACGAAGCAGGCCACGCTGATCGCCATGCTGCGCGCACCGGACGGCGCGACCATCGAGGAGATCATGGCCGCGACGGGCTGGCAGTCGCACACGGTGCGCGGCGCGATGGCCGGCGCACTCAAGAAGAAACTCGGGCTCGAGGTGACCTCGGCGAAGGTCGATGGGCGCGGGCGGGTCTATCGGCTTCCGGCAGCCTGATCGCCCGCGCAAGAACTCAGGCCGCCGCCCCGACTGGGCGGCGGCATGCATGATCATTTAAGAAGCGAAATGATCCCAAGCACGATCCCAATTGCGCCAAGGCCTACCGACCAAACAGCGAGCCACGCCGGGATATAGATCCGGGGATCCGGCGTCCGAAGGTACCAGCGCATCTTGCCAAACCATCCGAGCGCTTGGAGATCGAAATTCAGGCGTTCGCCCTTTTCCACTCCGAGCGCCTGCCTCGCATCAAAGGCCATGTAGATCGCGCTGTCGTCATCGTGGCCAAGAATAACCGTATCGTATGACCTCGATCGATCGGCCGTGTTTGTTATTCGAGCGACACCATATCGACCAATTCCGCTTCGATGTGAGTGATGCACTCGAACAATCGAATTTCCCCATTCGCTTCGATCAAGCCCTTTGACTTCAAGTTGCGGCATGCTGCTGTCCCTACTGAACTTGGCACACCATACACGTCATGCGCGGCCGGCAAAAAGATCGTAACTGCCCGAAGCTATGTGTTCCGCCGCAGCCGTTCGAACAGCCGCCGCAGGACGTAGGACCGCGCTATGCTCACCACGGTGAACACCGCGCCCATCTTCAGGTTCTGGGCCAGCGTCGTGTGCAGCCCGAAGATCGGAAAGATCAGGAATTGCGTGACCACGGCGACGCTGTAGCCGACGATCACGTTGGCGACGGACTCGACCAGCGACATGAGGCGGGACTGCTTCATGCCGCTGCCTCATCCATCGGCCAGCAGTTCAGCCGCCAGAGTTCGCAGCGCATGCGCCGCAACCAAGGGGACCACGCCGTTGCCACAGAGCCGAAGCCGGTCCACCCGGTGGGCCAGCCCATCAGCGCCTCGACGAACAGCGGGTTCAAGGTCCGGCGCGGCTCGGAGGTATCGCGCCCAGCCATCGGCGTCACCAGGACCTGGCGGCCAAGCAAGCCGTTCACCGGCGTGTTCGCCAGTGTCGTCGCCCCGTCCTTGTGATCGCGCGCCGTCGGCGTCATCCACATCCCGGCCGAATGGGTCAGATCGGCCGTCCGCCGATTGCCCGCGCTCGGCTTGCACCCATCGTTCGCCATCGGCGTGGGCCACATCGCGGCCGTCGTCGCGAGGTTCATGCCGTGCTGGCCCGCTGTCTGCGACGGCGTTGGCTTCGTCTGCCGGTTCTCGTTGGCGCTGGCCCGAGGCGTCGGCCAGAGCCGCAGCAGCTCGGTCCGGTTCCCGCCACTCGACCGGGTGCCAGAGCAGGCGCGCGGGGTCGGCCAGTTCGTCCCCCTCGCGGATGGCGAGGATGAACAGGCGTTCGCGCTTGTGGGGTGCGCCGACCTCCGCCGCCGTGAAGAGGCCTGCCGCAAGGCGGTAGCCCATGCCGACCAGTCCTGCGGCGACTTCGGGGAAGCCGAGGCGGAGATGATGGGCGACATTCTCGAGGAAGACGAAGGGCGGCTCGACCTCTCCGATGATGCGGGCGACATGCGGCCAGAGGTGGCGCGGGTCGTCCGCGCCCCGGCGCTTTCCCGCGACCGAGAACGGCTGGCACGGATAGCCCGCAGTGACGATGTCCACCGTGCCGCGCCACAGGCGGCCGTCGAAGGTGGCAACATCGTCCCAGACAACAGCCTGATCCAGGGACGCGTCTTCCATCCGCGCCACGAGAGTGGCTGCGGCGTAGGTTTCCCGTTCGACATGGCCCACAGCACGATATCCGGGGACGGCGATGGCGAGCCCGAGATCGAGCCCGCCCGCGCCGGAGCACAGGGAGAGGCCGAAGAGGCATGCGTCTCCAGCCCCGGAAGCGTCTCCGGAGGAAGGTAAAGCCAGGTCATGCATGTCACGCGGCGGTCTTGCGCTTTCGCGCGGGTTCGGGGGCGGCGTCCGTTGCCGGGGGATCGGTGGGGGCGTCGGCGTCGTCGCCCAGCCGCTCGGTCCTCACCTCAGCGAAGGTCCGGCCGTCGCCATCAAGGATCGCGTCGCGGCCGGTTTCGGCCTGCCAGCGTTCCACGGCGACGTCGACATAGGCCGGGCTGATTTCCATCGCGAAGACGCGGCGGCCATTGGCCTCGCCCGCCATTATCTGCGAGCCGGACCCCGAGAACGGCTCGTAGCAAAGCCCGCCTCGCGCGACGTGCTGGCGCATCGGGATGCCAAAGGCGTCGAGCGGTTTCGGCGTCGGGTGGTCGGGCCGGTCGTCCTTGGCGAAGCTGGGCAGCGCCCATGTCGATGGCAGCGTTTCCTCGGCCACCTTCGGCGGACGGTTCGGGCGGCGCCAGCCCATGAAGCAGGGCTCGTGCTTCCAGAGGTAATGCGACCGGGTCAGGACGCCGCGGTCCTTCACCCAGATGATCTGCTGATGGACGAAGGCGCCTGCCTTTTCCCAGCAGGCTTCCAGCATCGCCTGACGGCGCGAGGCGTGCCAGCAGTACCAAGCCGCATCCTCGGTGATCGCCTCGGCAACGGCAGCGGCGATGAAGCCGTCGTAGAGCTCTGCGCCCTGCGAACTGTCGTCCCAGGTCGTGCCGTAGGACGCCGACCAGTCCTTGTTGCGGGTCGGATGGTTGGACCCGTCGTAATCGACGAGATACGGCGGGTCGGTGGCGAACAGGATCGCGCGCTCGCCGTTCATCAGGCGGCGCACGTCGGCAGCGCTGGTGCTGTCGCCGCACAGGAGGCGATTGTCGCCGAGGATCCACAGGTCGCCCGTCCGCGAGGCCGGGTTGCGCGGCGGCTCGGGGATGGTCACCGGCGGCACGGAGCCCCCGGCGCCACCTTCTTTACCGTCGTCTTCCGCGACGTAGGCCAGCAGCTTGTCCAACTCGCCGTCGGAGAAGCCGACCAGCGACAGATCGTAATCGTCCGCCAGCAGGTCGTTCAGTTCCGCCGACAGCAGCGCCTCGTCCCAGGTGCCGAGTTCCGTCAGCTTGTTGTCCGCGATGCGGTAAGCCCGACGTTGCGCCTCGGTCAAATGCCCGAGCACGATCACCGGCGCCTCGGTCAGCCCAAGCTGCGTGGCGGCCAGCACCCGGCCATGGCCCGCGATCAGCTCCCCGTCATCAGCGACGAGGCAGGGCACGGTCCAGCCGAACTCGGCCATGCTGGCGGCGATCTTCGCGACCTGGTCCAGCCCGTGCGCCTTCGCGTTCTTCGCGTAGGGCTGCAGGCGCGACAGCGGCCACGTCTCGATCGCGTCCGGGGCGAAGCTCAGCGTCATGGTGGGCAAGGTTCCTCGGTCGGGTGGATGCCGGTGGCTTCCGGACTCCGGATGCCGTGCCGGACTCCACACGGGGTCCAGCGGCCACCTGCGGTGTCCGGTCGAAAGGCCAGCGTTCATTGGTGTTTGCGCGGGGCGCGCGTGGCTCCGGTTTCCGGGTGGCTTCCCAAAAATCCGGCCCTGTCGCTGGCGATGTCCCGCGCTTCGCCCGCCAGCATACGAAAACGCCCAGGAAGGAACCGGAAACTGCCGTGGGCTGGACCCCGGCCGGACCCTCGCTGGCGACCGGGGTCCAGAAGGCCCCCGTCAACGCAAAGGGGAGAGCGAGCTTTCCAGCGCACTCTCCCCATCTTGCCTTCGGAATAGCATGGATCTGTTGCAGATGTCGAAGGAAAAAGTGTTGCAACACATTGGAGTCACTGCGCATTCAGGCGCGCGGCGATCTTGGTCAGCGCCAGTTGCCAGCGACGCCACGCCGTCGTGCGGTCGCAGCCCAGCTCGCCGCTGATCTGCTTCCACGGCACACGGGCCGCGCGCGACCAGACCAGCTTGCGCTCCGCCTCCTCGATCCAGAGCACCCAGTCGAAGGTCTGCTCCAGCCGGGTGATCGCGGCGGCCGAGGGCCAGACCCGCATCGGCTGCGGCTCCATCGCCGCGATCTCGCGGCTGGTCCGCACGATGTCGGGCCAGGTGTTGAAGTAGCCCTGCGCCTTCACCGGCGGCAGCTTGCGCAGGGTGCGGAACGCCTCCTCGAAATGATCGGCGACGCAGTCGGCGGTCCATTCGCGATCAGCCATGGCGCGCCTCCCTGTCGGAAGGGCGCGGGCCGTAGAGCTTCTCGCCGAGCTGGCGGACCAGTTCACGCTCGGGCCAGGTGAGGCGGTCGTCATCGGCGGAGACCGCGAGCACGCCCTGTTCCCGCCAGCCCTCACGCTTGACCTGTTCGGGATCCCGGCGTCGGCCGCCGTAGCCGTGGGGATGCCATCTCATGCGACACCTCCCTTCGTCTCGATCGCCCAGAGCAGCAGGGCGATGGCGTCGGCCTCGTTGTCGTCAGCGGGGCTGAAGCCGCGAGCGCGGACGGCGGCGACCATGGCGGCCTTGTCGGCGTTGCCCTTGCCCGAGGCGTGGCGCTTGATCGTGCCGACCGGGACGCCCTCGTAGGGCACGCCGCGCAGTTCCGCCCATGCGGTCAGCGTGGCCATGAGCCCGCCATAGATGTGGCTCGCGTCGGTGCCCGCGTGGCGGCGGACTTCCTCGAACCAGATCGCCGCGACGGGCCCCGACAGCCGGTCGATCTCGGTCAGCCAGTTGGTGAAGCGCAGGTAGCGCATGCCGCCGCCGTCGAAGCGGCCTGGGCGCAGCGAGACGGTGCCGCTGGTGATCAGACCGTCATGGCCGCGGATCGCCCAGCCGGTCGAGGTGCCGAGGTCGAGCGCGAGGGTGCAGCGGTTGCGGGGCGTGTCGTGCGGCAGCGATTCAAACCTTGCGCCGTCGCAAGTCGGGATCAGAGTCGGCTGAGCCATGATGGGTCTCCTTTGCCGGGGGCCTGTGGTGGTGGAAGACGACGGCGGTCTGGTGCTTGGCGGTACGGGGCCGCCGTCGTCGGATCGGGAAGCACAAGGGAGCGTCACGGCGGCGCGCGCGGCTGGCCCGGACGTATGGGAGGAGTGGCCAACCCTGTGGGGTGGCCCTCCCATACGTAGTATGGGGGTTTGACACCTAACTGTTCCGAGGCGTTCAAGTGGCTGAAATCATTGCGGAATAAGACTTCATGAAGTCTTCGGGCATGAGTTAGGGACCTGACTCTTATTTGCCCGTAACCCCTTGATTTCGTTGAGTGCACAGTTGGCGCTGTCATATGAGTCAGGCCTCACTCATATGAGAGAGGTCGTCCTCGAGCCCCTCCGGGTAGACCCAGACAGCGGGGTTTTCGACCTGCAGGCAAAGCCCGGATTGGGGGCATTTGAAGTGGCTGGGCAGGACCGAACGGGCGGTTGTGGTGACCTCGCCGGTGGCCGGATCGACCTTCTCGACGGGCGCGCCGAACTGCATGCCCTCGACGCAGAGATAGCCGAACCGCGACCGGGTGACGGGGAAGCCGAACCCCGAGGGGTCGCGCAGGAACTTCACGAAGCCCTTGGTCGCCAGCACGCTGAGGCGCTCGCGGATCGTGTGCTTGCTGCCCAGCCCGCCCCGGTTCTCGAAGGTCTCGGCGAACTGCATCGCGGTGTAGAGGCGCTCGCTCGCCGCCTCATCCAGCAGCATGCCGAGGATGACATCATGCTTGCGCAGCCGCTCGGCATCGAGTTTGGCGCCGACCTCCTTGCGCACCAGGCGCTCGTTCATCGGGTTCAGCTCGACCCATTCGCCCTTCACCTTGTCGATCAGCTTGCCCGGCAGCGCGGGGCCGTTCCGAAGCTCGATCTCCAGCCTGCGGACGGTGCTGTCCTCGTCTGGCCGGTGCATGAGCAGCCCCGAGGTGTAGAAGCCGCGCAGCGCGCTAGCGCCGGAGAGCGCGAGGAAGGGATCGTCCTTGACCTGGTGCTTGCTGGCCTTGCGGGTGTGGTGGGCTAGGATGACGCCCGCGTCCGGATTGACCGCCTCTCGCAGGAGCTCGACCCGGTCCTTCAGGAAGAACATCATGGCGGTGTTGTCGTTCTCGCCGCCACCCTCGGGGCCACCGTCGAAGAGGTTGCGGATCGGATCGATGACGATGATGTCGGGCGGCGAGTCGGGGAATGCCGCCCGGATCGCCTCGGCCACGCGGGCGACGCCTTCCGCGTCGAGCAGCAGCTTCAGTTTCGGTGTGGCGACGAAGGTGTCGCGCGCGGCGGCGATCACGGTGGCGGGCAGCGCGATCTGCTGCATGCGCTCGCGCAGGTAGTGATACTGGATCTCGGCTTGAAGGTAGAACACGCGCAGCGGCCGGGGCGGCGTGAAGCCGAGGAACGGCACGCCGGCGGCCATGTGCACGAGCCATGAGATCAGGAAGTCGCTCTTGCCGACCTTGGGCGCACCGCCCAGCACCAGGAGCCCGCCAGGTGTCAGCACGCGGGGTCCGATGATGTCCTCCGGCATCGCACTTGTGTCGTCGAGCAGCGCGCCGAGGCTGAAGGTCGGCAGCGGGCTGGCCGGGGCGTCGACGCGGGCCGCGCGCAGGAGCGGCGGACCGTTGCGCTTCACATGCAGATCCCAGAGCCGTTCGGCCTCGGCCTGCAGCCGATCGAGCGGCCAGGATGGGCGCAGCATGGCGGCGTTGTAGCCGCAGATCGCTTCCCAGCCCGCGAAGGGGTCGAGGCGGCCCTCGTGCACCAGGCGCACGTAATGGCCGATGGCGGCGCTGGCCCCCTGGAAGCGGGACCAGTCGTCCACCGCGCCTTCGCGCACCGGCGTGGTGAGCACCGCGTCGATGCCGGGCTTCGCGGTCGGCGCGGCAGCGTCGCTGGCGAAGCCCACGCCGGGCAGCGGCGGCGTCTCGGCGACCTTTTCGGCGAAATCCGCAAGGTCCACCTCGACGTCGCGATGTTCGCGGATCTGCACGAGGCGCTGGTGGCCGTGCTTGTGATAGACGGTGCCGGGCACCCGTATCGGCTGGTGCGCCGAGCGGAAATGCGTGTCGCCGCCGACCTTCACGGCGATCTCGCCCCGCAGGCGGCAGAGGGTGGCCAGGTCCTCGCCCTCGGCGGGTTCGGTCAGTTTCCACCAGACATGGAGCTTCGCCGCGCCCTCGGGCGTGCGCCCGCCGCTTTCGATGATGAGCGTGGGTGCGCCGAGATGGCGGGTGACATGGTCCAGCTTGGCCGGGATGTCGCCCGCGTCGAGATCGACGACGATGGCCTGCATCTGCAGCACGTCGGCGGCGCGGGCCTGCCCCTGCTCCTCGACCGTGCCAGGGATGACATAGACCGCCGCGCCCTCGCGGTTCGCCCACGCGGCGAAGGTCGCGAGTTTCCCTGGTGCGCTGTCGTCGGCCGCGATCCAGATATTGTGCGGCTTGCCGTCTCGGCCCTGACCCTTGTCGACGAAACCCCGGAGCGGGATCAGCCCCTCGCACCAGCTGAACACGGTGTCGAGGAAGACGGCGATCTGCTGGGGATCAGGGTCGCAGCCGAACGGGTTCTCGGACGGTGGCCCGTCGTTGAAGTCCATCCACGGGTTGAAATGCAGGACGCCGTCGTCGCTCATGCCGGCAGCCCCCAGCAGCGCTCGGACCAGGGGCAGAAGCGGCATTCGAAGAAGTCGGGCGAGGTGGCGATGCGCGGCAGCAACTCGCCCGCGTCGGTCGCCTGCAGGATCCGCACGCCCCGGTCGGACATGCGCTGCGCGAGATCGGCGTCGAAAGGCACCAGCTCATGGTGAAGCTCGGCGGTGTCCTTGTTGATCGCGGTGAAGAGCGCGGGCGCGGCCGAGATGCCGGGCACGCTGGATTCCATGTAGGCCTGATAGACCGCGATCTGGGCGGCGTAGACCGGCTTGGATTTCGTCACGCCGTCCTTGACGCAGTCGCGCCAGTTCTTCGCGTTCATCGTCTTGCATTCCCAGAGCGCGGGAACGGCGAGATCGAAGCCTTCTGGCCCCGCGGCGATGATGCCGTCGACATGACCGCGAATGCGCCCGCCCGCGACGGAGAACCCGAACTGTCCGCCATCCGGCCGGTTGCCCTTGCGTGTGTAGAGGTCGAAGCCCGCGCCGCGCAGCCAGGCGACGGCCAGATCCTCGAGCGCGTGGCCGATGGCGAAGATGCGCAGCGACTGGCCGCTGAAGTCCTGGCCCTCGTCCTTCGGCGTCGCCGTGAACTCGAACTGCAGCGCCCGCTCGCAGGCATGGCCGAGGCGCGAGCCGCCCAGATAGTCGCGGGGCGGCCGCATCGCCTGATCGGCGGTGAGCGCCTGATCGACGGCGGTGTTCACCCGCTCGGCGAAGCTGGGGCGATGATTGTAATCGAGAGTCAAAACGGCACCTCCGGCGTCTGCGCCCGGACGATGTCGGACATGGCCTCGCGGAAGCCCTCGACGGCCTCCTCGATCAGTGCGCGCACCTGCGCCTCGGTCAGATCGCCGAGCGGGGTGGCCCAGCCGATCTCGTCCATCAGCAGCGCCACGCGCTTCATGGTGGCGGTGATCGCGGCGCGCTCTTCCTCGGTCAGATCAACCATGGCGAAACGCTCCCGCGCCAAGCGCGTCCAGAAGGACTGGCAGGGCATCGAGCAGAACCAGACCGATGGCCGGGGCTGCTTCGACCGGTGCGGATCGAACCAGCCAAAACCACGGGTGGGTTGCCGGCAGACAGCACAGAGCGTTCCACGCGGATGCCAGAGCCGCCGCCGGTCCTCGGCGGTGATGGGGGTGGATGTGGACATGGATCATGCCGCCCTCCGCTCGGGGCTGGCCGCGCTGTCGATCAACTGCCGGATGGCGCGCTTGTTGAAGCCGAAGGTCATCAGCGCGGAGGCGCGGTAGCGCGTCAGGCCGAAGTCATGGCGGCACTCGGGCGGCAGGTACTGCAGCTGCTTTTCGGTCGGCGGCTGTCGCAGCCAGGAGCGGGTCTTGAAGGCGCTCTCGTCGGTCTCATGGGTGTTCAGCCAGTCGTCGGCCTGCGCGAGGCAGACGGTGCGCTCGCCGACGCCGAGCAGATGCGGGCGTTCGCCCTTCGCCCCGCCGATGGCGTACCAGACCCCGTCCAGCCAGAAGATGCCGCCCCAGGCTGCGAAGCCCGTGGCCATCAGCGCGTCGTCCGTGCCGTAGAGGTCGACCCAGGCGAAGCTGGACCGCTTCAGCAGGTCGATTTCCGTCATCATGAAGCCCGACAGCGGCGCAGCACCGCCACCTTCACCGGTCTCTTCGTCCTCCCGCGGGAACGCCTCGCCGCAGAGCGGGCATTCGGTGGCGGCCAGCGGGATCTCCGCCTCGCAGGCAGGACAGGTCTTGGTCGGCGCCTCGCCGGTTTCGGTCTTGCCGTCGAGATCGACATCCTGTTCCAGCGTGCCGTGGATCAGGCTCGACGTCCCGAAATCCAGAACGACGCAGTCGGTCTTCACGATGCCGGGATGTTCCTCGGGGTCGACGGTGCGCAGGCCGCGCCCGACCATCTGGATCATCGTGGACTTGTAGGAACTGGGCCGCAGCAGCACGACGCAGGAGGTGGGCGGGTGGTCCCAGCCCTCGGTCAGCACCGCCACGTTGACCACGACGCGGATGCCGCCCGCCGCGTAGTCGGCGAGGATCGCCTTGCGGGTCTCGGCCGCCAGATCGCCTTGGATCAGCGCGGCGGAAACGCCAGCTGCCCTGAAGGCGTCGGTGACATGATCGGCGTGCGCGACGGTGGAGCAGAACACCACGGTCTGCCGGTCGCCTGCCTTCTCCTTCCAGTGGCGGATCACCTCGTCGGTGACGGGGGCGCGGTCCATGATGCCCGCCACCTCCGCCATGTCGAAATCCGACATGGTCTTGCGGACCGAGCGCAGTTCGTCCTGCACGCCCACGTCGATGACGAAGGTGCGCGGCGGCACCAGATGGCCTGAGGCGATCAGCTCGCCCAACCGCACCTGATCGGCGACATTGTCGAAGACCTCGCGCAGGCCTTTCCTGTCGCCCCGGTTCGGCGTCGCCGTGACCCCGAAGATGCGGGCGTCTGGATTGGCCTCGCGCACGCGGTCGATGATGCGGCGATAGCTGTCGGCGACGGCATGATGCGCCTCATCCACGACCAGCAGGTCGAGGCGCGGCATGTCCGCGAGGTTCGAGGCTCGCGCCAGCGTCGGCACCATGGCGAAGGCGACCTGGCCACCCCAGGACTTCTCCGTGGCGTCGATGACCGAGGTGGCGACGCCCGGCACCACGCGCTGGAACTTGGCGCGGTTCTGCGCCGTCAGTTCGTCGCGATGGGCCAGAACGCAAGCCTTGGCGCCGTCGCCGATCATCTCGCCGGTGACTGCCGAAAGCATGATGGTCTTGCCCGCGCCGGTGGGCGCCACGCCCAGCGTGTTGCCGCGGGAAGCGAGCGCAGCCACGCTGCGCTCGACGAAGGTCTTCTGGCGGGGGCGCAGGCGCCTGGCCGGTCCCCCCCTTACTGCGCCCAGCTCGGCCGACCGGCGGCGCCGGGGG
>WPCJ01205147.1_pt1 | contig 14283 bp, 14 predicted proteins | sample 5399831 | NCBI WGS metagenome assembly WPCJ01 (sample SAMN12869470, study PRJNA574797) | sludge metagenome | isolation source: wastewater treatment of pH10 | place: China:Beijing | collected 2019-05-20 | reverse complement strand
TTCAGCCGCGCCTTCAAGCGGGTGATCGGCGCGCCGCCGAGCCATTTCCGCGGCGAGGACCACATCGAAGTCCCGAACATCTGACATTAGAGCGTTTCCGTTTTTCACGGAAACGCGGAAACGATCTAAGTTTTTGTTTTCGCTGCATTCTTGTAACGCCAAGTGCTTCCACTTGGCTACAAAATGCTCTGGAACGCCGCGCGTCCTTTTAGACGTGCAAAGGTTGCTCCAACACTTTTGTTGGGGCGCACGCCCGGCGGCGAATGCCGCCCAGCTAGGAGCGCTGGCGCGCCGCTGCTGTCAGCTGACAGCGCCGCCCTGTGCATCCAGCATGCGCCGTGCGCTTTCCTCGTCGGTGATCAGCACCGTCGGCTTGACGAGATGCATGGCGCCGAGCAGCGCCTCGATCTTCTCCTGTCCACCCGAAGTGAGGATGCGGAGGGGCGCCCGGCGCAGGCGATCGACTTCCACCGACATCACGCGATCATTGACCGGATGCTCGACAAGGTCGCCATTGCGGTTGAAGAAATGGAACAGGAGATCGCCGACGGCGCCGCGTGCGACGAGCGCTTCGCGGTCTGCCTCCTTCAGAAACCCTCCGCGATAGAAGGTCGTTGCTGAAGCGATGCCGCCGATCGACAAAAGCACGGCATCCAGCGCATCGGCCATCTCGAAGATCTCTTCCAGACCGCAGCGCTCCACCAGCGCCACCTTGGTCTCGACGCTGTCGACCACGGCAGGCGCCGGAATCAGATAGCCGTCGCCCTGGAATACCTGGGCGAAGCGCCAGGCGAATTCGGCCGGATTGTAGCGGCGCGCGACACCGACGCCGCCGAGCAGCGAGATGACCTTGAAGTCGTTCAGCGATTTGGCGCCGATAAAGGGCAAGGTCGAGAACAGCGTGCGGCCCCAGCCGACGCCGACACGCATGCCGGATCGCATCGCCTCCGAAAGATAGGCGCCCGTCTTGGCGGCGATACCGGGGATCGGGTCGGAATCCGCGCTGGAGAGCGGCGCGACGAGTGCCTGTTCCAGGCCGAAGGTCCTTTCCAGGGCCCGCTCCAGCCGCACGATCTCGGACAGTTCGCTTTCGATGGCGATCTTGACCTCGTTACGGGCGCGCGCCTCGGCCAGCATCCGCACGACGGTGACGCGGCCGACACCAAGCACGTCGGCGATCTCGTTCTGGGTCATCTGTTCGATGAAATACATCCAGGCGGCACGGATACGCAGGCGATCGGCCTTGCTTTCCGCAGCGACCGTCCCGTTCTCGCCGGCTCCGCCCTCCGTTGTCCCCGCCTGCCGCTGCGGCTTTCTTGCCACTGCATCCCTCCCCGTAAGCACTGCAACCGAACCGTTCCCGATTCGTCATATGGCCACTATCGTCTTTTGACCGGTCCTGCACGATATAAACAATTGGCTGTTACGGCCATGCCGCCTATACCCGGCAGATAGGAAGCAGAGAACAGACGATGCTGCGTGAAATCTCCGAAGAGGTCCGCGTCAACCTGAAGGACCGTTTGCGCGACGTTCGCCACGTGATCCGCAGGCACCGGCACGACAGCCCAGCCCAGCAGGCGCGGCACGGCGAAGAGGCTCGTCCATCGTTTCCGATCCGCGAGATCGAGGGACTGCTCGGTCATGCGGCAAGTGCTTTCGACGACATGATGTCGGTGGCCGAAACGCTGGTGCCGCGCGAGCGCAGCGGCCGTATGAGCGGGCTGACGCCAAAGCCGCTTGGTGTGTATTTCGCGTCCGGCGATGCAGCGCTGGCCGGCGAACGCGCCTTCCGGCGCGACATGTACGCGCTGGCCAAGGCCGTACTCGCCGAACGGAAGGCGGATGGCGTGCGGGTGCGCGAGGCGAACTTCACGGCCGTGCACACGGCGGTCGAGCGGCAGCATGCCGAGCTTTTTCAGAGGCTGACCCGCGAAGGCGACTGGGCAGGGCGTGTCGCATTGGTCGCGGCGCTGAGCGCGGCATTGTTGGTGGAGTTCCTCAATCACGACCCGTTGCGGCAAAGCGAGACAGCGGCAACGGCTGTCCGTTCGGGCCGCACATTCGCGATCTCCTGCCTGGCGCCTGTCGCGCTTGCGGTCGGACTTGCCAGCGTCGACACCAGCTCGAAACCCGAACCAGACCTGCTCGAGATCGCCTTGCTCGCCACCGACGCCAGGTTCGACCGCATCCTGGCGGCGTGCAACGGCAACGACCCGCTGGACGAGCTGACGACGGTGTTTGCCACGCTGCTGGCACATCTGCTGTAGGATCTCTTCCTTCACCCCGTTTACGGGGAGAAGGTGGCCCGAAGGGCCGGATAAGGGGCAGCACGAAGCAGACAAATGTTGGCTCCGCCCCTCACTGTCCTGCCGAACATCTCTCCGCGTATACGGGGAGAGAAAAGCAGCTTCGATGCGGCTGCTCGACAATTCAGCGTTTATTGTTTGCCCAACTCGACGATGCGCTTCTTGGCGCGCGAGATCGAGGCCGGGCTCATCGACAGTTCGGTCAGCCCCATGCGCAGGAATTCCGCAATCAGATCCGGACGAGCGGCGGCCTCGCCGCACATGCCGACCATGATGCCGGCTTCGACGCCGGCCTTCGCGGTCATCTCGATCGCCGCCATCACCGCCGGATTGGCGACATCGTTCAAGGCGGCCACCGTCGGGTTGAGGCGGTCGGCAGCCATGACATATTGGGTGAGGTCGTTGGTGCCGATCGAGAAGAAGGAAACTTCCTTCGCCAGCAGCGGAGCGATCAGCACAGCCGCCGGCGTCTCGATCATCACGCCGAGCTGGAAGTGGGCATAGGGCACGCCGTCACGCTGCAATTCGGCGGCGCATTCGTCGACCAGCGCCCTCGCCCGCCGCACCTCATCAAGATCCGACACCATCGGCAGCATCACCTTGACGTTGCCGTGCACGGCTGCACGCAGCAGCGCCTTGAGCTGCGGCTTGAAGATGTCCGGCCGGTCGAGGCACAGGCGGATGCCGCGCCAGCCGAGGAACGGGTTTTCCTCCTCCGGGAACTCGATGCCGGCCACCGGCTTGTCACCACCGATGTCGAGCGTGCGCACGATGACCGGATGCGGCGCAAACGCCCGCGCCAGTGCCGCATAGGTCTCGGCCTGCATGTCTTCCGACGGCAGGTGCATGTGGCGCATGAAAAGAAGTTCCGTGCGAAACAGGCCGACACCCATGGCGCCTGCAGCCTGCGCGGCTTCGATCTCTTCCAGTGACCCGATGTTGGCAGCCACTTCGATGACTTTGCCGTCGGCACGCTTCGGCACCACATCCTTGAACACGTCGAGCGCGTGGCGCTCCCTGGCGGCTTCCTCGATGCGACGGACATGGTCGGCCTTCACGTCCGCGACCGGATCGGCGACAACCAGGCCGCTGTTGCCGTCGAGCGCGACTTCCTTCGCATCCCGCAGGTCCGAAACCCGGGCGCCAAGGCCCAGCACCGCCGGAATGCCATGCGAGCGAGCAATGATGGCGATGTGCGAGGTCGCACCGCCATGACCGCAGACGATGCCACCAATACGCTTCAGCGGCGCACGCGACAGGTCCCATGCACCGATGTCGTCGGCAATCAGGATGGCTCCCTGCGGAATATCCTCCAGGCTGATATCGTCCTGGCCGAGCAAGGCGAGGCAGATCTGGCGGCCGACCGCCTGGACGTCGTCGGCGCGGGCATTGAGATATGGGTCTTCGACAGAACCGAACTCGGCGGCAAGCCTGGCGGCGGTGGCGATGACGGAGGCGACCGCATCGGTACCGGCCCGGATCATCGCTTCGGCTTCACCGATCAACGTGTCGTCGGCGGCGAGATCACGCAGGGCAGCGACGATGCCACGATCACCGCCGGCCAGGCTTTCGCTGGCCAGCGCCTTGTCCATGCGGGCCTGCACGGCAGCGACGGCATGACCGAAACGCACGATCTCGGCCTCGGCTTCCTCGGCGGTCAGCGTGCGCGCCTGCGGGCGGATTTCTGGCGGGAAATGCGCGAAGGCAGGACCGACGGCAACGCCCTCGCTGGCCGCGATACCACGCAGACCACCTGATGGCTCGGCCTCCGGGGCAAGGGTTACCGCGACTGGCTTGACGGCCTCGCCATTGGGTTCCTTGTGCTCGCCGCTGCTGTCGTCTTCCTCGAGCCCGGCGCGCGGATTCTCCAGATAGCCGATCAGCGCCTCGACTGCTTCGGCAGCGTCGGCGCCATTGGCACGCACAGTGACTTCCTGGTTCTCCTTGACGCCCAGGAGCATCAGCTTGACCGAGCTCTTGGCGCTCACCGACTTGCCCGCCTTCACGATTTCGACTTCGGACTCGAAACTCTTGGCGAGCCGCACGAAGCGGGTCGCGGGGCGGGCGTGCAAACCTTCATGCACTCTGACGATGGTCGAGCGTTCCATACGAGCAATCCTATCAGATATTCCGGCCGATCCCGGAAGGGGCGCAATCGAAAAGAAAGCGCCGTGGCCTTGCGCAGAGGCCGCGGCGCCAGGGATTTCAGGCGGCGATGGTGATCAATGCGTCCTGCCTGAGGGCCTGGACGAGGTCACCTGTGTCGACGGTGCTGGCGCAGATTTCGCCAGGACGCTCCGCTTCCGTCGCCCCGTTGAACGAGATGACGACATGGCCGATCTCGCGCACCTTGCTCCATGCGCTGGAGCCGATTGCGGTGATCGTTGCCGACACCGCGCCGATGGCGATCGACGCGCCGACTTGCGGCGCGCCGTCGCTGGGGCCCTGTACGGCCTTGTGCATCACCGAAACCTCGGCGAGTTCCGGCGGCGAGCCATCCGCGAACAGGATGACCACACCACCCTCGGCGAGATCCGCCACTTCGGGTCCAACTGCGGTTACCCGCGTTTCCAACAGAACCGTCATGATGCGGCGAATCTCCTTCTTGTCGTTACAGGACCAGCAGACTGACTACCCATGCGAGAAGCACGGACACGGGACCCATGATCTGGCGGCTGATGAGCACCGCCGGCACACCGATCTCGATCGTCTTGGGCTTGGCTTCGCCAAGCGCCAGACCGACCGGGACGAAGTCGCAGCCGACCTGGGTGTTGTAGGCAAACAGCGCCGGCAGCGCCATCGCCGGCGAGATGGTGCCGTTGGCGATCTGCGGGCCGATGATGGCGACACCGATGACCTGGGCGATGACCGCGCCCGGCCCTAGGATGGGCGAGAGGAACGGCAGGCCACAGATCGCCGAGATGATCAGCAGGCCGACGATATTATTAGCCAGCGGGCCCATCGGCTGCGCCAGCACGTCGCCGATGCCGGTGTAGAGGATCAGGCCGATCAGCATGGTCACGAAGGCCATGAAGGGCAGAACGTTGCGGATCACCTGGTCGATGGTGCGGCGGCCGGCATTGAAGAAGATGCCGACGACACGACCCATGACGCGGCCGATCGACGAAATCAGCCCGATCATCCCGCCTTCGCTCGGCAGCGGCTGGGCCGGCGCCGACGGCGAATTGCTGTTGCTTGAACTCATTGCCGCTGCTCCCCCCGCAGTGGTTACCGTCTCCGAGCCGTCGGCCATGACGATGTTGGCCGGCTTGACGCCCGAAACATAGATGTCTTCCAGGATGAACTGGGCGAGAGGCCCGGACTGGCCGACCGGCGTGACGTTGACGGTCGGGATGCGCTTGCGGGGATAGACGCCGCAACGCGCGGTGCCGCCGCAGTCGACGACGACGACAGCCATTTCGCCTTCGATGGGCGGCGATTTGAAGCCATCGACGGCTTCAGCCCCGGTCATCTCGGCGATCTGCTGTGCGATCGGATGAATGCCGCCGCCGGTGACGGAGACCACCTTGTTGCGCTGCGCGGTCGGCTCGATGACGAGCGGGCCGCCCCAGCCCCCGGAGCCCTTGGAGATTTTTACGGCCTTGTAGGTCTTTGCCATGATGTTTCCCGCCCCTTACAGCTCGACGCCCTGACGGCGTGCCATGATGGCGGTGATGCGTTCGGTCAGCATGCCCTTGAGCAGGATCACGACGAGACCGACGATGGCGTACCAGATGGCCACCTTGATGTGGTAGCCGGCAACGACCACGCCCTTCTTCTCCAGCTCAAGCAGCGCGACCAGCACGCCGCCCCAGACGAAATATTCGCCGGGATTGATGTGCGGGAACAGGCCGAGCGGCGGATGCACGTAGGATACGGCCGCGTCATAGAAGGCCGGCTTGTGCTTCTCTTCGAGGAAGGAACCGAAGGTATAGGCCATCGGATTGGTGAGGAAGAAGACGGCGAGCAGCGGCAGCACCGTGTAGCGGGTGAGCGCGATGCGGCCGGCGCCGCGGGCAAGGCCGTGCACGCGCTCCTCGCCGACCAGTTCCGTGATGGCGTAGAACGCCGTCATCAGCACCACCAATGTCGGGATGATGCCAGTGACGAAGCCGGCGAAGACCTCGCCACCCTTCTGGAAGATGCCTATGAAATACTTGCCGATGGCGGTCAGCCAGCCGAGCTGCTCTTCCTTGGCGACTTCGTTCAGCTTCTCCTTGAACTGTTCGACGGTGATCGGGCCGCTGTCGGCCTGCGCCAGGACGACAAGATTGTCGCTGGCATGAGAAACGGCAAGCTTGCCGTGCAAGGCAGCATCCTGGACGACCGCGCCTGCTGCGTGCAGGTGCTGGACGGCCATGTCGGCGTGCTGCGCCAACAATGAAATTACAGACATATCTCCTCCTTGGGCCGTCCGCCGTCTGTCCCCTACGGCAGCGGCGTTTGTTTTATGCGCTGACTGTCTTCAAGCCGGTCAGACCCGGCTTCTTTCCCGGCTCCAGCCGTGCCCGGTCGATCTGTTCGATCGCCCGCTTCACGGCCTCGGCCACACCGGGTTCCCCCTCTCCCATGATCGCAGGATTGGACCGGATACGATCGAGGGCAACGCCCTCGAATTCTTCAAGTCGCCTGAACTTGGCGAACACCGAACGGCCGCTCATGACAAGCAGGCGGCGCACGACGAGATCAGGCGTCACCACCACCAGGACGATGATGCCCTTGGCAAAGCGGCCGCGATAATTTCCGGCACCGACGAAGCCGTCGGCGTATTTGTTGGTGATGCCTTTGAAGACGTCGGAATAGTGCCGCATCTGCAGCCAGACGCCGAGGGACTGCAGCCCCCAGACGAGCGCAAGCGCGAGCAGTGCCCACTGCCAGATTGCCATCAGGATATCTCCTCCCAAGCCCCTGGCGCCGCCATGACTTCATGACAGTACCAAGACGAAAGTTAGAGAACATTTGTTTTCTTGGATGTCAATATGTATGATTTTCAGACGAACCTTGGAAACGATTGATCCACCGCATTTGGTGGTGACGACGCCTGTGCTCGCGGTTCCAGGAGTGGGCGGCGGTTTCCCTGGAACTGCGTAAAACAAAATGAGAGCGTTTCCGCGAAAACGGAAACGCTTTAAAGTCGGCTTCAAAGGAAGTGTCATGGATCTGCGATTCAAAGACGAACTGGCCCTGATGCCGGATCTTGGCCACCAGCTGCGGCGCCTGCGCTGGTTCAGGGCGACATTCCGCGCGAGCGCACGATCCGTGGAGGCGACCTACGGTCTTCGGTTCGACATCGACGAAACACGGCTGACCAGGGCTTTCCTCGACTGGATCGAGATCATGGAAGCGCAGAAGCGTTTTGCCGAGGTCAACCGCGCCGATTTCATCATCTTCGCCGCCGGCCTCGTGCTGCGCGAACTGATCCGTCAGGAGCCAGCCAAGGCGATGGGCAACGGGCCGCGCCCGGACCTGCCGCCCGCCGAGGCCGGCATGGCCGAGATCGTGCAATTTTGGCCGGAAGGTTTTCTCTATACCAACTACTGCGTATCGGCGATCGCGGCCGTATACGAACAGGAGTTCGGTCATGCGCCGACCATCGACCAGTGCGCCGACGACCTGCGCACCTGGTGGTCCTACCGTGAGAACGTCACCGAGATGCCCGCCTATGCAGTGGCCTTCCTCGACCGCTTCCTGGGCGCCGAGCCGAACTGGATCGTGCCCGACAGCGCACAGTCGAGACAGGCGATGCAGGACGCGCTTGATACGACAGACCAGCGGAAAGTTGGGCATCAGGCCTGATCGCCTTCTTGAACATTCGTCTCTTTGCCGATAGCGATGTGCCGAAAATTATCGGACATTCGGGGCATGGCGTGGCGGCACAACAGTTGATCATCTTCGATTGCGACGGCGTTCTGGTGGACAGCGAACCGCTGGCCGCGGAAGCCTATGAGCGCGTCTACGAAAAACACGGCATGAGTGGCGTCGGTGCGGACATCATCGCCCAATGCGTCGGCATGAAGCAGGCCGACATCATCATCCGCATCAAGGAGCTGACCGGCCATCACCTGCAACCCGAGCAGGAGGGCGATTTGTGGGCGGTGACCCGCGACCTGTTCAGCGAGAAGCTCAATCCAACGACCGGTATCGGGTCATTTCTGCGCACGCTGGAGGCGGGTCGCTGCGTTGCCTCGTCATCGTCGCTGCAACGCATACACCACAGCCTCGACGTCACCGGCCTCGCACCACATTTCGGCGACGCGATCTTCTCTTCCTCCATGGTGAAGCGCGGCAAACCGGCTCCGGACATCTTCCTCTACGCTGCTGAGAAGATGGGCGTGGATCCCGTTAATTGCGTGGTGATCGAGGACTCGCCTTTTGGCGTCGAGGGCGCCGTTGCCGCCGGCATGACGGCAATCGGCTACACAGGAGGCGGCCATACCTATGCCGGCCATGGCGAGCGGCTGAGGGCGAAAGGCGCCCATGCAGCGTGTGCGAACTGGCGGGAAATCTCCGACAGGCTGAGCGGGCTCGGCTTCCGACTCTAAAGAGCGATCCGGCATCGATGCTCGGGCCGGCTAGATATCCGGCGCGTTGCCGATAATCGTCTTGAGTTCGATGGCCCAGGCGCGGCCCTCGTCGCCACCCCACAACAGCCACGCCACATAGCCGGCGGAGGGATTGTCCTCATTGCCGAAGTTCCTGGCGCGCTTGTCGACTTCATGGCGGGCGAAGAAACTCACCATGCGCCGGATGGTCGAAGGCTGCAGTGCCCGGCGTTCGACCAGTTCGCGGGCACGACCGACGCCGATCTCGGTGCCGCCACGTCCGAACCTTTCGCGCAGACGCAGCCCTTTGGCGGCATTGTCGGCAACAACCTGCGGGGGAACGAGCGAGATTTCAGGCGGATTGGTCACGGCATGTCCCGGCGCATTGTTGACGCTCGTGCCAGCTAGCGCGATTCCCAGCCGGTCCGCCATTTGGAACTGTCCGCGCAATGACCTGGGCACCAGCAGCCAAGGTCTATCGCCGCCTCCCCGAAGGGAGACGGCGCCCCCGCCGGGAGGAATTCTAGACCAGCATGGTCATCGGGTTTTCGATGATGCGCTTGAAGGCGCCGAGCAGTTCGGCTCCCAGCGCACCGTCAACAGCGCGATGGTCGGTCGACAGCGTCACCGACATCACGGTCGCGATCCTGATCTCGCCACCCTTCACCACAGCCCGTTCCTCGCCCGCGCCAACCGCCAGGATCGTCGCATGCGGCGGGTTGATGACGGCAGCGAAGTCCTTGATGCCGAACATGCCGAGGTTCGACACCGCCGTGGTGCCGCCCTGATACTCTTCCGGCTTCAGCTTGCGGTCGCGCGCCCGTTTGGCCAGGTCCTTCATCTCGTTGGAGATCACCGACAGCGTCTTCTGGTCGGCCTTCCGCACGATCGGCGTGATCAGCCCGCCCGGGATAGACACCGCCACGCCGACGTCGGCATGCCTGTGCTTGACCATGGCACTATCCGTCCACGACGCATTGGCATCCGGCACGGCGACCAGCGCCTGTGCCATCGCCTTGATGATCATGTCGTTGACCGAAAGCTTGTAGGCCGGGACATCGCCCTTTTCGGTCTTCCGCATCGGGGCGGCGGCATTGAGTTCGGAGCGCAGCTTCAGCAGTGCGTCCAGCTCGCAGTCGAGGGTGAGGTAGAAATGCGGGATGGTCGACTTCGCCTCGACCAGACGGCGGGCGATGGTCTTCCTCATATTGTCGTGCGGGACGAGGTCGTAGGAGCCCTGCTCGAACAGCTTGAGCACCGCGTCGTCCGACAACGGCTTGACCGCAGGCGCGGCAGCCGCCGGAGCAGCAGCGGCAGGTGCTGCAGCGGGGGCAGTTGCAGCCTTGGCCACGCCACCACCGGCAATCGCCGCCTCGACATCCGCCTTCACCACGCGACCATGCGGGCCGGACCCGGTGACGACTGCCAGATCGAGCCCCGCCTCACGTGCCAGCCGGCGCGCCAACGGCGTGGCGCGGACCGCGCCTGCCGACGCAGGCGTCTCCTGCACGGCGAGCGCAGTCTGCGCGGGCTTGTCCTGGGAGGAGGACATCGGTGTCTCGGCTTTTCCGTTGGCGACAGGCTGCGGTTCGACAGGGCCCGGCGCCGTCGCAACAGGCGCAGCAGCTTCTTCGTCTTCGGCATAGATCCAGGCCACAGCGGCGCCGACCGGAATGTCGACGCGTTCCTTGCCGGTGATGTTACGCAGCGTACCGGAAGCCGGCGCATCGATCTCCATCGCCGCCTTGTCGGTCTCGATCTCGAACAGGACATCGCCCTGCTTGACGCTGGCGCCTTCCTCGAAGAACCAGCGCGAGATCTGCCCGGTCGCCATGTCCATGTCGACCTTGGGAAGGATGACTTCGACCGGCATCGTCAGCGCTTTCCCTTGGCAAGGTCGCGCGCGGCCGCGATGATGTCCGGCACCTGTGGCACCGTCGCCTTTTCGAGATCCGGATTGTAGGGGATCGGGATTTCGGCGCCGCCAAGGCGCACGATCGGTGCATCGAGATAGTCGAAAGCGTCGCTCTCGGCGACCGCGGCGCTGACCTCGGCGCCGATGCCCAGCGTCTTCACCGCCTCGTAGACACACAGCAGCCGCGAGGTCTTCTTGACGCTGTCGATGATGGTCTGCTTGTCCATCGGGCGCACGGTGCGCAGGTCGATGACCTCGATGTCGATGCCCTCGGCCTGCAATGCGGCGGCCGCTTCAAGCGCCTTGTGCACCATGATCGAGGTGGCGACGATGGTGAGGTCGCGGCCCTGGCGGCGGACATCGGCCTTGCCGATCGGCACGGTGTAATGGCCTTCCGGCACCGGGCCCTTCATCTTGTAGAGCAGCTTGTGCTCGAAGATCATGACCGGGTCCGGATCGGCAACGGCTGCCAGCAGCATGCCCTTCACGTCATGCGGAGTCGCCGGCTGGATGACCTTCAGGCCAGGCACGTGGCCGAGCCAGGCTTCCAGGCTCTGGCTGTGCTGCGCGGCAGCACCGGTGCCGGAACCGGCCGGGAAGCGCATCACCACGGGAACCGAAACCTCGCCGCCCAGCATGAAGCGCATCTTGGCGGCCTGGTTGACGATCTGCTCCATGGCGAGCGTGGCAAAATCGGAGAACTGGAATTCGAAGATCGGTCGCAGGCCGGTCAAGGCCGCGCCGACGGCAACACCCGCACCGCCCAGTTCCGAGATCGGCGTGTCCATGACGCGCTCGGAGCCGAAACGCTCGACCAGATCGCCGGTGACCTGGAAGGCGCCGCCATAGACGCCGATGTCCTCGCCCATCAGGAACACGCGCTCATCCTGCTCCATGGCGATCGCCATGGCTTCCTGGATGGCCTGGGCATAACTCAGTTCACGCACTGCGACGTCCATCACGCAACCTCCGTATAGACGTAGTTCTCAAGGTCGCGGATTTCCGGGCTCGGGCTGTCCTTGGCGAACTCGATGCCGTCGGCAATCTCCTTCTTCACCGCTTCGCGCACCGCCTCGATGCCGGCGTCGTCGATGATGCCGAACTCCTTCAGCTCGGCTTCGAACAGCGCGATCGGATCGCGGTTGGCCATCCAATCCTCGATCTCTTCCTTGGTGCGATAGCGATTGCGATCGCTCTTGGAATGGCCGCGGTAACGGTAGGTCTTTGATTCGATCAGCGTCGGACCTTCGCCGGCGCGGGCTCTCTCGACAGCAGCATCGGCAGCTTCCGCCACTTCGGAGAAATTGTTGCCGTCGACGATGACGCCAGGCATCGCATAGGCGCTGGCACGATCGGCGATGTTCTTCACTGCGGTCGAACGTTCGGTCGAGGTCGACATGCCGTAGCCGTTGTTCTCGCACACGAAGATCACCGGCAATTTCCAGACGGCAGCCATGTTGAGCGCCTCGTGGAAAGCGCCCTCGTTGTTGGCGCCGTCGCCGAAGAAGGAGACGGCGACCTTGCCGGTCTTGAGCTTCTTGGCGGCCAGGGCTGCGCCGACTGCGATCGGGATGCCGCCGGCGACGATGCCGTTGGCGCCGAGATTGCCCTTGGTGACGTCGGCGATGTGCATGGAACCGCCACGGCCTTTGCAGTAGCCTGTGGTCTTGCCGAAGAACTCGGCGAACATGCGCTTTACATCAGCACCCTTGGCGATGCAGTGACCATGGCCGCGATGGGTCGAGGTGATCTGGTCCTGGTCGGTGAGCGGCATGCAGATACCCATGGCGCTGGCCTCCTGGCCTATGGACAGATGCATGGTGCCGTGGATTAGGCCGCGCATGTAGGCGTCCTCGGCGCCCTCCTCGAAGCGGCGGATCAGATACATCTTGTGCAGCACTTCGCGCAGCTGCTCAGCCGTATACTTGCGGAAGGCAAATGGCAGGTTGGGTTGCGCCGCGTCGCTGTTTGCGGCTTTCCTGGCGGTGGCCATGATGATGCTTCCTCAGTTTCCGTAGACGAGCTTGTCCTGCCGGGCGCGCAGCTCGGCGATCTTGGAGCCTGGCGCCGGAGCGGCGTTGGCATAGGTGATCAGGTCGCCCTTCCTGATCGGCGCGGTCACCGAACCGCCCTGCAGCAGGCCGCATGGAATGGCCTTGGCGGCGCGGGCTTCCGGGGCAGTCATGATCCAGGCGCGGTAGCAGTACTCGCCAATGGCATCGAGCCCCTCGCCCGGCCGCATGTCCTTCTTGGCGACGGCGCAGACTTCCGCGACGGGCTTGGCCAGCGGCACCATGTCGGCCTTGCCGTAAAGGACGACGCGGGCGCAGGTGAGCGGCACTTCGAGCGACGTCAGGTGATAAGGCCGATGGAAAGTGAAGTATGGGCCCTTGCCCATCTTCAGGTCTTCCATACGCTCCGAGACACGCGGATGCGACATGTCGGCGACGACGAACACGCCAGGCGCGACGCCCTTGCCGATGGAGTAGTCGACGACGCCGACCCTGGAGAGGACGCCGCCATCCTTTTCCGGGACCAGTACCTTGTTGAGTTCGCCCAGCGTTGCGGCAGGCCCATGCATGCCGGCCTTGTCGGGCACGAGGCCGGTGGCGTTGGCGATCGCCGCCATCTCGACCATGGTCTTGGAGCCGTCGACGAATTCGACCAGCATGCGCACGTTCATATGACGGCGCGCTGCCTCCTCCTCATAGGCGGGAGGGGTGGCGTCGATGTTGAGCGGATTGTTCTTGCCCTTGCCGGCGGCGACGATGGGATGGCCCATGGCCGAGACGAATTCGATCAGCTCCATGCAGGAGGATGGCTCATCGCCCGCACCCAGCGAGTAGGTGACGCCGAGCCGATCGGCCTCGCTCTTCAGATAGGCGCCGATGGTGACGTCGGCCTCGACATTCATCATGACGAGGTGCTTGCCGTGCTCCATCGCACGCAGGCCGATTTCCGCGCCGACGGCCGGAACGCCCGTAGCATCGATGACAACGTCGATCAGGTCGTTGTTGATGACGAGGTCGGCATCGTTGGTGACGGCAACCTTGCCGGCTTCCATGGCCTCGGTCATGGCCGAAGCGTTCGAGACTTCCTTCGAATGGCCGCCCTCCTGGAAGGCGATGTCCACGGCCTTGTGGGCGTTGGGAATGTTCAATTCGGAGATCGCGCCGATCTCGATGCCGGACATGTGGGCGACGCGCGTGACGATATCGGTGCCCATCTCGCCCGAGCCGATCAGGCCGATGCGGATCGGCTTTCCGGACTTGCCGCGCTCCTCGAGATCACGGGCAAGGCCCGTCAACGCAATATTGGAAGCCATAGCAGTCACTCCTCCCACATGCAGGCTGTTCTGATGCCTGACGGGTATTGAACATATGTATTTCTGTCAAGACTAATGTCCATTCATCTCAGCGTCATCCGAGGGTTTGTAGAGGTGACGCAGCGCTTCTACCTTCTCCCCTTGAGGGAGAAGGTGGCTCGGCGCGCAGCGCCGAGTCGGATGAGGGGTGCTGGA
>WPCJ01307811.1_pt1 | contig 14284 bp, 13 predicted proteins | sample 5399831 | NCBI WGS metagenome assembly WPCJ01 (sample SAMN12869470, study PRJNA574797) | sludge metagenome | isolation source: wastewater treatment of pH10 | place: China:Beijing | collected 2019-05-20 | reverse complement strand
TATCTACTTTCAGTGAAACGAACACGTCTTATTTCAAATCTTCAATCGGTGGTTATCACGCCGTAAAATTGAGAAGATATGATGATCTCATCAACAAATATTTCTCAACAACCGACCAAGTGAAAACAGTTAGAATCCTGAATATGCTGAACACCAAATATTTCTTAGTAGGTGACCAGCAAAAACCGGAAATCACACCTAATCCGGAAGCGAATGGCAATGCGTGGTTTGTTTCTGATATCAAATTTGTGAACAACCCCAATGAAGAACTGAACGAAACCGGAAATGTGGACACCAAGACTGTTGCTGTGATTTCCAAAGATGACAAAGCTTATTTCAATGGGAAAAATCTGGCAAAAGATTCAACGGCTTATTTGACATTGAAAACGTATCAACCGAACGAATTATCATTTGAATCATTTTCTAAAACGCCTCAATTAGCAATATTTTCAGAAGTTTATTATCCGCACGGCTGGAATGTTTATCTAGACGGAAACAAAGTGGATTACATCAAAGCGAATTATCTTTTGAGAGCGCTTTACGTTCCTGCAGGAAAGCATAAAATAGAAATGAAATTTGAACCTGCCGTTATCGAAAAAGGAAAACTATTCTCTTTGATAAGTTTTGGTTTGTTTATTTTGTTGAGTTTGGTTGGAGCTTATTTTTTGGTTAAAAATTCTCGAAAGTCTGAAGTTGCGGAAGCTTAAATTATAATGTATGAATAAATTTAGTTTTGACATTAAAACTTCCGATGATTTTTATAATAAATTAAAAGAAGATTATAATGAATTTTGCACGAAGGAGACATCAAGTAGAATTGCCTTAAATTGCGCAATGACAGCTTGGCATTTAAGTGAATGGATTTATAATGAATATAGAAGTACAAAATTAATTTCTTTTAATAAGTTTGAGTTTCACGAAAATATTAAATTAAAATGTCCGTCGCTTCAGATTATGCAGGATTTAAGTAATGGAACAAAACATACTAAAATAACTAAATATACTCCTAATGTAACTAATACTGAAAAACACGAGGGTACCTTCGATTATACTTTTGATTTCACATTTGATACTTCAAGTTTAAACATTGAACTCGCAAATGGAACCAAAACAGAGTTTTCAGTTGAAATGCAAAAGTGCATTGATTTTTATGAGTCGTATTTCTCAAATTTCCTAAAAAAAATATAAATTTAGTAACACGAAAAAAGCAACCCAAATTGAGTTGCTTTTTTGTTTTACCTGAACTTGGAATTATTTTCTGATTCCTAATTCTGCGATAATCGCTCTATATCTATTGATATCTTTATTTTTCAAATAATCAAGAAGAGCTTTTCTCTTCCCTACCAATTTTACAAGAGATTTTTCTGTAGCGAAATCTTTGTGGTTAGCTTTTAAGTGCTGAGAAAGATGGTTGATTCTAAAAGTGAATAGAGCAACTTGTCCTTCAGCGCTTCCTGTGTCTTGTGCAGATTTACCGTGTTTTGCGAAAATTTCTGCTTTTTTTTCTGTTGTTAGATACATTCCAATATTGTTTTAATAATTATTATGTAATTCGGGTGCAAAGATAGGATTATTTTTCGGATTAAAAACTGTAAATCAAAAAATTATCACTTCTCCTTCATCAGATAACTTTTCAAAGATTTAAAATCAACAGAAAATTCTAAGGATTGTTTTTCTTTTTTGTTAAATGCTTCCAGTTTTTCCGGGATTATAACTTTCTCTTTCAGAACCTCTTCCACCACTTCCACAAACTTCGCCGGGTGAGCGGTTTCTAATAAAATCCCAATAAAATTTTCACTTATATTGTCACTCTGAGCTTGCCGAAGATTCTCCAATCCAAGATAAGCAACAGCTCCGTGCGGATCAAGTGTATAATTAAATTCTTTCTTCACTTTTCGCATTGTATTTTTTGTCTCTTCATCCGAAAAAGAATAAGAAACAATCTCTTTTCTGAATTCTGAAACATCATTACTGAATAAGCTTTTCATCCTTTCAAAATTGCTTGGATTCCCGACATCCATTGCATTACTAATGGTTTGTCTGGAAGGTTTTGGTTCGTAATTTCCGGTTTCTAAGAACTTTGAAACAACATCGTTCTCGTTGGTCGAAGCAATGAATTGGTGAATTGGCAATCCCATTTTCTTGGCAAAAAGTCCGGCTGTCAGGTTTCCAAAATTCCCACTCGGAACTGAAAACACAATTGGTTTTCCTAGTTTCTGCAATTGAGCAAATGCCCAGAAATAATAAAACGATTGTGGAATCAATCTGGCAATATTAATGCTGTTTGCAGATGTTAATGTAAATTTTTGATTCAGTTCTTCATCAGACAAAATTTGTTTTGCCAAAGCCTGACAATCGTCAAAATTTCCGTCGATTTCTAAAGCTTTGATATTTCCACCCCAGGTTGTGAGTTGCTTTTCCTGTAATGGACTCACTTTTCCTTTTGGATAAAGAATGTAAACTTCAATTCCCGGAACTCCGAAAAATCCTGAAGCAACCGCACTTCCTGTATCGCCGGAAGTTGCGGCAATCACTTTCATTGGTTTTCCTTCTGAAAAATAAGACATCATTCTTGCCATAAATCTCGCTCCAACATCCTTGAAAGCCATTGTCGGACCGTGGAATAATTCCAGTGAATAAATATTGTCTGAGATTTTAACCGCAGGAATTTCGAAATTCAAAACCTCATCGATGATTTCTTTTAAATTTTCATCTGAAATAGATTCACCGAGAAATTCTTTTGCCACCCGAAAACCGATTTCCTGCAAAGTAAAATTGGATAAATTTTCAAAAAATTCAGAATCTAATTTCGGAATATATTCCGGCATAAAAAGTCCGCCGTCGTCCGCTAAACCTTTTAGGATGGCAGTTTTTATATTGGTTTCTTCTTGTTGTCTTGTTGATATGTATTTCATTTTTTCTACTAATATGTAAGTTAAACACAAAGCTCACAAAGTTTTTTTATATGGTATTCTTATATCTTTAAGTTCACAAGGATTGACTTCGTCAAATATTTAATGCATAATACTAATTGTGCCCTTTGTGAAACCTTTGTGCCTTTGTGGTTTTAAAGAACTCTTGCGCCTCCGTCATTGATTTTAGTAACAAATGCCTCGCTTTCGATATTTTTTTGATTGAGTAATTCTTTTATTTTCAATGAAATTTCTTCCGCAATTTCCTTCTTTTCACACAAAGCAAAAACCGAAGGACCAGAACCCGAAATCCCAAAACCAATCGCTCCGTTGTCCAAAGCCAGCTGTTTCATCTCATAAAAATAAGGAATCAGCATCGCGCGAACCGGCTCTATGATGACATCTTCCATACTTCGGCTAATCAAATCCAAATCGTTGGTGCAAAATCCGGCAACCAAACCTGCAACGTTTCCCCATTGCTGAACAGCAGATTTGAGACTGATTCTTTCCTTGATGATTTTCCTAGCTTCGCCAGTCGGAACATCCACATGCGGATGAACGGAAACCACCGATAAATCCTGTGGATACCGCAATTTCAGCGCGTCCAACGGCTCATAACTTCTGATTAGAACCAAACCGCCCAAAAGTGCGGGCGCAACATTGTCGGCGTGCGCATTTCCGCAAGCGATTCTTTCGCCTTCCATTGCAAGCGGTAATAAATCTTGTTTAGAAAATGGTTTTTCCATCAGTTCATTAATCGCAACCAAAGCAGCAACACTGCTTGCTGCGCTGGAACCCATTCCGCTGTTGAGTGGCATTTTTTTATATAATTCAATATCAATCCCTTGGTTTGAATTTATTTTTTCGAGAAACAACCTGATGACGTGCGAAACAACATTTTTAGCCGGATCTTTTGGGAGTTTTCCATTATCGCCCTCGATTTTTGTGATAATAATTTGGTTGAAATCGTTCTTTCTTAAAATGATTTCATCGCCCGGTTCTTCTATTGCAAAACCAAGAATATCATAACCGCAAACAACATTAGCAACAGTTGCCGGCGCAAAAACTTTTATAGAATCCATTTTTATAATTGATGATTGATTAATGATAATTGATTAAATATTGATGGTAATGAACTATTTAGCTATCATTCATCAATTATCTCTTATCGTTTATAATTTTATTGCGCTGTAACTCTTACCAAATCTGCAAAAACGCCTGCAGCTGTTACTTCTGCGCCCGCGCCAGGTCCTTTCACTACCAGCGGCGTATTCTTGTACCTGGAAGTTGTGAACGAGATAATATTATCGCTTCCTGACAATCCGAAAAATGGATGATCAGCATCAACAATCTGAACTTCAATATTGATTTTTCCATCTTCGAGAACGCCGATTAATCTCAATTTTCTACCGGAATTTTCAGCTTCTTTTTTGAACGATGAAAAGTAAGGCTCGTGTTTTTCCAGTTCTTCGTAAAAAGCAGGAATGGATTCAGCTTTGAGACAAGCATCCGGAAGAAAATCTTTGATATTGACATCCGACATTTCCAGCGGCAAACCAATTTCTCTTCCAAGAATCAGCATCTTTCTGGAAAAATCCATTCCGTTCAAATCGTCTCTTGGGTCTGGTTCTGTATAACCTAATTCCTGCGCAGTTTTCACAACCTCAGCAAAAGTTTTTTCGCCTACATAATTATTGAAAATATAGGAAATTGTTCCTGACAGAATAGCTTCGATTTTCAGAATTTCGTCACCGGAAATCCAAAGGTCATTCAAGGTTTTGATAATGGGAAGTCCGGCTCCGACATTGGTTTCATATAAGAAATTGACATTATTCTTCTTTGCCAGTCTTTTAAATTTAGTATACTGCTCATAAGAAGAAGAATTGCCTTTTTTGTTACAGGTTACAATTGAGATATTGTTATCAAATAATAAAGGATATTCAGCAACGACATCTTCGCTTGAAGTGTTATCTACAAATACCAAATTGGGTAAACTTTTACTTGAAATAATATTTATAAATTCTTTTAAATCTGATTTTTGCAAATTTATATTAAAGCTATCATTTAAATCAAAATATGATTCAGGGTGATCAAAAATTTTCATTTCTCTGCTATTCGTAATTCCTACAACATTAATTTTAATCTGATGATTGTCTTCAAGATTTTTCTGTTCTCTTTCCAATTGACGGAATAATTCTTTTCCGATGTTCCCAGTTCCCGCGAACATCACATTGAAGGTTTTAACCGGAGAAAGTAACAACGAATCGTGAACAACATTAAGAGCTTTTGACAATTCATTTCTTTCAATGACTGCAGAAATATTAAGCTCAGATGAACCTTGTGCAATTGCAATGATATTGATACCGTTTCTGCCCATAGCACTAAAAAATTTTCCGCTGATTCCTCTCGTTTTTTTCATATTCTCTCCAACAACAGAAATAATACTTAACTCATTATCGAACTGCGGTTCATCAATTTTGTTAGAATTTAATTCAAAATCAAATTCTTCATAGATTGCTTTTTTTGCTTTTTTCTCATCATCAAAAGATACCACAAACGAAATACTGTGTTCAGAACTCGCCTGCGTAATCAGAATAACATTAACTTCATATCTAGCCAAAGCATTGAACAATCTTCCGCTGAAACCCTTCATTCCAATCATTCCGTTTCCGGTAATATTGATGAGACAAGTTTTTTCGATAGACACAATTCCTTTGATTAAACCTTTTGAAACTTCAGATTTCTGATGAATCAAAGTTCCTACATTTTCCGGCTGGAAAGTATTTTTGATATAAATAGGAATCTGACTTTCGATAGCCGGAATCATCGTTGGCGGATAAATCACCTTTGCGCCAAAATATGACATTTCCATCGCTTCCTGATAACTCAATTGCGATTGAGAAAATGCATTCTTTACCAATCTTGGATCCGCAGTCAGAAAACCGTCTACATCGGTCCAAATCTGGATCTCATCAGCTTTTAAACCCGAACCTAAAATCGCTGCGGTGTAATCCGAACCACCTCTACCCAAAGTTGTTGTGTCATCATTTTTGTCTTTGGCGATAAAACCTGTCACGACATAAATTTGATTTACCGGTTTCCAGTTTTTTAGATTTTCGTTGGTAGTTTTGTAATCAATGTTGGCATTTCCAAAGTGAGAATCCGTTACAATCAATTCTCTGGAATCTTGAAAGACTGCCGGAAAATTTTCAGATTGCAGGAAAGCTGCAACAATTTTGCTCGACATTTGTTCCCCATATGAAAGCAATCTATCTTTGATCCTGTTTGATAATTCACCCAAATTTTTCACACTGAATAAAATATCCTCAATTTCATTGAAACTTACTTTTACCATCATTAATAATGGATTCTGAGCGGTTCTTGGTAATAATTCTGAGATGAGCTGATAGTGTTTTTCTTCCGCAGATTTCAGGATTTCAGAAAAATCGTTTTGCTTCAAGGCTTCTTCTGACGATGATAAAAGCGCATTGGTTATTCCTGATAAAGCGGAACAGACGATGATTAAAGGTTCGTTTTTGCTAAATTCTTTTTCAACAATTGATTTTACATTTCTCAATGCTTCTACACTTCCAACTGAAGTTCCCCCGAATTTTAATATTTTCATTTGTTATTATTTTAGAAATGAAAAAAAGCCTTTCTGAAGTCAGAAAGGCTTTTTGTTATGATTGTTTATTCAAATTCACAAACGCACCTTCCTGCAACTTACAGATCTTGTAGTTGTTGATGTAGACGTTGTTGTTGTGAAAGTGAAATTCATTATTTTGTAAATCTTTAACGAAAGTATGAAAACTTTTTACGTTTGCAAATTTTTATTCAATATTTTTTGAATTTTATTGAATATTTGACACAAGCTTCGTTGGAGCATATCCAAACTGTTTCTTGAAAGCAAAAGAAAAATGGGACAGATTTTCAAACCCTGTTTCGAAATAAACATCTACCGGTTTTTTATGTTTCTCTGCAATTTCATAATGGGCTAATTCCAGACGTTTTTTCGTCAGCCACCTTTGCGGTGTGGAATTGAAGGCCTTATAAAAATCACGTTTGAAAGTCGTCAAACTGCGACCCGTTAGATATCCGAATTTCTCCAGCGGCATATTGAACATAAAATTCTTTTCCATAAAAGTTACCAGATCAATTTTTCCCGGTTCATCAAAATTATTAAGCACAGCATCAATATTTTCGTCAATTGTTCTGAGAATATTAATCGCCTCGTTAATTTTCAGTGAGGCAATATTTTCCGGGAAATTATTTTGCATCTCAAAATACGGGATCAACGAATTCAAACAGCTTTCCAATAAAGGATGTTTCTCGAAACTGATGATTTTCTCTGTTGGAATTTTTGATTTTGAATGTTTATCATTATAAAATGCTCTCAATCTTTCGGCCGACAAATGCATTGCAACGGCTTTATGCGGCAATCCGTCTTTCGGATAGTTGATAATCGTCGCCAACTGGTTTCTCGGAATCAAAAAAGTATTTCCTGCACCGAAAATAAAGCTTTCGTCAGCCTGGATAATTTTGGTCTCACCGGAAATCAGCCAAACCAGCAAATGGTCTGTAAAAGCGGCTTCGGTTTTGAATAGCTTGCCTTCGTAGCTGGAAAGTTTGATTTCCGGATTGATATAATTGACTTGGTAATCCATAATGCTTCTCACACAAAGTTACAAATATCAATTGATGTCGAATTGTATTCCCGTCATTTCTCCGCTCAATTTCCATAATCTTTTGGCATTGGTTTCGTCCAAAGAATAAGGCTTGATGCCACCGATAATTTTGACATCAGAATTCAATTCTGCAACATCCACATTTTCACAATAGACGCCACCTAAATCATTAAGTAGTGGACTTGTTGCACACCAAACAGTTGTCGCAGCACCTTGTGGAATGGTTTTCAGAGAAGCCTTAACTTCTGGCAACAGATTACCTTCCGAATCCACATAGCCTAATTTTTGAAACAGATCTAATGGCGCTTCTCTCCCTAATTCGGTTTCGCCGACTGCACCCGGACATAAAGCATAACTTCTGACATTGAATTCTTTTGAGTGATTGTCCAATTCCATTGAGAAAAGATTAACTGCAGTTTTCGATTGTCCGTAGCCAAGCAGAGTTTCGTAGTCACGATGGAGAAAATTCGGGTCTTCAAAATTAAAATCTGAGAACTGATGTCCGCCAGAAGATACGTTCACTACTCTGGCGCCGTTTGCTTTTTTCAATGCGGACCATAATCTTGCTGTTAGCTGAAAATGCGCCAGATAATTGACTGCCAATTGCGATTCGAAACCGCGACTGTCTCTGCGAAGCGGCACCCACATTATTCCTGCATTATTAATTAGCAAATGAAGTGGTCTCTCTGATTTTAAAAACTTTTCGGCAAAAGTGTCAATCGAATTTGGATTGGCTAAATCTAACTCTTCCAATTCAACATTAGGAATTCCATCGAGATTTCGTTTTGCTTTTTCGATATCTCTTGCGGGAACGATAACTTTTGCGCCAGCTTTCGCCAAAGTTTTGACAGTTTCTAAACCGATTCCTGAATTTCCGCCGGTTACAATAGCTATTTTTCCTTCAAGACTGATTCCTTTGATAACCTCTTCTGTTGCTGATTTTGCATTGAAGCCGGAATTGATTGGCTTTTGTAATGCTCCTTGGTAATTGTTCATTGTTTTAATATTTTATTGAAGCAAAATTAGAACAGAAATTCATCATCAATTTTGTTTAGACGTCCGAATTGAGTTTGTTTAAAAGTTCATTTATTATTGTAATGTTAGATTTATTCACAATCTTTAATTTTCATCAAGAAAATTTTACCATTGATAATCAACAACTTAAATTATATATTTAAAAATATTTACTACTTTGTATTGCATAATACCATTTTGTTTATATATCTTTGCAATGTAAAGTTAGAGAAGCAGATTCGAAGTTGATTAGAAAACTAACGACATCCAACTTTACATTAACCGATTTAAAACCAAACAATTAATATGAATACGGAAAACACAAAGGCGCAAATGCGTAAAGGAATTCTGGAATTCTGTATTTTGAGTCTGATTCAACAACGCGAAATGTATGTTTCCGACCTGATAGAATCTCTCAAAAAAGGAAAACTGGATGTAGTGGAAGGAACTCTTTATCCTCTCCTTACAAGATTGAAAAACGGCGAATTCCTCGCTTACAGATGGGAAGAATCTACCAGCGGACCGCCAAGAAAGTATTACCAGATCACTGAAAAAGGAAGCCTCTTCCTTGCAGAATTACAAACCACCTGGCAGGAACTGACAGACTCTGTGAACCAAATTACAACAAACTCTCACTCTCAAAATTAATACTATGAACAAGACATTATCTATAGCACTCGCAGGGTTCTCTTTTATGATAGATGAACACGCTTATATCAAGCTCAGCGATTACCTGAACGCCTTGAGGAATTCTCTGGATGCTCAGGAAGCAGATGAAGTAATGCACGATATTGAAATCCGAATGGTCGAGATTTTCAAAGAAGTACTTGCTAAAAGAGAAGTTATCAATGATTCTGATGTTGAAAAAGTAATTGCTCAAATCGGAACACCTGAACAGATTGATGAGCAGGAAGAAGCTTACTACTCAGAAGGAAAACAAAATAAATCAAAGTCTTCTACAAGTTACAGCAGCTACAGCAGCAATTCCCAGAAACAACTGTTCCGTGATCCTGAAAGACAAAAGATTGCCGGTGTTTGCGCAGGTTTAGCAGCTTATTTCGGAATGGATATCACCTGGATGAGACTGATTTGGGTAGGTGCATTTTTATTCCTTTGGGTTGCTCCGGGTTCATCATTCTTAGTTGTGATTTTGTATTTCATTCTTTGGGCAGTTTTACCAAAAGCGGAATCAGCTTCTGATTTTTTGAAAATGAAAGGAAAGCCTTTAAACTTCGATAACTTAAAGGAAGAATCCAGCAAAATAGTGCAGTTTGCCAATGAGACAACAACAAGAGCAGGAGAAATCTATAACGAGAATCGTCCGAAAATCGGTTCTGCAGGAGACTCTTTCCTGAAAGTTCTGAAATATTGTCTTGCTATTTTGCTAGCGTTGATGGCAGCTGGATGTTTCATCGGATTGTTTGCAATGATGTTTGCTTACGGTTCTGACAAGTTCGGAATGGACAATAATCTTGGATTCTATTTGGAAGAAAATAATCTTGGTTATTTACTACTTGCCATTGCAGCTTTGCCAACAATCATCTTCGGAGTAGCATTTTTATTATTATCAATCAAATTATTCTCTCCAAAGTCAAAATTCAATTATGTTGGACCTGTACTTGGAACATTAGGAATTATCTGGATTATTTTAATCGGAGTTTTGGCTGCAAGTGCATCAAGATTCAACTTCCGATACAGCGGAGATAATCAAGATTACGAAAACGTATCGATATCTGCTCCAAATGACACCATCTACCTTGATAGCAAAAAGGTAAATATCCCTGAGAACTTCAATACTTATTTTAATAATATCTATTCTGATAAGGCGACGATTTACAAAAGAGATTATCCAAGTGTGGAAATCACTAGAAGAGACGATATCAAAACGCCTTACATCATCATCAAAAAAGAAGCAGAAGGTTACAACCAGCCTCTTAAGATGAAAGTTCCGGTAGAAATCAGAGGTAATAGAATTTTTCTTCCAAATTATTTTGAGTATCCTTATGAATACAGATTCAGAGATTACAGATTGGATTATGAGTTAGTAGTTCCTACCAGAATGAAAGTAATCAATGAAAAGGAATATGAAGTTAGTACTCGTGGCGATGATGGACAAAATGAAGATGACCACGAAGATGATAACTATAACAATAATGGGATTACTGTTGAAAAAAACAAAATCAACATCAACGGGACGACTATCGAATATAATTCTGATGACAGTGACTCGGTGAAAATTAACGGGAAAAATTATTCCAAAGATTCAGCAGATGTCGTTCTGGAAAGAATGAAAATTGACCAGCAGGTGAAAAAAAGCTTCAAAGATATGAACATCAATATCAAAGACGGCAAAAAAGAAATCCATATTAAAACTAACTAAAAATTGAGAGTGGATTAGTTGAAAAGCGGGCAAAAAGTCTTCGGGCTTCCGCTTTTCTCCTAGTTCCCTGAAAACCAGATCACAAAAATTAATATGAAAATCTATACTTTTTTACTTTTGATATTCCTCACCACTCTATCAAAAGCGCAAACGCATCGTTTTATTTACGAATACAAATTCAAGCCGGATTCTTCTTCTACTAATTATAGAAATGTAAATATGGCATTGGACATCAATCCGAAAGATGTAAAATTCTATAATTATGAAAACATCATCAATGATTCTCTGAATAAAAAAGGAGGCAACAACTATAGCACGTCTCCAGATATCCCAACCTTAAGAAGACTCAAAAATTCCTTCCAGAATACCAATTACGAGATGATGATGGATTATTTCTCTTACAACACCGAAGACAAAATGGATTGGAAGCTGGAGAAAGAAACCAAAACTTCCGGACAATATACACTTCAAAAAGCGACAACAGATTTTGGAGGAAGACACTGGACGGCTTGGTTTTGCAAAGACATCAACATTTCCGAAGGTCCTTACAAATTCCGAGGATTGCCTGGCTTGATATTCGAATTGAATGATAGTAAAGAAAACTTTTTCTTCAAATTGGCAAAAAGTCAAAAACTGGAGAAAACGTATGACACATCAGACTTTCTTGAAAGCTTTGCAGGAAAAAAACCAGTTTTGGTTTCCATTGCCAATATGCACAAAATGATGCTTCAGTTCTACAATGACCCGACAAAAGAAATGAGAGAAAAATTTGATAATGTACCGCCGGGAACTTTCCAGGTTGGAGGAACAAAAATCACCAGTAAAGAACAGTTCAAAGAAGCTGCGAAAGTTATACAGAATTTCATTGCAAAGAATAACAATCCTATGGATTTGAAAAATGCAGTCATCTATCCTGTAGTCAATTGATAATTTAATAAAATTTTAACGCTTCAATTAAAAGAAAAGCGAAATTATTATTAAATTTGTTCAGAAATAAACTTCTAATCACAAAACCACCAAAAATGATTCAATTAGTTATCGAAATCGCAATCAAAATCGTAGATTTCATCAGCAACCTGTTTTGAGCCGTAAAGAATACCCAGATATTTCTTAAGAATAAATATTTTGTAAATTTGTAAAGTATAGCCATTATGGTTATACTTTTTTTTATGAAAAAACTCTTTGCAAAAGCCATTCTTAAAATCATCGGATGGAAAGTTGTTCTTCAGGGTGATGTTGATAATCTTGACAGATGCATCCTCGTCGTTGCTCCTCACACCCACAACAGCGAATATCTTCTTGGAAACCTTGCCTATTGGTCTCTTGGAAAAAAACTTAAAGTCATTATCAAAGATGCCCACACCAAAAATCCTTTTTACGGCTGGATTGTAAAAAGCATTGGCGGAATCGGGATTGACCGTTCCCAGAAAAATGACCTGGTTAATTTTGTAGCCAATGAATTCAAAAAAGATGATTTCAGTCTGGTAATAACACCCGAAGGAACAAGAAGCAGAGTTGAAAAATGGAGAAAAGGCTTCTATCATATGGCTTTGGCAGCAAAAGTTCCGATTGTAATTGCAGCCGGAGATTTTAAAAGAAAAACGATGTACCTGGGTTATAAAATCCCTTTCGATAAAATCGCATCACAATCCTATGAGGAAACGATGGAAGAAATCCAGAATTACTTTATCAAATATGATATCCAGCCAAAAGTTCCCGCAAACTGGAATCCGAAAATATATTAATTTTAAGTTTCAAACCCAAATTTTCAACTAAAACTGAACTTAAACATCAAACCAGAATGGACGAAGCCAAAAAGAAAGAAATATTAGATCATCTCAATAATGCCAGCAAGAATACACTTGGCGAGACTTTGGAAATTATTTATACTGATGTTTCAGATGATTTTCTAAAGGCGACAATGCCTGTTAATTCCAGAGTCCATCAACCTTATGGGATTCTTCATGGCGGCGCAAGCTGTGTTTTGGCGGAAACTTTGGGTTCTTGTCTTTCATTAATTAATATTGACACTTCCAAAGTTGTTCCTGTCGGTACCAATATCAATAGCAACCACCTAAGAGCAAAACGCGAAGGCATTGTAACCGGAACAGCAACATTTATCCGGAAAGGTAATACGATGCATGTTTCTCTGATAGAAATCCGCGATGAAAAGGGAAACCTTATTAATCACACTACAATGACCAATAACATTGTTCCAATCGGGAAAGTTTAATTTATTTCAAATCAATGCTCATTTTCAGACTACCCGATTCAGACATTTTCAATAGACTGGAATTCTCTAAGGAAAAACTGGTTTCATTCGTCAGCTTCGATACCAAAACGGTTTTGGATCTCAAAGGAAGCATCAAAGAAATTTCCAGAGAAGACATTGGAAACCAAAACGTTTCTCCAAAAACTAAAAGCCAGCTTATAGAAATCGCTAAAGAAACTCCGGAATCTTATGCTTTAAAGATATCTCAGGCAAAAGATTTCATTGAGAAAAACGAGCTTAAAAAACTGGTTCTTTCCAGGAGAAAACTTTTAATGTATATTGATATTGATTCTGAAAAAAAATTATCATTAACAAAAAGCTTTCTGAAATTCTGTGATAGCTACCCTTCTGCATTTTGTTATTTATTCGAAAAAAATGGCGAGATCTGGATGGGCGGATTTTCTGAAATTCTAGGAAAATTCGACAAGAAAAATAATAACTTCGAAACCATGAGCGTTGCGGGAACGCTACCTCTTGATGAACACTGGACTGATAAAGAAATCGAAGAACAAAAAGCAGTTACAGAATACATTCAATCCATCCTGAGAAAATTCTCATCCAATCTGAAAGTTTCCTCAACCAAAGATCTGATTTCTGGAAATATTAAACATCTTAAAACCGATTTTTCTGCAGAGATAAGTCCGGAAAGCCTGGATAAAATCATTTCAGAACTTCATCCGACGCCAGCCGTTTGTGGCTTTCCAAAAGAACTTTGTGCGCAGGGTATAAAAAGCATAGAGCATTTTAACCGTGAATTTTACGCTGGCTATATCAAAGTGGAAACCGAAGATTTCATTTATTATTTTGTCAATTTAAGATGTGCCAGCTTCTTCAAAAATTATGCTTTTCTCTTCGTTGGTGGCGGCATTACTTTAAAAAGTGATGCTCAAAAAGAATGGCAGGAAACCGAATTGAAATCTCTGGCCATACAGAATAATTTGGTATTCGAATAACTTTTGATCTTTTATTGATTATTCAAATGATATTAATTTAGTAAATTATAAGCAATAATTTATTATTT
>WPCJ01165312.1_pt1 | contig 14292 bp, 16 predicted proteins | sample 5399831 | NCBI WGS metagenome assembly WPCJ01 (sample SAMN12869470, study PRJNA574797) | sludge metagenome | isolation source: wastewater treatment of pH10 | place: China:Beijing | collected 2019-05-20 | reverse complement strand
GGGGCAGGGATTCGCCGCGATCACGAGCTGGGTTCGGGCTGGGAGCGTCGCGCGGATCTTGGATCGGTGGATCTCGACCGAGCCCGATTCGAGGGGCTGCCGCAGCGCGTCGAGCACACCCCTGGGGAATTCGGGGGCTTCGTCGAGGAAGAGGATGCCGTGGCAGGCCCGCGTGATGGCTCCAGGGCGCACCCCGCCCGCATCCCCGCCGCCGATGATGGACACCGCCGAGGCGGTGTGGTGGGGGCTCTCGAACGGAGGCCGCACCACCAGCCCCGTCAGCGAGGCGCCGCCGAGCGAGGCGATGCTCGACGCCGTGATCGACTCGTCGTCGTCGAGATCTGGCAGGATCGAGGCCAGCCGGGTGGCGAGCAGCGTCTTGCCCGCACCGGGCGGGCCGATCATCGAGAGATGGTGGCGGCCCGCCGCGGCCACCACGAGCGCCTCGACCGCTTCGGGCTGGCCGATCACGTCGGCCATGTCGGGCTCGCCGTAGCCGGGCGCGGAAGGCGCGGCCGCGATCTCGCCCGCAGGCTCCTCCGCCATAGCCCAACCACCGGGTTCTCCTCGATGCCAGGCGACGGCCCCCGCCAGCGACTCCGCGGCGATCACGCCTATCCCCGGGACGAGTGCCGCCTCACGGGCGCAGACGGCGGGCACCATGACCTGCTCGAAGCCCAGCCGTTTCGCTGCGAGCACGGCGCTCAGCAAGCCCGGCGGGCGGCGCAGGCCTCCGTCGAGGCTGAGCTCGCCGATGTGCGCGAGCTGCGGCAGCCGTTCCGCGGGCGAATGCCCGGAGGCCGCCAACGCGGAGAGTGCGATGGCGAGTGCAAAAGTATAATTACAGCATGTCTAAAGAGTCACTAAATGCGGCTACTTATGTACGTCAGTCTCGACGAGCACCCGAAGGGATCGAGCGAGGCCTGGCACGTACCCACGCGCTCATTGAGGCACGTGGGTGGCACTTGATTGAAGACTATGCGGACGACGCGACGTCTGCATCATCAGAGCGCGGTGCTGGCACACGCTGGAACACACTGCTAGGTGACATCAAGGCAGGCAAGATTGACGTTGTTGTCGGTGTGGACGTTGACCGCCTGGTGCGAAGTATCCAAGACCTTGCGGTGCTGATCGAGCTTGGTGTGCGCGTGGTCACTGTAGACGGCGAGATCGACCTGACCACCGCCGATGGTGAGTTCAGAGCGACCATGCTGGCAGCTATCGCCAGGTTTGAGGTGCGACGTAAGACAGAGCGGCAGCAGCGAGCCAGTGAACAACGCGCCAGTAAAGGGCAGCCCTACGGCAGACCGCGCGTATTTGGGTACCAGAGAGATGGCATTACCCCCCACGATGTTGAGGGGCCGCTGCTCCACGATGCCTACGCTCATATACTGCGAGGCGGCACGATTCGTGCGCTCACCCGCGCTTGGAATGAAGCCGGTATGGTCACAACACGTGGCAATGCCTGGACTACTACCGAAGTCCGACGGGCGCTCCTACGGGAGCGCAACGCTGGCATCCTCGTGGTTAAAGGCGAGCGGCAGCCGGTCAGCCAGATAGTGCCCCTTGTCGACATGGAAACCTGGGAAGCGGTAACGGCGTTACTGAACGACCGTGCGCGGGCTGGGAAAGGGCGTCCAACTCAAGTTCGATGGCTCTCGGGCGTGATGACTTGCGCCTGTGGAGAGACCATGCAGGTGGGCACGTCATGGTCGGGCGGTGTCGGGTCGCCTGCGTACTCGTGTCGCACATTGCAACTTGCAGTGAGAACCGGAGCCAAGCGTCAGGGTAGGCACGCGCAAATAGTTGCCAGCATTGTTGAAGAGGGCGTGGTTTTGGAGTTGCTCGCGGTGCTCATCGCGGACGCTGTGAGCGGCGTGGTGGAGCCCACCCCAGAAGCAGCTGACGTAATACGGGCGAGGGCTGAACTGAGCAGAATCGACCAGGAACGCCAGGCTGCTCAAGACCTGTACCTACTGCCAGGTGCCGACCGCACCCACCTTGCAGCTCGCATCACTGCATTGGGGCAAGAACGCGACGCTGCGGACACCGCACTCACCGAGGCGTTGTCTCGTCGTAGTGCATCCGACGTGGTGTCAGCCCTGCAGGACGCCGTTCGAGACATTCTGAACGATACACCAGCCGACGATGAAGCACGCGGCAGCGCCATTCGGGACATGTGGGACGCGCTACCCGTTGAAAATAGGCGCGAGGTTGTGCGGTCGAAGCTGAATATCACCGTCATGCCAGGCGGCAAAGGCAGCGGACACGGTATGCGCCGGGTAACGATCGCTCAGAAGCCACGAGATTAGTCAGTCCAGGGTGCTCGATGTTGACATCATGTGCACCCACGGGATCTACCCATAGAGCTTCACGTACCCGAAGGTTCCCGGCTCGTTGTTGATCGCAGTTGGTCCAGGCATAATCTCAGTGCCGTCATCCCACTCCACGTAGTGAGTTGGCGTGTCCAGCACTTCCTGCCAGCGCGAGTCGACGTCGGCCCCTGACAAGCCAGGGTTCAGCACCCCTAAGAGCGTATGGAACATCGCAATGTTGGCCTCGGCTGCGCCCGGTGTTGGGTTATCCCAATAGATGGAAACGCCATAAGCTCCATGCGAAAATGCATCCTCGGTGATAACAACTTCCGTGCCGTTGATCTGTGTCACTACTTTGCTGCCATGACCGAGTCGGTGCACAGTGAGGTCGCCGGAAGTTAGAGCCTGATCCGGGAATGACACATTGAAGGCCATCACAAAGCTGTTGATTGCTTCGTTTGCTTCGTAGATCGCTTCGTCCTGAGCGGGTGCCGTGGCCTCCTGCGTCTCCGCCGGGGCAGTCTGCTCTGCATTGGCCTCGCCTGCTGGGGCCTCGATCCCCTCAGGGTTTACCAAAGCACCAATACCGCCGATCACAACAACGGCTGCAATCAGCCAGACCCACCACTTCATGTACCACGGCTTCGGTGGCGCGACTGCGGGGCTCTGTGGTGATTGCTCGGTCATACGTTGGGCTCCAATGGCGATGTGACTTATAGTCCGTGGACTCATTGTCAGCTTAGCGCGAGCGTAGACGGGTGCCCATTCCGAACCACCGAGCCGCATTCGGTGCGCGAGTACGCGAGCTCAGGGAAGAGCGCGGCTGGTCGCAGGAGCACTTCGCCCATCGCGCGGAGCTTGACCGCACCTACGTCTCTGGCATTGAGCGCGGGCGCAGAAACCCCACGCTCGACATCATCTATCGCCTTGCCCAGACGCTTGGCGTCCCTGTCGGTGACCTCTTCGCCGAGCAAGCGCAGGGCGGGTAACCCAGACTCCCCACCAGCGGCCCTGTGCGCCCGTTTGGCGGCCTTGCGGCTGCGCGCCCACCCCAACCCACTACCTCGGCAGCCTAAGCCCGCAGGGAGACGCAGCGAGGTACTGCAATGTGCTGCTGGGGGCAACCCGCCGCCTGACCTGGGATTTTATTGCAATGCTTGGTGGCGAGGACGACCCTTGGCAAACTATGTAATAGCAACAGCAGCGGGGACAATGCCCCTGTTGTGGACGAAATGTCCAGGGCACAGAGCCTCTGGGTGCATCGACGGATCGTACGTCAGAAGCAAAAGCCGCGAAACGCGGTGGAGCAAGTGGCCGTGGAGAGCGGCACGGGCAGGGCTGGGGAAATCCCGGCCCTGGTCGAGGGACACCTCGACGCAACTGTTCAGACCGAAATGGTCGAGCAGGTAGTGCAGCGCTGACTGACGCTGGTGCGGGCGAAACGCCCCCGGCTGATGCAGAGCTTCCCGTGTCGAATCACTCCGGTAGCTCACCCCTCGTTGGGGGCTGCTCCGGGGGCTCAGCCCTAGGGATTCTCCGATGCCTTCCAACAAACAACATGCTGCCATGAAAGTAGCTCGGGCAGTACGTGCTCAAGACCAGAGCCGAGTAATCGAAGCTCGGCAGGAGCTAGCTACCGCTAACATCGAAGCCGCCATTGAGCGATCGTTGGCGACAGCGCCGCCGCTAACTCCGACTCAGATCAAGCGCCTCGCTTCCCTACTCCAAGGCGGAGCACGGTGAGCGCGGCAGGTGCGCCGGTCGAAACGTGGCCGGTGGCACAGCATCAAGCCCTGCAAGATACATCTCCCATCGCCATCATCGGTCATGCCGGGAAATACGGCTTCGCTGTCTTCGCGCATGACGAATGGACCGTAGAGGTCTTCGATGACCGGGTGAGTCGGGATACTGCTCTGGCCCGCATCTTCACTAGTAGCGAGAAGTGGGAATACCCGCTCAGCTGGGAAGGTGTGTACGTGTTCGAGCCGGACAAGCCGATCCGGTCCATCGTCACGGTGGAGGTCGACGACGAGGAGGCCGACCAATGAGCCGCATGCTACGAGCCGCGCTAGAGCTTGCTGCCGCTGGGTGGGCAGTGTTGCCGCTGAACGGCAAACGACCCATCACACCGCACGGGCACAAGGACGCGACTACCGACCCAGCAACCATCAAGAGCTGGTGGCACGAGAACGACTGGAACATCGGTTCACCCGTGCCGGACAGTCTTGTCGTGTTTGACGTTGACCCGCGCAACGGAGGCAGCATACACACCTTGGAGCAGCTTGCCGGGGTGACCCTGCCGCCGACTCTGGAGGTGATTAGCGGTCGTGGTGACGGCGGAAGGCACCTGTACTTCCGCCGCCCGTTCGAGCGCCCGTATCGCGGCAATATCCCACATGGCATCGACGTGAAGATCAACGGCTATATGGTCATGCCGCCGAGCAGTCACCCCGAGACAGACAAGCCCTATCGCTGGTCTGAGCACGACATTGCCCGTCTGCCGAGCCAGGTGGTCGAGCTGCTGCGACCAGGTGTCCAAACCGCACGCGACGGCACCACTGCCACCGATGTGGCTGCTCTAGCTGCATGGTTGCGCGATCTGCGACCGGGCGAAAGACACGACGGTCTGTTCTGGGCGGCGAACCGCGCGCATGAAGCCGGAGCCAATCAGCGCGGCTTGCATCTGCTCATTGACGCTGCCGAAGACATTGGATTCACCCGTCACGAGGCCAAGCGCGTAATCGAGTCTGCAAGGGGGAACCACGCATGACAGCCCGCAAGAGATCGAATCGCGTTCCACAGGTACCAGAGCCCGAGTACGAGCCGCCCACACCCAAGCCCCGGTCGGTGGCGGATCTGCTCTCGCAGGACTTCCCATCGCTCGACTGGATCGTGCCGGATGTCATTCCCGATGGGTGCCACCTGGTGATCGCGGCTCCAAAGATTGGCAAGAGCCTACTCACGCTAATGTTGGCCATCGCCTGCGCGAGGGGTAAGAAGGCATTCGATGCGATCAAGGTGCGTGCGCGTCCGGTGCTACTGCTGGACTTGGAATCGGGCGACCGACGGCTCGCCAAGCGGCTGACTGACTTCGGACTCACGACTGTACCGGACACATTCGAGTTCCACACCGATGCCGAGACAGCACTCGCAGTAATGCGTGAGTTCATGGAGCAGCACAAGGGGCAGTCACCACTGGTGATCCTTGACACCCTCTCTGAGGTGATGGGGCCAAAGCCACGCGACCTTGCGCCAATGCTCCACGAGAAGCGAACCTTGCAGCCCATTCAGCGACTGTGCGCCATAGACCCTGGCGCGTCGGTGTTGATCGTGCATCACAACCGCAAAGACAAGACCGGCGACAGCGTCGATTCGTCGTCGGGCACACACGGCCTAACGGGTGCCGTAGATGGCATCTTCGTGCTCGACCGCCCCGACCGGCAGAAACCCGAAGCAACCCTGATACGCAATAGCCGTGACATTGAAGATGCAACCTTCGGCATGACACTGAAAGGCGTCGTGTGGACGTTCGACGGGCGGAGCGCCGGAATGGCACGGCAGGCAGCCGCTGATCGTGAGGTGCGCGAGCGGATCGAGAAGCAGGGTGCTGTGGGTCATAAGCTGCTCGCTCTCCTGAAGGAGCACGGGCCGCTGCGGCCTGCCGAAGCGTACGAGCTGTACGACGGTGACGCCAAGCTGCAAACCGTTCGCAACGCCCTTAACCGTCTGGCTTCTCGAGGCCTCGCTTCCCAAGACGCCGCTGGGCGCTACAGCGTTAAATACCCCCCTGAGTTGGTTGAGTTTAGTGAGTTGGCAAACAACTCAAGCAACTCAGGCAACTCGGGGGGTTATGTAGCACCGCGCCAGCACACCACCAGCAGACGAAAGCGATCTTCATCGTGACCTGCGCTTCCACGGCTGTGCGGCCCTCAATCGAGTCTTACAGGTGGAGAAGCCTATGTGGGGCACCTCGAAGACCACCGCGCCAGGCGGCTCCCGGCACCACCGAAAGGAAACCCTCATGATCAAGACAACCCGCTCTCCGCCCAGAATCAGCTCACGAGCGCAATCAACGGCTACCACAACCGCGCTGATGTCATGAAGAAGGACTCCCACGCTAAGCGTGAGAACATTCTGCAGAATGACCGTCTTAGCGGCGCGGGCAAGACGGCCGGCTTGGCCAGGCTGGCCGACGAGGCGAGAACGCAAATCAAGTCCGTCCGCACCGAGCAAGAATCCTACGTCGCAGGGCTTAAACCTGACTGGAGAAGGAGCTCCGCGGTAATCAGCCGACCGACGCGAACAGCGTGCTTCTCCGTCGCGACGCCAGCGATCGGGCACGCAAGATCGACAACGAGAAGGACGCGCTGGCGATCCTTTCTGACGCGATCTCGAACGGCGACGTTGAGATGGCTCACGCCATTGGCACCAAGGCGCGGCGCACTGGCTGGATTGACGCGGCCGAGACATAGCAGGCTGCGCACCCTGATACGGCTGGAGTCGCTGAGGCTCTGTCTTATGTAGAAACGAGCACAAGCGGAGCAGCCTACAACCTGGCAACGAGCCTGGCGTTTAGACATCGGCCAGCCGCGATAAGGGTTCTAAGGTATCTGCCCTCACCCAAGTGCGGACATGGCACCTCAAAGACCCCTAGCGGCCGCCTCCGTCGCTGGGGGTCTCTCTATTTGTCACAAGGGTGCCCTTCTGGCAAAACTTGTTCAACATTCTCAAAAAACTTGTTCAACATTCTCAAGGAGACATCCAATGACGACGATGATCGGCTATCTGCGAGTGAGCACCGAGGAACAGGCTAATAGCGGCCTTGGACTCGAAGCGCAGCGCGACACTATTCGACGGTACGCCGATGCTCACGGCTGGGAAATCACCTGGCATGAGGACGCTGGCCTCAGCGCCAAGTCGCTCGACCGCCCGCAGCTGCAAGCGGCACTCGCCCGCGTGCAGGTCTCACCCAAGAAGCGTGATGCAGACGGCATCGTCGTAGCCAAGCTCGACCGCCTGAGTCGGTCTGTATCGGACTTCGCAAGCGTGCTGGAGCTCGCCCGAAAGCGGAAGTGGGCGCTCGTGGCTATCGATCTCGGCGTGGACACTTCTACTCCGACCGGTGAACTGGTCGCCAACGTCATGATGTCCGTCGCACAATGGGAGCGTCGTGTGATCGGGGAGCGAACATCTGCCGCCATGCAAGCCGCCAAACGTCAAGGCAGGCACATGGGCCGGGTTTCCTCGCTCCCGCAGAGCACGGGCGACCGCTTGCTGGAGCTTCGAGCCATCCACACCCTCACCAAAACCGCCGAAACCCTGAACGCCGAAGGTCTCACTACAGCCACTGGTGCAGCGTGGACCGAGAATACCGTCTGCAAAGCACAGAAGCGTTTAAGCGCGCTCGCCGTCGCTAAACGAGCCTGAGTCTCAAGCCCTACGAGATCCGACCGGCTACTATGCCCAGGATCCGCATCGACAACCGACAGCTTTTACGTTTACTTCGGTTGCTTCAAGAGGCCGCAGAGTTCAGGCTTCTAGCTCAAGGTCAAAGAGCGGTTCTGGCTCGAGGTTAATCTTCTCGGCTGCCTTAATGGATTGCACCTTGACGTCCTTAACGTGACGTTCCCGCCATTGCGGCGAGTACACCCACTCAGCACGCCGTAGCTTGTCGAACTCTGCGGTACTCTTCCAAAACTCCGGGATGCCAGTACGCAGTCGCTGATCTGCCACCTGAGCTAAATCAACCATGAAAGCCATCGTCTTGATGCCTCGCCAATTCGGAGTATTCGGAACCGTGTCCTTGATTCGATGGAGCAAACGCAGACTCTCTAACTGTTGAATCTCCTTGCCCCAATCAGTGCCCTCAAGGTCGGACTGCCTTACAAGCACAAATGCGATGTCACCTGCTTCGCGGGTAAAGTCACAGATATCCCGCCATCTGGCACTCAGCGTTGGCGCATCCGCTCCGGCATCCAGGCTGAGTTCTTCTTCTTCTTTTGTGTTCAATCTTTTGCGGACGGCACGATGGACGTCCTGAGACTGGATGGCGACCTTGGTATTCGCGATATATGTGCCTGCCTTACTCATACGCTCGACAGCCTCGTCAAGCGATGCGTCAGTCAGGGTGATATAGTCGCGTGCGACCGCTCCGCCGCAGGCCAATACCATGCGAGCACGCGCCGTGTCACTGAACAGCTGCGACGTCGTCACCTTCTGTTCCGCAAGCACACCGTCGAGCATGTCCTCAAGGAAGCGTTGCGCTGTCGCGAAGTCGTCCAGCGTGACGTCCAGGGCAAGCCTGTCCAGATCTTGTGTCGGCTGCATTCCAATCGGCGGGTTCCCTTCCACGAAAGGGCGCAGCCGTGAGCCAACTCCGCCGATCTTTAGCCACACTCCCGTGCTTTTGCAAACTTGATGCAGGTAGTCCAGCACCTGGGGTTGATCCTGCAGCCGCACGAAGTAGTAGTCATCAATAAAGATGATGGCATGCTGCTGCGTCGAGAGATTGACGAGCCGCGTCAGGACTGCAGCGACCCTAGGGGCAAGTTGTTGCAGACGCTCGATCTTAAGCTCCTCAAATTCCGCTTCGCTCGTATCGGTGGCTGTGGAGGATCGCCCGGCGGCGATGCGTGCAGAGGCTTTGCCATGCGAAGTGTCGATACCTCCGCTCAGAGCGGCACTCGCCCCAGCATCGCGCGCAGCCTTCCGCTCCACGCGGCGGATCACGCTCTGGGGATCCGAAAGTATAGTGGACAGCGCCCGAGAGAGGCGCTTGGCGTCCCACCTCAGCCTTATATCGTTATACAGATGCTTCGCGCGGACGGGGGATGGCATCTCATCGAGAAGAGCTACGAGGATTTCAATCAAGACATCTGGGAACTCGCGACCCTTGAATCTCTCCATGTCTACCGTGGCGACAGCAATCCCCTGATCCTGCAGTGACTTCCGCACGACATGGAGGAGCGTGGACTTTCCTGTTCCGCGTCTCCCTGTAAGCAGGTGGTGACGACGCGAGCCCAGTTTGTCCGTCATTCCTGGCCGCAGTTCAATAAAGCGTTCGTAGACACGATCCGCTGAACTCTCATCGGTACGCGCCGCCTCAGCGAGAGCCCTCCTAACGGCGCCAACAGCCTCGACACGCAACTCAGCCATGTCAGTCCTTCCCCGGGATGATTGCTATTGCGCTGATCTTACGGCCGACGCCAGGCTTTCCGCTCGGGCCGCGCGGGCAGTAGCTCACGATCCCGACAGGGAATGAAAGGGAGGGCAGGAATCGAGCCTCCGTCATTATCTTGAAAGATATTGCCAGGGCAGATATGACTTTCCTCGACTATGTCAGTATGAGTCCGTGAACATTTGGGATTTCTTTGCTGTGTTGGTCGCTCCGACCTCCGCGCTCATCGGAGCGCTTGGAGGTGTGTGGTTGACAAACCTTCACAGTGCGCGAATCGAAAGCAAGCGAGAGATCAGAGAGAACCGCTCTGATGCGCGCGACCTTATCCTCGATTTTCTTCAGTCCGGGGAAGCTTGGGCACAGCGCGGAATCACCAGTACGTTGAGCGCGATTGCTGCGATCAAAGATGGGCGCGTTGTCACGGACGATCCTCCGCGATCCTATCTTGACAGCTACAACGAAGCGCGGCTTGCACATGCCATTGCCAGCGCGAAGCTGCGTATGTTTGTCGGCGACGACAGACTACAACCTACCGTCCTTGAACTGAAACGGGTCATGGACTCGGTGACCGAAGTTATGTCGCCCATCTTCGCATTGCTGCTCGACGGACGCGTTGGGGCAAACGATGTTTCGTCCCAACAAGTCCACGCACTATTCGACTACTTCGAGGGCTACAAGTCCGAGTTGGCTAAGTTTGAGGCGACGGCAGCCCCGCTTGTAAGTGTGCCCATCCGCAGCAGCGACTGATCTTTTGCCCCGGCAGCCGTGCGATGATGGATGCCGTGGGCACTGGACGACGTGACAAGGGCTATCGCACCTGCGCAACGTGCGGCGGCGACTGTGAACCCGAACCGATGGGCGAGGACGGCCTCGGTGTGCGTGTCGTCTTCTACTGCCCGCAGCACGGCCTACAGACGATCGTGGATCCCTTCAGTGACCGGCGGTAGCAGATGGAATTCTGCCATCAGACGCCACAGAATACGTCAGCCTTCGTTAAATACTCAGTGGGTAGAGCGATTCTAAAATGCGCTATTGGCGGCTTGATGTTACCTCCCATGTTGCCAGAAACCGGATAAAGTCGTAGGCGCTGCATAGGTTTCTGGTGACGATGGGGTTGTGAATGAGAAGCGAGTTTCGAGGCTATTATCAGCCGACGCCCAAGGAGATGAAGGACATCTGGGACAAAGGGCTAATTATCCTCGACACCAATGCTCTCCTACATCTTTTTCGTTACTCTTCAAACGCACGCGAAGACTTCTTCAAAGCACTTGAAGCGAAACGCAATACCCTCTGGATACCTCATCAGGTTGGGGTGGAGTTCCATCGTCGACGAATCGAAATCATCAATGCACAGGACAGGGCATTCGATGAAATCGAAAACGCCTTGACCAAGGCGAATGGTCAGGTCAAGGCTGCCTTTGACTCGTACAAACGACACCCCTCGTTGAACATCTCTCCACTGAGTAACGAGTTCGATAAGGCCGTCGAGACGCTGCGAAATAAGTTAAAAGAAGCCCGCTCAGACCACAATTCTCAGATGATCGAGAGCAAGACGAATGACGTGATTCTAGAGACAATCACGAGTCTCTACGACAATCGCATAGGGTCGGCATTTGATGATGAGATGCTATCGCAGATATACGAAGAAGGCGCAGGTCGTTATGAGAAGAAGGTGCCTCCGGGATACGAAGACATCAAGAAAAACGAGCCCGCGAGATACGGTGACCTTGTCCTATGGAAGCAGATCCTCGCACATGTTTCTGAGGTAAAACTCCCCGCCATTTTTGTCACAGATGACCGGAAAGAAGATTGGTGGTACACCGTAGATAGTCATCGACACGGTGCACGTCCTGAACTGGTCGAAGAATACTTCGAGGCCTCAGGGGAACGGGTTCACCTCATGACGTCAGACCGCTTCCTGGACTTCGCAAAGACTCAGATGGTCGGCATTCGAGCTGAGTCCGTGAGCGAGGCAGAACTGCTCAGCCGAGAATCTGCCCGCCGCCACCGTGGGAGCTTAACCGATGAACGAGACAGTGATTATCGCATGCTCGTCGATCTCTTAGCCTCGCGCTCCAATCGTAAGTTACGACACGGCTCAGAACGGATCCACCGACCATATCATGACCCGGAGTATCTTGAAGCATACAGAGTTGCAGAACACCTAAATGCCAAGGCTGAGGACATCCGTGCAGATCTAGAACAGGCGCTTGAACGCCTTCAACTTGAGGCTGGGAATGCCGAGGTTCCCAGAGAGGTCTTTGAACTTCAACATCAGCTCAAAGACCTACAGAGACAGAGGCGCCTCGCTCGGGATCAGCTAGAGACCATCATCGAACGGCATAATCACGCTACCCCGACAACACGACCCTGGCATCCATCACGAGCTAGTGCCCCCTTGTTCCAGACGGAACCTGATAACGCAGACGAGATGCTCTTCTCAGATTCAGGCGAGGATGACAGCTTCAGTAGACTCATCCACGCAACAGAGAGGCACATCTCTGGCGACGGAGGTTACATCGAGACTCCGCCATCTAGCGAGGATGAATATGAGCAGCCTCGTTTCGATTAATATGCTCGTCGCTAAGCTCGGCTCCCTGCCGGCGGGTTACTTTGAGTCGCTGGAGTGTAGGTAGTAGGTCGGCGCTGAGAGTTTTTGTAGTTATCTTTCAGAAGAACTCCCTGCTGCATCTGAACGATGCGCTCAGAGCGTAGGTGAGACAAGACAGGCTATTTTGCCACTTTTGGTAGATCGAAGCCCGAGCCGTGCTTGGGCAGCGCCGCCGGGCTGAGATTGACCACCAGGAGTCGGTCGGAGAGCCCGAGGCCGGCCTGCTGCGCGGCGAGCTTCACCCGCTGTTTGGCTTCGGCGAGGGCGGCGTCGGGCAGGCCGATGATGACCATGCCGGGCAGCTGGTTCGAGACTGCGGCCTCCACGTGCACGATCGTGCCTTCGAGACCGGTCAGAGCGATCGCGGCGGTGCGGCACACCCCGGCGCTCACGAGATGCCTCGCAGGTGCTCGATGCGGGGCGCCTCATTCGGCCGCAGGGTCACCGAGACGGCGTCGACGCGCAGGGCGCGCGCACCGGGCTGGTGCTCCCTCACCCAGCCGAGCAGCAGCCTTCGCAGGCGCGCCACCTTGAGCGCCGTGATCGACTCGAACGGCGTGCCGTACCCCGAGCCGCTGCGCGTCTTCACCTCTACTGCGACGATGCTCCCGCCGTCTCGCACCACGAGATCGAGCTCGCCCTGTCTGCCTGAGCGCCAGTTGCGGTCGAGCACTCGGCAGCCGAGTCCCTGCAGGTATTCCGCGGCGAGCCGCTCGCCGTAGGCTCCGAGTTCCCGGGTTCGCCCGGCCCGGTTGGTGCGCGTGGTCTGAGTCATACGGCCAGCTTCGCGCGAAGGCCAGGGCGGCATCGGCCCTCAGGCCAGATCTGTGGACAGCTCAGCACCTTCTCAGCTTGAGCAGGGCTGTGGACGACGAGTGATCACACATGCACGCGGACGGCGGCAGTGCGGGCCCGGCCGTGGCGCCGTGCGGGCTGAAGCGGCGAGAGGCCTCAGCGGTCGTCGAGCGAGAGATCCTGCGGCAGCTTGAACTCGCGAGCCGAGAGCTCCTCGACGTTGACGTCCTTGAAGGTGAGCACGCGCACCGATTTGACGAAGCGATCCGAGCGGTAGACGTCCCATACCCAGACGTCGCTCATGCTCAGCTCGAAGTAAAAATCGCTGCCGGCGTCGCGGCGCTGCAGATCGACTTCGTTGGCGAGGTAGAAGCGCCGCTCGGTCTCGACGACGTAGCGGAACTGCTGGGCGATGTCGCGATACTCGCGGAACAGCGAGAGCTCGGCTTCGCGCTCGTAATCATCAAGGTCGTCTTCATTCATCCATCCCATCCTAGAGGCTTCCGCTGAGCCGCTCCCAGGCTTCCATTTCGACTTGACTTATTCGAAAGTTTGTTCGAATATTGCTGGCATGAATCAGCTCGCCACCGTCCGTTCGCTGCAGGAGCGCATCGCCGAGATGCAGCCGCTGCGGCTGGACGAGAGCGGGCTTCCGACGGCTCCACAGCTGCGCCCGCTGCTGCCCGGCGGCGCCCTGCGCAAGGGCGCTCCCACTGCGGTCCACGGCTCGGTGCAGCTCGCGCTCGCACTGCTGCTCGGGGTATCGTCGAGCGGCGCCTGGTGCGGCGCCATCGGCTTGCCCGAACTCGGAGCCGAGGCGGTCGCCCAACTCGGCTTGGCGCTCGACCGCTTCGTGCTGGTGCCCGACCCAGGCCGCCATGCGCTGAGCGTCACCGGCATGCTCAGCGAAGTGCTCACCGCGGTCGTGCTCTGCCCGACCCAGCGCCCGGCCGCGGGCGAGATCGAGCGGCTGAGCGCGAGGCTGCGCGATCACGGCACCGCGCTGGTGGTCGTGGGCGACTGGCCCCGCAGCGACACCGCACTGCATGTCACCGGCTCCCGATGGTCGGGGCTCGGCGCGGGGCACGGCCTGCTCGAGATGCAGGAGCTGGCGGTGCGCTCAGTCGATCGCCGGGGAGGGCGCACTCACACCGTCAGGTTTCACGAAGGGCGGCTCGCACCTGCAGCGGCGCCATTCGAGCGGAGTCGGTCATGACCGTCGAGGATCGACGAGCCGAGCGGATGCTCGTGCTGCGGGTGCCCGACTGCGAGGCGCCCTCGACGGTCAAAGCCGGAAGGGGCTCGAAGGCACAGTCGGCTCCGAGCGCCGAGCAGCAGCGGCGCTGGGTCGAGGCGCTCGGCGCGGTGCAGCAGATCGTGCCGGGAGCGGTGCC
>WPCJ01185877.1_pt1 | contig 14299 bp, 10 predicted proteins | sample 5399831 | NCBI WGS metagenome assembly WPCJ01 (sample SAMN12869470, study PRJNA574797) | sludge metagenome | isolation source: wastewater treatment of pH10 | place: China:Beijing | collected 2019-05-20 | reverse complement strand
TAGTTTACTTGCTGTACTTAACTTGTTGGTCAGGTTTCGGATGGTGGTACCAACTAGGACTTCGTTGGTTTCGTTTTTTATCTTACCAGTTGCTTGGGTCTGGATGGATAGGGTAGCGGTTTCATAGAAATGGGCTTCATCAAGACTACTTGCAGAAGCGGATTTTCCAATGAGCGCGCAGCACAAAAGGGCATAGCCAATTTTGCTGAATTTCCGAGATTTTCGGACGGTTAATAAATCCATAAGTAATATTTAGATTAATAATAGAACCCCTGTTCTATATATTTCTGCAAAAGAAGCAAAGCTATTTTAAGGTAGTTTTAAGCAAATATTAAATTATTGCTTATAATTCATTAATTAATTGTGAACTAAAATCAGTGATAGCTAACCTTTTCTTTAAATAAAAAATATTAATCAATGGTTGTTTAAACATATAGATTTAGGAGCTCTATCTGTGGACCAATAAAACCAAATGATGGATCGGTGTTTGAAACTGGGATGGAAAATCAATCACCTAAACTATTTCAAATGAGAAAATTAGTATTTGCTGCATCCATTTTAATGCTAAGTTTAGACGCTAATGCGCAGAGCCCAGGTCAATTCAAGATCGGAGCCAACATCGGACTTCCAGTTGGCGATGTGGCCGATGTTTCCTCCTTTACTGCTGGTGTAGATGCAGCGTATCTTTGGAGCGTAGGCGAAAAGTTCCAAGTCGGACCAACTGTAGGATTCCAGAACTATTTCCTGAAATCTGATTATAAGGACGCTGGCTTTTCAGATTTTAACTACATCCCTTTGGCGGCTTCTGGACAATATTCATTCCTTCGCAGAATCTCCGCAGGAACCTTGTTATATTATTGTTAACTTATTGCTATTCCTGAAATTATTAATAAATTTAGTCTATATTTTATCCAAACTTATTAACACTAAATACTATGAGTAATATCAAAGAGAGAGTACTATTGATTGCTGAATCAAAGGGAATTCACAAAGTAGAGTTTTTTAAAGGATTGGGTCTTTCCTATGCAAATTTTAAAGGCGTGCAAAAAAACTCAGCCCTAGGCTCCGATGCAATAGCCACTATTCTATCTAGCTACGCCGATATTTCTCCTGAATGGTTAGTCTCTGGTGCCGGTGAAATGTTGAGAGAGGATAATCAACATCTCCATGAAGTCGCCATTACCCTTCCTTCTAAAATCGATAAACCTATCGACAACGGAACACTATCTGCGGCCTTAGAAAAAGTGATCAGCGCACAGCAATCCACCATTCAATCTCAAGAAATAACGATTGCAGCATTAACAGCAAGGATTGACCAATTGGAAAAAAAGAAGAAAAACAAGAAAAAACGCTAATGCGTTTTTAATAAAATTTCTCGTACAGAAAGCTTGTTTTTTTGCTTATCTTTTCTGTATGAAACTACTATTAATTTTATGTGCTTTCCTGCTTCCTAATATCCTTTTTTCGCAAGTCAGTAGAAATCTAAAGGCATTCTATAATGCCGATTCCACCTTGGTCGGTTATCACGATAGGCAAGGAAAAGTGATTATTCCAGCCTCCATAAAACCCATTTCAGTGATTCCAAGAGCTTTTGACAATATCATTTCGGTAATAGACTGGAGCGATCCGGAAGAATCTGAATATTATTTCCTGACCAAGACCGGAAGAAAGGTTGGCAATGACAGCCTCTATTATTTCGACAATGTTCCGGATTGCGAAAGTGAAGGATTTATTCGGTTCTATGATAGAGCAAATGACCTGGTAGGCATGCTTAATTCCGATGGCGATATCCAAATTCCAGCTATCTATAATGGTCTAGGACGTGTCAAAAATGGAATGATCCCTGCCTTAAAGGGAGCCCAAAGAAAAAGGGATAGTCCTGATGACGAACATTCCTATTTTGAGGGCGGAAAAAGTATGTTGATCGATACGAATAATCAAGTCCTTATTGAGGATTTCCCGTACAATGATAACCTGAATTTTTACCAAGTGAGTATCAATGGCTCTTTACCCGAGGATAGGACATGGGAAAAATTTAAGGGGAAAAATGGTAATACTTATGCCTTTATGGACTATGTAAAGGAGTTTGAACAGCTCTTTCCTAAATTATTTTCCAAAGAAATAACAAAAGAACGATTGATCTCCCATTCCTATGACAGTATCGCCTATTGGCATGAGGACCAAAATCAATGGGTATTTGAGGAAAGTCCTAAATACATCAACCGTCAGGGTGATATATTAAAGGAACTGTTCGAGTCTGTTATCAGCGGATCGAAAAAATACGATATCTCTAAATCCAGCTTAAATTATTTCATATTTGAAGGCGAATCCTATAGTAAGTATCTCGATCAATGTGGTGATTCATTAGATGCAAAGTATCCGGTCATATCCCTGTCTTTGTACGACGAATTCCCATATGTATCAAAGACATTTGAGTTTCTCCGGACGGATGAGGGATACAAGCTCATCCTCGTCAATTTTTAGATTAATTTTTATCTTAGGGCAAAATATTATTTTAACAATGAATATTAGAAGAGGATTAAAGCAGGATTCGGAACAAATAGCAAGTTATTTATTGTTGGCGATGGAAGAGATTGCCTACCGTTTTATTGGTCAAAGAGACAAGGATCAAGCCTTGCATTTTTTGAGAGAATTGGTAAGACAAGAAGGCAACCAATATTCCTATAATAATAATTGGGTCATCGAGGAGGAAGGAGAAGTTGTGGCTACTGCCCTCGTTTATGATGGTTCAGAATTACATGAATTAAGAAAGCCGGTTGCACAATATGTAGAAACCCAATTTCGGCGTGATTTCAATCCCGAAGACGAAACCCAGCCTGGCGAATTCTATATAGATTGCATCGGAGTCAATCCCAATCAACAGGGTAAAGGTTTGGGGTCCAAGATTATTGAATTCTTGATCGGGGAATATGTTACGAAGAATAAAACGGTATTAGGCTTATTGGTCGATGATGATAATCCGAAAGCCAAAAAATTATATGAACGTCTAGGCTTCCAAGTGGTCGGTGAAAAATGGTTGATGGGAAAACACCTGGAACATATGCAGATTAAATAATCATTTAAAAATACTGGCAACGCCTATGCACTTGCATAGGCGTTTTTTTATGCTTTTATACTCCCTAAATAATTAGCTAAAACCTTTTTACAACCTATCTATTTTGTAAATTTTTTTATTAAATTTGATAGTGGACCTGTTGTAAACCAATCAATCTAAAGCTTTTGCCAAAGGCGGTATAGCAGTAAACGGTGTTTTTTTCATATTACATTACAAGATCATTATGTTCAAAAATAAAATTCCGCGAATAGGAAAAATATGGAGCAAAGGGAAGAGCTTTGCAACCATGGCATTGATTTTTATCGCTGCAAGCCAAGCCCAGGCGCAGAAGACAGAGGTGGATTATGTCAATCCTTATATGGGTAATATATCCCATCTGTTAGTGCCGACCTATCCAACCGTCCACTTGCCAAATTCTTTACTGCGTGTCTATCCTGAACGGGCTGATTATACCTCAGACCGCATCAAAGGGCTTCCTTTGATCGTCACCAGCCATCGTGGAAGTTCTGCTTTTAACTTAAGTCCAATCGTTTCGGGTACCCGGGATTTAAAACCTGTATTGAACTACAGCTACGATCAAGAGATCATCAATCCATATAGCTATTCCGTTTATTTGGATGAAGACAATATCCAGGTTGACTTTGCGGTATCACATCAGGCAGCAATCTATGAATTGGGCTTCGAAAAAGCGGGTCAGCCTCAGTTGATCTTTAATTCCCGCAAAGGTGATGTGAAATGGGATGGTAATGGTGTCTCTGGAAGTCAGGATATCGGAAACAACACAAAAGTCTATATCTATGCGGAGTTTGATCAAAAACCAACAGAGGTTGGTAGCTTAAAAAATGGTCAGATCAGCAAGGCAACAGAAGCTTCAGGCGATCAGGCGAATTTGGTCCTGACCTTTCCAACAGCTGCCAAGACTTTAAAAGTGCGTTATGGTATCTCCTTTATCGATGCTGCCCAACCGAAAGCTAACCTGAACCGTGAAATCAAAAACTTTGATTTGGCAAATGTGAAAGCAGATGGAAAAGCAATCTGGAATAAGGCGCTTGGTAAATTGAAGGTGGAAGGTAAAAATGAAAATGATAAGAACATCTTCTACACGTCATTATACAGAACCTTTGAAAGACCGGTCAATATTTCTGAAGATGGCCGTTATTTTAGTGCATTCGATGGTAAGGTCCATTCAGACGAGGGAGTTCCATTCTTTACAGATGACTGGATTTGGGATTCATACCGTGCCCACCATCCATTAAATGTATTGATTGATACCAAAAAGGAAGGAAATATCCTGCAATCATTCGTTCGCATGTCTGAACAGATGCCTAATTTTTGGTTACCTACTTTCCCAGAGATTACCGGCGATAGCCGCAGAATGAACTCCAACCATGGGGTAGCCGCACTTTTAGATGCTTATGAGAAGGGCGTCCGTTCATTTAATGTAGAAGAAGCTTACAGAGCCGCAAAAGGAGCGATCACGGAAAAGACCTTGGCACCTTGGTCAGGTAAACCTGCCGGTAAGATGGATCAATTTTTCTTTGAAAAAGGCTATATCCCAGCTTTGCACCCAGGTGAAAAGGAAACTTATCCAGAGGTACACAGCTTTGAGCGACGCCAACCTGTGGCCGTTACTTTAGGTACTTCCTACGACCTTTGGTGTTTGGCGCAATTGGCTAAGCATTTAGGCAAGACTGAAGACTATGATAAATTCATGAGACAGTCTTTCAATTATAGAAATCTATTCAACCAAGAAACTAAATTCTTCCACCCTAAAGATGAGAAAGGGAAATTCTTGGAACCATTCGATTATGTGTTTTCGGGAGGACAAGGAGCAAGGGAATATTATGGAGAGAACAATGCTTGGATCTATCGCTGGGATGTTCAGCACAATATCCCGGATTTGATTAATCTGATGGGAGGAAATGAACAATTCGTTCACTATCTGGATGAAATGTTTGTACAACCTTTAGGTAAGTCCAAGTTTGATTTTTACCAACAATTACCTGATCACACCGGAAACGTGGGCCAGTTTTCTATGGCAAACGAACCATCCCTACATATCCCTTACCTATACAATTATGCTGGTCAACCTTGGAAGACCCAAAAGAGAATCAAGACCTTGATCAAGCAATGGTTCCGTAATGACCTAATGGGCGTTCCGGGAGATGAAGATGGAGGTGGACTTTCCTCTTTCGTGGTCTTCTCCCAGCTGGGTTTCTATCCGGTTACCCCAGGTTCTGGAATGTACAGCATCGGTTCGCCATTCTTTGAAAAGGCCGTTATCCAATTGGAAAACGGAAAGACCTTTACCGTCATAGCTAAAAACGCTTCGGACAGGTTTAAATATATACAATCCGCTAAATTGAACGGCAAACCCTTAAATAAAGCTGAAATCTCCCATAAAGAGATTTTAAATGGTGGAGTCCTAGAATTCGTAATGGGCGAAAAAGCCAATAGAAACTGGGGTGCCGGTAATTAATAAAAAATTAGAAAGAACTGGAAGGCTGCCTCATCACGGGCAGCCTTCTTTATTTGCCCCCTTTTCTGCTCATTACAATAAAATCTGTATATTCGGTTATATTCTAAACCCAATCATTTCTATGAAAATCCTTTATTTAAAGCTTTACCAAGCTTTATTCTTGCTGTTATTCCTCCCTTTATTGAATTTCGGCCAACAGAAACCGAATGTGGTCATGATCTATGCAGATGACTTAGGCTATGGTGATTTGAGCGCCTATGGGGCAACGAAAATCAACACCCCAAATATTGATGCACTAGCTAATCAGGGCATCCGATTTTCCAATGGACACTCCTCTGCGGCAACCTGTACCCCTTCTCGATATTCGCTGATGACCGGTAAATATCCATTCCGAAAGACCGGAACTGGTGTATTGCCCGGAGATGCTGCTTTGATAATCGATCAGGGCGAGATGACGCTGCCGGAGCTTTTTAAGCAACAAGGATATGAAACCGCAATCATCGGGAAATGGCACCTAGGCTTAGGTAGCCAAGTCGAAAAAAATTGGAATGAAAGCATTAAACCAGGACCATTGGAAGTAGGCTACAATTATTCCTATATCTTCCCTGCCACTGCAGACCGTGTTCCAACCGTTTTTTTGGAAGGGTATCGCGTAGTAGGCGTCGATCCTAATGATCCTATTGAGGTTTCTTATAAACAGAAAATCGGCAATGAACCGACAGGACTTGAAAATCCTGAGCTCTTGAAAATGAAAGCGAGTCCAAACCATGGACATAATCAAACCATTATCAATGGTATTGGCCGAATAGGCTGGATGACCGGCGGTCTGCAAGCCAGATGGGTGGATGAAGAAGTGACCATGACCTTTGCCGACAAGACCGTACAGTATATCCGTGAGCATGGTGAGAAGCCTTTCTTCTTGAGCTACCATGCGACCGAACCTCATGTTCCAAGGATGCCTTCCACCATGTTCAAGGGAAAGAGTGGCTTAGGTTACCGAGGCGATGCAATCCTTCAATTGGACCATACCGTAGGGGAGATCGTTCAGGCATTAAAGGATAAGGGAATCTATGAAAATACGATCATTATCTTTAGCAGTGATAATGGGGCAGTATTGGATGATGGCTATGTAGATGGAGCAGTGCCCCAATTGAATGGACATAATCCTTTTGGGCCCTATAGAGGTGGGAAATATTCGGCGTTTGAAGGCGGTACCCGCGTACCCTTTATCATAAGTTGGCCAAAAGGCATCAAGAAAGCACAGGTTTCAGACGCTTTAGTTTGTCAAATGGACTTGCTTTCCAGCTTTGCCAATTTCTTTAAAAAACCGCTCTCTATTCAAGATGAATTGGATAGCCAAAATATCTGGAATGCACTGATAGGAAAGGATAAAGTAGGTAGAGAGTATCTAGTGCAATCGGCTGGCACCTTCTCCATTACAAAAGGTAATTTAAAATATATCAAATCTAGTAAGGGCCGAGCCTATAACGAACTGACTGGAACTGAACTGGGCATTAATCCTGAAGACCAACTCTATGATCTGTCCAAGGATCCCGGTGAAAAAGTTAATATCGCTAAACAAAATCCGAAGGCTGTTCAAGAATTGAAACAGCTTCTTGAAAAGCAACTGTGATAATCCAAAGCTTGTCAAGCGTATAAAAATTTTGGGACTAGCTCCGAGAATCGTATTACCCTTATTCGAGACATATTCGGAAAATTCGGAATGTGTCTCGAATAAGATTAAGCCGATTTCCTAGAAAAATCTAGGATAAACTGAATTTAGAAATCAAAATAAAGGCTGTTCCCCAGAATGAGGAACAGCCTTTTTACTTGCAAGATTTTTAATATTTATAGACCGTAGGCATTGTCATCATAGTTGATGTCAGCAAGCCTTTGGGTAGGGTCAATCCACGCTTTCTTCACTTTCTTGGAAACTGGAACCGAATAAGTCGGTTTTGTCCAGAACCAATCCGTAAGAACGGTACGCTTTACTCCTTGGTATATATCATACTGCTCAGCAGGTTTTTCACCGCGCATCTCACGTAATGGGATATAGAAAAGTTCCTTGCTTCCATCTTCATATTCTACCAATAGGTCGATAGGCATAGCCAGATTAGATTTATTTTGGATTTCAATGCTCTTATCAGAAACATTGGCAATAGCATAATCAATAGTTCTAGTCGTATTGATGAATAGGTTGAAATACCATTTCAAATTAATTCCAGAAGTTTCTTCAGCTACCCTTTTGAAATCATTTGGAGTAGGGTGCTTGAATTTCCAGATATCATAGAAGTTCAAGAAAGTCTTTTGCAGATTTTGCTTACCGATGATATAGCCCATTTGTTCAGCCAATACACCGCCTTTGCTATAGGCTTCGATGCTATAGGCGAAGTTGGTATTGTAATAGTCTGCTAATAGACTCATTGGTTCCTCTTTTCCTGATTTAGCCAAACGATAGTAAGAGTTGTAGGCAGAACCAATAGGATTAAGTGCTCTTGCTTTTGGTTTCTCAAACAGTTCCGTATAGGCCAGTTCCTCAATATAGCTGGTGAAACCTTCGTCCATCCACTCATCTACAGTTTCATTCACACCAAACAACTGTTGGTACCAAGAGTGAGCTGCTTCATGGAAGATAACGCCCACTAAGCCTTTCAGGTTCCTTCCACCAGTGATCAAGGTTGCGGTTCCATATTCCATACCGCCATCACCACCTTGTACGATCGAGTATGTTTTCCAAGGATAAGCTCCGAAGTGCTCACTGGTAAAATCGAAGAATTCTGTCGCCAAACCTAATGCAGTTTTCCAATTGTCCTTTACCTCTTGGTCAGTAGGCAGGTAAATGGTATAGATTGTAGTTCCCAATTTTGTTTTGGCAGAATCCACTTCGAATTTAGGGTCTGCTGCCCAAGCAAAATCATGGATGTTCTCTGCTTTATAATGCCAAGAAGCTTTGTTGTTCTTAGTTTTGATCTTTGCATTTTTCACATAACCCTTTACCTCAGATGGGTTCTGTAATTTTCCAGATGAACCGATCACATAATCCTTGTTGATATGGATAGTGACATCGAAATTTCCGAAAGGGGCGATAAACTCACGACCAATGTATTCATCCAAATGCCAACCGAACTCATCGAATTGAGCCATTTTAGGATACCATTGGGTCATGGAGAATGCAACTCCTTCTTTGGAGTTACGTCCGCTTCTACGGATCTGTTCAGGAACCTGTGCTTGCCAAGTCAAATCAAACTCTACGGTACTGCCATCTTTGATCGCCGTAGGTAAAGTCACTTCTAGGATCGTACCGTCTTCCTTGAAAGAAACATCTGTGCCGTTGTACTTAACCGATTTGATTTTCTGAAATCCGATCTGTTCTGGGGATAAAACAGAAATACGGCTCTGACGAATCGGATTTTCTTTAGTACCGATATTGGTTACCATCCTCGCATCCGGATCAGGAATGGTTTTCAAACGTTCATCCATCATGCTTCCAGGTTGGAAAGCATTGAAATAGAGATGAAAGTAGACTTTGCTCAATTCTTGTCCAGAATTGTTGCTGTATTTCAGGTTCATCTTACCATCGTATTGGAATGTCTTTTCATTGACATCAATATCCATGGTATAATCGACTTTCTGATCCCAATATGCCTTGCGTTGTGCAAAGGATGATAGTGAGCAAAGAGCCAAGACTAGTAAGCCAAGAGTGTTTTTTAGATTCATATTGCCAAATATATAAAATTTAACATTTGAAAATGACAGGCTTATCCGATGACGATATCGATTCCTAGGTCTTTGATCGCTTGGATTAATTGATCGAATTGATCATTGCTGGCAAAAATCTTGTTTCTCCAGATCCGTACCGTGCTCATTTTTCCCTTTTTATGAAAGGCTAAAAGGTTTCCTCCGGATCGGATATGGTTCTTGAGATAGCTGATTTCTGCAATGGGGATTTGAACCTCTTTGCCGAACTTGGTAATGTTAATGTTACGGTCATCGATCTGCCAAGTGGAGTTCTGTTTGCTGAAACGGACCGCCGCCCACATGATGGCAGGAATGCAGAACAATAGGATCAAGATCTTGTAGATTTCTTGTAACGTACTAAGTGATAATAAATAACCAACCACAAAAAGGCCGCCTAGCAATATCCAGATAAATCTCCCTCTATGTAAGGTATTGATTTGGTAAGTCATGTTTAGGGGTTGCTAATGAATTTTCCTTTGCTATTGATGACCCTTTCTTCGGATTCACCATTTTTTAAAACGATAGCTTTTCCATTTTCAAAAGGATTAATATAGCTATATTCCAAAGGAAGAATAGTTTCTCCTTTTGAATTTATCAATCCGAAGTTTTCACTATCTTTTGAAATGATGAATAAGTCATCCTCATTGGATAATCCTAGATAGTAATCTCCTGAAGTAATCAGTTTATTGCCATCAATTTGATATATTTCGTATAGTCCATCCTTTTCTGAAACATAGTATTTGTTGTCATTACTTAAGATGACGTTCTCCCCTAAGGGCAATACAATATTACCTTTTTGATCTACAAGTCCAAACTTAAGCGAAGTCATTACAATGGTATAATCTGCAGAGAAGGGGGTGATATATTCAAATTCATTGTTCCAGAGTTTATTTCCCTTTGTATCCATTACACTCATCATTCCTTCTAAGGAGAAAAGGTAATTATTCAGAACGGGGTCATACTGGATATTGTCAAATTTGAATTCGGACAGGTTTTTACCGTTTGCATCAATCAAACCCGCAAAATTCCCTTCATCTACTGCCACAGCTATTCCATTGTTAAATGGTGCTATTGTCAAATAATTCGGTTGGGTAATGATTTCTCCATTTGGATTTTTTAGGCCAAATAAAAAACTTGTTGAATCGTAATATGCGGTCATTCCATCGCCTAAATCCATTTCCGTTAATTCTTCATCCGTATAATCTGAAGGGATATCAAAGAAATTATCGGGTACCTGGGTTTTTGATATTTCCATCACCTGAAAGGCAGCGCCAAATGCATTTACTCTCAGGGCTAGCCCCGGTATTCGATCTAGATATTGGTATTTACCCCAAAAAATTGCAGGTATCTTATCAGTATACCATACCTCCACTGATTCAGGTTGCTCAGCATTAGAGTCATCCTGTAATTCTATAGTTGCTAATTTGCTGGGAAATCCAGCGATCATTTCTGTCTTTTCAGAGTCTAAGTTTACTCGCAGATTAAATTCACTCTCGGGAGCATATACTTCCTTTGAAAAACTTTTTGATAATGAATCTAAAAAAAATAGGGTTTTGTTTTTTGTATCTCTAAGTTGTAGGGTGGGTGGAAAGTACAGGTTATGGATTTTGTTTTGATGCTCACTGATCCATACCTCCATCAGTGGTTTCCCTTCCATTTCAGCCAAGAGCGATAGAAATAATTCCGTTTCGTCACTTTCAACTTGTCCCAGTTCCTTGATGTTGGACTTGAAAGACTCATCTAAGGAGAGGGTATAAATGATTTTATAAACCTCTTGTTGGGCAAGAGCTAACTGGAAAAGAAGAGTTGATACAATCAGGGAAAAAAGCTTTTTCATGTAATGAAATTATTACGCAAAAGTCCTCATTTTTATTGATTCTGCAAATTACTGAAGGCAATATTTTACAGTATTACTGGATTTATTTAAATCAACAATATTTAACCTTGAATTTGTATATTTAATGTATGATTAGATTATCTACCTACCTACTATTTTTCGTTTTTGGAATAAATGCACTTTTGGCTCAAAAGGTTCCAAATATTCTGATCATCATATCCGATGACCATTCTTACCAGAGCATTTCTGCTTATGGTTCAAAAATTGGCAATACGCCCAATATCGACCGCATAGCTAAGGAAGGCTTGCTTTTCAACCGTGCCTATGTGAACAATTCCTTATGTGGGCCCAGCCGTGCAAGTTTGCTGACGGGGAAATACAGTCATAAAAACGGATATCGGGAAAATGAAAAGTCACATTTTGAGCATAGCCAGAACTCCTTCGTCAAAGAGCTCAGAAAAGCAGGTTATACAACCTCATGGATCGGCAAACAGCATTTAGGCGATACCTTGGAAGGCTTTGATTACTTTGATGTGTTGCTGAACCAAGGGCATTATTTCAACCCAGATTTCAAGAATCAAAAGGGGGAATTGACCCGAGAGAAAGGTTATGTGTCAGATATTGTTACTGAAAAAGCCTTGAACTGGATAAGTTCATTGGATGGAGAAAAGCCATTCTGTTTGATCTTAGGGCACAAAGCTACACATAGGGAATGGGATCCAGATCCACAGGACTTTGGGAAAAATGACCATAAGAAATTCCCTTTACCCGAAAATTTCTATGATGATTACAAAGGGAGAGAAGCTGCCAAGATCCAAGAAATGCAGATCAGCAAGGATATCAAATTAGATTATGACCTTAAGCTATTCAAAACCGAAGAGGATTGGATGAAGGAATCTAACTTCAGGAGAATGGATGAGGCCGACCGTGAAAAGTACAGGGAGTATTATGCAAAGGTAAAAGCTGATTATGCAAGCCAGGATTTTTCGGATCCCAAGAAATTGGCGGAATGGAAATTCCAACGTTATATGACCGATTACCTGAATACAGCAGAATCAATGGATAGAAATATCGGGAAGGTATTGGACTACCTAGATGAGCATCAACTGACTGAGAACACGATTGTGATCTATATGTCGGATCAAGGTTTCTATATGGGTGAACATGGTTGGTTCGATAAACGTTTTATGTATGAGGAATCTTTCCGTACTCCGATGATGATGCGTTTCCCTAAGGAAATCAAAAAGTCCAGAAAGGTCAATGATCTTCTGATGACCGTGGATATTGCTCCAACGATGTTGGATCTGGCGGGTGTGCCGATTCCAGAGGAAATCCAAGGGGAATCGTTTAGTGCAATCGTGCATGGTAAAAAGGGAGATCGGAAACAATTATACTACCATTACTATGAGGATGGAATCCATAATGTTTCACCGCATTTTGGGGTGAGTGATGGGCAATATAAACTAATCCGTTTCTACAATAAAGTCAATTCTTGGGAGCTTTATGATATGCGAAAGGACCCTAGGGAAATGGAGAATCTATACAATAATCCTAAGTATGCTGAGAAACAAGCAGAAATGATGAAAAAGTTAAAAGATGAAATCCAGAAACAGGATGATTCGGAAGCAATGCTTATATTTGAAGCTTCCTAAACTTTTAGAATACATGCGCATACTAACTTTAATCTGTTTTTGCCTAATCAGCTTGACATCGTTCGCTCAGCGTAAACCCAATATTGTTGTCATAATTTCGGATGATCATTCCTATCAGACCATTGGAGCTTATGGTTCCAAGATTGGCCATACGCCAAATTTAGACCGGATTGCAAAAGAAGGAGCGGTTTTTACGCGCGGCTATGTTACCAATTCGATCTGTGGACCTAGTCGTGCCAGCTTATTGACTGGAAAATACAGCAACAAAAACGGATTTAAGGATAATGAGACCTCTAATTTCAACCATGGACAGAACTCCTTTGTTAAGGAACTCCATAATAATGGCTACCAAACAGCTTGGATTGGCAAGATCCATTTGGGGAGAAAATTGGAAGGCTTTGATTATTATAGTATCCTGACTGGTCAGGGGCATTATTTCAATCCGGACTTTATCAGCAGTAAAGAAGGAGAGAAGGAAGTCGTGGCAAGAGAAGAAGGTTATGTTGCGGATTTGGTGACGGATAAAGCCTTAGATTGGTTGAAGGAGAAGGATAAACAAGAGCCCTTTTGTTTGATCATCGGACATAAAAATACCCATAGGACATGGATGCCCGCCATCGAGGATTTTGGTAAAAATGATGCAAAGGAAATCCCTTTACCTGAAACCTTTTATGATGATTATGCAGGCAGAAAAGCTGCTGCGGAGCAAGAAATGAGCATTGATAAAGATATGCAGATGGGCTATGACCTGAAGATGTTTGAAAATATCGAGAAAATGCGTGCTGATGGAAACTTCAGCAGGATGAGTGATGAACAATTCCAAGCTTACGTAGACTATTATAAACCAATATACGAGGAACTTAAAAAATCAAACCTGAGCGGAAAAGCTTTGGCGGAGTGGAAATATCACCGTTATATGGTTGATTATCTAAACACTGCCGAGTCAATGGACCGCAATATCGGTCGCGTATTGGATTATTTAAAGGAGCACAACCTAGAAGATAATACCTTGGTTCTTTATCTATCGGATCAAGGATTTTATATGGGTGAGCATGGCTGGTTTGACAAACGCTTTATGTACGAAGAATCCTTCCGTACGCCTATGTTGATGAAGTTGCCTGGCATGATCAAACCAAGTTCCAAAATTACGGGAATGGTTTCCAATGTTGATATTGGTCCGACTTTCTTGGAATTAAGTGGGACGAAAGTTCCAGCTGATATGCAAGGTAGATCTTTCTTGAGCTTGTTGAACGGTAAGAAAAAAGATATACAAAATCAGATCTATTACCATTATTATGAAAATGGGGAACATGCAGTTTCACCACATTTTGGGGTAAGTGATGGACGGTATAAATTAATCCGTTTCTACAAAAGGGTAGATGCTTGGGAGCTATATGATATGAAAGCGGATCCGCGTGAGATGAAGAACGTCTATGGTCAAGCAAAGTATAAGAAAGTACAGGCACGTTTAGAGAAATTATTGAAGCAGGAAATCGATCGATTGGAAGATGAGGACG
>WPCJ01120205.1_pt1 | contig 14306 bp, 16 predicted proteins | sample 5399831 | NCBI WGS metagenome assembly WPCJ01 (sample SAMN12869470, study PRJNA574797) | sludge metagenome | isolation source: wastewater treatment of pH10 | place: China:Beijing | collected 2019-05-20 | reverse complement strand
ATGATGGTCAAGAGCCTGAAGGCGTGGACGCTCACCGGATCAGCCTCGCTTCATGCGCGGCGATGCGGTCGATGGCATCGACAAAGCGCCGGCGCTCCTTGTCGATCCAGCGGCCGTCCTCGTAGTTCCGCAGGAACGTCTCGGCGAACTCGACCGGGTCCTCGCCGACGATCGCCCGGATCGGCGTTCCGTTGGCCGCGCTCTCCTCGAAGAGGTTGATCAGGTCTTCGATCATGGCCACCAGGGTCTCACCCTTGGTGATGCCGCCGAAATACATGAAGTAGCGGTCCAGCGCTTCCAGCGCCGCGCGGTAATTCTCGGGAAGCTGCTCCTTGCGCGCCTTGTATTCGCGGTAGCGCTTCTTGTGTTCGAGCGACCCGGTGATCTTCTCGATCCATTCCATGGCCATGATCATTTCCTTTCGGTGTGGAGCTGTTCGAGCCGGTCTGCGAGGAAGCTCCATGTCCTCCAGAACTCGTCGAGATAGTCGCGGCCCTGCGCGTTGAGGGAATAAACCTTGCGCGGCGGCCCCTTCTCGGAGGGAACCTTCTCGACGTCGACGAGACCGCGCTGCTCGATCCTGACGAGCAGTGCGTAGACGGTGCCCTCGGCGATGTCGGAAAAGCCGCGGTCGCGCAGCCACGCGGTGATTTCGTAGCCATAGGCCGACTGGCCGGCGAGGATCGCAAGCACGATCCCCTCCAGCGTCCCCTTGAGCATCTCCGTCATCTGCTTGCCCATGGCGCTTCCTTCCACTACTCAGTATTGCTTAGTACTAGTACTTAGTAATGCTATATAGAATGCCTGTCAAGCGGCGCCCATATCGCGTGCAACCGAACCACTCCCCTCGCGTTCCCGAACCAATGCTACGAAACGAGGAGTGCTGGCATGACGTCCCCGAAGCGACAGAAGCTGCGGCTTTCCGGCGGAACCGAGCTTTCCTTCGTCACGGCAGGGGATGCGGCGAAACCGGCGCTGCTGCTGCTGCACGGCTTTCCAAGTTCGGCCCGCACATTCGACGGCATCATTCCCGGGCTGGCGCGCATCGTCCATGTGATCGCGCCCGACCTGCCTGGCTACGGCCAGTCGGAACCCCTGGCCAAACCAACGTTCGAGGCGCTCGGCGACGCCATCCAGGAGTTGCTGGATCATCTCGAGATCGGACAGCGCTTCATCTACCTGCACGATTGGGGGGCGCCTGTCGGCGTGCACATCGCCATGCAGGCGCCCGAACGTGTCGCCGGCCTCATCATCCAGAACGCCAACGAGCATCGAACCGGCTTCGGGCCGCTTTGGCACGACACTTTCGAATTCTGGAAAAACCCGACGCCGGAGACCGAAAAGAAGGCGACATCGCACCTGACCTTCGAATTCACGCGCGAGCAGTACACGGGCGGCTTGCCCGACGAGGTCGCAGCCAGGATCAAAGGCGAACCGTGGGTGGAGGACTGGCGCGTGATGAACCTGCCCGGCCGCATGGAAACGCAGCGCGCGCTGATTGCGGACTATGGCAACCACGTCGCTCGCTTCGATGCGGTTGCCGACTATCTCAGGCAGAACCAGCCGCCGGCGCTGATGCTGTGGGGACGGCATGACCCGTATTTCGACATCGCCGAAACGCTGTCATGGATGCAGGACCTGCCGCGCATGGAAGCCCATGTCTTCGATGGCAGCCATTTCCTGCTCGAAACACACGCCGAGGCCGCGCTGGCGCTGATGCTGGACTTCATCGGCAAGCAAACGATGCGCTGAACGCGATGCTTCTGCGCGGTCCCAGAAAATTGGAACCACGCTGGATCGGAATTCTTGTTTTTGCAGGCATCCACTTTCGAAGAAGGAGACCATGATGACCACTGCAACAGGCCACACCGAAGCCATCCCCGCCAGCCGCGTGATCGGAACGAATGTCTACAACACCGCCGGCGAGCACATCGGCGACATCGAGGATGTGATGCTGGAGAAGACCTCGAACGGGATCATGTTCGCCGTGATCGGCTTCGGCGGGTTTCTCGGCATCGGCGAGAAATATCACGCCATTCCCTGGGCCTCGCTCGACTATGACAAGGGCAAGAAAGGCTATGTCGTTCCCTACGACAAGGAGCAGTTGCAGGCTGCACCGTCCTATTCGGTCAACGAACTGACAGAGGATGACGGCCTCAAGGCGCGTGACGCCTCCTACAGCTACTACAAGGTCGATCCTTACTGGCAGTAACAACCGGCCGTCGGGGGCCGAAACAGCCCCCGACCTCATCCGGATCATCACCGAGGCAGAAATCCCCGCGCACAGAAGTCTCTGGATCCGGCCGGGTGCAGATTTTTGGAACCGATCCGCGCCAGGCAGATTTTTCACGGGGACGCGTTGCGAGCGCAAGCGGAGGGAAATCATGCAGGCCAAGCCAGACAAGCGGATCGAACTGCACTCCGGCAGTGCGGAGTCACAGGCTGACATGGAGGCGCAGGCACGCCTCGCGGCCATCGTCGATTCCTCCTCCGATGCCATCATCAGCAAGGACCTCAACAGCGTCATCACAACCTGGAACGCCGCCGCCGAGCACATGTTCGGCTACACGGCGAGCGAGGCGATCGGCCGATCCGTGCTGATGCTGATCCCCGAACGCCTGCACAGCGAAGAAAACGAGATCATCGAGCGCATCCGCAGCGGCGAGCGGATCGGCAGCTTCGAAACGGTGCGCCTGCGCAAGGACGGCACCACGATCCATGTCTCGCTGACCATCTCGCCGATCAAGACCGCCGACGGCAGGATCATCGGCGCCTCCAAGATCGCCCGCGACATCACCGCCACGCGCGAGAACGAGCGCCGCATCCGGCTCCTGCTGCGCGAGGTCAACCACCGGGTGAAGAACCAGTATGCCGTCATCCTGGCGATGGTGAAGGAAACCAGCCGGCGCGCCACCTCGCCCGAGGAATTCGAGCGCCATGTCCGCGACCGCATCGCCGCGCTTTCCCGCTCGCACGACCTGCTGGTGCTGTCGGACTGGTCGGGCGCCAGTGTCGCCGAACTGGTGCAGGAACATCTGAAGCCGTTCGGGCACGAGGAGCGCATCAAGGTTTCAGGCTCGCTGCTGACGCTGAACGCACGCTCGGTGCAATATCTCGGCATGGCGCTGCACGAACTCGGCACCAACTCCGCGAAGTACGGCGCGCTGGCCTGCCCGAAAGGTTCGATCGATGTGACCTGGAACATCGGCACCGATGCAAAGGGCGCTTCGGTGCTGCAGCTCTGCTGGGAGGAACGCTTCGCCGGGGAACCGACGGCCTGTCACCAGAGCAATCCGCGCGGTTTCGGCAGCATCGTGCTGCTGCGCGCCACGCCACAGGCACTGGATGGCAGTGCCGAGATCGACCGTGGCACCGGCCATGTGCGCTGGCAGCTGACGGCGCCGGTCGACAGCGTGACGGCGGTGCGCGACAACGAGGATGAGCCGGCACTCAGCCAGCAGGTATTCGACCCGATCCGGCTCGTCCGCTCGCCGTCGCTTCACGACAACATGGTCCCGAAGACGCGTCCGCTCGAGGTCGGCGCCATGGTTGCAAACGGGAAATGAGCCCCGTGAAGGTGTTCCAGCGGCCAACCGCAACAGGAGGTCCAGATGCTGCACAATGAGATTTGGCTGCTTCTGCTCACCGTCGCACCGATCGTCGCGGCCGGCCTGATCGGCTTCGCCATGCTCAGGCGGCACGAGGAAGATTCGGCAGAACGGCGGGAACATGAGGCGGCAATGAGAAGACTGTCTTCCGTCTCCGGCCGAGGCTGAGCCGAAGAATGATCGCCGCGATGGACCCGGTCAGGGTTGGGTCCGTCCGCGGACGGTGCCGCGATAATAGAGCCCGATGGGCTTGTCCTCGACAGCCATGACCGCAAAGTCGAGATCGTAGATGTCCGCCAGCACCTCGGAGCGCATCAAGGCGGCCGGCGATCCCTGCTGCACCAGCCTGCCGTCGCGCATGGCGACGATGTGGTCGGAATAGCTGGAGGCGAAGTTGATGTCGTGCAGCACCAGCACGATGGTCTTGCCGAACTCGTCGACCGCCCGGCGCAGCAGCCGCATCATCGACACCGCCTGTTTCATGTCGAGATTGTTCAGCGGCTCGTCGAGCAGCACGTAGTCCGTATCCTGGCACAGCACCATCGCCACGAAGGCGCGCTGGCGCTGGCCGCCGGACAGTTCGTCCAGGAACCGGTCGGCCAGCGTGCCGAGTTCGAGATGGGCGAGCGCGTGTTCGACATGGTCACGGTCCGCTGCCGTCGGCCGCCCCTTCGAATGCGGGTAACGGCCGAAAGCCACCAGTTCGCGCACCGTGAGGCGCGAGGTCATGGCATTGTCCTGCCGCAGGATCGCGAGCTTGCGCGCCAGCACGTCGCCGGGGGTGGTCGTCACGTCGAGGCCGTCGACGGTGATGGTGCCGGAGTCCATCGGCATCAGGCGGCTCATCATCGACAGCAGCGTCGACTTGCCGGCGCCGTTCGGCCCGATGATCGATGTCAGGCCCTTCTGCGGCAGGTCGAGCGTTACGGCATCGACCACGACGGTCCTGCCATAGGCCTTCGTCACCTTGTCGATGCGGATCATCGTCTCGCTCCGGAAAGCAGCAGCAGGATGAACAATGTCCCGCCGAGGAATTCGATCAGCACGCTGAGCGCGGTGCTGAAGGCAAACAGGCGCTCCAGCAGCGTCTGCCCGCCGACCAGGATGATGACAGCAAGCAGGATGGCGACCGGCAGCACGATGCTGTGACGCGCGGTGCCGGCGAGATGATAGGCGAGGTTTGCCACCAGCAGCCCGAAGAAGGTGACCGGGCCGACAAGCGCCGTCGAGACGGAGACGAGCACGGCGACCAGAATCAAAAGCACGGTCACCACCCGGCTGTGCGCCACGCCGAGACTGATGGCGTGTTCGCGGCCCAGTGCCAGCACGTCGAAGGTGGAGAAGAAGCGCCAGCCGATCGCCGACGCGACCAGCACGGCGAGCGCCGCCACGGAAAGGATCTCGCCATGGACGGTGTTGAAGGAAGCAAAGAAGCGATCCTGCAGCACCATGAAATCGAGCGGGTCGATCATGCGCTGCAGGAAGGTGGACAGGCTGCGGAACAGCACGCCGAAAATGACGCCGGCCAACAGCAGCAGGTGCAGGCTGCGCACCTCGCCCGAGAGCAGCCAGCGGTAGATGATCGCCGCGAAGAGCACCATGGCGGCGGCGTCGACGACGAATATGACCCGCGGCCCGACCAGGCTGGAGTAACCGGCGCCGAACAGGAAAACGACGATTGTCTGGACGAGCACGTAAAGCGCGTCGAAGCCCATGATCGCCGGCGTCAGGATGCGGTTGTTGGTCAACGTCTGGAACAGCACCGTCGACACCGCGATCGAATAGGCGACGAGCAGCAGGGCAGCGAGCTTGGTGCCGCGGAACGGCAGCACGAAACCCCAGTTGCCATTGGCGCCGATCGTCATGAACGCCGTCATCGCGGCGAGAGCCAGCAGCGACAGCAGGGCGACCAGGAAAAAAGGACGGCGGCTAACCAAGCTGCCTCCGCCGGCGCAGCAGCAGCACCAGGAAGAAGGCACTGCCGACGACGCCCATGATGGTGCCGACGGGGATTTCATAAGGGTAGCGGATGATGCGCCCGGTGATGTCGCAGGCGAGCAGCAGCGCGGCGCCGAGGATCGCCACCCAGGGCAGCGAGCGGCGGACGTTGTCGCCGAGCACCATCGCGACGATGTTGGGAACGACCAGGCCGACGAAGGGGATCATGCCGACGGTCGCGACGACACCGGCGGTGACCATGGCGACGATGACAAGGCCGAGCCGCAGCACCCGCCTGTAGTCGAGGCCGAGATTGGTGGTGAAGTCCTCGCCGAGGCCGGCAGCGGTGAAGCGGTCGGCAGTGACATAGGCGAGCGCCGCCAGGAAAAAGGACACCCACAACAGCTCGTAGCGGCCACGCAGCACGCCGGAGAAATCGCCGGTCGTCCAGGCATTGAGCGCCTGCAGCAGTTCGAAACGGTAGGCGATGAAGGCGGCGACCGCGCCGATGATGTTGCCGAACAGGATGCCGACCAGCGGCACCATCAGCACCGAGCGCAGCGGTATCGAACGCAGGATGCGCAGGAACATCGCGGTGCCGGCGAGCGCGAAGACGGAAGCGACGAGCATCCGGACGAAGATCGGCGTTTCGGGGGCGACGAGCGTGACGGCCAGGATGCCGAGGCTGGCCGAATCCACCGTGCCGACCGTCGACGGTTCGACGAAGCGGTTGCGGGCCATCATCTGCATGATCGTGCCGGCGACCGCCATCGACACGCCGGCCAGCATGATCGCCGCCGTGCGCGGGATGCGGCTGGCCAGCATGATCTGCGCGGCCTGGCTGTCGCCGCCCTGGCCGAACAGGGCAAGGGGCGAGATGTCGCTGACGCCGACGAACAGGCTGACCAGCGCCAGGCAGGCAACGAGCAGGATGGCGGCGGCTATCTTCAATGCGATGTCCGGGAGGAGCTTTCAGGGCGCAGGCCGGTGGTGCTCGGCCAGCTGTGTGAAGTGGTGATGGGTTTCGTGCGCCGTTGCGGCCGGCCCCTTCTCCCCTTGTGGGAGAAGGTGGCCCGAAGGGCCGGATGAGGGGTGCTGGAAGAAACGAGACTGAGGAAATTACATCTGTATAACAGCATCTTAACCCGAAAGGTCGCGATCCGTCCAACACCCCTCATCCGACCTCGCCTGCGGCTCGGCCACCTTCTCCCACAAGGGGAGAAGGCAACGCGGCGAAGCGGCTCCCAACTCACTCACCCGGCGCATCAAAGGCCTTCGACACCTGCTCGATGCTCTGGTGCAGTGCGGTCAATCCGCCGCCGACCAGGTACCAGTTGGCAGGCTCCAGATAGACGACCTGGTTCTTCTTCCAGGCCGTCGTCTGCCGGACCAGCTCGTTGTCGAGGAAGGACTTCGCCGGGCTGCCCTCGCGGCCGATGGCGGCATCGCGGTCGATGACATAGAGCCAGTCCGGGTTGGTCTTGAGGATGTATTCGAACGAGACCGGCTGGCCGTGCGTGCCGGTGTCGAGGCCGGTGGCGGCGGGAACGATGCCGAAGGCGTCGTGCAGGATGCCGAAGCGCGAGCCCGGGCCGTAGGCGCTGATGCGGCCGCCGGTGGTGAGCACGATCAGCCCCTTGCCCTTGCTGGCCGCCTTGGCCTTCAGGGCGGACACGGCGCTGTCGAGTTCCGCGACCGCCTTTTCAGCCTCCTGCTGCTTGCCGAAGATGCGGCCAAGCGTCTTCACATTGTTCTCGACCGAGCCGAGGTAATCCTTGGCATTGCCGGTAAGATCGATGGTCGGCGCGATCTTCGCCAGCTCGGCGAACTTGGCGGCGGAACGGCCGCCGACGATGATGAGGTCGGGCCTTGCGGCATTGACCGCCTCATAGTCCGGCTCGAACAGCGTGCCGATCTTGGCGTAGCTGTCGGCATTGTATTTGGCGAGGTAGGCCGGCTTCGGCCCACCCGGAACGCCCGCCACCGCCACGCCAAGACGGTCGAGAGTGTCCAATGTGGCAAGGTCAAACACCAGGACCTTGGCCGGCTGGCCACTGAGCTTCGTCTCGCCCTGCGCATGGCTGACGGCAATCTCTTGTGCCTGCACGGGCAGACACGCCAGCGCAACGAGGGTCAGAGCAATTCCAGCAAAAGTGTGGGCGGTTTTGCGTCCGGAATTGCGTAGGAACAATGAGATAGAGCAGTTCCGGTGGTTCGAAGAAAACCGGAACTGCTCTAGCGAGGCGATGAGGGGACTGATCTTGCTGAACATTTTTTCCTGCCTTTCGAATTGCGCCGGCTTAGTTGCCGTCGGGCGTTGTCGATCCGCCGGCTGCCGGAGCCGGATTGATGCCGAGCAGCGAAAAGCGCAGGGCGTCGGCGACCGCGAGAGGGATCATGCTGCCGTGGCTTTCGTCGGCGAACTGGCGGTAGCCAAGCATGAGCCGACTTGCCTTGAGGGCGTCGTGGACATCGTGGCCATTCGGCCCGGAGCGCAGCGTTTCGATCTTCGCGATGGTTGCGGCATCGGCTCCCGGTCGCTGCGCACGCTTGCCGCTGGTCTCGATCAGCAGCCTGCTGCCCTCGCCCGAAGACGGGTCGCGCAGGAACTGCTGCATTTCATTCAGGATCGAGCGTCCGTTCCACCAGATCGAGGGGTCGGCGGCGATGTAGGTCTGGAAAGCATCCGGCCTGGAGAACAGCACATGCAGAGCGAACAGCCCGCCCAGCGAATGCCCGAAAAGCGTCTGCCGTGTCCGGTCGACCGCAACGCGGCGCTCGACCTCCGGCTTGACCGTTCCCTCAAGGAACTCGAGGAAGGCATCGTTTCCGCCAGTCTTCGGCGCGCTCATGCCCGGCGGGATCAGCTCAGCCGGCGTCGGCGGCGTCAGGTCGAAGAAGCGCAGGCGCACGATCTCGTCGCGCTTGTCGCCGGGATAGCCGATGCCGACGAGGACAGCCTGCATCTCCGGCGCTCCGGCCAGCGCCTGCCGCGCCAGGTCGAAGGTGGTGTTGCCGTCGATCAGATAGACAACCGGGTAGCCTTGCGCGGGCGGCTGCCCTTCGGGCACGGAGAGGAAGACCCTGCGCGTGACCTTATCCAGGCCGCCGAGATCGAAGCTTGTGCGCGTGGGCTCATCGGCGATTGCGGTGCCTGCGACGGCAACCGCCACCGCCGCGGCTCCGATCATTGCGTTCAACGTCCGGCCGACCATCGTCAGAAGGTCGACCTGAGGCTCATCCAGAGCCGGCGGCCCTCGACCACGGCGTTGTAGTCATTGGTTTCGACACGCTTGTCGAAGACGTTGTAGATGGCGGCGTTGAGCGTGACGTTCTCGTTGAAAGAGTAGGACGCGCCGATGTCGGCGGTGAGATAGGCGCCGTATTTGCGGGCGCGGATGGTCTTGCCGTCACTGCCATAGACCGGCGTGCCCTGCGTGCCGATGCGCAGCCCGGAATTGACCTCGGAGCCATGGTAGTTGCCGGCCGCCCAGGCGCTTAAGCCGTCGATCGGCGTGGTCCAGTCGGCGCGGATGTTGCCCATATGCGTCGGCGTGCGCGTCAGCGGCAGGCCGGCGAAGTCGCCCGTCTTCTGTTCGGAATCGGTGTAGGTGTAGCTGGCGCGCAGGGTCACCGTGTCGATGACCTGCCAGTCCGCCGTCAGCTCGACGCCCTGCAGCACGGCATCGTCGATGTTGTAGCTGTACCAGAGCCGGTAGTTCGGGTCCTCCTTCCAGCGCGCGATCGAACCATCCGGATTGTAGACCAGCGCGTTCGAGATCTTGTCCTTGAAGTCGGTGTAGAAATAGGTGGCACCGGCACGGAAGTTCGACAGGTTGTCCCACAGCACCGTCGCTTCGTAGCTGAGGCTCTTTTCGGGCCTGAGATCGGGATCGCCGATGATGACGCCGCAGGTGCCTCGCGGCCCGTAGGTGCAGTTGGCGCCGCCCGTGGTGTAGGCATAGCCAGGCGCGATGGTGCGGATTTCGGGCGCCTTGAAACCTGTCGAGACGCCACCCTTCAGGGTGATCTGCTCGGTGGTGTGCCAGACACCGTAAAGGCGCGGGCTGAAATGCGAGCCGTAGATCTCGTGGTTGTCCATGCGCAGGCCGCCGGTGAGGGCGAAATCCGGCGTCAGCTGCCATTCGTCCTCGGCGAACAGAGCCCATTGCCGGATGCCGAACTGCTCGTCCTTGCCGGTGCGCTTGCCGGGATTCTGGTCGGTCAGCGTGGCGTCGATGAACTGGCCGCCGGTGACCAGCGTGTGCTGGCCGAGCAGCTCGAACGGCGTGGTGAACTTGCCATCGACGACCGTGTTGCGGATTTCCGGCGAGCGCTGGTTCTCGACGAACCGCGATGTGCGGCCATCCCAGTTGAAATTGGTGCGCTCGGCCGCTTCCTGCGAGATGGAAAACTCCGATGTCGTCCAGCCCCAGCGGCCGGTGTGCGACAGCGACCAGTGGTCACGATCGTTGTAGTTGTAGCTGTTGCTGGTGGCGGTGTTGCCGGCGCTCGCTTCCCGCCGCAGGCTGGTACGGCCGGCCTCGAAGACGAAGTCGTGGTTCTCATTCGGCGTGAAGGTCAGGCGCCCGGTGAGGTCGGTATCCTTGTACTGCGGGTTGCCGGCGCTGAAGGCGTCTTCCTCGCGCTTCAGGCCGCGCCCCCACAGCTGCGCGCCCACCAGCCCGGGGATGATCGGCCCGCTGGCATAGATGCTGCCCTGCGCGGAATTGCCGTAGCGCGAATGCTGCTGCACGGTTCCGTCCACGGTGGCGGTTCCCATCCAGCGATCGGCGACCTTGCGCGTGATGATGTTGATGACGCCGCCCATGGCATCGGAGCCGTAGAGCGAGGACATCGGCCCGCGCACCACCTCGATGCGTTCGATGGCGCCCACCGGCGGCAGGAAGCTCTGCTCGAAGCCGGAATTGCCGTTGGTGCGGGCATCACGCGTGCTCTGCCGCTTGCCGTCGACCAGAAGCAAGGTGTAGGCGCCCGGCAGGCCACGAATGTAGATGTCCTCTTCGCCGGCGGCGCCGGTGACCGCCACGCCCTGCACGCTGCGCAATGCATCGGTGAGGTTGCGGTAGGAACCCTTTTCCAGCTCCTCGCGCGAGACGACCGTGATGCTGGCCGGCGCGTCCTTGACGTTCTGTTCGAAGCCGGTCGCCGTGATCACGATGCGCTCCAGCAAGGTCGATTTCTCGGCCGGCTGGGCGGCGGGAGCCTTTTGAGCCGCGACGCCGGAAGTGGAAGCGGCGAGCAGGCCGAGGCCTGCAGCACCACACCACAGGCTCGACTTCAGTCGCATCCGCCGCGTCGCTCCGGTGCTGCCGCGCGAAATGTCCCACCCCGCCATCATCAATTCCCCGCTCTTCAAAACTCGAGTAAACAAAACTTGAGTAAGTTAGTCGTCTTTTCTGATCGCGCCGCGGGAAGGTCAACGCCTATGTTTCGGAACGATTCCAAATTCAGGAAAACGCAAATGGCAGCGGACCAGGACTTCGGCGTGGATATGCAGGGCGGTCGCCTCAAAGCGCCTGATGCCAAGCGCCGGCCGATCGAAGCGACACACCCGGCCTCGTCCTATCTCGGCAGGCTGCGCCTGCTGGTCGCGCTGGATTGCCTGCTGGTGGAAGGCAGCGTCACCAGGGCGGCTGAACGCCTGGCGCTGAGCCCGGCTGCCGTCAGCAGGCTGCTCGGCCAGGCGCGCGAACTCTATGGCGACCCGCTGCTGAAGCGTTCCGGCCGCCGGCTGGTGCCGACACCACGGGCGGAATCGCTGCGCAACAGGTTGCGCGCGCTGGCAGCCGAAACCGAGCGTGTGATGGAGCGCAGCGTGCCGCAAGCCGAACGCGCCGAGCCGGACCCGGCAGTGCTGGCGAGCTGGCGGCGCGAGCCGATCGTGCAGGCGCCGCCGCTGGCGATGCGGCCTGCCTTCCTGCTCGACGACGAACCGGGACCCGAGGCCCTGGCGCAACAGCTGTCCGGCATCGAAAGCGATGGCGACCCGCGCCGGCGTCTCGCCAAATACATTGCCGTCGTCGGCCGCAAATCCGGCAACTCACGGCCGCTGACCCTTGCGGAATCGCAGGATGCCTTCGCGACAATCCTGCAGGGCGATGCCGATCCGATGCAGATCGGCGCGCTGCTGCGCCTGCTCAGCTATCGCGGCGAAACAGCCGCGGAACTCGCCGGGCTTGTCCGCGCGGCCAGGGACAGCTTCCTCGGCGGCGGTGCGGGCAGGACGGCCGCCGATCTCGACTGGCCGGCCTACCCGTCGCCGCGCTCGCTGAGAACACCCTGGTTCGTGCAAGCGGCCCTGCTGGTGGCAGATGCAGGCCACCGGGTGGTCATGCATGGAACGCATGCCGGCGGCAGGCTGGAGCGGGCCGTCGAGGCGATCGGCATCCCCGTCGCCCTGTCGGTTGCCCAGGCACAGGCCACGCTTGGCGAAAGGAACATCGTCTACATGCCGCTGGCCGGCTTCGGCGCACGGCTGCAGGGGCTGATGTCGCTCTATCCGCTGTTCGAGTCGCGCAGCTCGGTCAATTCAGCCGTGCATCTTCTCAACCCGCTCGCCGCGCACACGATGCTGCTCGGCGTCTCGCAGCCGGCCTATCGGGAACTGCACAGGGACACGGCCCTGCTGCTTGGTCATGGCGATCTTTCGATCGTCGCCTCCAGCCGCGACGTCGCCGAATGCAACCCGTTCCGCGCCATGACGATGCATCGGCTGGTGGAAGGCAGGCCGGTCGACCTCATGACCGCGGCCCAGGCCGAGCCGCTGTCGCAAGGCATCGGCGGGCTTACCAGCCTCGAATACTGGATGGCGGTATGGTCGGGCGCCGCCCGCGATGCCAGGGCGACGGAAACCATCGTGCTGACGGCCGCGCTGGCGCTGATGACGATCAACGGGGCATCCAACGGGGAGCTGACCTCCTACCGCCAAATGGCCGTGGAGTTGTGGGAGCGCAGGCACAGACGTGTCCGGCCTCGTTAGTAGCCAGCTTCATCGCTCAGGAGATCAACGACGGCTTGCGATCAGGCCTAGCTATCATCCAAAAAGTGATGCCGATCACCGCTCCCACGAGTCCGAAAAATATCGGTCGAGCGGGATGATCGACAATGGTTCCGGCGAGGATGGACAAGGCGACGCCCGGTCCGTTGCTGGCATAGCTCGCGGTATAGACCGCGGCCCAGATAATCAGTTCACAGACGAAAAACGTTGTCAGGTAGGCCCAGACCGAACGATAACCCCATCTCTGAAGCAGGATGTGGGCGGGTAGTCCCACAGCAAGGATCGCAGCATAGCCGTACAGGGCGCCGAACATGGCGGCCATCAAGATCCATGTGCCTGGATCAACATTGCCCAGATCAGGGGGATGCCAGAAGAAGGCGGCGATGACAGCCCCGGCAAAAGGAGCCCAGAGAGGGGCCATAAGGGATGCAATCACTATACGTCTCATATGTCTCCCACAGTCAGGGCTTCAGCGGGTCGCAGCATCGGACATCGCCACCTGGAGGTCAGTCCGGCAATTCCAGATTCACCAGCAGAACCATATAGAGCAGCCATACCGCTGCCATAACACAACCGATTGCGACATAGACATAACGGGCGCGGCTCTTGGTCAATCGTGCCGCAACAAAGGAGAGCAGAGCGCCCAAGGGCAACAAGAAAACAACCGGCATTTTCATCCATCGCTGCTGGGTGCTGGCATCTTGTCCAATGTCATACAACAAAGCCGGCGGCCTCGAACTAGTCCATCGGCAAGGTCGACAAGATCGCGAAGGTTCGTATCCTGGCACCGGTCGGATCGCCAGGATGGAGAGGCTAGCATGACAATCTGGCGTCCTGTCGCTGGTGGCTGCCTGATGCTGCTTGCCGTGACGGCAGCGACTTCCGCGCAGGAACAGGCGGCAGCTCCCCCCACGGTCGGGCAGCTGCAACAGGCCATCGATGCCGTGAAGAAGGACGCACCGAAGATCGAAACGATGCTCGGCTGCCTGCCGGCGCATGGCGAGCCGGAGACGCAGCGGGTCTGCGTGTTGCAGTTCAATGGCCTGAAAAGCAATCAGGAGATTGCCTTCCGCCGCGATGGCGGCGGCTGGCGGCTTGTCCTCGATGAAATGGGAGAGCCTCTGCCTGGCGAAGCCGCCTGCGCACCGTTGGAGGTCGCGGAGGCAGCATTGCGCAGGATACGCGGTGATGCCGGACTGCGGGTTACGGGTAGCGTCGACGAGGGTACCGGCGTCTTCACCGAAGCGCGTGGCATGCTGCGCGACAAGGTGGGGCCATACCGGCTGATGTGCCGCTATGACGTCTCGACCGTGTCAGGGGCCAAATATCTCTACCTCACCTATGTCTGGCATGATGGCAGCCAGTATGTGATCGATCCGGACGTCGAAATCTGGGCCGATTGAAGCATTGGCTGCCCGGAAGCTGGTGGCCCGACGAACCCCGTGGGGATGCGAGCGTCGACAGCTGCCACTGCGATCACGGCAGCGGGATCGCCCCGGTGTCGTGCGGCACTGCATAGCCGCGGATCACCGCCGGCCGGGCGGCGAGTTCGAGATACCAGCGACGGATGCTGGGGAAATCGGCGAGGTCGACCTTGTGGCGCACGAAACGCGACACCCAGGGCCAGATGGCGATGTCGGCGATCGAATAGTCGCCGGCAATGTATTGGCGGCGTTCGAGCCGCGCTTCCAGCGTGTCGTAGAGCCGGCGCGTCTCGGTGCGGAAGATGTCCTCGGCAT
>WPCJ01014419.1_pt1 | contig 14310 bp, 13 predicted proteins | sample 5399831 | NCBI WGS metagenome assembly WPCJ01 (sample SAMN12869470, study PRJNA574797) | sludge metagenome | isolation source: wastewater treatment of pH10 | place: China:Beijing | collected 2019-05-20 | reverse complement strand
GGTCTTGCCGTGCTCGCGGGCAAGAAGCTCGGCGAGCTCGTCATTGTTCTGCGCGATCAGGTCGAGAAACTTCATCAGCACGCGGGCGCGGCGCTGCGGGTTGACGGCGGCCCATTTCGGCTGCGCCTCGGCAGCGTTCTGCACGGCGGCGTCGAGCTCGGCCGTGGAGGCGAGCGCCACCTTGCCGATGATCGTGCCGTCCATCGGCTGGTAGATATCGGCCGTACGGCCCGAAGTGCCCGCGACATGCTTGCCGCCGATGAAATGCCCAACCTGACGCATCGCGCCCTCCCTACGAACTGATGGTGCGTTGATCTTGCCGCTTCCCTACCATTCACGTTTGTGCACGGCTATAGCGAGAGTAGAACGTTGGCCGTGCGCAAACGCAAATATGGGGAGAGGGCCTTGGAGCGCTTCGACTGGGACGATCTCCGTTTCTTCCTCGCCGTGGCGCGTTCCGGGCGCCTGACCGCGGCCGCGCGCCGGCTCGGAGCCGACCACGCCACCGTCTCGCGCCGCATCACCTCGCTGGAGGAGGCGCTCAAGGCCAAGCTCTTCGAGCGCCGCCCTCAAGGGTATACGCTGACCGCCCATGGCGAGCGCCTGCTCGCCAAGGCCGAGAGCATGGAGACCGAGGCGCTGGCGATCCAGAGCGATATCGGCGGCGCCGACATGGCGCTCTCCGGCACGGTCAGGATAGGCGCGCCCGATGGTTTCGGCACGTCGTTCCTGGCGCCGCGACTGGCGCTCTTTGCGAAGTCCTATCCCGGCCTGGAGATCCAGCTCATCGCCATGCCGCGTCTGCTCTCGCTCTCGAAGCGCGAGGCCGATGTCGCGATCACGCTGGCCCCGCCCAAGGAAGGCAAGGTCGTCGCCCGCAAGCTCTCGGACTACCGCCTCGGCCTCTATGCCTCGCCGGAATATCTGGCCTCGATGCCGCCGGTGGCGAAACCGGAGGATCTCTTCGAGCACCGCATCATCGGCTATATCGACGACCTGATCTTCTCGCCTGAGCTCGACTATCTCGACGAGGTCGCGAAGGGCCTGCGTGCCCATGTCCAGAGTTCCAGCGTCATCGCCCAGATGAATGCGGTGGTGGCCGGTGCCGGTATCGGCGTGATCCATCATTTCATGGCCGAGGGGCAGAAGCGGCTCGTGCCGGTTCTGCCCGAAACGGTCTCGATCACGCGTTCCTTCTGGCTGCTCGTTCATGCCGACCTGAAGGATGTGGCGCGGGTGCGCGCCATCGTCGACTTCGTCGTCCGCGAGGTGAAGGCGTCCCGGGCCCTGCTGATGGGCGAGCAGAGAGCCGAGCCGCGGGCCGCGGCAGAGTAGCGGGGGTCAGGCAGCGGCGGAGCGGACCCTGTCGCGCCCGTCCTGCTTGGCGATGTAGAGTGCCTCGTCCGCCTGGCCGAGGCAGGTTTCGAGCAGGGCATCGGGAGCCAGCGCGGCGACGCCGATTGAAACGGTAAGCGGCAGGGGCTCCCCTTCGATCGTCAGGGGCTTGCTCGCGATGGCCGTCCGGATGCCGTCGCACAGACGCTCGGCCTCGGCGAGATCGGCACCGGGGAAGATGATCGCGAACTCTTCGCCACCGATGCGGGCCAGCAGGTTGAAGCCGCGCTCTGCCATGGAACCGAGTGTTCTTGCGACGGCGGTCAGCGCCTTGTCACCGCCGTCATGGCCGTGGCGGTCGTTGAGCTGCTTGAAGTGATCGATGTCGAGAATGGCGACGGAGATCGGCAGGCCCATTTCGCGCGCTTCGCTGATGAGTTGCCGCCCGCGCGCGAAGAAGTGGCGGCGGTTGAACAGGCCGGTGAGGAAATCGCGCGCGGCGAGGTCCTGCAATTGCCTGAGTTGGTCGAGCACCTCGACATTGGAGGCGATGCGGCACTGCAGCTCCTCGAGCACGAAGGGGCGCGAGACGAAATCATGCGCGCCGGCCTTGAGGAAGCCTGCCGAGGTCTGCCGGTCGGTCGATGAGGAGATGCCGAGGACGCGTACGTTCGGATGCTGCCGGCGGATGCGCCGCGCCAGCTCGAAGCCGTCCATGTCAGGCATGTAGTAGTCGCTGACGACGAGCTGGATGTCGGGATTGCTCTCCAGAATCGCCAGCGCCTCATGCCCGGAGCCGGCTTCGACCACGGCGTATTGCTGGATCGACAGCATCCGCGCGAGCACCTTGCGGGTCGTGCGGGTATCGTCGACCACGAGGATGCGGGTGTTACGGTTGTTAAGCGCGCGCTTGACCGTGGCGACGATATTGGGAAGAGCGAACTCGTTGTCCTTCAAGACGTAATCGATGACCTCCCGCTCCATGATCCGCCCGCGTGTGGCGAGATCGAAAGTGGCGGTGAAGACGACGGAAGGAATGCCGTGCGTCACGGTCCAGTCCAGAGCCTCGCCGCGCGGGGCGTCGGGCAGGTTGAGGTCGACGACGGCGATCGCGTAGGCGCCGGGCGCGGCGACGATCAGGTCGCTGACCTCTTTCAGCGACGCGCAGGTCGTGACGGGCAGCCCGGTCTCGGCGTGGAGAAGCTGCCGCAGCGCCAGCGAGAAGGTCCGGGAGTCCTCGATGACGAGGATCTGGCGGTCGTCCGGAACGGTTTCTGCCTTGGCCTGCAATGTCTGATAGGCATCCATGGTCCATCTAGGGCGCCCGCACGTTTAATTTTCCGTCACATCTGTCCGCCCGGCCTTATGCGATCCTTCAAATCCGCCAGGGCAGGATATTGTGCTTCCGGTTGCGGCCGATCAGGTCGAGCAGCAGCATGACAGTGAGGATGACGGCGCAGGCGCTGATCGCCACCGCCGCGGCCTCGCCGGCGAGGCCCGCTTCCTTGAGGCTGAACAGCACGACGCCGAGCGTCTCCGTGCCCGACGACCAGAGCAGTGCCGAGACCGTCAGTTCGTTGAAGGCGACGAGGAAGACCATCAGCGCCGAGACGGCTGCCGCCGGGGCCAGAATCGGAGCGACGATGAAGCGCAGCATCTGCGTGAGGCTGGCGCCGTCGAGCTTCGCGGCATCCTCGTGATGCGCCTCGATCTGGGTCATCGCGGCGAGCGGTGCTTTCAGCGCCAGCGGCAGGAAGCGGGCGAGATACGCGAAGAGGATGATGAAGGGCGTGCCGTAGATGCTGACGCCGATCAATGGAAGCGGCTTCAGGAAGATCAGGATGCAGGCTATGGCGAGGACGATGCCGGGCAGGGCATAGGGAAGTTCGATCATCAGCTCGACGGCGCGCCGGAGCTTGCCGAGCCGCCGCTCGAGCGCATAGGCGAAGACGATGGCGAGGACTGCGAGGATCAGCGCGGCGCTGCCGGCGAAGAGCAGCGAGTTGCGGAAGGCGCGCATGGTTACGGTCTGACGGAGCAGAACTTCCGTGAACTTGTCGAAGGTCAGAACCTGCCAGGAAAGCGGCACGCCAAGCGCTGGCGTCAGCGCCTCGCTCAGCAGGGCGAGCAGCGGCAGTCCGAGTTTCAACGTGAGCAGCAGCCAAAGACCGGCGACGACGATGGGCCGGGCCGGGCCGAGCATCCAATACGGCTCGAGCGGCCGCTCGATCTCGATCTTGCCGTGCTGGTTGCGGCCAGCGAATGCTGCTGCGACGATGCCGAGCGTGGCGATGACGCCGACCAGAATGGCGAGCGCCGCCGTCTCGCCGAGGCTCGACGGGCCGAAGCTCGACAGCCGGCGATAGATCAGCGTCGGCAGCGTCAGGTAGTTCACGGGCAGGCCGAGCAGGGCAGGGATGCCGAAATTGCCGACGCCTGCGACGAAGGCGATCAGCCCGCCGGCGATGATCTGCGGCCGCAGCACCGGGACGACGATCCGCGTGGTGATGGTCGCGGGCGCGGCGCCTTCCATCTGCGCGGCTTCGATCAGGGATTGCGGGATGCTGCGCAGCCCCGTCCAGAGCGTGATCGCGACGAGCGGCGCATGGTGCAGAGCCATGACGAGGATGATGCCACCCCGCCCGAGCAGAGGGTTCGGCGTGCCCGGTGGCGGCGCAAGCCCGATCAGCGAAAGGATCTGCGAGTTCGGCGCGAGCAGGCTGAGGAAGGCGAGAGCGGCCACCTGGGGCGCAATCATCATCGAGAAAACGAAGGCGAAGGCCAGCGGGCGCTTGCCCCTGACATTGGTGACGCTGAGCGTCAAAGCGACGATGCCACCGACGAAGAGTGCGCCGAGCGCCGAGAGCGCGGCCGTCTCCAGCGTATGCCAGGTCGCCGCCGCCGCCGTGCGGCTCGTCATCTCGGCAACGGCTTCGCCCGGCGCGAACTGCCAGCCGGGCGCGAAGGCCGCCGCGACCAGTCGCAAAAAGGGCAGGCCGCCGAGCAGCAGCGCGACCGCGACGACGAGCGCCGGCAGGCCCCAGCCTTCCGGCAGACGCAGACGCGAAACCGGCGGGGCCGCGATCGCGGGTTCCCGCCGGTTGTTTCGGGCAAGGGCCAGCGTCATCGTACTGGCCGCCGCGATAGCAAGGCTGCTTTCACTCGAAGATCGAACCGAAGCGCTTGCGGGCCGCCGTCTCGTCAGCCAGGGCCTTGGCGGCATCGAAGGTCATCAGCTTGATCGCGCTGCGGGCGGGATAGCCGGCCGGCAGGGCGACGTCGGGATGGGCGGCGACATAGCCCTGCTTCAGCGCAAGTTCCTGGCCCTCCTTCGAGAGCAGGAAGTCGACGAAGGCCTTGGCGGCTTCCGGGTTCCTGGTGGACTTCAGGATCGCGACCGGCTCGCTGACGGCGGAGACGCCCTCGCTCGGGAAGACGAACTCGACCGGCGCGCCCTTGGCCTTCTCGCGGATCGGCATGAAGTCGACGATCATGCCGTAGAGCTTCTCGCCGGTGGCGACCTGGCGCAGGATGTCGCCATTGGCGCCGGCGGCGAGCGTGCCGTTCTCCTTGAGCTTCTCGTAGAAGCCCCAGCCTTCCTTGAGGTTGCTGGTCAGGGTGATCGTGTGGATCAGCGCGGCACCCGAATTCAGCGGGCTCGGCATCGCCAGCTGGTTCTTCGCCTCGGGCTTGACGAGGTCCGTCCAGCTCGCGGGCTTCATCGCGGCCTTGGTGTTGTAGACGATGCCGGTGGTGATCAGCTTGGTCGCGAACCACATCTTCTGCGGGTCATGGATGCCGGCGGGGTACGCGACGAGATCGGCCTTGTCATGGGCGAGCAGGCGTCCGTCCTTCTTGAGGCCCTCCATGGTCACGGCATCGGCGATGAGCAGCACGTCGGCCTGCGGCGCGCCGGCCTCGAACTCGGCCTTGAGCTTGGCCATGACGCGCGGCGTGCCGTCGCGGACGAAGGAAACCTCGACCTTCGGATATTTCGCCTTGAAAGCGTCGATCGTCTGCTGGGCGTCGGTATTGGGCTGGCTGGTATACAGCACCAGCTTGCCTTCGGCGGCGAGAACCTGCGGCGCGGCGGCGAGGGCGGCGGCGAGGGTGAAGGCGCTCAGGGCCTTGCGCTGCATGTTGGACTCCATCTTGGTCGCTGTTGCGAGATGGCGCTGCCGGTAGCTCTGTCAGATGACAGGTCCATGAAACGGGCGGCAGGTTTCCACTTCCCGGCCGCTTGCGTGCCCTGGAATTAAAAATACTATTTGTGTGGGCGCGCCGGCTTGTTTCGTGCGGGGCTTTTCGACTAGGGTCGCGGCAAGACGATCATAAGGTCGCTTTAAAACGGTTTAAACGGGAGGTTACGGAATGAAGCTTGTACGGCATTTCGCCATGGGAACGGCTGTCGCGGCGGTGGTCGCGGGCTGGTCCGGCGCTGCGATGGCGCAGGAGACGCTGACCGCCTGGTTCACCAAGGGCTTCTACAAGGGCGAGGACGACGCGCTGCTCGCGGTCGTCGACAAGTTCCAGAAGGCGACGGGCGTCAAGGTCGAGCTTTCGCTCTACGCCACCGAGGATTGCGTCACGAAATCGGTCGGCGCGGTCGATGCCGGGACGCCCCCGGATGTCGGCTTCTGCACCACCAATGATTTCCGCACCCCCGGACAATGGGCCTATGACGGCAAGCTCGAGGACGTCTCGGACGTGATCGAGCCGCTGAAGGGCGAGTTCCAGCCGATGGCGCTCTCGACCACCTTCCTGATGAACGGCAAGGCCGGCAAGAAGTCATACTATGCCTTCCCGGTCGAGCAGCAGATGATGCACATCACTTACTGGAAGGACATGCTGGAGGAGGCCGGCTTCAAGGAGGCCGACATCCCGAAGACCTGGAACGGCTACTGGGATTTCTGGTGCGACAAGGTCCAGGGCGCGATGCGCGCCAAGGGCAAGCGCGTCTACGGTATCGGTCATCCGATGGGCATCGCGGCGTCCGACACCTTCTATTCGTTCCTGACCTTCGCCAATGCCTATAACGCGCAGGTCGTCGACGAGAACGGCAAGATCGTGCTCGACCAGCCTGCGAACAAGAAGGCGATGGTCGAGGCGGTGAAGTCCTACGCCAACATCTTCCAGCGCGGCTGCACCCCGCCGTCCTCGGTGAACTGGCTGGACCCCGACAACAACGTCGCCTTCCACAACCGCACCACCGTCGCCACGCATAACGCCACGATCTCGATCGCCGGCAAGCACATGGACGACGTGAACAATGCTGCGCTCACCGCCGAGCAGCGCGCGGCAGCGAAGAAGAACTACGAGGACAACATCCGCACCGCCGAGTTCCCGCTCAAGGCAGACGGCAGCAAGATGACCAACCTCGCCGCCGTCAAGACCGCGGTGATCTTCGCCGATGCCAAGAACAAGAAGCGCGCCAAGGAGTTCATGGCCTTCTTCATGAAGGACGAGAACCTGCGGCCCTTCGTCGAAGGCTCGGCCGGCCGCTGGGTGCCGACGACGCTGAAGGCGATCGAGGCGCCGTTCTGGTCCGACGGCAAGGACCCGCATCGCGCTGTCGTCTACAAGCAATACAAGGACGGCACGGTGCCGTTCCAGTTCGTCTACAACTACAATTTCACGACCGTGAACGCCGAGAACGTCTGGGCCAAGGCCGTGAATCGCGTCGTTCAGGACAAGATCCCCGCCGAGCAGGCCGTGGACGAGATGATCGCCCGCATCAAGCAGATCGCGGGCTGAGCCCGGCGCTCGTTCTGCTTGCATCGACGACCCGCCGCGGCAAGGATTGCCGCGGCGTATCTTTCACAGGGTGACGACAGCCTCTGACAAAGACGGAGAGTCCATGAGCACAGCCGCCATGACAGCGCCGCTTGCGGCACCGCGCGAGGACGCATCGGGGTTCACCCGCGACCGCGCGATATGGGGCGCGATCATGCTGGCCCCTTATGTGCTCGTCTTCGCCGTCATGGTGGTCTACCCGGTGGCCTATGGCCTCTGGCTCGGCCTCAACTGGAATTCCTACCGGGCTCTCTTCGCCGATCCGATCTTCCTGCGCACCGTCGTCAACACGGTCATCTTCCTGTTCGTGGCGGTGAACCTGAAATTCCTGATTGCGCTCGGGCTCTCGGGATTCTTCGTGCAGCAGCGGGCCTGGATTCGCATCGTGCTGGTGCTGTTCATCCTGCCCTGGGCGGTGCCTTCGATCCCGACCATCCTGTCATTCCGGGTGATGCTGAACCCTGAGAACGGCATGGTGAACCAGCAGCTCTTCCAGTGGTTCGGCATCATGGAGGGGCCGGGCTGGCTGACCGACCCGACGTTGGCCTTCGCCATGTCGATCGTCGTGCATATCTGGAAGTCGCTGCCGTTCTGGACGTTGATCCTGATCACCGGCCGCCTCGCCATCGCGCAGGATCTCTACGAGGCCGCGAGCGTCGACGGCGCCAATCGCTGGCAGCAGTTCCGCTTCATCACCTGGCCTTCCCTGGCGACGCTCTATGTCACCTCGACCATGCTCTCGATGATCTGGACGCTGGGGGACTTCAACAGCGTCTACCTGCTCAACAGCGGCGGCCCCGGCGATCTCAACCATGTGCTGTCGACGCTTGGCATCCGCTACATGCGCAACAACAACCTGGATCTCGGCATCGCCTCGATCATCGTCGCCATGCCGCTGATCCTGCCGATGGTCTTCGTGATGGTGAAGCGCCTGTCGAAGGGGCCGGACGCATGAAGAAGTTCCTCGACGAAGGCAAGCTGCTCCTGATCGCGGCCCCCGTCCTGGTCTGGACATTGCTGCCGATCTACCACCTCTTCGTGCTCTCGATCTCCAATCAGGAATCGATGCTGGCCGGCAAGCTCTGGCCGGACGAGCCGACGCTGCAGAATTTCCAGATCGTCTTCAAGCAGCAGCACTACTACCTACACAATTTCTGGCGGCAGCTCCTGAACAGCTTCTTCATCGCGATCGCGACGGGGCTGATCACGCTCTTCGTCGCGACTTTCGCAGCCTTTGCCATTGCTCGGCTCAAGGTCCGCGGCGGCCGCACGATGATGAATCTCGCGCTGGCGACCTATCTGATCCCGGCAGCCTTCCTCGCGATCCCGATGTACAAGGCGATGGGCTCATACGGGCTGCTCGACACGCAGGCCTCGCTGATTCTGGCTATGGTCGCTCTGGCGTCGCCCTATGCGATCTGGGTGCTGAAGCAGGCCTCGGACAAGCTGCCCAAGGAGCTCGACGAGGCCGCGGTCATGGACGGCGCAACCTCGATCCAGCTCTTCCGGCTGGTCTATCTGCCGCTGATGAAGCCCTCGATGGTGGTGATCGGCATCTATGCCCTGCTGCTTGCCTGGAACGAGTATCTCTACGCCTTCCTGCTGCTTTCCTCGGAAAAGGCGGTTCCGCTGGCGGTGGGGCTCGGCCTCTTCCTTTCGGCCGACGACGCTCCCTGGAATCTGCTGATGGCGGCCGGCCTGCTCTATGCCATCCCGCCGGCAGTGATCTATTATGTGTTCCGCAAGAACATGGTCGGTGGCCTGACCTCGGGCGCGGTGAAAAGCTGAGGAAGTCCCCTGCACGTCATTCCCGGTGCGAAGCTGAGCTTCGGCCCGGGAATCTGAAGCCGGAAAAGTGCTCTTCCTTCACGATATGCCTGGGGCGATCGCGGGCATGACGCGCGGCATCAGCTCGCCGCATGGCCGGATTGCTTCATTGTTCTCGCAATGGCGATATACAAGCGTCACAGTGATTGCGTTGCGACAAGAAGAATTGCCGAGGATAGACCGATGACCGCCTCCAAGCTCGACCAGCTCCGCCAGATGACCACCGTCGTCGCCGATACCGGCGATATCGAGGCGGTGCGCCGTCTGAAGCCCGTCGACTGCACGACCAACCCGACCCTGATCCTCAAGGCGGTGGAGACGCCGGCCTATGCCCATCTCGTCGACGAGGCGATCGGCTGGGGCAAGAAGCAGGGCGGTGGCGACAAGGCGGTTCATGCCGTCTGCGACCGCCTTGCCGTGAGTTTCGGCACGGAACTGACCAGGATCGTCCCCGGCCGCGTCTCGACCGAGGTCGACGCCGATCTCTCCTTCGACACCGAAGCGACCATCGCGAAGGCGCGTGCCGTTATCGCCGCCTACAAGGAGCGCGGTGTCGAGAAGGATCGCATCCTCATCAAGATCGCCTCGACCTGGGAGGGCCTGCAGGCCGCCAAGGTGCTGCAGGGCGAGGGCGTCGACTGCAACCTGACCCTGCTCTTCGCCTTGCCGCAGGCGGTCGCGGCGGCCGAGGCCGATGCCTTCCTGATCTCGCCCTTCGTCGGCCGCATCCTCGACTGGCACGTCAAGGCCGGCGGCGGCCCCTACACTGCCGAGACCGATCCCGGCGTCGTCTCGGTCAAGAGCATCTATGCCTATTACAAGACCTTCGGCATCAAAACGGTCGTGATGGGCGCCTCCTTCCGCAACACCGGCGAGATCGAGGCGTTGGCCGGTTGCGATCGCCTGACGATCGGACCGGGCCTGCTCGACGAGCTCGCCGCCGCGACCGGCGAGCTGCCGCGCCGTCTCTCGCCGGCTGCCTCGCCGCAGATGGAAGGAGGTGTCAGCAGGAAGCTCGGCTTCGACGAGAAGGCCTTCCGTTTCGCCATGAACGAGGACGCGATGGCGACCGAGAAGCTGGCCGAGGGTATCCGCGGCTTCGTCAAGGACCTGCGCGGCCTGCGCAAGCTGGTTGCCGCGAAGCTCGGCTGAAATCGCCATGACGGGGCGGAAGGTCGCCGTCGTCACCGGTGGCGCCAAGGGGATCGGCGCCGCCGTGGCCGAACGGCTGGAGCAGGACGGCCTGCTTCCGGTCGTCTGGGATATCGCAGCGCCGATCACGCCCGGGCGCTTGCATCTCGTCTGCGATGTCTCCGATGAGAATTCGGTCGCGCAGGCCCTCGCTGCGACCGAGTGCGAGCATGGCCCCATCGCAGTGCTCGTCAACAATGCAGGGCTGACCGGCCCTTCGACCACGGTGGCGGAAACGCCGCTTGCGCAATGGCAGAAGGTGCAGGCGATCAACCTGGCCGGCACCTTCCTTTGCTCGCGGGCCGTGGCGGGCATGATGGTGCCGCGAGCCTATGGCCGCATCGTCAATATCGCCTCGCTCGCCGGCAAGGAGGGCACGCCGACGCTCTCCGCCTACAGTGCCGCCAAGGCCGGCGTCATCGCCTTTACCAAGGCACACGGCAAGGAGCTGGCTGGCACCGGCGTTCTCGTCAATGCCGTTGCGCCGGCGGCGATCGAGACCGATCTGCTCCAGCAGATGAGCCCCGAGACGGTGGCGACTATGATCGGCAAGAGCCCCTTGAAGCGGCTCGGGACCGTCGACGAGCTGGCGGAGTTCGTCGCCTGGCTCGCAAGCGAGCGCTGCAGCTTCTCGACAGGTGCCGTGTTCGATCTGTCAGGCGGCCGCGCGACCTACTGAGACCGCGCTTTGCGGCAGATCATTGACGCGGCCCTCATACGGGCTTCTGATGGGACGATGTCCTGACGAGGCCGCCACGGCTGTCGCGGCCCGCCCAACCGGAGTCGGCCATGACTACGCCTGCAGAATCCATCCCCCGTCCGGGCTCTTCGCTCGCCACGCATCTCGTCCCGCTCCGGCGCAACGCGGGCTGGCTGCTGGCGGCCGGCATTGCCCTCGTCATTCTGGGCGTGCTCGGCCTTGGTGCGGTTGCACTGCTCAGTCTCGCCAGTGCGATCTGGTTCGGTGCGATGATCCTCGTCGGGGGCATCGTCGTGCTGATCGACGCCTTCCGCCATCAGGGTTGGAAGAGCCGCCTGCTGCACATCCTCATCGGACTGCTGTATGTCGCGGTCGGCCTGATGACGTTTGCCAACCCGCTCCTCGCCACGGCCTCGCTGACGCTCCTGGCCGGCGCTGCGCTGGTGGCGACTGGCGTGCTGCGCCTCATCGTCGCCTTCCAGAACCGGGAGTTGCCTGCCTGGCGATGGCTCGCCCTCTCGGGTGTGCTGTCGCTTTTGCTCGGCGGCATGATCCTGGCGCAATGGCCGGGCTCAAGCCTCTGGGTGCTCGGTACCTTCTTCGCGATCGAACTGATCTTCCAGGGCTGGGCCGCGATCGCGCTGGCCCGCGCCATCCGCTCGACCTTTGACGGTGTGAAGCCGCGCTGATCTCGCGCATTTTCCAGCGAACCGGTTATCGATCCGCGGGAGCGCGGCGCGCTCGAATTAACGGAAGAGGCCCGCGCCTCGACGAAGCGCGGGCCTCTTCAGAAATTCATTCGGCGGCTTCGGCCGTCACGGAGGCCTTGGCCGGTGTGCTGAGATCGCTAAAGCGGGCGCGCCCACCGGCTGCGGCCGTCTGCAACTGCTGTTTCCAGCCCTTCGCGTCGCTGCCGCCGAGCGCGACGAAATCGACCGGGCGCGAGGCGTCGGCATCGCGACCCTGATAGACCAGAACGCCGCGCGCCGTGACGACGATATCGCCGCGCCGCAGCGTCGGATCCTTCAGATACCACTGCTTGTCGGCCTGGGGATCAAGCTGGACGACAGGGGGTTTGGGTTTCGAGGAAACCTCGGGTGCGCGGGGGCGGGGCGCCCGTACGCGCGGCTCATCGTATTCATAGATCGGGGACGCGCGCAGCCTGGGCCCGCCGCCGAACAGCGCGCGGGCGAGGTCGTCGAAGAGACCCGCGGCCTGGGCGCTGGGCGCAGCCGAGAAGCCAAGCGCTGCGACCACAGCCCATCGCGTCATCCCTGCTCGCGCCATCGCATTGCCTCCCACTCGTTGCCTTACCAACGACGAGTGGTCGCGAAAGGTTCGATCCGGGTTCACGAAAGCGGTTAAGAATCTTCACGGCGGATCCCGCGCTTCCTCACAACTGCGTGTCCGCCCCTGCCGGCGGGCAGGGTGCCGGGCATAGGATGCGCGCGGTCCGGTTACCGAGGAGCCATGCCATGACGATGCGTGCGCTGCTTGCCGTCGCTTTCCTTGGGGTTTCATCGGCCTCGGTTACGGCTCAGGAAAACTGGTCGTTCTCGAAAGATGGCGGCGAGGTCGCCTTCGTGGCGCGCCATTTCGGAATCCAGACCGCGGCCGGGCGCTTCGGTACCGTCGAAGGCACTTTTGCGTTCGATTTCGACCGTCCGGAGCGCAGCCGGGTCAGGATGACGATCCAGACCGGATCCCTGCGTACAGGCGCCGATCTTGTCGATGGCTTCATCAAGGGGCAGACAATGCTCGACGTCGCGCATTATCCGGTCGCCAGCTTCGTGTCGCAGCAAGTGGTCCGCACCGGCGAGCGCAGCCTTTCGATCTCCGGGCAGCTCACTATCCGCGGAGCCACGCAGCCGGTCACGGTCACCGCTATTGCCGAGAGCGACCCCGCGAGCGTGCGGGCTGGCGGCAACCTGCCCTTCCATGCCAGCACGAGTTTCTCGCGCGCAGCCTTTGCGATCGGTCGCGAGGTCAACATCGTCGACGATCAGGTCGAGATCGACATCAAGGGTGCGATCTCGCGCTAGGACACTCGCGATGCGGCCCCGAAACTGGCACCCGCTGATCGTCCTGCTGCATTGGGGGACGGTGCTGCTGATCCTGTCGCAATACGGGCTCGCCCGGCTCATGGGTGACGAGACGCGCGACCTGCTTTCCCGCTTCACCCTCTACCAGTGGCATAAATCCTGCGGTCTGACGCTCGCGGGGCTGGTCCTGTTGCGTCTTGCCGCCCGACGTCTGTTGCAGGCTCCAGCGCCACCGACGATGCCGCGCTGGCAGCATGTCGTGGCGGTGGTGGTTCAGGGCGGGCTCTATCTTTGCCTGTTGGTTTTGCCGGCCACCGGCTTCCTGATGGCCGCCGCCGCGCCGGTTCAGATCCCGACGCTCTTCTTCGGGCTCTTTTCCGTGCCGCATCCGATCGGCCCGGACCAGAGGGTCTACGATGCGATGCTGCGGGCGCATGCGACGCTGTTCGACATCATGGCCGCGCTCGCCCTAATTCATGCGGGCGCGGCCCTGCTGCACCAGTTCGTCCTCCGGGACGGGTTGATGCAGCGGATCTGGTTCGGCCGTTCTTAGGCCTTGCTCTTGGCTGCGAAAGCCTCGGCCCGGATCGTCGAAAGCGACTTGGCCGGCGTGATCGCCTCGGGGTCGAGCAGGCAGTGGATGATCGCGGGCTTGCCGCTCTTCACCGCGCGCTCGAAGGCCGGTGCGAAGTCGGCGGTCTTCTCGACGCGCTCGCCATGGCCGCCGAAGGCCTTGGCATAGGCGGCGAAATCCGGGTTCTTCAGCGTGGTCGCCGAGACGCGGCCGGGATATTCGCGCTCCTGATGCATACGGATCGTGCCGTACATGCCGTTATCGACCACGATGACGATGACCGGCAGGTCGTACTGTACGGCCGTCGCGAAATCCTGGCCGTTCATCAGGAAGCAGCCATCGCCTGCGAAGGCGATCACGGTGCGCTCCGGGAACATCCGCTTGGCGCCGACCGCGGCCGGCACGCCATAGCCCATCGAGCCGCAGGTTGGTGCGAGCTGCGTCGCGAACGTGTTGAAGCGGTGGAAGCGGTGCACCCAGACGGCGTAGTTGCCGGCGCCGTTGCACAGGATGGCATCGTTCGGGAGCTGGCTGCGCAGCCAGCGCACCATCTCGCCGGGGTGGAACTCGCCTGGCACGGGCGCCGGCTGCTCGCTCCAGGCGATATAGGCCTCATGCGCAACAGCGCTGGCGCCCTTCCAGACGGGGGTCTTTGGCGGCTCGATCGTTTTGAGCGCCGCGCAGAAGCCGGCGGGCGAAGCGTTGATCGCGAGGGCAGGGCGGTAGACCCTGCCAAGCTCCTCGGGGTCGGCATGGACATGCACCAGCGGCCGGCCCGGATTGGGGATGCCGAACAGGGTGTAGGACTGGCTCGGCATTTCGGAGAGACGCCCGCCGATGAGCAGAAC
>WPCJ01005146.1_pt1 | contig 14310 bp, 16 predicted proteins | sample 5399831 | NCBI WGS metagenome assembly WPCJ01 (sample SAMN12869470, study PRJNA574797) | sludge metagenome | isolation source: wastewater treatment of pH10 | place: China:Beijing | collected 2019-05-20 | reverse complement strand
GCCCAGCCGCCAGCCGGTCATGGCGTAGGTCTTCGACCAGCCGTTGAGCAGGATCAGCCGGTCGCGGATCTCGGGATAGCTGAGCAGGCAGACGTGGCTTTCGCCGTCATAGACCATCTGGTCGTAGATCTCGTCCGACATCACCGCGACATCGGGGAAATTCGCGAGACCGGCGACGAGCTTGTCGATCTCGGCCTTGGGCGTGACGCCGCCGGTCGGGTTCGCCGGCGAGTTGATGATGAGGAGCCGGGTCTTCGGCGTGATCAGCGCCAGCGTCTCCTCGGCCGAGAAGGCGAAGCCGTTCTCCTCGCGGATCGGCACCGGGATCGGCGTTGCGCCGGTATACTCGATCATCGAGCGATAGATCGGGAAACCGGGGTCCGGATAGAGGATCTCGGCGCCGGGTTCGCCGAACATCAGGATCGCCATGAACATGGTGACCTTGCCGCCGGGCACGATCATCACACTCTCGGGCGAGACATCGACCGCGAAGCGTTTGTGCAGGTCGGCGGCGACCGCCTCGCGCAAGGGCAGGATGCCGTTGGCCGGGGTGTAGCCGTGATGGCCATCGCGCAAAGCCTTCACCGCCGCCTCGACGATATGGTCGGGCGTCGAGAAATCCGGCTGACCGATGCCGAGATTGATGATGTCCTTGCCCTGGCGCTGCAATTCGGTGGCGCGCGCCAGCACGGCGAAGGCGTTCTCTTCGCCGATGCGGGAGAAGGAGGGGACGACGTGAAGGGTCATGGCGCGTTTCCTCGGGCTTCGCTGGCGTGGCGGCCGGCTCGCCTGTCTTGGCGTCAAAGCGGCGCGGCTGGCAAGCGCAGGCGGCGCATCGCAGGATTGTTGCATGCTGCATACAGCATGATTAAATAGTATGACTATCAGTCAGAATGGGCCTTGCCGAGCCGTAGGCGATGGGCATGATGGCTAGTCTCAAATCGTTTGAATGTGAGATCGGCAAGCGGCCGCCAGCGCCGTACCGAGCGAGAGGAAACGCGGATGGCCAAGGCACCCGGCAAGACCCCCGGCAAGAAGCCGGTTCGGCGCATCAAGCCCGAGCAACTGCGCTCGAAAGCGTGGTTCGACAATCCCGATAACGCCGACATGACGGCGCTCTATATCGAGCGCACCATGAATTACGGCCTGTCGCGGGAAGAGCTGCAATCGGGCCGGCCGATCATCGGCATCGCCCAGACGGGCTCCGATATCGCGCCCTGCAACCGCCATCATATCGAACTCGCGGCGCGCGTTCGCGACGGTATTCGCGAGATGGGCGGCGTGCCCTTCGAGTTCCCGATCCATCCGATCCAGGAAACCTGCAAGCGGCCGACTGCGGCGCTCGACCGCAACCTGCAATATCTCTCGCTGGTCGAGATCCTCTACGGCTATCCGTTGGACGGCGTCGTTCTGACGACGGGCTGCGACAAGACCACGCCGGCCCAGATCATGGCTGCGGCGACGGTCGACATTCCGGCAATCGCGCTGCCGGGCGGGCCGATGCTGAACGGCTCCTTCCGCGGCGAGCGCACGGGCTCCGGCACGATCGTCTGGAAGGCCCGCCAGATGATGGCCGCCGGCGAGATCGATTATAAGGGCTTCGTCGACCTCGTCGCTTCGTCGGCCCCTTCGGCCGGCCATTGCAACACGATGGGCACCGCCTCGACGATGAACTCGCTGGCCGAGGCGATGGGCATGACGCTGCCCGGCGCGGCCGCGATCCCCGCGCCCTATCGCGACCGCTACGAGATGGCCTATCTCACCGGCAAGCGCATCGTCGAGATGGTCTGGGAGAACCTGATCCCCTCGAAGATCCTGACGCGCGAGGCGTTCGAGAACACCATAGTCATCAACTCGGCGATCGGCGGCTCGACCAATGCACCGGTCCATGTCAACGCCATCGCCAAGCATATCGGCGTCAAGCTCGACAACGAGGACTGGACCAAGATCGGTTACGACATCCCGCTGCTGGTGAACCTGCAGCCGGCCGGAGAATATCTCGGCGAGGACTACTATCGCGCCGGCGGCCTGCCCGCCGTGATCGCGGAGCTGATCGAGAAGGGCAAGCTCAAGCCCGCGATCACCGCCAACGGCCGGACGCTGGAAGAGAACTGCAAGGGCGCCTTCTCGATCGCCCGCGAGGTGATCAAGAGCTACGACCAGCCGATGAAGGCGCAGTCGGGCTTCCTCAACCTCTCCGGCAACCTGTTCGATTCCGCGATCATGAAGACCAGCGTGATCACGCCGGAGTTCCGCAAGCGCTATCTGGAGAACCCCAAGGACCCGATGGCCTTCGAAGGCCGCGCCATCGTCTTCGACGGTCCGGAGGATTACCACCACCGCATCGACGATCCCGCGCTCGCCATCGACGAGCACTGCATCCTGTTCATCCGCGGCGTCGGCCCGATCGGATATCCGGGCGCGGCCGAGGTCGTGAACATGCGGCCGCCGGATTACCTGATCAAGAAGGGCGTCACGGCGCTCGCCTGCGTCGGCGACGGGCGCCAGTCCGGCACCTCGGGCTCGCCCTCCATCCTCAACGCCTCGCCGGAAGCGGCGACGGGCGGCGGGCTTGCGCTGCTGAAGACCGGCGACAAGGTCCGCATCGACCTCAAGAAGCGCACGGCCAACATCCTGATCTCGGATGCGGAACTGGCCGAGCGCAAGGCGGCGTTCAAGGCGGCGGGCGGCTACAAGTACCCGAAGAGCCAGACGCCCTGGCAGGAGATCCAGCGCAAGATCGTCGACGAGCTCTCCGAGGGCATGGTCCTCAAGCCGGCGGTCAAGTACCAGAAGATCCACAAGAAGTTCGGCATTCCGCGCGACAACCACTGAGCGGGTTGCCGCGTTTGAGAAGGGTTTTGCCCCGTGCGTGCGCGCTGCGGCATGTGAATGCCGCGGCGCAGACCACGGACCGCCACCCGGCAAGGGTGCCCTTGCTTCTTACGATCCCGTACGCGCAGCGGCACTTCGCGTCGCGGCGCGTACGGGATGACACGTCCATTGGCGCTCTTCCGTCCGTGCTCCCCGCCCGCGCTGCGCCTTACGCCATTCCGCCCGCGCATCGGCGTTCGCTGCGCGACGCGCGGCCTCCGGGGCTGACAAATGACCTCGCCCTCGACACTATGGCAGTCATTCGTTCCGCTTCCATTTGAAACGATTTAAACATGGCGCAGAGCCCTCAGGTCGAAGCCTTCCGCAAGCTGCACGAGGCCGGCTGCTTCGTGATGCCCAACCCCTGGGATTCCGGTTCGGCCCGCTGGCTGCGCGGGCAGGGCTTCAAGGCGCTGGCGACGACCAGTGCGGGCTATGCCTTCACGCAGGGGCGTGCCGACCAGGACGTGCCGCGCGACATGATGCTGGCCCATATCGCCGAGATCGTGAAGGCAGTGCCTGATCTGCCGGTCAATGCCGATTTCGAGAACGGCTATGCCGATACGCCCGATGGCGTCGCCGCCAACGTCAAGCTCTGCGTCGCGACCGGCGTCGCGGGCTTGTCGATCGAGGATGCGACCGGGCGCCAGGACGAGCCGCTCTACCCGTTCGAGCTCGCGGTCGAGCGGGTCAGGGCGGCGCGCAGGGCGATCGACGAGACCGGCTCGGGCGTCGTGCTGACGGCGCGGGCCGAGTGCTTTCTGACGGGCCATCCCGAGGCGCTGAAGGAAGCGGTGCGGCGGATCGAGGCCTATGCCGCGGCCGGCGCCGACGTGCTCTATGCGCCTGGCCCGAAGACCCCTGCCGATATCGGAGCCGTCGTCAAGGCGGCTGGCGGCAAGCCGGTGAACACGCTGATCTATGGCGATTTCGGTTTGTCGGTTGCGGACATCGCGGCGACCGGGACGCGGCGCATCTCGATCGGCGGAGCGTTGGCGCGGGCAGCCTGGTCCGCTTTCATCGAGGCGACGCGCCTGATCGCGGAAGAGGGCAGCTTCAGAGGCTTCGCCGGCAACGGCGCTTCGGCCCCGCTGAACCCGTTCTTCACCAAAGATCTGGCGGAGCGCTCATGACTGGTACGCTCCTGCTCGCGCCGGAATGGCTCGGCCTCAGCGGTCTCTGGCAGATCGACGCCAAGGGCAAGCGCAAGGCCGTGGATGCCGAGGATGTCGGCCTGTCCGAAGAGCTCGCGGACCGTCTCGAAGCCTGGATGGACGCTTTCGACGCGATCTATGACGAGGACGAGCCGGCGGCTTCCGATTTCGGTGATGCCGTCGAGCGGTTGGCCTGGGAGGCCGAAGGGGCGGCGTTGACCCATGCCATCGCCAGGGAACTCGGTGCGGGCTGGGAGATCCGGCACGATCTCACCGGCTGGAAGGGGAAGGCAGCATCATGACGACGCTCGACTGGAAGGCGCCGCCTTTCCCGCCGGCCAAGGTCCTGGAAGGCCAGTATTGCCGGCTGGAGCCGCTCGATGTCGCCAGGCATATCGACGACATCTGGGCCTGTGACGTCGGGCGTGGCGATGTCTGGGACTGGCTGCCGGCCGCGCCGCCGAAGGACAAGGAAGCCTATCGCGCGCTGCTCGATTCGATGGTGGCGAAAGCCGGCATCGTGCCGCTCGCCGTGATCGACAAGGCCGACGGCAAGGCGAAGGGCCATCTCTGGATCATGGAGATCCGGCCCGAGCACGGCGTGTTCGAGGTCGGCTGGATCACCTATTCGCCGGCGATGCAGCGGACACGGGCGGCGACCGAGGCGATCTATCTCGTCGGCGATTACGGCTTCTCGCTCGGCTATCGCCGCTACGAGTGGAAGTGCAACAACCGGAATGAGCCCTCCAAGCGCGCCGCTCTGCGCTTCGGCTTCCAGTATGAGGGCCTCTTCCGCCAGCACATGGTGGTCAAGGGCGCCAATCGCGACACCGCCTGGTTCTCGATCCTCGACGGCGAGTGGCCGGTGCGGGCCCAGGCTTTCCGCCGCTGGCTGGCGCCGGCCAATTTCGACGCGCAGGGGCAGCAGAAGCTCTCGCTCGGTGCCTTCAACCAGACCGGGGGCCATGTCGGCGCGGTCACTCTGCGCCGGGCGGGGCTGGCCGATGTCCCGGCGATCCTTGCGCTCAAGAACGCCGCCTATACGCCGAACGAGAGCATCATCGGCGTGCCGTCTCTCCCGCGAATCGCCGATTACACGCAGGTCGTCGCCGAGCACGAGGTTTGGCTCGCGGAAGGCGAGGGCGGTGACCTGGAAGCCGCGCTGGTGCTCGATATCGAACCCGAGGATTTCACCGTCTGGAGCGTGGCCGTCGCGCCGGAGGCCGGCGGGCGCAGGCTCGGGGCCGCGCTGATGGGCTTTGCCGGCGAGAGGGCGCAGGCGCTCGGCTATGCTTCAGTGCATCTCTACACCCATGCCAAGCTGACCCAGCGCATCGGCTGGTACGAGCGGCTGGGCTTCACCGTCACGCATCATGAGGAGATGGCCGACCGCCGGCTGACCCATATGCGCAAGACCTTTGCAAAAGCGGGCTGAAAGAGGGAACGGGTATGGCAGGACGTTTGAAGGGCAAGGTCGCGGTCGTCACCGCCGCAGGGCAGGGAATCGGCCGGGCCATCGCCGAGGCTTTCGTTGCCGAAGGCGCCATCGTCTGGGCGACCGATAAGGACGTCGCCCTGCTGGAGGGCATCCCGAAGGCGAAGAAGCGCAAGCTCGACGTGCTCTCGACCAAGGCGGTCAACGCCTTCGCCGAGAAGGTCGGCCCGGTCGACATTCTCGTGAACGCCGCCGGTTTCGTCCATCACGGCACGGTGCTCGACACCGACGACAAGGCCTGGGACTTCTCCTTCGACCTCAACGTCAAGTCGATGCACCGCACGATCCAGGCTTTCCTGCCGGGCATGCTGGCGAAGGGTTCGGGTTCGATCGTCAATATCGCCTCTGGCGCCGGCTCGGTGCGCGGCATCCCGAACCGCTACGCCTATGGAGCGACCAAGGCGGCGGTGATCGGCCTGACCAAGGCGGTTGCGGCCGACTACATCAAGAAGGGCATCCGCGCGAACGCGATCTGCCCCGGCACGATCCAGTCGCCCTCCCTCGACCAGCGCATCAAGGATCTCGCCCAGGCGACGAAGACCACCGAGGCCGCGGCCCGGCAGGCCTTCATCGATCGTCAGCCCATGGGCCGGCTTGGCACGGCCGAGGAGATCGCGGCGCTCGCCGTCTATCTCGCGGCCGACGAGTCGAGCTACACCACCGGCCAGATCCATCTGGCGGATGGCGGCTTCGCGCTCTGAAGCGCTTCCGGACGAAGGGCGCTCGCCGCCCTCCGTTTTCCTGACGCGGTTGCCGCCGAGAGCGACCCGAGACGCGAACCGGATAGGGAGAGATCATGCATGTCCTGATCACGGGGGCGGCCGGCATGGTCGGCCGCAGGCTGGCGGAGCGTCTGGCGCGTGAGGGCCAATGCGCCGGCCAGGCGATCGACAGGCTGACGCTGACCGATGTGGTGCCGGCTTCGCTGCCGGCGGAGCTTGGGGGACGGGCGACGATCCGTGTCGAGGATGCCGGCGATGCCGCTGCCGCGAAACAGCTCGCGGCGCTGCGGCCGGACCTGATCTTCCACCTTGCAGCGATCATCTCCGGCGAGGCCGAGCGCGATTTCGACAAGGGCTACCGCGTCAATCTCGACGGCATGCTGAACCTGCTGGAGGCGATCCGGCACGAGGGCGGCGCGGATTATGTGCCGAAGCTGGTCTTCACCAGCTCCAGCGGCATTTTCGGTGCTCCGTTCCCAGCGTCGATTTCGGACGAATTCCACGTCACGCCGTTGACGAGCTACGGCACGCAGAAGGCGATCGGCGAGTTGCTGCTGGCCGACTATTCGCGGCGCGGCTTCGTCGAGGGCGTCGGCATCCGCTTTCCCTCGATCGTGGTCCGGCCGGGCAAGCCCAATGCCTCGGCCGGCGGCTTCTTCTCCGGCATCGTCCGCGAGCCGCTGCAGGGCGTGGAAGCGCTTTTGCCGGTCGGCGATGAGGTGCTCTTCACCCATGCGAGCCCGCGCTCGGCCGTCGGTTTCCTGATCCATGCCGCCGGTTTGTCCCGTGAGCAGCTCGGCCCGCGCGTCAACCTGACCATGCCCGGCGTCTGCGTCACCGTCGGTGAGCAGATCGAGGCGCTGCGGCGCATTGCCGGCGACAAGGCGGTGAAGCTGATCCGGCGTGCGCCAGATCCGGCTTCCGCGGCGATCGTCGCAGGCTGGCCGACCCGTTTCGACGCCAAGCGCGCGCTGGCTCTGGGCTTCACGGCCGAGCGCGATTTCGACGAGATCATTCGTGTCCATATCGCAGACGATCTCGGCGGCCATCTTCCGAACTGACGAAACCTCAGAGCAAACCTTCAGGACAGAACCGATGCATATTCTCGTTCTCGGCGGCGCCGGCATGGTCGGGCGCAAGTTCATCGAGCGGCTGGCGCGCGATGGCCAGCTCGGCGGCAAGCCGGTGAGGCGCGTGACGGCGCAGGATGTGGTCGTCGCTTCGCCGCCGCCGGCCGCACCCTTCGATTTCGAGGCGGTGGTCTCCGATCTCTCGATCCAGGGCGAAGCCGAGAAGCTGATCGCGACCCGGCCGGAGGTGATCGTCCATCTCGCCGCTGTGGTCTCGGGCGAGGCCGAGGCCGATTTCGACAAGGGCTATCGGATCAACCTCGACGGTACGCGCTATCTCTTCGAGGCGATCCGCCACGCCGAGGCCTATAAGCCGCGCGTGGTCTTCACGTCGTCGGTCGCGGTGTTCGGTGCGCCCTTCCACGAGAAGATCGAGGACGAGTTCTTCACCACGCCATTGACCAGCTACGGCACGCAGAAGGCGATCGGCGAATTGCTGCTCTGCGACTATTCGCGGCGCGGTTTCTTCGACGGCGTCGGCATCCGCCTGCCGACGATCTGCGTGCGGCCGGGCAAGCCGAACAAGGCGGCGTCGGGCTTCTTCTCGAACATCATCCGCGAGCCGCTGAACGGCGAGGAAGCAGTGCTGCCGGTCTCGGACCAGGTGCGCCACTGGCATGCCAGCCCGCGTTCGGCGGTCGGCTTCCTGATCCATGCCGCGACGATGGATACCGCCGCCATCGGCCCGCGCCGGGCGCTGACCATGCCGGGCTATTCCTGCACGGTCGCCGAGCAGATCGAGACCTTGCGCAAGGTCGCCGGCGAGAATGTGGTGAAGCGTATCCGCCGCGAGACCGACCCGGTGATCGATGGGATCGTCGCCGGCTGGCCGCGCAACTTCGATCCGCAGCTGGCGCTGGCGCTTGGCTTCAGGGCGGAGGCGAATTTCGAGGAGATCATCCGCGTGCATATCGAGGACGAATTGCACGGGACGTTCGTGAAGTAAGGCACTGCGCCTGAACAACCCTCATGCCCGGCCTTGAGCCGGGCATTTCTTTGCAGGACAGCGAGAGACCCTGGCCGGGGCTGGCCCGGCCAGGGTGTGAATATTCAAGCCGGGCAGGGCTCGGCCTGTTCCTGCTGGCGACGCGGCGGGATGCCGGACGCAGGCGCACCACGCACAGGCTCTTCCACCGGCTCCAGCTCGGGCGCATGCGCCCAGCCGCTGGCGCCCCAGCTCTTGAGTGCCGCCCAGGTCGAGCGGTCGAGCCGGAACTGCTCGCAGGGGAACAGCCCGCCACGCGCCGGCAGCGACTTCAGGAACGAGCCCTCGGAGCGGAAGCCGGACTTCTCCAGCACCCGCCGCGAGGCCGGGTTGATGACACGGGTGTCCGCCTCGATCGCGGCCATGTCGATCAGCGAGAACAGGCTGTCGATCAGGCCCTGCACCGCCTCGGTGGCATAGCCCTTGCCCCAGTGCGGGGTGCCGAGCCAGTAGCCGATGAAGGGCACGCCCGTCGCCTGCCGGTGCGCGCTGGTCATGCCGATCAGCTCATTGGGCTTGGAGCGCGGGGTGATCGCCAGCGCGAGATGCTCGCCCAGGGCATTGCCCTTGCGCATCGCGAAGATGAAGGGCTCCACTGCCTGGGACGGGTAGGGATGGGGAATCGATGCCGTCATCTCCGCCACGGCCTTTTCTCCGGCAAGGCGCAGGATGGCGTTGGCATCGGCCATGCGGGGCCAACGCAGCCAGAGACGGCGGGTCTCGAGCCGGAAGACATCGTCGCGGGTCAGTTCGGGGAACATATCGTCTCTCCGTCGGCGCAAACGAAAAAAGGGAGCTGGGACTTTGGTCCCATCTCCCCTTCGCTGACCTTCGGGAGACCCTCTTCGGGCCTTTTAACCCTTGATCCGTTCGGTTCGATGGAACCGGCGGATCGAGAGAATTCCCTATCCGCCTTTTACTCTGCGGCCTCTTGGGCCGGAATTACGTTCACGAAAGCTCGGCCGAGTTTCGTCGTGAATCGGACGCGGCCGTTCGCCGTCGCAAAGAGGGTATGGTCTTTGCCCATGCCGACATTGGCGCCGGCATGCCACTTGGTGCCGCGCTGACGGATAATGATGTTGCCGGGAATGACGGCCTGATCGCCGAACTTCTTGACGCCGAGGCGCCTTCCGTCGGAATCGCGACCGTTGCGGGACGAGCCGCCTGCCTTTTTGTGAGCCATAACGCCCTACCTCAAAACTTGTCGTGTCTCTCTAACCCGAATCGGCGGCGAAAGCCACCCGTCTCGGATACGAAATGCCGGAACACCATTCTGTCAGGAGTGACAGGCGGGAGACTGAACCCCGTCAGTGGTGATCCGGCGCGGAATTCGATGCCGGGAAATCCGGTCTCAGGCCTCGGACGCCTCGTCCTTGGCCTTCTTGGCAGGGGCCTTCTTGGCCGCGGCCTTCTTCGGCTTCTCAGCCTCCTCGCTAGCCTCGGCCTTGGCGGCCTTCGGCGCAGCCTTCGCCTTGGCGGCGACCGGAGCAGCGGCGGCATCGGCCTTCTTCATCTCCGGCTTCTTGCCGCCGGTGAGGATGTCGGTGATGCGCACGACGGTCAGTTCGGCGCGGAAGCCGCGCTTGCGCTTGGAATTCTGGCGGCGGCGCTTCTTGAAGGCGATGACCTTCTCGCCGCGGGCCTGCTCGACGATCTCGCCGGCGACGGTGATGTCGCCGAGGAAGGGGGCGCCGATCGTCGACTTCTCGCCATCGGTCAGCATCAGGACGGAGCCGAAAGCGACGGTGTCGCCCGGGTTGCCCTCGATCTTGGCGACGGTGATGCGGTCGTTGGCGGCGACGCGGAACTGCTTGCCGCCGGTCTTGATGACTGCGAACATCTTAGTGTTCTCCATGTTGAGCCCCGCCCGGTCATGTGCCCCAGAGGGCGCACGCGGGACGGCTTTTTGGCAGTCGGTTGCGTGGTCGGGTTTGCTCTTCCGGGCCCGCTGCGTCCGCCGCATCGAAGCGGCTGGTCGGCGGCAGCCAAAAGAGATCAGGCGCGGGTTTCCCCACGCCGGACGCGGCTTCCTAGTCGTGCCGGGGCGAGCCGTCAAGGAAAAGCAGCATGGCAGCGCCGGATTTCAGGCCGATGACGGCGTTGTGGACGCATTGCTCCGGAAAGGCTTGTGCCGGGCGGATGCAATGTGTAGTAAGCACCCCGCCTCGACCAGAGCGACCGCGGACAGGTGGCAGAGTGGTTGAATGCACCGCACTCGAAATGCGGCATACCTGCAAGGGTATCGGGGGTTCAAATCCCTCCCTGTCCGCCACTCTATCCCCTCCTAAGCTCCTGATTTTGCTAGCAAATCACTGCTCGCATTGACGTTTTTCCCTGATTTCGTGTAACAAATCGCGCTACTTTTCGTGTAACGGCGGGCGCGATGAAGGGCTTCCTCGGCAAGCGTGACGGGTGGTGGCACTATGTGCGCCGGGTGCCGGCCGTCTATGCCGGGCACGACCCTCGCGGCATCGTCCGCCAGTCCACCAAGATCCGCGTTGCCGACGATCCGCGCGGGATTGCCGCGGCGAAGGCTGCCGCCAAGATCAATGCCGAGACCGAGGCCTATTGGCGCGGGCTCTTCCTCGGCCGGAAGGACGAAGCCAAACAGCGCTACGAGGCGGCCCGGCAGTTCACGCGGGCGCTCGGATTCGAGCCGGTGCCGGCGGCCGAGCTCGTCGACATGTCCGATGACGAGGTGGCGCGGCGGCTGCTGGCAATCCAGCGGCGCGGCTTCCTGCCGTCGTCGGAGGCGCCCGATGCCGTGCTCGGCCTGGTCGCGCCGCCGGAGCTGAAGCTCTCCGAGCTGCTCGACAAGTATGAGGGCACGCAGAAGGCGGCCCTTGCCGGCAAATCCGACGATCAGTTGCGGGTCTGGCGCAATGCCAAGGGGCGGGCGATCACCGTGCTGACCGAAGTCGTCGTTGGGGCCGATCCGGGGCTCGGCGACGATCCTGCCGTCGGCCGGCTGACGCGCTCACATGCGCTGGATTTCCGCGAGTACTGGCAGGAGCGGGTCACGGCGGACGAGGTCGAGATCGACACCGCGAACAAGGCGATCGGCCACCTCAACAAGATGTGGCGCGAGCTCAACCGGATCGAGCGGATGGGGCTCAACCCGATCTTCGCCGAGCTGCGCCTCGAGGGCGGCGGGGCCGAGCAGCGCGCCGCCTTCGAAGCCGAGTTCGTGCAGAAGATCTTGCTGGCCGCCGGCACCTTCGGCGAGCTGAACGACGAGGCGCGGCGCATCATCTATGTCATGGCCGATACCGGCCTGCGCCCTTCCGAGATCTGCAACCTGACCGAAGAGACGATCCGGCTCGACCACAAGATCCCGCATGTCGAGGTGCTGCCGGAAGGCCGCCAGACCAAGACGCGCGATTCCCGCCGGACGATTCCACTGGTCGGCGTCGCGCTGGCGGCGATGAAGAAGCAGCCGCAGGGTTTCCCGCGCTACCGGCACAATGCCGGCTCGCATTCGGCCCTGGTCAACCGGATGCTGTCCGATAAGAATTTGCGCCCGACGCCGCGGCACACGCTCTACTCGCTGCGGCACTGCTTCGAGGATCGCCTGACGGCGGTCGAGGCGCCCGAGAAGGTCATGGCGATCCTGATGGGCCACAAATACAGCCGGCCGCGCTATGGCGCCGGGCCGAGCCTGGAGCAAAAGCGGCACTGGATGCAGAAGATCGCCTTCAAGGCGCCTGACGACGTCTAGCTTCCTCGATGATGGCGCGGGCCTTCGCCACCGGATCCTGCCGCGTCGCCATTCTGTCGCGTGCGGCGATCATCTTGTCGAGGAACGGCGCGAAGCGCTCGCCATGCGCGACGACGCATTCGGCGAGATAGAGGATCACCTCTTCATAGTCCTGCAGGGTGAGGGCAGGGGCGATCATCAGCGGGCCGCCTCCGCGGCCTCGATCTGCCGTTGAGCGCGCGTGTGCTCGATCTGGCGGAGCCTGCGCGTGCCGATCTCGACCCGGGCCGGGTCATTGCTTGCGATATCGAGCCGGGCGCAATGCTCGGCCGGGCCGTATCTGTCGGTGAGAACGGCGCCGGCGGCGATGGCCTTGTCCTTCATGCCGAGCGAGATGTCGAAATGCACCCAGGACGCATGGCGATGCTTGCCGTGGCTCAGAGTCGGGTGGCCCTGAATCCATTTCCGGTCGACGCCGATCCGGTCGACCATGGCGAGCAGCTCGGCCTCGGTATCGGCCCAGAGATGGCACATGACCATGCGGCCGAACTGGTGGCGGACGTCGTCGACATAGACGGTCATGCCCGGCCCTCCGCACCCTTCCGCAGCAGCTGGCGCGCCCATTCCAGTTCACGCCAGTTTTCGCGGATGGCGGTTTTGAGGTCGCCGGCGATCTTCTCGATGCAGACATCCGCCTCGGCGACCGTGTCGAAGGACATGCCAACGATCTCGGCGAGCAAGTCCATGGTCGCGGCCATGCCGTCGCCGAGTTCGAACTTACCGCCGATCGCCTGCTGAAGCGCACGGTGCGCGGCGTCCCGTTCTGGGGTGATCGTTGTGCGGAACGGTCTGTGCGGCGCGCGCCGCTTCGCCTCACCCACGACGCGGCTCCGGCATGGCGTCGTGCTGGATGCCGTCGAGCCAGCGGCCGGCTCGCTTTTTTCCGACGCGGTAGACCGCTGCCCGGTCCTGCTCCCGCAGGCCCTCGTGAGTTGCGGCCGGATCGGTGAAGCTCGCCAACGGGGCGAACTCCCCCCATTGCTTGAAGAAGAAGGCGGTGCCGGCAGCGGTGCACTGGTCTCGGATCTGGCGCGCCCAATCGGGGTGCATCGGCCGGGCCTCGCGCCCGCTCTCGCCGCCGACGATGATCCAGTCGAGCGCCGGGAAGCCAAGCCGAAGCCTTCCTTCCGAGTAGTACCAGGACCTCATGAAATCGATCGGCCCCAGCAGCGGCTCGGCGCTGACGAAGCGGATCGCCGCCGGCGTCGCCAGCAGGTCGGGAATGCGCTCGTCGGCGCGGCGCTGATCCTCGGCGCTGACGCCGAGCCAGACGTTCGGCAGCGGCCAAACGGTAAAGGCCCGGATGGCGCGCGCACGATGCGGGCCGTCCGGAGCCTCGTTCTTCCACTGTGGCGCCCAGAGTGTGGCGACCTTTGCCGTGTTGTCCCAAGCAAGGCGATTCCGGACGTCCGCTTCGTTCAGATAAGCCCGCATCCGCGCGCTGCGCTTGGTCAGCACCTGGTAGGTGTGGTGCGGCGTCAGCGCCATGACGGCGAAGACGCGGTCGATCCACGCGTCGGGCACGAAGTCGGCGAAGAGGTCCGTCATCGAGCAGACGAAGATCATCCGCGGCTTCTTCCAGCGCAGCGGCGCGAGCAGCATCTGCTCGTCAAGGAAAAGCTCGATATCGTCCGCGTGCCCCGGCTTGAACGGCAGCCCGGTGCCAAGGCGCTTGTTCATGCCCTCGGCATAGCAATGGACGCAGCCGGGCGTGGCGTGGGTGCAGTGCCAGCCGACCTTGCCGGTGGCCTTGTGCTTCGCCCGGATCGGCGTCCAGGTCGCATCGGTCCATTCGACGTTGCTGCGGTCAGCCATGGGGGCGCTCCGTCACGTCGCCATGGACGTCGGCATAGAGATGGGGCTCGGGCAACGGCATGGACCGGGCCCGGTCGAAGAAGCGGGCCACGCCGAAGCCGGCGAAGGCGGCGAGCAGCAGGATGAAGCCGAGCGCAGGATCGAGCGGCGGCAACGCGGCATCGAGCCAGGCGATCATTGGCTAGCCTCCGATCCGAAGGCTTGCCGCTCCAGGTACTGAAGCCGGCCGCTGATCCCGTCGATGAAGCGGCGGACGGTGTCGCGCGGCGCGGCTCTCTCGACCTCGCCGAACATGTCGAGCGCGTCGCCGGCCCAGCCGGCCGCCTCCTTGGCGATACGGCTCGCGGCCTGGGCCAAGCGCGCCTGGCTGATGGAGGA
>WPCJ01044873.1_pt1 | contig 14327 bp, 6 predicted proteins | sample 5399831 | NCBI WGS metagenome assembly WPCJ01 (sample SAMN12869470, study PRJNA574797) | sludge metagenome | isolation source: wastewater treatment of pH10 | place: China:Beijing | collected 2019-05-20 | reverse complement strand
TGATGATGATACTGTAGAGGTAATGCTTGTCGGGTCATCTGCCGCATTCAGTGTATAACGGAAAGTGATCGGGGTTGTACTACCCGCCATACCACACTGAACCTCTCCACCGCTACCAACATAAGAATAATATTCCATCTGTTCCGGATCAGAAGCTACTATAAAGGTACCCAATCCGGGAGCAGATCCGCTGTTGGTAAAGGTAATTTCAGGTGTAGTATAGGTTCCTGAAGAATTGGTAACGGTTAGTGTAAATTTATATGTCCCTGGTGTACTGGCTCCTGTAAAGAATAAAATACCATCCTCTATTCTTGTATATTGGATATTCCCTCCGGCAGGCTGGCTGTTAACGTTCATTGTAACGGTGGTTCCATAGCTTGGATTACCTGCTGCACCCGGTTGTACCGTAGAAAAAATAGGTGAAGTATTGCTGAGATAAATATAAGTTGAACCGGTACCAAAACAGCCGGAAGAGTTTGGAACTATGATTTGCGGATTCGGAATAAAACGGATGATCGCCGTATCTTCATACCAGCAGTCAGGATTATTAACAGATGTAATCCTAAGTGTTACTACATAGGAAGGGTCGATATCGTGATTAGCTTTCTTAACGAGGCTAAACGTGGTGCTAGCCGACGTGGTAGAGCTGAACTGTGAGTTTTGGCTGGTTTTCGTATTAAATCGTTGGTAGTTCCAAAGATTATAGGCAGACCATGATGCCGTGTACCCTGCAGGCACCACACCATTTAATGTCACTGTTCCCACCGTAGCATTCACATTGGTAATGTCTGGTCCGGCGGTAAAGCCTGTTGTATCTCCCGGCGCGGTAATGGTGACCTGTGAGGTACCGCTGCCGGAGCTGCAGTTTTGTGCCATCTGGAACACATAGTTGCCGGGGAAGGTCATCCCCGTTACATTAGGTGTATAGGAATTGATGTTGCTGATAACAGGGTCGGGTGCGCCTGCCGGTTTGGATACAAGCGTCCAAGTGGGATTTCCAACCGTGGTGCCCGATGCGCTGCCCTGCAGGGTATAGGATGTACCGCATATCGTGGCATTACCCCCGGCATTAACGGTGCAGCTCTGTGCATAGAGCATCCTGTTGCCCAGAAACAGCAAGAGAACAAGCAATAGGTTTTTTGCCTGTTTTGTTGTTAGTTTAGTAGTCTTTTTTTTCATTATGCATTTGTTGTTTATTATTTGATTGTTTTTGTAGAGATCCTTCGGCTGCTTTGTGCTCAGGATGACATTGTAGAGATCCTTCGGCTGCGCTCAGGATGACAGCGTTCTGTCATGCTGACGGCGAAAGCATCTTTTGTCATATTGAGCATAGCGTTAGCGACATCACATTGTCATGTTGAGCAGAGCGTAGCGGTGTCGAAACATCTTTTGTTTTAATGATCTTCTTTTCTTTGTTAGAGATCCTTCGACAGGCTCAGGATGACAACGTTCTGTCATGCTGACGACGGAAGCATCTTTTTGTCATGTTGAGCAGAGCATCAGCGGCGCCGAAACATCTCTTAGTATTATTTTATTTTATATCTCATTATTTAGAAATTTCCATTCGGGATTGAAATCATTAATTAATTTTTCTTTCTTTTCCCTTTTCCAGCCCTTGAGTTGTTTTTCTCTCTTTATGGCTATATCCACATCCTGAAAGTTTTCATAATAGATGAGATAAAAACTTTTATACTTATGTGAGAAATGTACATTATGAGCTTCCGGATTCTGATGCCAATACAGCCTTTCTTTCAAATCATTAGTAATTCCTATGTATAGGACTGTTTTGTTTTTATTTGTCAGGATGTATACATAGTAATTATGTGTTCCTTTTGTTTTATACATTTAAATTAAACTATTTAAGATCCTTCGGCTACGCTCAGGATGACATGATATTGTCATGTTGAGCGAAACGTAGTGAAGTCGAAACATCTTTTATATGACCTTCCTCTCTTTGTAGAGATCCTTCGGCTGCGCTCAGGATGACAATGTGTTTGTCATGCTGACGACGGAAGCATCTTTTGTCATGTTGAGCAGAGCATTAGCGGCGTCGAAACATCTTATTGGAGCGGAAAGGTTTGTGAAGCTAAACCATAGAGTATTCCTTTACTGCATAGGAATGGCTACGATATTTAACCTATCGCTAGCCCCGTCTAAAAGAGCTCTTATCCCTTGATTATTATCCGTTGCTGAAACATATCCTCTTAAATCTACGGTATAGCTTCCCGGATCTAATATTAGCATTTCAGTTCCGTTTAAATAAAAATAACCAGCAATAGAGGGAGCTCCTGCTGTTGAAAAAGGCATCGCACTTCTTATTAAGGTATTACCTACCGTATACGGACTTCCTGAAGGGACTGCCGAGAAAACCAATCGGGAACCAATTTGTTTGCTTAATCCATCTGTTAAATTTCCTCCTCCAAATTTTTCGATATGTCCTATTCCTACAGAATAAGAGAATGTCACAAGAGACTTTTTTGTAACACTAAAAGTTCTTTGGGTTAGAGTAGCTTCTGTTAGAACATCGTTTTTAGATTCTAACGTGAAACTTCCTGTCCCTGTTGCATCGCTACCGTCCGCACCTGCAAGCACTACCGGGACAGGTGGAATGTAATTTACCGTACCCAGTACACCATTAGCATCAGCTACAACGGTTCTGGTAGCACTAAAGGTTTGATCTTGTGATGCAGATGCAGTTCCGGAAGATGTTGTATTGATGGCATTTGTTGTGCCATTCAAAGGCAGTGTTCTTATCCTTGCTATACCATTTACATCAAATTTTTCGCTGGCAAATCCTTGTGTATTTACTCCGAAATTACCTGTTGGAGTTATGCGAGCTCTTTCTATTCCACTTGTATTTCCTGTGGCTGTTATAAATGTTATGGGTGTAGGCTGTGTTGTAAATGAAGTGCCAATGCTTAATCCTCGGGAATCATTGCCAGCAATTATTTGCGACATTTGTTCGGGATCTTGAAATAATTGCAGATTAGAACTTGCTCCATCGCTGTTATTGTCATTTGACGATAATGCTATGCTGGCTCTTTTGCTGCCAGCTATCCCTGTTTGGCTAAGCCCATTGTTAGGGTAAAAAGTTGTAGATTGATTAGTACCTAAGAAAGTAAGTGTTCTACTTGCCTGGGTCAGTGTTCGGTTACTTGTGAGAGTGCCGTTGGCATTGTATATATTAACGGGAACTGCCGGCAAACCTACCACAGTTCCCAAAACACCATTGTCATCGGCAACAACAGTTCTGGTTGCTGTAAAAGTCTGATCTTGTGCAGCAGACATATCGCCTGTAGATGTAGTATTGATGGCATTGGTTGCACCATTTGTAGGAAGGTTTCTCAGTCTTGTAATGCCGGCGTTGTCAAATCGCTCTGTAGGATCAGTGGTCATGACGCCAACATTTCCCTCTCCCGTGATTCGCATTCTCTCTACGCTTGTAGTATTATTTCCGGGACTGGTTGATAAAGTGATGGGTGCAGAAACATTAGTGTAATGAGTCGCTAATGATAAGCTGGTAGAACCATCTGAAGCTGTTATTGCGGAATAAGAGTTCCATTGTTGTAGCCATAGATTGGCATTTCCGTTATGAAGTCCCATAGCCGCATCTATGGCAGTATTAGTAGCTCTTTGGTGTATCCTTCCTTCCGGATCCCAATAAGTACTGCGGTCAGTTCCAATAAAGTTAAGACTCTTATTATTTAATGTGAGTGTACGGTTACCAGTAAGTGAACCATCGGCATTGTAGATATTAACTGAAGCATTTGTTCCGGTATTTACTTTTTGCCATACGGTACCATCAAAATAGAAATATCCGACAGCGGTTACATTAACGGTTTGCCCCGCAGGCGCTGTATCAGCTACCGTCACGTACACCAAAGTACCGGTTTGAGCTGAGGTATAAGTTTTGGCTCTTAGCTGATCGCCTGTAAGTCTTGGGGCGGTGATACCGTCTAATGAACTGGTATCGGTTGCTTTTCCTACAACATCCAAAGTGGATTTTGGTGTGTCTGTATTGATACCGACTTGTGCGGATAAATTTGTTGCTGCTATTAGCAATGCAGCGCTAGTAATTGTTGTAATATTTTTCATCGGTTTTTAAACTGTTTTTTGGTTAGAAATCCTTCGGCTGCGCTTAGGGTGACAGTGTTGAGATCCTTTGGCTATGCTCAGGATGACAGTGTGTTTGTCATGCTGACGCCGGAAGCATCTTTTTGTCATGTTGAGCAGGGCCTTAGCAGCGCCGAAACATCTCTTTTTAACAGACTTCTTTTTTTGCACTACCCGTAAGTGACTGACGTCGTCGGGGATCGATGATGCCCGTCACAGGGTGTCGCGGATGAACGGCGCTGATAACCAACGTCGCCCGTTGTTTGTTATGATACGGTGAGCACTTTTTCAAATGCTGCCGTTCTTGGTTCCTTCAAGGAAGTGCTGCCGGATTGTTGTGTCACAATCTCCAGCCTGTAGGTTCCGGCAGGCAGCGTAGGGATGATAACGATAAGCTCCGAAGGATTGTTCACCACCACATCACTTTCTTCTACTTTCGTTCTTGTATTGGTATCTGTGCTTACGAAGTAGATACCGTTCCCTGGATTATCTCCGCCTACTTTTATTTTGGTTCCTGATATTTTCAGGTTTCGTCCCGGTGTAAGCAGGTCATTGATGCTGCCGCTTTTCACATCTGTTACCTGCAGGATTGCTGATGAGGCATCTGCCACCCCAAGAATATTGATCTCTATATTTGGTATTTCTGCTCTCAGCTTTTCTCCCTGGTTGAACTGGAAGAGAATGCTGTGCTTTTCACTGTTGAAAGTCTCGGACGGGCTGTCAAATACACCGCGTATTTGCGTATTTGCCGTGAAATATCCGGTATTTACAGAGAAGCCGTCGCATAGCTGGTAAGCCATTTCTTTCAGGAAAAGCTCCGTCGCATGCTCCATGGCAGAGGCGGAAATGTCTGCGCCTCCACGGTTTACTGCTGACTCACAGATTTGTTTTACAGAAAGGGAGCGCTCGCTTACCGTGCGTGCAATGAAATCGTTCGGGTTGTCTTTGGTGAAAGAGTTATCGTATAGATAAGCTTTGATTTTGTGTAATATCATATTATTATACTTAGGTTTTTAATGTTTATTCCGAACCCCGGAAAACCGGTTTAGATGTTAAACATGAATTATGGCAATACTGGAAACAGCTTTTCCATTAATTCCCGGGTAGATTAGCTTGCAATCCGGGCTTTCTTTTTTATTCTTTATGTTTTATGATCCATTTGTAGAGTGTTGTTTTTGGGATATTGTAGCGTTCCATGACTTCGTTCTTGGTCATTTCGTTGGTATCGATCCTGTTTAATATGAATTCTATAACCTCTTTGGTATAGATATTTTTCCGGAACCTTGGAAGATTCACCTTGTCCTGTTTTTGCTCTTTTTTCTCAGTTGCAGAAGGAGGGGAGTATAAAATAAGATGCTGGGAATACAACCGGAAGAAGTCATATTCCAGAAGCTTGCTCCACTTCAGCAGGACATCTGTAGAGATGTTTCTCTGTTCATATATACCGTACACGTCTTTCTCTGTGCATTTAAAAAAATTGCATATCCGTTCAATTTCAATATTCATTTCTTCGACCCTTGTTTTTATCATCAGACCGATGTGTATATCTTTAAAGTTCATGTTTCAAATGGTTTTCATATGTAAAACATTAAGTCTTGCTGGCATGAGTTCGCATTTAATGCATATTCTCTATTTTAATAAGATTGGGATCTGCAAACTGTATTTTTAAAGTATTTTGAAGGCTTTCTGTATGGAGCTCTTGGCTGGCTTTGATATTAAATGCAACTGAGTCATTCGCTTTTAACTGAATTTGAAAGTAATACTCCCCATTTGAAGGAATGTTGCGTTGATTTTTACTGAAAGCTTCTTTACCATTTAGGTTTACATAGTAGCTGACATCCTTTTGTTTTCTTTCAGTAGCGTTCAAATTCGTATTTAAGGTAAATCGATAAATTCCATCTTTTTTTACTTTAACAGAATTGTCGGTTATTTCTATTTCGCTGTTGTTTTGTGATCCTGAAAATGCAAGCCTTTGTTGCGCTTTTGTGGTTGAAATTCCATTTCCTGTGATGGTATAAACAGGATTTGAATCTATTACTTTATGATCTTCATGACTACTTTTTTCCTGTGCATATATCGAGCATACTGAAAAAAGCAGAGCAGAAGACAATGTTATTTTTTTTAAAAGTCGCATAGTAATATTTTTTTTATTTAGATTAGAAGCACGGGTGTTTTTTCCCGTGCTATAAAGAAATATTTAAGGTTTCCAGAAAGACCAAACGGTACCGTTGTAAACAGCCAGTTGTTTTTTTACAGTATCAAATACCATCATTCCGGGAGCTGGATTTTGTATTGTAAGATGAGGACTTGCAACTTTTGGCAGTACCATGGCTTTGTCTGTATCTGTTAAAACTAATATTCCGATTGTGTTTGTAGCAGCATTGGTTCCGATTGCAGCTTTGGCATTATCTTGTTCTTTGACACTGTCCTGTAAGGAAGAATCGATATTGTTAAATTGGGTAAACGTGACATCGTTATTAGAATCGTCTTTTACAGTCAACGGGAAAATGAGACTTCCTGTAAGATCAGACCATGCACCGGCTCTCATGTATTTCATTTTTTTATCTGAAAGATCAAAAATGATAGTGCCATCTACTACCGTTCCTTGCATTCCTCTGTAGCCTGCACCTGTAGAGGTATCATAGGGTAGAGGATTATCGGGCACTGTGGATGTCCATGGTACAACAATCCCTTTGGCATTATCCGCAGAATCATAAAACTCTAGAGAAACATTGGAGCCTGCTGTTACTGTGCTTTTCCCTATCGCCACCTGAGAAAGCATAGGAAGGGATAGGAGTCCTAAAAGTATTATAGTAAGTTTTTTCATTGTTTTAATTTTAAATTAAAAAAATAGAAGGTAAAGAGGTGATTGGCTTGGCCTTTATTCACCTCTTTATTCTTTAGTATTTAATCATTAATCCGGACAAGCTGGTGTAGTGAAGCAGTGCCAATCTGCAGTGGAGTCTCCTTCTTTAACGGTATAGATTTTCAGGCAGTCTGCTTCTTCATCGTATACCATCATTCCTTCGATAGGGTTTGTAATGGCACTTAAACCGGCGGTTGTAGTGACTCTATTGATCACGAAGCCTTTTTCTTTGGATTCTAAAACCGTCCAGGCACCTTTTCTTACCATAGGCCAGTTTCCGTTATCTGCTCCTGCTCTGTTTAATGCAGTAATCCCATGCTTGGTTTCCAGTGCTGTTCCTGCGATTGCTGCCGGTTTGTAGCAATATGCATATGCACAGTTCGGGGTCCAGTCTACATAATAGTCTTCAACTTCTCCGTCTGCAGCTGCAAGATGGCTACGATCATCTTCTGTAGTAGAAGTAACATCGGTTAGGATAGATGTTGTCAGTCTCAATCTGATAAAGCTGCGGATGGATACCCCTGCTGTACAGTTAGTGATATTTCCAGGATCTGCCCAGGTAAGTGCAATAGTTTGCGCTGTTGCTGATGCAGGTACTGTTTGTACTACAGCTTCACTTGGTTCAAATACACTGTTGTTATTCCAGTCTACAAAACCGTATAAGTAAGCATTGCTGCCGGTATTGTTGGTTAAAGGTACATTTAGGGTATAAGGTAGACCTGCTGTTTTTACAGGCAATGTCCCTGTGAACGCATCTTCATCATCAATGCCGCCATCACCATCATTATCATCACCCAATGCATCGTTTCCGCTACCTGTTACAGTAAACTGCGGTCCCTCATCACTATCAGCCGCTACAGTTCCTAATTTAAGCGGATTGTCTGTCTGGCTGTACAGTATCTGATGGCTTGCCTTATCACCCAGGTTATAATTATCATCCAGATCCCCATAATCAAAAGCTGTATTTCCGCAAACAGGCCCGGTAGAAGGCGGTCCTGTGAAGTTATACTCTGCAGGGCTATTGGTACATCCTCCACATCCGTCACTTCCTTCAACAGTATGACCTACATAACCATACCTGTCGTTTTTATCCTTAATTAATATAGAAATATGCCCTCCTGATTCTACCATGATCATTTTTCCAGGAACTTTATTAGAACCACTATTCATGGTAACAGCTGTTGGTGTACTGGTCGAAGTAGCACCTACAACCCCTACTTTCAAACCACTGTTACCACCACAAGCGTAAGCAATATTATCTTCTGTAATCAAATTCAATTGTGTGTCTGAGTATCCTGAGTCATGATTACTTGCAGAGATCCATATTACTTTTTTAATAGGCTTCGTAATATCAACTTGGTTTCCTGCAGCTTCCGGTTCCTCATTTACATAATCAATGGTAAGCCACGATTTTGTTTCATTGGTATTTCCAAGACCTAATTTTCCTGAACCGTTATCTCCTAAAACGAAGACTTTTCCGTTGGAATCTCTTAGATAGTATGATGTTGCGATGCCACCAAGATCCTGTTGTTTAATTGGTAAAGTAATACCAGTAGGAGCTTGCATCAATGTTGCATAAGCTTTGTTTTGTGAATTTGATCCTTTACCTAAATATACCCCGGTACCCCAAGTGTAGATACTGTTGCCATCTGTTGCCATTGCTACAGATCCCATTGTTTTTACATCTTTCATTCCTGTAAGCGGTACTCCCGGAGCAGTAGTTACCTGATGCCATCCTGAAGAAGCAATATTGCCGTCCCCTTGCACATTACTACCAATCGTATTGGTATAGGACCAAATTTCTCCTGCTTTAGTTAATATCATGATTGCGCCAATGCTTCCATTTCTACCAGCATCAATCATTTGTATATTTCCTGGTGCAATTCCAGCCGGCAAAGGAACTTGGGTTATAGCTCTGGTGGCATTTGTAAATACAACTGAATTTGTTCCCCATACATATAATCCTGTAGAAGTTAAAAGATAATATTGGTGACTTCCTGGTATAGTTGTAGTTTGACCAGCACCAGTCATCATCAATGGAGTACCAGAGAAGATGTAACCATTACTTCCAGAAATAACTTTAGCCGGTGTTAGTTGATCGGTTACTCCATCACCATAAGCGGAACCTCCAAATACGAGATAATCTCCGCGTGTAGTTTTTACAATACTTGCATGGAAAAGTGCCTGTACAGGGTCTAAAATTCCTAACCGGTCATCTGTAGGATCGCATCCGGGCACTACCACCGGTGTAGCATCAATTGGTAATAAGTAGTCTTCAACTTCTCCATTGATAGGATAAGTGCTGGTTGCAGCGCTGTTACCCTCGCCAATGGAACGCTCATCTACATTGGTTGTTGCGGCATTATCTGTAAGTGTTGCACTTGTGAAGCGAAGCCTCACATAAGTTTTATTAGCCGTTCCTGAATAATTTGTAGCGTACCAGTAAAGGTTAGCTGTCGTAACACCGGCATTGGCAGGAACAGAAGCAGAGGTGTATTCATCTACGCTAAATTTACCGTCCCCGTTCATATCAATCCATGCATGCAATACTGCTGCTGTAGCCAAAGTATTTTTAACCTTAACATCCAGGTTGTATTCTGAGCCTGATACTAACGCTGGTAATGGATAAGATACAATTCCATCTTCATCAGCACCATCTCCGTTTGTGCCATTGTTATCAGCTCCTGTAGCAACGTTTTGTGATGCAGATTCTATATCTATTGTATTTCCGATATATAGATCAGAAGTATAAAGATGTCTTGCCGGTAAAGAGCCTCCTGATGTATTCTGGTCATAGGTTACCGGTGCATCTCCATAATCCAATTGGTTGGTTACAGGAATTGTATAATCTTCTATTTCACCATTAAAAATTACTGGTGATGCTGCATATTCTCCAGTATTTAAGCCATCGGCTAAAGCTCTTTCATCTACAGTTGCATCGGCAGCATCAGTTAAAGTTCCTTCTGATAAACGTAAGCGCATCATTAAACCATTAGCACCCGTTGTTCCTGTGATGGTAGATTGTGCATTCGTCCAGGTAAGTGTTACGTATCCTCCATTGGTTAAATTGGTTACAGATACAGATTGCATCTCACCAGCTTCAAACTTTCCGTTATTATTAAAATCAATCCATCCATACAATGTTCTTGCCGCAGCGGTATTATTTGTCACTTTTACTCTCAGTGAGTACCCATTACCACCTGCTGCATAAATTGCACTCGGAACTGTACCATCTTCATCATCAGTATTGTTTGTATCATCTCCTAATGCATTTGCAGAAGTCAGTTTTGCAGCCTCTAGGTCTGCAGGAAGATCTCCTATGTATAAAGCACTGCTTGATGACTGCCTAGCAGGAGCAATTATCCCTAATCTTGAAGTATCATAAGTGTTAGCAATATCTCCATAATCATAGGTTGTTGTTACAGGTAGAAGATAATCTTCAATTTCTCCGATCTGGGCTGTACCATAAGGTGTAGAGGCTGCTGTACCTGCTAATCCGTCACCGATTGCTCTTTCGTCTACTGTTGCATTATTAGATCCCGTAGTTAAATCTGCTAATGTGCCGTTTGAAATACGCAGACGCATATAAACATTGTTTACACCTGGTGCAATAGTATTTGTATTTGCAGCTGTCCAGCTCAGGTACACTGTCTGTTGTGTTGCTGAAGAAGGTACTGATACTGTTGCAGATTCTCCTGTCTGGAAACGTCCGTCGTTATTAAAATCAATCCATCCGTAAAGATTTTTTGCAACACCCGTATTATTCATCACGCTCACTTTAGAGTAATAGACAGTACCTCTATTGATTGGCATAGCAGTCGCTCCGTCTTCGTCACTACCGTCGCCATTGGTGCCGTTATTGTTGGCACCTGCTGCAACATGTTGTGCAGCAGATTCAATATCTACTGCAGTTCCTAATGTTAACAGCGGAGATATTGCCTGTCTTGCAGGAAGATAGTTCAGTGGATTTACTGTGCCGTCTTTATTCATATCATAGCTGATCGGTGCATCGCCATAATCATACTGGTTTGTCACGTTAAACTGGTAATCTTCAATTTCTCCGGTGCTGGTTGACGGGCCATAACTTCTGGTGTCGATCAATGTCGGTGTAGCGCTATTACCATTCGCAGCTAATGCAGCTGTTGACAATCTTAATCTGATATAGGTTTTACCTGCAAGTAATACGGTAGCACCCGCAGTTGTATTTGCCCAGGTTAAGGTAGCTGTTGCCGTAGTTCCTGCTGTGACAGAAACAGTCGTGCTTGCAGATTCGTTTCCGTTGAATATACCGTCTCCGTTAAAGTCAATCCATCCGTAAAGGTTTTTTGTACCGCTAAGAGTGGAATTTACAGGAACTTTAACCGTAAATGGTGTTCCGCTGGTAATGGTTTCCGCTGTGCTAATAGCATCTTCATCGGCACCGTCTCCATTGGCATCGTTGTTGTCTGCTCCGGAAGCTACAGGAGCGTTGGCTAATTCATAGTCGACCGTTGCCCCTAATGTAACTTCAGGCACTATCGTGTTGCTCTGAGATGCCGGGCTTCCATTTTCATAGGTTGATGGAACGTCTCCAAAATCCCTGATGATGGTAAGCTGGTAATCTTCAACTTCACCATTAGAAACTGTAGCATACATACCTGTACTAAGACCGTCTGCAATTGCACGTTCATCTACCACGGCGCTGTTAGTACCTGTGGTAAGGTCCATGATAGTAACACCCGGATCCGGCTGAACAAGTCTCAATCTCATGTAAACTTTGTTGGTTGTTGCCGCAATGCTTGAAATTTGTGCGGCGGTGAAATTAAGTATAGCCGAAGTGGCACCATTTGCTACTGATACACTCTGCATTTCACCTGCTTCAAATCTTCCGTTGTTGTTGGTGTCAATCCACCCGTATAAAGTCGCTGCGCCGCCAGTGTTATTGTTCAAGGCAACAGTGAATGAGTTTATTGCAGCAGATTGTATCAACAGCTGACCTGTAGCCAGTCCGTCTTCATCGCTACCGTCACCGTTGGTTCCATTATTATCTGCCCCGGAAGACACAGAGTTTGATGCAGCTTCCTTATCGAAAGAGTTACCTAAATAAAGCTGATCAGTAGGATTATTTCTGGCAGGTTTATAGTTTGCGGGGTTCGCAGTTCCGTCTTTATCCATTTCGTAGCTTGCAGGTGCATCTCCAAAATCATACACATCTGTGCTTACACTGAATCTGTAATCTTCAACTTCCCCAAAATAAGGAGTCGTGTAAATTCCTGTATTGGCGCCGTCTGCAACAGAACGCTCATCGATTACAGTAGTTGCAGCAGCATCAGCGCCTGCTGTTGCTGTCAGTCGGACTCTGGCATACAGGTTGTCTGCCCCTGCAGGAATCAGAGCGGTTTGAGCGCCTCTAAACCAAAATGTTATGTTCGAAATACCTGTTGCTGTAGCCTGATATCCCGTTGTAGCTCCTGTAGATGTAGTATATGCTGCTTCAGATGCTTCAAACTTACCATTGTTGTTAAAGTCGACCCATGCAATAATATTTGAAGCAGAACTTGTGTTAACAGGAACTGAAAAATTGAAGGATGTTCCTTTGGTAATTACAGGCAATGTTCCCGTAATACCATCTTCATCGGCTCCGTCACCATTTGTGCCATTATTGTCTGCTCCTGCAGCAACACTTTGAGCCGTTGGCTCAAAATCTGTGGCAGCACCAATCGTATAGTCTGTACTGGAAATATGCCTTGCAGGCTGGAATGCTGAGGCGTTATTGGTATCATAGGATACCGGAGTGTCACCAAAATCATATTGATCTACAGGTAATTGGTAATCTTCAATCTCTCCAAATGACACCAATGGATTATTCACCGCATTTGTAGTTGTAGTTGCTCCATTCCCAACGCTTCTTTCATCTATGGTTGTTCCTCCTGCAGCCCCTGTAAAGTCTATAAGGTTCAGGTTTGAAAGTCTCAGTCTGGAATAAATGCGAGTTATTCCTACTGTAATATTCGATGTCTGAGCAGCAGACCAGGTAAGAGTTAAATAAGCTTCGCCCGTTAATGTTGTTGTAGTAGAAGCAACCTCTCCAACCTGGAACTTTCCATCTCCATTTAAATCCAGCCAGCCGAACAAATATTTTGTTCCTGTCAAGGTAGCCGGTACATTCACAGGCACGGTAATAGTATATGGAGCTCCTCTGCTAACACTTGCAAATGCTGATAATCCGTCTTCATCAATCAGTCCAAGTGCATTGTCTCCTGTCGTATTGTTCTGGTTTGGGCTCGTAACGGATGCTGGAGATACTTCCTCATCTATCAGCTTACCGATACTAAACCCTGGTAATATTGCACTGGAAGCAGGCAAAAAATTATTGTCTTTGTCATTTTCAAAAGACGCAGGCAGATCCCCATATTCTAAAGGATAATTTACTGTAAGCTGATAATCTTCCACTTCGCCCGCCGGTGTGTTTCTTGCATCTAATGCATTCGCAGTACTTACTGCACCATTTCCCACACTTCTTTCGTCAATAGTAGCATCGGTTGCATCTATAAGAGACAGAGAAGAAAGTCTTATTCTCATATAAAGGGTGGTACTGCCGGCTACGATGGTTGAAGTCTGTAAAGCTGTCCAGGTTAGAGTTTGCGTAGTGGCTCCTGCTGTACTGAATGTAACAACAGTTGCCATTTCGTTTGCCTGAAATTTTCCGTCATTATTAAAGTCAATCCAGCCATACAGGTATCTTGTAGCGGCAGCGGGATTATTGACAGGTATTGATAAACTGTAAGCTATTCCTTTTCTGATAGGATTTGGAGCAGCTGCTACCGCATCTTCATCTGTACCATCTCCGTTCGCTCCATTATTATCAGCACCTAAAACAACGTTTGCCGGTGTATATTCTAAATCCGGAGCAATACTTCCCAAATAAAGACCTGATAAAAGAGAATGGCCTGCGGGAGCAAAAACTCCGTCTTTTGTATTATCATAGCTTGCAGGTGCATCCCCATAGTCATAGACTGCTGACGTAACACCTGCCCACGTTGTGTTGACTACAATATTATCTATCTCAAGACTTGGGGCGTTCGTTGTTGCGGCAGTTGTTCCCTGATACAGTTGTATTGCTGCAAAAGAGGTTGTATCTGCTGCTGCTCCGGTATGGGAAATATCTGCGGCAGCAGGTTCGGTGCCGGATGCTGGGTTTACATACAGCTTGACAATATCATTCGTTGTACCTGTTACCTGTTCATATTTCAATACCAGCTTAATATTGGTATTAAAGGGTCTTACAGTAGATTCATAAGCAACGGTACCTGTGCTTCGAAGTACCCCAAAGCTGAAACCTGTACCGTTTGATTGAATATATACTCTG
>WPCJ01100653.1_pt1 | contig 14332 bp, 13 predicted proteins | sample 5399831 | NCBI WGS metagenome assembly WPCJ01 (sample SAMN12869470, study PRJNA574797) | sludge metagenome | isolation source: wastewater treatment of pH10 | place: China:Beijing | collected 2019-05-20 | reverse complement strand
GCGGGGGCTGCGAGCGTCATCGCGTCGGTACCGGAGCTTGGTCGCCCGGCCTCAGCCTTCGAAAATCGCGCTGAAGCGCTTGCGCGCGGCCGGCTCGTCGGCCAGCGCCTTGGCGGCGTCGAACGGCATCAGCTTGATCGCGCCGCGGGCCGGATAGCCGGCCGGCAACGCGACGTCCGGATGGGCCGAGACATAGCCCTGCTTCAGCGCCAGCTCCTGGCCGTCCTTCGAGATCAGGAAGTCGACGAAAGCCTTGGCAGCCTCCGGGTTCTTGCTGCTCTTCAGGATCGCGACCGGCTCGCTCACCGCCGAGACGCCTTCCTTCGGGAAGACGAACTCGACCGGGGCGCCCTTGGCCTTCTCGCGGATCGGCATGAAGTCGACGATCATGCCGTAGAGCTTCTCGCCGGTGGCGACCTGGCGCAGAATGTCGCCATTGGCGCCGGCAGCGAGCGTGCCGTTCTCCTTCAGCTTCTCATAGAAGCTCCAGCCGCCCGGCAGGTTGCCGGTCAGCGTGATCGTGTGGATCATCGCCGCGCCCGAGTTCAGCGGGCTCGGCATGGCGAGCTGGTTCTTGGCTTCGGGCTTGGCAAGGTCGAGCCAGCTCTCCGGCTTCAGCGCCGCCTTGGTGTTGTAGACGATGCCGGTGGTGATCAGCTTGGTCGCGAACCACATCTTGGCGGGATCGTGCACGCCGGCGGGGAAGGCCGAGACATCGGCCTTGTCATGGGCGAGCAGGCGGCCTTCCTTCTTCAGGCCTTCCATAGTCACGGCGTCGGCGATCAGCAGCACATCGGCCTGCGGCGCGCCGGCTTCGATCTCGGCCCGCAGCTTGGCCATCACGCGCGGCGTGCCGTCGCGCACGAAGCTGATCTCGACCTTGGGATACTTCGCCTTGAAGGCGTCGATCGTCTGCTGCGCGTCGGTGTTGGGCTGGCTGGTGTAGAGCACCAGCTTGCCTTCGACAGCGAGAGCGGCGTCGATTGCCGGCAAAGCGAGGCCGAGCGCGAGGGCGGCGACTGCGAGGGCGCGCATGGGAAACTCCGGTTTGGTCCGCCGCGAAACCGGCGAGGTCTCGCAAGCGTCAGGACAGGGGTCGTGGGGCGCGGGGTAAGCCGTACCGATGACACATCCGTGACAGTCTCTCTTTGACGCGGGCCGGCTGCGTCGTCAAAGCCGATTCTCGTCGGTCTGGCGGAAGCGGCGGAGGACGTCCCCGATCGAACGTCGCATGAAAATCGTGCAACCCAGCCGCTTGTGAGTTGCATGGCTCATCGACTAGTGTTTATGAGGAGCGGGCAAAAAAGCTCAATTTAAACGTTTGAAATGGGAGGATGCCATGAAATCCGTGCGCTCTCTGGCTGCCGGCGCAGCCTTGGCCGCCATCGCTGCCGGCTGGTCCGGAGCGGCGCTCGCCCAGGAGACGGTGACGGTCTGGTTCACCAAGGGCTTCTATAAGGGCGAGGACGATGCGCTGCTCGCCGTCGTAGACAAGTTCCAGAAGGCGACGGGCGTCAAGGTCGACCTCTCCCTCTACGCCACCGAGGACTGCGTCACCAAGTCGGTCGGCGCCGTTCAGGCTGGCACGCCGCCCGATGTCGGCTTCTGCACCACCTATGATTTCCGCACCACCGGGCAGTGGGCCTTCGAGGGCAAGCTCGAGGATGTCACGGACGTGCTGACGCCGATCAAGGATCAGATCCAGCCGCAGGCGCTGGCGACCACCTTCCTGATGAACGACAAGACCAAGAAGAAGGCCTATTACGCCTTCCCCGTCCAGCAGCAGATGATGCACATCACCTACTGGAAGGACATGCTGGAAGAGGCCGGCTTCAAGGAAAGCGACATCCCCAAGGGCTGGGACGGCTATTGGGACTTCTGGTGCGACAAGGTCCAGGGCGCGCTGCGCGCCAAGGGCAAGCGCATCTATGCCGTCGGCCATCCGATGGGCGTCGCCGCCTCCGACACCTTCTATTCCTTCCTGACCTTCGCCAACGCCTTCAACGCCAAGGTCGTCGACGAGAACGGCAAGATCGTGCTCGACGAGCCGGCCAACAAGGCGGCGATGGTCAAGGCGGTGAAGGACTATTCCAATATCGCCCAGCGCGGCTGCACGCCGCCCTCCTCGGTGAACTGGCTCGACCCCGACAACAACGTCGCCTTCCACAATCGCACGACGGTGCTGACCCACAACGCCACGATCTCGATCGCGGCCAAGCATCTCGACGACATGAACAATCCTGCGCTCACGCAGGAGCAGCGCGACCAGGCCAAGAAGAACTATTACGACAACATCCGCACGGCCGAATTCCCGAACAAGCCGGACGGTTCTGCGATGACCAACCTTGCTGCGGTCAAGACCGCCGTCGTCTTCGCCGACGGCAAGAACAAGAAGCGCGGCAAGGAGTTCATGGCCTTCATGATGAAGGACGAGAACCTGCGTCCCTTCGTCGAGGGTTCGGTCGGCCGCTGGTTCCCGACCACGATCGAGGCCGCCAAGGCCCCGTTCTGGACGGGCGAGGATCCGCACCGCAAGATCGTCTACAAGCAGTACACGGATGGCACCGTGCCGTTCCAGTTCGTCTACAACTACAAGTTCACCACGGTGAACGCCGAGAACGTCTGGGCCAAGGCGGTCAACCGCGTCGTCCAGGACAAGATCTCGCCCGAGCAGGCGGTCGACGAGATGATCGCCCGCATCAAGCAGATCGCCGGCTGACGCCGGTCTGACGCAAGCCGACAGATACGGCATCCCGCAGCGCTCGCGCCGCGGGATGCCGGCCCATCTCCGCTGCCGGGCGTATCGAGGGAGAAGAACAAGATGACCACCACGGCGATGGCTCCCCCCGCGACCATCTCAGGCGATGCCACCTCCGGGCAGGCGCGCGACCGCGTGCTCTGGGGCGTGCTGATGCTCGCGCCCTATCTCCTCGTCTTCGCGGTGATGGTGGTCTATCCCGTCGCCTACGGTCTCTGGCTCGGCCTCAACTGGCAGTCCTACAAGGCGCTCTTCGCCGACCCCATCTTCATCCGCACGATGGTCAACACCGTCGTCTTCCTGTTCATCGCGGTGAATCTCAAGTTCATCGTCGCGATGATGCTGTCAGGCTTCTTCGTCCAGCAGCGCGCCTGGGTCCGCATCATCCTGGTGCTGTTCATCCTGCCATGGGCGGTGCCGTCGATCCCGACCATCCTGTCCTTCCGGATCATGCTCAACCCCGAGAACGGCATGATCAACCAGCAGCTCTTCCAGTGGTTCGGCATTGTCGAGGGCCCGGGCTGGCTGACCGATCCGACGCTGGCCTTCGCCAGCTCGATCATCGTCCACATCTGGAAGTCGCTGCCGTTCTGGACGTTGATCCTCGTCACCGGTCGCCTTGCCATCGCGCAGGACCTCTACGAGGCCGCCAGCGTCGACGGCGCCAACAAATGGCAGCAGTTCCGTTTCATCACTTGGCCCTCGCTGGCGACGCTCTACGTCACCTCGACCCTGCTCTCGATGATCTGGACGCTCGGCGATTTCAACAGCGTCTACCTGCTCACCGGCGGCGGCCCGGGCGACCTCAACCATGTGCTGGCGACGCTCGGCATCCGCTATATGCGCAACAACAATCTCGACCTCGGCATCGCCTCGATCATCTGTGCGATGCCGCTGATCCTGCCCATGGTCTGGTTCATGGTGAAGCGCCTCTCGAAGGGAGCCGAGTGATGAAAAAGGTTCTCGACGAGGGCAAGCTGATCCTGATCGCCATTCCCGTGCTGATCTGGACCCTGCTGCCGATCTACCATCTCTTCGTGCTGTCGATCTCGACGCAGGAATCGATGCTCGCCGGCAAGCTCTGGCCGGAGAAGCCGACGCTGCAGAACTTCCAGATCGTCTTCAATCAGCAGCACTACTACCTGACGAACTTCTGGGTGCAGCTGTTCAACAGCTTCATCATCGCGATCGCGACCGGGCTGATCACCCTGTTCATCGCGACCTGCGCCGCCTTCGCCATCTCGCGGCTGAAGGCGCCGGGCGGCCGCTCGATCATGAACTTCGCCCTGGCGACCTATCTGATCCCGGCCGCCTTCCTCGCCATCCCGATGTACAAGGCGATGGGCACCTTCGGCTTGCTCAACACCCGCGTCGCGCTGATCCTCGCCATGGTGGCGCTGGCCTCGCCCTATGCGATCTGGGTGCTGAAGCAGGCTTCGGACAAGCTGCCCAAGGAGCTCGACGAAGCCGCGATCATGGACGGCGCCAACTCGCTCCAGCTCTTCCGGCTGGTCTATCTGCCGCTGATGAAGCCTTCCATGGTGGTGATCGGCATCTACGCGCTGCTGCTCGCCTGGAACGAGTATCTCTACGCCTTCCTGCTGCTTTCCAGCGAAAAGGCGGTGCCGCTCGCCGTCGGCCTCGGCCTCTTCCTCTCGGCAGACGACGCGCCCTGGAACCTCTTGATGACGGCCGGCTTGATCTACGCCATCCCGCCGGCGGTGATCTATTACGGTTTCCGCAAGAACATGGTCTCCGGCCTGACCGCGGGCGCAGTGAAAAGCTGACGGCTCGCTGTCTTTCCGGGGCGGTCCGCAGGCCCGAGCCCGGAAGCCATGACCACGACGCTGCTCCAACTCGTCATGCTCGCCCCTGTGGCGAGCATCCACGTCTTGAACACCGCATGCGATCAGCCGAACGAAGGCGTGGATGGGCGGGAAAGCTCGACCGTGAGGGAAAGGGCGGTGTTCATGGGTCCCGGGCTCGGCGCTACGCGAAGCCCCGGAATGACGGCGTGGCATTCACAAGCGCTCGCAATGACGGCGGACAGGCTCCATACTGACGCCAGCACCGACAACATTCACATGGATTGAGAGATGACCGCCTCCAAGCTCGACCAGCTCCGCGCCATGACCACCGTGGTCGCCGACACCGGCGACATCGAGGCCGTGCGCCGGCTGAAGCCCGTCGACTGCACCACCAATCCGACGCTGCTGCTCAAGGCGGTGGAGACGCCGGCCTATGGCGGTCTCGTCGAGGAGGCGATTGCCTGGGGCAAGCGTCAGGGCGGGCCCGGTGCGGTCGAGGCGGTCTGTGACCGGCTCGCCGTCACCTTCGGCACCGAGCTGACCAAGATCGTCCCCGGCCGGGTCTCGACCGAGGTCGACGCCGATCTCTCCTTCGACACCGAGGCCACGCTCGCCAAGGCGCGCGCCATCATCGCGGCCTATGAGGAGCGCGGCGTGGGGCGCGAGCGCATCCTGATCAAGATCGCCTCGACCTGGGAGGGCATTCAGGCCGCCCGCGTCCTTCAGGCCGAGGGCATCGACTGCAATCTGACCCTGCTCTTCGCGCTGCCTCAGGCGGTCGCGGCCGCCGATGCCAAGGCCTTCCTGATCTCGCCTTTCGTCGGCCGCATCCTCGACTGGCACGTCAAGGCCGGCGGCGGTCCGTACACGGCCGAGACCGATCCGGGCGTCGTCTCGGTGAAAAGCATCTACGCCTATTACAAGGCGTTCGGGATCAAGACCGTGGTCATGGGAGCCTCCTTCCGCAACACCGGCGAGATCGAGGCGCTGGCCGGCTGCGATCGCCTGACGATCGGCCCCGGCCTGCTGGACGAATTGGCGGCCGCGACCGGTGATTTGCCGCGCAGGCTCTCGCCGGCGTCCTCGCCGCAGGTTGCGTCCCCGGAAGGCGCGAAGAAGATCGTGCTCGATGAGAAGGCTTTCCGTTTCGCCATGAACGAGGATGCGATGGCGACCGAAAAGCTCGCCGAGGGCATTCGCGGCTTCGTCAAGGATCTGCGCAGCCTGCGAAAGCTCGTCGCCGCCAAGCTCGACGAGGCCAAGGCGGCGTGAGCCCGGGCGCTGGCGGCCGCGCGCCCTACTCAGCCTGCGCGGTGGCGTTCGGATCGACCTTCGTCTGCATCACCGGGACGATGGGCGCGGTGGCCGCCGGCGTGAAATAGGCCCGGCCGCGCGCCGCCGCAGCTTCCAATGTCTGTTGCTGGGCTTTCGGCAGCCGCCTTGTCTCCTCCAGCGCGGTGAAGTCGCTGCTCGCATGGTCCGAGGATCTTTGTCCGTCGAAGACGACGATCCCGCTGCGGGTGACGACGATGTCGCCCTTCCGCAGCGTCGGATCGCGCAGATACCAATAGCTGTCGCTGGCCGGGTCGAGCTTGACCGCGGGCTCTGCCGGCTTCGTGTTCACCGGTCGCGGCTTGCTTGGCTTCGGCCTGATGGCCGGTCCGTCGGGAATGCCGATCGCGGCGGGCGGGGTCGGGTTGCCGAAGATCGCCCGGGTGAGATCCTCGAGGAAGCCAGCAGCCTGCGCCTGTGGCGTCATGGCGAAACCGATCATACCGGCCATGCCGATCGCCAGGATCATCCGTCGTGTCATGGCCGAACCTCCTGTTCGTGCACTGCCCGGTTGCGTCGCGCTTGTTCGTGTCAGCGCCGCAATCGACTGGATCAGGCGCTGCTCCTCTCAAACGAGGCAGGGGCGGGAAAGTTCGATCGGCTCGTTGCATCATCATTGCGCCGAGCGGCCTGCCGGGGCTGCGTACACGATTGCGCGCGTGCTCTGGCGGGCACTGCGGCACGGGTCTAGACATCCCGTCTCGTCCACGCAGACTCGGACGGTTGCCATGACGATCCGTTCGTTCTTCGCGCTGCTGCTGTTCGCCACTCTTGCGACAGAGGTGTCGGCCGAGCCATCAGGCGCGCTTCGGCAGGGATCGGGCGAAGTCTCCTTCACCGCCAGGCGCTTCGGCGTGCCGACGGCCTCGGGCATCTTCGACCATGTCGACGGCGCCGTTGCGCTGGATTTCGAGCATCCCGAGCGCAGCCGCATCAGAGTGACGATCGAAACAGTCTCGCTTCACACTGGCACCGCTCTCGTCGACGGTTTCATCAAGGGCGAGAGCATGCTCGATGTCGGCCACCACCCAACGGCGAGCTTCGTCTCCGAGCAGGTCAGCCGGATCGACGGTCGCAGCCTTGTGATCCATGGCCGGCTGACAATCCGCGGCGCCACGCAAGCGGTGAACGTCAGCGCGATCGCCGAGCGCGACCCGATGGATTTGCGCCCCGGCGAACGGCTGCCCTTCCGCGCGACCACAGCCTTCTCGCGCAACGCTTTCGGCATCGGGCGCGACGTCAATGTCGTCGACGATCAGGTCGATCTCGCGATCCGGGGCGAGGTCCTGCGCTGAACAGCGCCAGTCGTGACAAATGGGGAGCCGAGACTTGGCGATGCGCCCGAGACGCTGGCATCCTCTGATTATCGCCCTTCACTGGCTGACGCTGGTGCTGATCACCGTGCAGTTCGGGCTCGCACAAGTGATGCGCGACGAGACGCGCGACCTGATCAGCCGCTTCACGCTCTACCAATGGCACAAATCCATCGGGCTCTCCGTCGCGGCGCTCGTCCTTGCGCGCCTCGTGCTACGGCTGGCCTTGCCGGAGCCACAGTCGCTCGTCATGCCGGCTTGGCAGGCGCTAGCCGCGGCAAGCGTCCGGATCGGCCTCTATCTTTGCTTGCTCGCGCTGCCGGTCAGCGGCCTGTTGATGGTCTCGGCTGCGCCCATCCAGATCCCGACGCTGCTCTTCGGCTGGATCGCCGTGCCGCACCCGATCGGCCCGGACAAGGCCGTCTACGAGACGACGCTACGCCTGCACGAGGCGCTCTTCACCGCGCTGGCCGCGCTCGCTGCGATCCATGCCGGCGCGGCCCTGTTCCATCAGCTCGTGCTGAAGGACGGGTTGATGCGCCGGATCTGGTTCGGCCGTGATCAGCCCTTGCCCTGAGCCTCCAGCGCCTCGGCACGGATGGTCGAGAGCGATTTTGCCGGGGTGATCGCCTCGGGATCGAGCAGGCAATGGATGATCGCCGGCTTGCCGCTGGCGACGGCGCGCTCGAAGGCCGGGGCGAACTCCTCGGTGGTCTCGACCCGCTCGCCATGGCCGCCGAAGGCCTTCGCATAGGCGGCGAAGTCGGGGTTCTTCAGCGTCGTCGCCGAGACGCGGCCGGGATAATGCTTCTCCTGGTGCATGCGGATGGTGCCGTACATGCCGTTGTCGACGACGATGACGATGACAGGCAGCTCGTACTGCACCGCCGTCGCGAAATCCTGGCCGTTCATCAGGAAGCAACCATCGCCGGCAAAGGCGATGACAGTGCGCTCCGGAAAGAGCCGCTTGGCGCCGATCGCAGCCGGCACGCCATAGCCCATCGAGCCTGAGGTCGGCGCGAGCTGCGTCGCGAACCTGGTGAAGCGGTGGAAGCGGTGCACCCAGGTCGCGTAGTTGCCGGCGCCGTTGCATAGGATGGCATCGGCCGGGATATTGCGGCGCAGCCAGGTCACCATCTCGCCGGGATGGAATTTTCCGGGCACCGGCGCCGGCTGCTCGCTCCAGGCGAGATAGGCGTCATGGGCCTCGGCGGCCGCGCCGGCCCACGGGATCACCTGCGGCGGATGCACAGTCTCGAGCGCGGCGCAGAAGGCGGTCGGCGAGGCGTTGATCGCCAGCTCCGGCCGGTAGACGCGGCCGAGCTCTTCCGCGTCGGGATGGACATGCACCAGCGGCCGGCCCGGATTGGGGATGCCGAACAGCGTGTAGGACTGGCTCGGCATCTCCGAGAGACGACCGCCGACCAGGAGCACGAGGTCGCTGTCCTGGATGCGCTTCAACAGCTTCGGATTGGGGCCGATGCCGAGATCCCCTGCGAAGTACGGATGGTCGGCCGGGAAGACCATCTGCCGGCGGAAGGAGCCTGCCCCCGGCAGGTCGAAGCGCTCGGCGAAGCGCTGGAAGCGCGCGATCGCCTGCGGATCCCAGCGCGAGCCGCCGAGGATGGCGATCGGCGCCTTCGCCGCCCAGAGCCGCTTCTGTAGGTCGATCGTCTGCGAGAGCGACGGATGCGTCTCCGTGACCTGATAGGGCGCCGCGTCCGGGACGTCGGCGAGGTCGGTCAGCACGTCCTCCGGCAGCGCGATCACCACCGGGCCGGGGCGGCCGGCGGTGGCGACATGGAAGGCGCGGTTGATGATCTCGGGGATGCGGGCGGCATCGTCGATCTCGGTCGCCCATTTCGTCATTGTGCCGAAGACGGCGCGGTAGTCGAGTTCCTGGAAGGCCTCGCGCTCGCGCATGCCGCGCTCGATCTGGCCGACGAACAGGATCATCGGCGTCGAGTCCTGGTCGGCGATATGGATGCCCGGCGAGGCATTGGTCGCGCCGGGGCCGCGCGTCACGAAGCAGATGCCGGGCTTGCCGGTCAGCTTACCGGCGGCTTCCGCCATCATTGCCGCGCCGCCCTCGGCCCGGCAGATGGTGACCTTCATCTCGGCGTCGTGCAGCGCGTCGAGCACGGCAAGATAGCTCTCGCCCGGCACGCAGAAGGCGTCGGTCGCGCCATGGATCAGGAGTTGGTCGACGAGGATCTGCCCGCCAGTGCGCTCAGCCATTGTGCGGCCCTCCCCAGGCCGGGTCGTTCAGGATCTCGTCGGCATGCTCGCCGAGGCGCGGGCTCGGCCGGCTGGCGACCTGCCTGACGCCGTCGAGCACGATCGGCGAGGCGACGGTCGGGGTCGAGCCAGCCTTCGCCGCCGGGTTCTTGAGGTCAACGCGCACGCCGCGCGCTTGAACCTGCGGATCGGCGAAGACTTCCTCGATCGTGTTGATCGGGCCGGCCGGCACACCCACCGCTTCCAGCTTCGCCAGCAAATCGAGCTTGGCGAAGCGGCTGGTCAGTGCGTTGAGCCGTGCCGTCAGGGCGACGCGGTTGGCGACACGCGAGCGGTTGTCGATGTAGTCCGGCTCGCTGGCGAAGCCGGCATCGCCGACGGCCTCGCAGAGCTTGCGCCACTGCCCGTCATTGCCGGTCGCGATGATGATGTGCCCGTCCGCCACCGGGAAGACGTCATAGGGCACGATGTTGGGATGGGCGTTGCCGAGGCGCGAGGGCGCCTTGCCGGAGGTGAGATAGTTCATCGCCTGGTTGCCGAGCACGGCGACCTGCGCATCGAGCAGCGCCATGTCGAGGACGGCACCTTCGCCGGTAGCGTCCCGCCGCCGCAGCGCTGCGAGAATACCGGTCGCGGCATAGAGGCCGGTATAGATGTCGGCGACGGCATAGCCCGCCTTCATCGGCGCGCCCTGGGGCTCACCGGTGACCGACATCGGCCCGCCCATGCCCTGGACCAGGAAGTCGTAGCCGGCGCGCGGCGCGTAAGGGCCGTCCTGGCCGAAGCCGGTGACCGAGCAGTAGATCAATCTCGGATAGGCCTTGCGCATCGAGGCCGCGTCGAGCCCGTATTTGACGAGCCCGCCGACCTTGAAGTTCTCGATCACGACGTCAGCATGAGAAGCGAGGCGGTGCACCAGCGCCTGGCCTTCTTCTGTGCGGAAATCGGCCGTGATCGAGCGCTTGCCGCGATTGGCCGAGTGGAAATAGGCGGCCGAGAGATGCTCCTCGCCCGTGCCCTCGACGAAGGGCGGACCCCATTTACGAGTGTCGTCGCCCTCGGGCGCCTCGACCTTGACGACATCGGCGCCGAGATCGGCGAGCAACTGGCCGATCCAAGGCCCGGCAAGGATGCGCGCGAGCTCAAGGACGCGCAGGCCGGCGAGGGGAGGGGCTGAAGTCATAGAAAAATCCACGCTGTCGTCCCGGCCGCAGCGAAGCGGAGAGCCGGGACCCATGCCGGAACGGTTCAGGCATGGGTCCCGGGTCGAGCTGCGCTCGCCCGGGACGACCCGAGAGGGAGGATCAGAAGAACGCCTGTAGTCCGGTGACGGCCCGGCCGAGGATCAGCGCGTGGACGTCGTGCGTGCCCTCATAGGTGTTGACCGTCTCGAGGTTCGCCGCATGGCGCATGACATGGTACTCGATCGAGATACCGTTGCCGCCATGCATGTCGCGGGCCGCACGGGCGATGTCGAGCGCCTTGCCGCAATTGTTGCGCTTGACCAGCGAGATCATCTCCGGCGCCATCTTGCCTTCGTCCAGCAGGCGGCCGACGCGGAGCGAGCCCTGCAGGCCGAGCGTGATCTCGGTGACCATGTCGGCGAGCTTCTTCTGGAAGAGCTGCGTCTGGGCGAGCGGCTTGTTGAACTGCTTGCGGTCGAGCCCGTATTGGCGGGCGCGGTGGAAGCAATCCTCGGCGGCGCCCATCGCGCCCCAGGAGATGCCGTAGCGGGCGCGGTTGAGGCAGCCGAATGGGCCCTTGAGGCCCGAGACGTTCGGCAGCAGGTTCTCTTCCGGCACGATCACACCGTCCATGACGACTTCGCCGGTGATCGAGGCGCGCAAGCTGAGCTTGCCGCCGATCTTCGGGGCGGAGAGGCCCTTCATGCCCTTCTCGAGAATGAAGCCGCGGATCTGATTGTCATGCGCGGCCGACTTGGCCCAGATGACGAAGACGTCGGCGATCGGCGAGTTCGAGATCCACATCTTCGATCCCGTCAGCCTGTAGCCGTCGGCGACCTTCTCGGCGCGGGTCTTCATGCCCGCGGGGTCGGAGCCGGCATCCGGCTCGGTCAGGCCGAAGCAGCCGACCCATTCGCCCGAGCCGAGCTTGGGCAGGTATTTCTTGCGCTGGTTCTCGTCGCCATAGGCGTAGATCGGGTACATCACCAGCGAGGACTGCACCGACATCATCGAGCGGTAGCCGGAGTCGACGCGCTCGACCTCGCGGGCGACGAGCCCGTAGGAGACATAGTTGGCGCCGGCGCAGCCATACTCTTCCGGGACCGTCACGCCGAGCAGGCCGAGCTCGCCCATCTCGTTGAAGATGCCGCGCTCGGTCTTCTCCTCAAGATAGGCCTCGGCGACGCGCGGCTGCAGCTTCTCCTGCGCATATTGGCGGGCCGTGTCGCGGATCAGCCGCTCATCCTCGGAGAGCTGCTCGTCGATCAGGAAGGGATCTTCCCAATTGAACTCAGCCAGCTTGTGGCTATGGGCGGTCTTGCGCGCGGCTTCGGCCATGGTGCTCTCCCTTATCTTGTCAGGCGTCGACGTCGAAGCTGACGCCCTGCGCCAGCGGCAGCGTTGTGCCGTAGTTCAGCGTGTTGGTGGCGCGGCGCATATAGGCCTTCCAGGCATCCGAGCCGGCCTCGCGGCCGCCGCCGGTCTCCTTCTCGCCACCGAAGGCGCCGCCGATCTCAGCGCCGGAGGGGCCAATATTGACGTTGGCGATGCCGCAATCCGAACCCTCGTCGGAGACGAACAGCTCGGCCTCGCGCATGTTGAGCGTGAAGATCGAGGAGGACAGGCCGGCGCCGACCGCGTTCTGCAGCGAGATCGCTTCCTCGATCGACTTGTACTTCATCACATAGAGGATAGGCGCGAAGGTCTCGCGCTCGACCGGGCCGCACTGGCTGGGCATCTCGACGAGCGCCGGGCGGACATAGAAGCCGCCCGCGCCGACATCGACCTTCTCGCCGCCATGGACCTTGCCGCCCTCGGCCTTGGCCTCGGACAGCGCCTTCTGCATGCCCTGATAGGCGGCCTCGTCGACCAGCGCGCCGACCACCACGCCGGCCTCGCGCGGATCGCCGATCTTCACGGAGCCGTAGACCTTGGCGAGCTTCGGCACGAGCTGGTCGTAGACGCTCTCATGAACGATCAGGCGGCGCAGGGTTGTGCAGCGCTGGCCGGCGGTACCCATCGCAGCAAAGGCGATGCCGCGCAGGGCAATGTCGAGATCGGCCGAAGGCGCGACGATCGCGGCGTTGTTGCCGCCGAGCTCGAGGATGGCGCGGGCGAAGCGGGCGGCGAGCTTCTGGCCGACCTCCTTGCCCATCCGGGTCGAGCCCGTGGCGGAGACGACGGGAACGCGATGGTCCTGAACCAGGATGTCGCCGAGCTCGCGGCCGCCGATCAGGATCTCCGACAGGCCGGCGGGGGCCTCGGGGCCGAAGCGCTTCATCGTCTTCAGGGTGATCGCCTGCACGGCGAGCGCGGTCAGCGGGGTCTTCTCCGACGGCTTCCAGACAACGCTGTCGCCGCAGACGAAGGCGAGCGCCGCGTTCCACGACCAGACCGCGACCGGAAAGTTGAAGGCCGAGATCACGCCGCAAACGCCGATCGGGTGCCAGGTCTCCATCATCCGATGGTTCGGGCGCTCGGTCGCGATGGTCAGGCCATAGAGTTGGCGCGACAGACCGACGGCGAAGTCGCAGATGTCGATCATCTCCTGGACCTCCCCGAGGCCCTCCGAGGTGACCTTGCCGGCTTCCAGCGTCACCAGCAGGCCGAGATCGGCCTTGTGCGTGCGCAGCTCCTCGCCGAGCAGGCGGACGAACTCGCCGCGCCGCGGCGCCGGCACCTTGCGCCAGGCAAGATAGGCGGACTGGGCCCGGCCGATCGCGGCCTCCGCCTCCGCCGGCGAGGTTTCGCGCAGCGTCGCAACGGTCTCGCCGGTGATCGGCGAGCGGGCGGAAAGGCCGGCGCTCGCATAGGCGCTCTCCGGCACGCCGAGGCGCTTCAGCAGGGCGAGGGCGTCGTTCGGAAGGGAGGTCGTCATCGTCAACCTATCATCTGCCGCCCGCGCGATATCCGCGCTGAGCTGTTGAAACCCGTTGTAATCCCGGACGCAGCGAAGCGGAGATCCGGGATCCATGCCTGAGCCTCAATCGGAAAGGCTCTGGAATGGATCCCGGGCCTCCCTGTGGTCGCCCGGGATGACAGTGAGTGGAAACCCACCAATTCAGTCGTGACAATGCCCTCTTCCAGCCGCTCTCCGCAATCGATATGTTCTCACGACTTGATGAGTTGAGATCATGACCTCGGAGATCGTTCCCGGCCGCCTCTCGGTACCCTCGCTCTCGGCGCTCGCCGCCTTCGAGGCGGCGGCGCGCCATGGCAGCTTCACCCGCGCCGCCGAGGAGCTCAACCTGACGCAAGGCGCCGTCAGCCGTCAGATCGCGCTGCTCGAGCAAAATCTCGGCCTGAAGCTGTTCGAGCGGGTGAAGAAGCGCGTCAGCCTGACGCCCGCCGGCGGCGCCTACGCCGCCGAGGTGCGCGACGGGCTCTCGCGATTGGCCGCCGCAACGCTCTCCGCCATGGCCTTTCGCGGCGGCGCCGGTCTGCTCCACCTCGCCATCCTGCCGACCTTCGGCACACGTTGGCTGATCCCGCGCTTGCCGCGCTTCACCGAGGCGCATCCCGGCGTCACCATCAATTTCTCGACCAAGCTGGTGCCGTTCGACTTCGCCCATGACCCCGCCGACGCGGCCATCCATTTCGGCCTCCCGGTCTGGCCCGGCGCGCGGCTGCACCGTTTGATGGGCGAGGAGGTCGTGCCGGTCGCGGCGCCGGCGCTGGTGGCGCGGGCCGGCCTCAAGG
>WPCJ01000829.1_pt1 | contig 14334 bp, 9 predicted proteins | sample 5399831 | NCBI WGS metagenome assembly WPCJ01 (sample SAMN12869470, study PRJNA574797) | sludge metagenome | isolation source: wastewater treatment of pH10 | place: China:Beijing | collected 2019-05-20 | reverse complement strand
ACCCAGGTAAAGTTTTTAAAACATAAAAAATGGTCGGAATTTCTTCCGACCATGACTAGCCATTCAGCCTCCTTTCCCATGAATCATTTATTTACTAATAACCCGGATTCTGAGTCAATCCTCCACCTAAAGATATTTGGGCCGTAGGTATTGGATAGATCATAAACTCCTCCTTGGTTAATGTCTTGTACTTTTGCATCGCCAATTTTGTCCGCACATAATCAAACCAGGTCTCGCCTTCAAACATCAACTCCCTTTCCTTTTCTTCTTGAACGGCAGTGATGAAGTTTGCTAAACTTTCAAATGAACCAATTGCTTTGGTTACGCCGGCACGATCCTGTACCATTTTTAATGAATTATATGCAGCTTGGCTGACACTATTATCTACTCTCGCTTTAGCCTCGGCATGGATTAAATACAATTCCGCCAATCGGATAACCGTTACATTTTGGCTGGAAGGCGAAAAGTTAGGAAACTTGCCCATGAAGTAATTGTTATTGCTTCCCTTCTTGATGGTAAATGCTTTTCGCTTATCCGCATCATCATACAAGTCTAGGACTGTCGAGTCCTTAGCAAAGAATAAGACCGATGGATTATCATTGGCTACTGCTGCCAATGGATTGGTCACCTGGTCATCAAACTGCAATTCAAAGATAGCTTCATTGGTATTCTGGGTTGTCCAGATGGTACTGAAGTCTGACACCAAACTAAAACCGCCCGATGTTATGACCTCATTCGCCAAGTCAGCCGCTTTCTTATAATCATTGGTATAGGCTGCTTGATATAGGTAAACCTTAGCTAATAAAGCTTTAGCACCCCAATGGGAAGCCCTTCCACGACCGGCATCACCAGTATATGGGTTTTCCTTTGGCAAGGCAGCTATAGCCTCAGTCAAGTCTTTGACGATCTGTGCATAGGTATCCTCCTTTTTGGCCTGTGGAGTTTTGATGTCATCGCCTTCTTTGGTCGCTTTTAATTTAAGCGGAACCCTCTCAAAGGCTCTGACCAAGAAAAAGTAATTCAAGGCGCGGATAAATTTCGCCTCTCCGATAAAGATGTTTTTCTTTTCTTCCGAGATCATGGACCCATCCATGTTAGGGACCTCATCGATCACATTGTTTGCCGCATTGATCGTTGCGTACAATGCTTGCCACATGTTAGAGGTCCATGGGTTGATGGCCTGGATCTCATGGGTTGCGAAGGTCTCATATTCTGGATAAACTGCCGAATGCCTTACATGCACAGCAGAAAATTCAGGTACGATCAAGGTGGACTGACCATAGGAAAAAGGACTGGTCATGGTCCTATATGCTCCGATTACGGCAGCATTCGCATTCGTCTCCGAGTTGAAAAACTCATCTTCTGCAATCTGCCCCAATGGGTCTTTGTCTAAAAATTTGTTGCATGAACTCAGTGAAACCGCAGTCAATGCAAGGAAACATATGGATAATATTCTATTTTTCATTTTCATATTTGCGACTCTTAGAAAGTTAAGTTAATACCTGTTGTGAAAATCCTCGGTTGTGGATAACTTCCATAGTCATAACCGTAAATTAAACCTGTGTTTGCTCCACCGTGGCTAGAACTTACCTCAGGGTCATATCCTCTATATTTTGTGAATACGTATGCATTCTGAACGGTTACATAAAAACGTAATCTCTTCATTTTGATGCGTTCCGCAACCTCGTTAGGTAGCGAGTAGCCTAAAGTGATATTTCTAATCCTGAAGAATGAACCATCCTCAACAAATCGTGAGGATACCGCTCCGTTATCTAAGCTTCCCGGTGCTGGTCTTGGAACATCTGTGATATCCCCTGGTTCACGCCATCTGTCCACAAAATCAACAAACTGGTTAGAACTTGGGTTGAATCCCTCTAGGCCTGATGCCAAGTTATAGTTGAAGATATCATTGCCATAAGAGAATTGGCCTAGAATGCTCAAGTCAAAATTCTTGTATTCAAAATTGTTGCTGATACCACCAAAGAACTGTGGATTCGGGTCTCCGATCATCACATGGTCTTCATAGTTTGTAGGCGCTACAGCCTCACCATTCTTACCTAGATAATCGATCATACCCGTTTCTGGATTTACGCCCAATGCTTTCCATCCGTAGAATACTCCTAATGGCATCCCTGGTACCGCTCTGTTCAGATCACCAACACCACCACGCATTTCAGTCAATCCTTCTGGCAATGCCAAAACTTTATTCCTGTTGAAAGTCATGTTCAGGGATGTACTCCATTTGAATTCACCAACCAAGTTTTTGCTGCTTAATTCAAACTCGAAACCTTTGTTTTCAATATCTCCTGAATTCGTGAATCGGTTGATAAATCCTGAACTCGTCAAGATCGGAAGGCCGATCAATAGGTCCGAGGTCTTCTTGTAGTAGTAATCTGCCAATAGGGAGATTCTATCGTTGAAGAAACCTGCATCGACACCTACGTTCCATTGTCTAGTGGTCTCCCATTTCAAGCCCTTGTCACCAAGAACATTTGGAATAAAGCCTGCTTGGCCCATATAGTTGTTTCCACTGGAGTACAAGGAACGGCTGGCGTAGTTTCCGATATTCTGGTTACCGGTGATACCCCAACTGGCTCTCAATTTCAAGTCACTGAAGGTACTGTTATCCTTCAAGAAATCTTCCTCCGAAATTCTCCAAGCTGCAGCCATCGAAGGGAATACTGCCCAACGATTATCAGAACCGAAGCGGGATGAACCGTCCATACGTACATTGGCATTGATGATATATTTGTCCTTGTATACATAAGATGCCCTAGCAAAGCCCGATGCAATAGCCCATTCTTCAGGGTATGCATTGGCTCCTGTGATCACACCACCAGCAGTTACATAAGGGATATCATTGTTCGGGAAACCGGTCCTTTGCGCATGGGTAAACTCTAAACGAGATCCTTGAACAGAGAAACCTCCCAAAGCATTGATATAATGGTCACCAATAGTCTTGTCAAAGGTCAAAGTAGTCTCATTGATCCATAATTGGTCACGAGTACTTCTGCTAGCTCCTATACCGCCTTGACTGGCGTATGAACGCAGTCCAGTTGGAGGCATAAAGAAGGTCTCATCAATAAAACTCAGATCCGTACCAAAACTGGTCTTCAATATCAATTCTGGGATAATATTGTATTCTGCACTGGCATTTGCCAAGATGCGGTAGGTCTGCGCCTTATTGGTTGGCAATTCAAGCATAGCAACCGGATTCTCTCTTGTCAAGCGCACTTGGTCATAGTAATAATTACCTTGCTGATCATACACCGGAATATTCGGTGGAGAGAAGATTCCCGATTTGGTCGATCCTTCTTTCGAATTCTCTTCCTGTACACGGTGGTTTGTAGCTCTGGTCAAATTGATCGAAGTCGCAAACCTTAACTTATCACTATGTTGGTGGTTTAAGTTTAAGCGACCACTTAATCGGTCAAAATCTGAAGACAGCAATACCCCGCCTTGCTTCATGTAACCAACCGAAGTATAATACTGGGTTTTATCGCTACCTCCACTTGCCGCCAGCTCATAGTTCCTAGTTGGGGAAGTCCTGAAAATTGCATTTTGCCAATCGGTATCAATTCCAGGATTAGCAAAGATTTGATCTGGGATAGGTTTTGATGGATCCTGCTCTTGCAGGATTCTATAGTAATCTTTCATGTAATCTTGGTATTGCGCCGTGTTCATGAAATCATAATATCTTTCTTTAGGAACTTGGGAGAAACCTTCATACATATTGAAAGTAAACTGGCTCTGTCCAGCAAGACCTTTTTTGGTCGTGATCAGTACCACACCATTGGCCGCTCTGGAACCATAGATGGATGAAGATGCTGCATCTTTCAAGACCTCAATGGATTGAACATCCGAAGGGTTGATGGATGAAAGCACATTGATCCCTTGGGTACCACCACCAAAATCAAAGGTCGAGCCCCCGGTAAAGTTGGTTGTACTGTTCACTGGGATTCCATCTACAACATATAGTGGATCAGAACTGGCATTGATGGAAGTCGTACCACGAACACGGATGCTGATACCTCCACCCGGCGAACCTGATTTTTGGGTAACCTGTACACCACCTGCTTTACCTTGTATAGCCTGGGTTACACTTGGCAATACCTCATCTTCAATTTCATTGGCACCGATACTCGATACAGCGGTAGGTAGGGTTGCTCTTTTCATCGTACCATAACCCACGGCTACGACCTGAACGGATTCGATCGTATTGGTTTCTGTCGCCATCACGACTTGGATATCCTTTCGGTTACCCACCGTTTGGGTGATGGTCTTATATCCAACCGATGAAAAACGGAGTCTGCTCTTTGCATCGGCTGCAATCTGAAATTTACCATTTTCATCCGTACTGGCACTTAGATCCGTTCCGACTACCTTCACGGTAATTCCGGGAAGTGGACCCGAAGGACCGTTGACAGTACCTGTAACCACATTTTGTCCCGATGGGGCCGCAACAGTCGGATCGCTTTGTGCCGTACTGTCCGTCACAACGGCTGTTTGTGTACTATCAGTTTGGACTTGGCTGCTATCCTGCAATATGGTTGTGCTATCCGTTTGGGTAGTCGAACTATCTGTTTGTTCAGCCCCTTCCGCTTCAGCAGCTTCCGTTTCTGGAGATGCAACCAGCATCTTTACATCTAATTGTTTTTGATTGTTGACATGGATTTCCTGGGTAGCAAATCCCGATTTTAAAAAGACTAACATGCCATTCGGATTGGCAGCAATCTTATACTCGCCATTTTCATTGGAGAGTACACTGTTTGTGGTCCCTTGCTCCGTAACGACTACGCCTTCAATGGCTGTGCCTGTAGAGTCAGTAATCTTACCAATGATATCTAAGGAGTCAATGGAATGGAGGTGGGGATTGATTTTAAAGTTTGTTTCTAGTTTGTGATTCTCTTCTGTTGTGCTTGCCCGTCCTTGATGGACAAAGAGCATGAGAGCACATGCTAAGAAAAGCGAACGGTAAAGGATTTGCGTCATATGTTAATTATTTATCAGGGTAATTTTCTTAATAGAATTCCGCTCATGTGTTGCTTGTCAAAGCTTGTCGCGAGAACAAGGATTAGTGCTTTTTTGACCAGCATTATATCAATTTTGTTACATTGATACGTATTAATTAAACGACAACAAACCTTTTTTGTTGTTAAAAAATGTGAAATAATTAAAATAACAACAATTTATGACAAATTGTATTTTCATTAAATGCTTAATAATTAAGCTAAAAAGGATAGAATAGAAGCTAAATTGGGAGTTTAAAAAAACTGTAAAACGAGCTTTTTTGACACTAAAATTTTCTTGGTTTTTGGTTGAAAACAGAGTTTTGACAGGGCAGGTTCTTCGAGATTTGTTTTACCCATATTCGAGACATATTGCTGAAATTTCGAATGTGTCCCGAATAAGGTACAATTCAGATCAAGAACTTCTTTAGGAATTTTCTTTGATTAAAAATTGGTCATTTTTATTGCCAAAGATTTCGTTCTTGAATAAATTCTCCTAGATCGGATCGATAGCCATAAAAAAACAGTAGCAGCTTGGGGCTACTACTGTTTCCGATTTAATATTTTATAGGTTATTAAATACCTAATATTTCTTTATTGAATTTTTCATCAGCTCCAGTTGCCGCGAAATCATCAAATGCTTTATCGGTAACTTTGATGATGTTGTTTTTGATAAATTGAGCCCCTTCAGTCGCGCCATCCACCGAATTTTTCAAGGCACATTCCCATTCCATGACTGCCCATCCATCAAAATCATAAGCAGCCAATTTACTGAAGATTCCCTTGAAGTCAACTTGTCCATCACCTAATGAACGGAACCTTCCTGCGCGTTCCACCCAGCCTGAATAGCCGCCATAAACACCTTGTTTACCCGTTGGGTTGAACTCCGCGTCTTTAACATGGAACATCTTGATGCGTTCATGGTAGTGATCAATATAACTCAGGTAATCCATTCCCTGCAGTAATAAGTGTGATGGATCATATAGTAGACATGCTCTAGGGTGATTGTTTGCTGCTTCTAAGAAGCGTTCATAACTTACACCATCATGTAGGTCTTCACCCGGATGGATTTCGTAACAAACATCCACGCCATTTTTATCGAATTCATCCAAGATAGGAAGCCATCTTTTCGCTAATTCCTTGAAGCCTGTTTCCACAGCACCTGCTGGACGTTGAGGCCAAGGGTAGACCATATGCCATAACAAAGCTCCACTGAAGGTCGCATGTGCATTCAAACCTAAATTAGCAGAAGCCTTGGCCGCTAACTTTAATTGGTCGATAGCCCATTCTGTTCTGGCTTTAGGGTTATTTCTATATTTTTCAGGAGCGAATCCATCAAAAAGTTTATCATAAGCAGGATGTACCGCCACTAATTGTCCCTGAAGGTGAGTAGATAGCTCCGTGATTTCAACACCTTGTTCTTTAAGTTTTCCTTTGATTTCGTCCGCATAAGTTTTGCTTTCCGCCACCTTCTGCACATCAAAGAAGTTTGGATCATTAGTCGGGATCTGTACACCTTTAAAACCCAATGAGCTTGCCCATTTACTAATAGTTTCTAAATTATTGTATGGTGCCTCATCAGCTATAAATTGGGCTAGGAAAATGCCCGGACCTTTTAATGTTTTCATAAAATTATAGTTTTACTAAATATAACAATTCAATCCGTTATATAGTGTATTTGCAACACTAAATTCTATTTTAGTAACAAATCATTTGCAAAATCCGTGGGTCTTTTGCCTGTGGTTTGGAGAAACGTGTTGGAAAATGAAGCGATGCTCTTATAGCCAACCGCATAACTTATTTCACTGATACTTTTTTCCATTGCTAGGATCAATTCAATGGATCGGATTATCCGGGCAGTCTTGACAAACTGTAAGAAAGAAGTATGTAAATGCTGCTCAAATAAGCGGCTTAAGCTTCGGACTCCAAGGTTGAATTTTTTAGCAATGACCTCTAATCGTAAATCTGTGTGGAGCTGATTGCTGATATAGGAAAGTATAGGCATTAGTTGATGCTGATTGGAAGTTGGCAAAGATAGGCTGAACCGCATAGGACTCAATTGAGGAAGTAGCTGTACCAAGGAATAAAGGAAATTGTATTGTTCCTGTCCTTTAGTGTAAATTGAAGTTCCACAAAATTTGAGGGTTTCTATTATCAAGGGATGCGCTGGGAAAATCCCAATTTCCTGATGGAAAGGTTTGAGCTGTTTTTTTATTTAATGGGATGTATAAGTTCCTCACCAGGACATGTTGTTCACGCTGATGGCTAAATTTATGTTCCAAATGTGGAGGGATCCAAACATAGTGATAGGAAGGGATAAAATAAGCCTTTTCTTGGGTATGCAAATAGGTAATTCCACCTTCTAAAAGTGTAAGCTGTGCTTTGGCATGTGAATGGAAATCGAAATGCTCAGGTTTCATTTGAAAAGTCAGGACCTGATTGTCCTCTGTACTTACCCATTTTAAAAAATCCTTTTCCATAATAAAATCAAAGGTATAAAGGTTTGGCTAGAAATATATAATATATGTCCAATTATATAAAAAATAGCTAGCAATATTTGGGGACCTTTGTGCCTCAATATGAATACAAATAAAATTTGGACACGGGATTTTATATTATCCTGTTTAGGCTGTTTCTTTCTTTTTGTAAACTTCTACATGCTGTTATCTTCCATGCCCTTGGCGATCAAACAGCATATGGGCGGTACTGCCCGAGACATGAGTTTGGTGGTTTCTATCTACCTTCTCGGGATTGTGCTGTTGCGTCCATTTTCTGGGGTGATTTCAGATCGGATTGGTTCAAAAAAGGTTTCCATCCTGACCATGTTCCTCTTTGTGATCTGTTCATTTATGTACCTTGGGATCCATGCCATTGTGCCTTTATTGATCGTAAGGATGATACATGGTGTATTCCATTCACTTTCCACTACCGCACATGCGGCTATGGCCATTACAATGGTCCCCAATAGTCGAAAAGGCGAGGGAGTTGGCTATTATGGCTTGGCGATGAGCCTTTCCATGGTGCTGGGGCCAGCTTTGGGTTTATATATCTTAAATTCTTTTGGCTTTGAGGTGTTGATCTTCGTTGCAGCAATCTTCTCCGTGATCAGTTGGTTGTTGACCTTGTTCATAAAGAATCCTGAAACAGCAAAGCCTTCCTTACGCACTGCAATTGGCAAACAGAAATTCAGTTTTTCAAATTTTATTGAAATGAAGGCCGTCCCAGCCTGCATATCTGCCATGTTGTTTGCATTCTCCTATTCGTCCATTATCTCCTTTATGGCTGTTTATACCACGGAGTTAGGCATGCCCACAGCAGCGATGTATTATTTCATCACCTTTGCGATCAGTATCATGGTTACCCGACCCATTATAGGGAAATTACTGGATTCCAAAGGACCTAGTTATTTGATCATTCCTTCACTGATCATATTTGCCCTTGGTCTGATGATCATGGGCTCTGCAACTTCCATGCTCCAGATCTTAGTGTCGGGTGTAATTTTAGGGGTTGCTTATGGCGCTATTTTCCCAAGTTTCCAAACCATCACCATCAAATTAAGTCCAGTGGACAAAGCCGGATCGGCTACCGCGACCTTCTTTCTATTTTACGATAGTGGATTTGGACTGGGAGCCTTTGCTCTGGCCGTCGTGGCTTCCTATTTTGGCTACGCAAATATGTATTTGATCGTTAGCGGATTGATCCTCTTGACATTGCTTTTGTATTATCTGTTATATCATCGAAAACAACAGTCCTCAATAGCGAATTAATTTGCTATTAGAGGGCAATCATTATTTTTTCATCGGTTATGTTTTTTTGGAATACATCTGCGTTTATTCCAAATTCATTTTGATAATGATAGAAATAAAAATCATAGGAGCCGCCCACTATCAGGCTTGAAGGGCTATAGAGAAAACGATCTATACCTCTTTCATAAGCAAAATAGACTTTATGAGGGTCTTTAGTGACCTTGTTTGATACCCGTCCCCAATCTGAGAAGGTCCAAAATTGATAATAGGCCTGTTGGTCAATCAAGATTTTTTTGGATAGATATTCACGACGTTCCCTCAATGTGTCAAAGTATTTGTCATTAGGAGGGAGGTCCACTGGAAAAGAATTGTTTTGGGTCGTCGTAGTATATAGTTTTTTAACCTCTGCCATGCTGTGGAAATCTTGGGAAAGATCAATGCTATTATAAGGGTGGTTAAATACGTCAATCCTATTTTGAATCGCATAAAATTGCAGTAAGCAGTTTTTCGGTGAATAATACTTGCCTGAATTTTCAACAATGATTTTATAATTGTTCCAATATTTCATTGAGGATCCATATTTTAAATCCGTTCTCTTATAAAGCGATTGATCACTTAATTGCCTCAATGTCCCTACTGAAATAATTTTATTCTGGATACTGTCCAAGCCAATCTCTTCCCAATCATTATTATTTTCCGCAGATGGTAAAACAGAGAATAGCACTAACGTTTTTTCAGGGTTAGATTTATGCATTAGATCCTCTAATAATAAATTATAGAGATATATCTTTTTATCTATGCCATAGAGGTTCTTGCTGTTTAGTTCATAATCTTTTGTTTGATACTCATCTGTGTTTTTTTCTAATACGAAGTATTGCTGTGCGAAGGATAGGTTGATAGAAAAAAAATAAAAGCAAAGTATATACTACTCTTTTGTCCATTTGGGTCGGTTTTATATAATTGATTATAAATTTATCAAGCGACAATAATTAATTAAAAGTTATAAAAAATATTATAAAGTAAGAAATTAAAATTTCTGAAAGTGTTTTTTTAAGTTAAGCTCCAGGGAAGCTCTCTGCTCTGGTAATATTTTTCATTGCTGTTTTTTTTATCCAATTTTCGCTGTTTTCACTTGGTTTTGAGCTGAAAACCGATATTTTTTTATACTTCCCGGTTAGCTCAATTCATTTTCTTAACAGTTCTTGGCATAAAGATTGGAAGTATGCCCGAGGAGTAAATTGAAAATTTAAAAGAAACTATATTACAAGCATTATGAAAAAGTTAATGATTTTGGGGTTAATGGCAATAGGATTGGCTTCTTGTAGCAAGGAGACATTGAACTATGCTGAACGTGATACTGCATTGAATTTACTTCGTGCAAACAAGTGGTTTTCCGTAGTGGAAACTACCAAAGAAGAGGGTAAAGAACCTGAGGTGGATACCTTGGTAGGTGATGATGAAACACAATACATCGAATTCAGGGCAAACAACAATGCATACATTATGCTGAAGGACGCAAATTTTGCACCTGCAATCCCTTATTCAATGCCAGAAAAGAAAACATTGGTTTTTGATGGAGTAACTTATCAAATCCAAGAGAGCTTGATTGGTTCAATCAAGAAATTCACTGGTGTTAATGTAACCGGTACAACAACTAGAACAATAGTATTTACGAGACGTTAGGTTAAACTTAATTTTGAGAACTGGCACATGCGTTTTACGGGTGTGCCTTTTTTTTGTTTAAGTGGAAAGCAGATGGTGGCTGAGCGGCATCGAAGCCACATTCATAGAATACAACCCCCAGCGGGGGTGGCATCTTTGTAGAAAATTGAATCGTTTAACGGAGAACCCCTAGCGGGGGTGAAATATTTTAGCAGGTATGGCACGTTAGCCTGAAAGTCGCGCAAAAACGATGTTCGATTAATCGAACATCGTTTTTGCATTACCCCTTTATAGCTCAATACAATTGCTAAAATAATTCTGCCCTTCTTGGGCAGTATGTCGCAAAAAAAGAGATTTTTCAGGAAAATAAATATGGGTCTAAATAACTAGAAACATAGATTTAACAAACTTGTCATTGATAAGTCTCGCCCGAAGGGTCTCGGAAAGATCCATTCTTCATTTGAAATGGTTTTCTCATTTTACGATTTCGATGACACCAATCCAAAAAAAATTAAAAAAATAGATTCTTCGCTTCGCTCTGAATCCATCCTTATCGCATTTTCAATTCTGAATGATTAGTGAAGAATCTGTACGTAAATGTCTCAACATGTCCTTGTCATCCTTGATCGAAGATCAAGGACCTGTACTCCAATACGAATTTTTGTAGAAATAGGAACTCTAACCAACATGAACTTTTGTAGAAAGAATAACCATACGCCAATACGAACTATTGCAGAAATAAGACCTGTCCGCCAATAATAAAATAATGAAACCCCGATGGGGTTTTTATTGAACATATTGTGTTTAATGATTTCGTGATGAGTTTCATTCAGCCTGCAGGCTGATGTTAATTTAGAATTATATGAGGCGGGCGTTTGCGAAACGCCCCTACGAAAAATTGGATACCTTTCTAGCGGAATTATAATCTTGGTCCATCCGTTGGCTGAGCGGCATCTCGACTTCGCTCGATAATCGTTGAAGGGAATCCTGGTTCAAATGCCCGCCTGCTGAACGGTATCTCGAATCCTGCCCTCGACTCCGCTCGGGCGGCGGCGATTTTTATTTCCTGTTCTTTTCCTCAATCCATTGGGATAGGTATTTGCTGGAAAGGAATTGATTGGACCACAGAATCTGGCCGATTATGTTTTTGCGACGATGTCTTTCGAGGTTTTGCTGGATTTTTCCGAGTGCATCGGTCAGCTCTTTCCCCCAATTAGGGTCGATCAAGCTCCTTAATATCTGTTTTGACCTTTTGGAAGTAGCTTCCCAGATTTGTTGGTCTTGATATAGGGAAACGGCTTTGTCAACAATTTCCTCGGTTTCATCTGCAATATAGCCTGGCCATACCTGATCCTTGAACATGGCTTCTGCACCGACCTTGCTGCTGATAGAGGGAATTCCTGCAAATAGGGCGTCGATGAATTTGCCTTTCAGTCCAGCTCCAAAAGGTATTGGAGCCAATAAAATACGGTATTTTTTTAGGGTATCTATAGCATGCTCTGCTCTGCCCATGATGTGGAAGCCTTGCTTGGGTTGGTTGAGTTGCCAAACCTTATCACTGGGATATGCCCCGTAGATATGCACTTCCGCTTTAGGTAATTGCTTGCGGATCGATGGCCAGATTTCCTTGATGCGTTGGACGGTCTTCCAATTGGGTTCATGCAGGAAGTTGCCGATAAAGGTAAAGTGCTCTCGATCCTCAAATCCTAAAAGTTCTTGTTCCTGCTGTTTGATTTGGAAGGGAACATAGCTTAAAATCTGTGGACTGATGGCAAATTCATTTTGAAGGAGTTCCATCTCAAATCCGGAGATGATTAGGCTAAGATCTGAACGGTAAATGGCAGTCAATTCTCGCTTCGCTAAGTCGGAATAGAGCATATCACTGTTGAACTCTTGACCTTTTTTATAGGCTTCTTGGCGTGCCTGTCTAACAAAATGAAGGTCTTCGGTATCCAAAATGCGAATGGCTTGAGTACAGGTCTGCATGACGCGCCAGCTATATTGCTCTTCGGTCATAAAGCGATCAAAAAGGACTACATCAGGATTTAGTTCTTTGATAAATTCATCAAAGGAGGAATCGTTCAGTTTGATTTCCACTTCCATTACGCCTTTGCTTGCTAGCGGAAAGCTATGTTCAGATTTACTGGCTGCAGAGGCGAAGGTAATTTCAAATCCCTGGGAAATGAATAGATCCACGAGTTGCAACATTCTCCAACCGGCCGCTGAGGAGGTTGGTTCAGGCCATACCAAACCGATGATAAGCATTCTTTTTCCCATGTCTCAAATTTACATTATTTCATGTATTTAGGGGGATGATTTTGTTTTCATTACCTTTGTGGAAATTTTCAATGCTATGTTAGGACTAAAACTTTTGACAGACCCCAGATGGGCCAATATCGCGGAATCTAATTTGGAAGAAATCTTGACGGACCATGCTTGGTGCGAACAGAAGGCTGCTTCAAATGCCATTTCATTGATCACCCAGAATTCGGAGCTTGAGGATTTGGTGCATGAGTTGACAGCCATAGCGATTGAAGAGATGGAGCATTTCAAGATGGTGATCGATATCATCAAGGAGCGTGGTTATGAATTAGGTCGCGAAAGAAAGGATGATTATGTAGGGCAGTTGATGAAATTTGCCAAAAAAGATGGTTCCAGAAACCAGGCTTTTATTGACAGGCTGTTGTTCGCGGCGATGATCGAAGCGAGGAGCTGTGAACGATTCAGGGTATTGTCCAAGAACATCAAGGATCAGGATTTGGCCAAGTTCTATCATGATCTTATGGTTTCGGAAGCGAACCATTATACAACATTCTTGAATTTTGCCAAGAAATACACGAAGGATGTGGATGTGGATAAGCGCTGGAAGGAATGGTTGGAGTTTGAAGGGAATCTAATCCAATCTTACGGTAAGAAAGAACAGATCCACGGATAATAAAGGATATTAAAAAAGGCATTTCGAAATAAATGCCTTTTTTTTTTAAGCCTCGCTGGCTTCTTTATCTTTATCCTTGATGGCCAATTGACCACAGGCGGCATCGATATCCTTTCCTCTACTTCTGCGAACATTGGTAATCACACCTTGACTCCGCAAATAAGTGGCAAACTGATCAATCTTATCGGCTTCTGCGTTCACGAAATCTGCCAAAGCGATAGGGTTATATTCGATGATATTGACCTTACAAGGTACATTCTTGCAGAATTTTGCCAATTCTTTGGCATCTTGCAATTCATCATTGAAATTATGGAAAACGATATATTCAAAAGTGATTGGACTCTTGGTTTTGGCATAGAAATACTTCAATGCTTCTGCTAGGGCAGCCAATGAGTTTTGCTCATTGATCGGCATGATTTCATTCCTTTTATCATCATTTGCTGCGTGCAGTGAAAGGGCTAGGTTAAAACGAACTTCATCATCACCTAATTTCTTGATCATTTTGGCGATTCCGGCAGTGGAAACCGTAATTCGTTTGGCGGCCATATTCAAGCCATCCGGAGAAGTGATCCGATCCACCGATTTCATCATGTTGCTGTAGTTCAATAAAGGTTCACCCATACCCATATAAACGATATTGGTCAATGGATGTCCGTATTTTTCTTCTGCCTGTTTAGCGATCAGTACGACTTGATCATAGATTTCATCGGCATTCAGGTTTCGCTTACGGTCCATATATCCGGTTGCACAGAATTTGCAGGTCAAGCTACAGCCCACTTGGGAGCTCACACAGGCCGTCATGCGGTCATCTGCAGGGATTAAGACACCTTCAATCACGTTGTTATCATATAGGCTGAAAGTACTTTTTATAGTTTTATCCGAACTGATCTGGGATTGTTTTACCTTCACGGCATTGATGGTAAAATTGGCTTTCAGGGTCTCGCGGAGCGACTTGCTCAGATTGCTCATTTCATCGAAATCC
>WPCJ01084545.1_pt1 | contig 14344 bp, 8 predicted proteins | sample 5399831 | NCBI WGS metagenome assembly WPCJ01 (sample SAMN12869470, study PRJNA574797) | sludge metagenome | isolation source: wastewater treatment of pH10 | place: China:Beijing | collected 2019-05-20 | reverse complement strand
TGCTGTCCTGGCACATTGCCGAAACACGCGAACAGGCGGCCCGCGAGGCAGGTCCCGGCCTGATGCGCTGGCACAACGAATATAATGTCGGCACACTGCAGCGGCCGGGACTGACGCCGTTCAAGTCACCCGAAGAAGCGGTGGAGCTGACAGCGGGCGGCGAGAATGCTGCTTCCACCATTGGCACGCCCGACGATCTGATCAGGACCATCAAGAACCTGATGCAGGTCTCCGGCGGCGTCGGCACCATCATCGGCTTCGTGCATGACTGGGCCAATCCGGAGAACACACGGCGCAGCTGGGACATGGTGGCGCGCTACGTGGTGCCGGAGATCAATGGCTATATCAGCGCACTCCGGAAATCGCAGACCTGGGTGATCGAGAACCGCGACGTGTTCGAGCGCGCCGGACAGGCCGTGATGGCAAAAATCATGCAGAACGAGAAAGCGGCAGCCGCACTGCCGCTGACCGGACCGGGACGCGTGGCGATCCCGACGGTGAATGCACCGGATTTGCTGAAGGGGTGAGAAGCGTAGGGCGGATTAGGCGAAGCCGCAATCCGCTGGCCGACTGCATGTGGCGAGGACGGTGGCGGATCCCGCTACGCTCATCCGCCCTACGCTTCGTGCTACTCCGCCGTGCCGAACATCTGACGCATACCGACATAGCCGGCCTGCTGCTGGCTCCAGTTGCGGCCGCCGGTGACGCCGCCATCGACGACGAGATCGTTGCCGTTCACGAATGACGATTCATCGCTGGCGAGAAACACCGCAGCATGCGCGATATCGTCCGGCAGACCGGCGCGCGGAATCGGCTGGGCGGCCTTGAACACTTCACGCATTTTCGCTGCCGTGTTGTCGGCTGCTTCCACGGAAAGGCCGAGCGCCTTGCCGAAGATGCCGGTTGCGATGGCGCCGGGCGAGATGCTGTTGACGCGCACGCCGCTCTCGCCGAGCTCCATGGCAACGCATTTGGTGAGATGGATGACTGCCGCCTTGGCGGCGCCGTAGACAACGGAGGACGAGTAGCCGGCCAGCCTGCCGGCAATGCTGCCGTTGTTGATGATGCTCCCGGAGCCCTGCTTCTTCATGTGCGGCGCCGCGTGTTTCATGCCGAGCATCACGCTGCGCACCAGCGTCGCCATGGCGGCATCGAAGCGATCGACTTCAAGACCTTCGATGCCGCCGGTCTGCGCGGGGCCGCCGGCATTGTTGAAGAGACAATCGATGCGCCCGAAGTGATCGACGGCGAGCGCAATCAGGGCCTTCATCTGCGCTTCGTCGGTGACGTCGGTTTGCAGAAAACGGCAATTGGCGCCGAGCTGCCTGGCGAGCGCTTCGCCCTCGGCAGCGCGGCGACCGGCGATCACGATCTTCGCGCCTTCGGCAACAAAGATCTCGGCGGTGCGCAAGCCGATGCCACTGGTCGCACCGGTGATGACAGCGACCTTGTTATCCAGACGTCCCATGAACGCTTCCCCTTTTGGTTCTTATGGGAAGCATTTGACGCCGGAGCCCTGCCCCTGCGCAAGGCGTATTTCGGCGACCGCGATCAACCGGCCGCGAGCGCGCCTACTTCACCCGCAGCGAAAGCTTCAGCAATTCCGCCGGCTCCGGAATACGCATCTGCACGCCGGCCATGATCGGGGCATCGCGATAGCGCCGCACACCGTTCAGGTCGAGTACAAAGAGCGGCTGGTGATTTGGCAGTTGCACATCTTCAACCATCGCCATGCGGCGATTGTCGAGCAGCCACCAGCGGCCATCGAGACGGACCGAGGCGACGGCATGGTCTTCCTGACGTAACGTGTCGCGCATGATCACGAGGCGCAGATCGCCGGCATCGAAGCCCGCCGCGCGCAATGCAACGAATTTGGCGATGGCATAGTCCTCGCAATCGCCAGCGCCCTGGGCGAGCAAGGCGAGCGGCGCACGCCACACGTCAACCTCGCCGTAAAGCGTGAGATCGCTGACGGGGCGGATCGCCAGATTGAGCGCACGGTTGATCTCGCCGGCGCGGGCCCGGCCCTGCTTCGCCTTCCCGGCCTCGACGATGGCGAGAAATTTCCGGGCCTCGGGAGACGAGCAATGGCGGGGATCTTCGTCACACAAAGCGAGGACCAGCATCTCGCCGTCGATCTCGCGCTCGACGCGGCGCCACTTCTCGCTGAGCGCATTGTCGTCGGGCAAGGTGATCGCCGAGCGTGAAAACGGTTCGGCGAAGCGCAGCAGATCCGAGGCATGGAACGGCAACAGCGGCGCTGCACCGGCTGCGCAAACGCCGGAGACTGCAAGCCCACAGGCTAGAAATGTCGCGCGACACGCGCGCGTGAAACTGAAATTACGCATCGAAAACACCCTGTCCCGTCCGGACATCAGCAAGCCCCCGCTCGCATGTGCCCCGATCATTGATAGCGGCAGCATGCCTCAGCGGTTTTGCAGGCTTGTTAAACGCGGATCACCACGGCTGCGGAATTCGCGAACGCGGCTAAGCCGTCGTCTCGCATTTAGTGACAATTTGAGCGATCGCGAGCGCGGGGCGCAGGAGGCCGTTACCACCGGCTTTTCGTTCCGGCGTCAGGCGATTTCTCCAGTGGAACCACCGAACTGAGTTCCATCTAGGGTTAACGGAAATTTACTTTTCAATTCAGAGGCCTAACCGCGGCCCGCTTGCGGCGGCCGACGTGTTCGACAAGTTGCGTACACGTTCACTTTCGCATTGCACCCCATGGTGGTATGCATGGCTTAATCCTTAGCAAACTCTTAACGATGAGCGTGAGCTTTGAACTACGCCGGTAACTTTGATTTCGGGCTGTTGGGGAACCTGTCCGTCGCGAGCGAAAGTGACAGCGCCCTCGCTGGAACAGGCGCTACGGATGCCGGCGCATCCTCGATCGTCGTCGATAGTGCCCAGTTGCTGTTTTCCGGCGACTATGCCCGGCGCGGCGTCGACCTCGTCCTCTCCAAGGATGGACACGATCATGTCATCTCCGACTATTTCAAGGGCGCGCAGCGCAAGGCGCTGAGCACATCTGACGGCGCGACGCTGTCACCGGATCTCGTCAAGGCTCTGGTCGGCGAGGTGCAGGTGGCGCAGGCCGGCGGCGCTGCGGCCGGCGCAGCCCAGGTGATCGGCACCGTCAGCAAACTGGCCGGCTCCGCCACCGCCATCCGCAACGGCGTCTCGGTGACGCTCAATGTCGGTGATCAGGTTCAAAAGGGCGATGTGGTGCAGGCCGGCGCGGATTCCTCGCTGACCCTCACTTTCATCGACGGCACGGTGTTCGGCCTTTCCGCCAATGCGCGCATGGTACTGAACGAGATGGTCTACGATCCCCAGGGATCGGCGAACTCCTCTCTTCTCAGCCTGATTCAGGGCACCATCACCTTCGTGGCCGGCGAAACCGCGCATAACGGCAATATGCGCGTCGATACGCCAGTGGCCACGATGGGCATCCGCGGCACCGCGGTGCTGGTCGAAATCGGCTTCGAAGTCCCCAGCCAGGGCGGCACGCCGCCGGTGAAATTCCAGGTGCTGGTGGAGCCGGGAGGCCGGGTCGGCTCCTACTTCCTGTACAACAAGTCGACCGGCGCGGTGATGGGACAGGTCAACCAGGCCGGTCAGGTGACCTCGATCACCGGTGGCGGCGACGTGTCTGTCGGTGCCGCCGATCCGCTGACGCCGATCGCACAGGCGATCATCCAGCAGACCCTGCAGCAGTATTTTCCGAACTATGTGCCGAATGCCAATCCGCGCAGCAGTGGCGGCGGCGGCTCGACACCATCCGATCCCAATTCCGGCACGAGCCCCGATCCACTGAAGTTTGCGCCGTCGCCGGAGCCGCTTCCCGGCCAGCCCTTTCAGGTGCCGATCAATTTGCCCGGCAACGATCCCTACATCCCGCCGGTCAATGTCATTATCACCCGCTTCAACAGCGCCCCGACGGTAACGGTGGCGCCGGTGGTGGTGATGCTGCCGATCGACAAGACCAACTTTAGCATCGGCGATCAGGTGACCATCGCCGACCCCGATGCCGGCGACGTCGCGACGCCCTATGTGCCGGGCAGCGCACGGATCATCTCTGCGACCGGGCCGAACGGCACGCCGACATCGCTCGACCTGAAGTCGCTGATCACGCTCGATCCGCAGACAGGCCGCGTTTCCTACGATCCGGCGCTGTTCAAGTTTCTCGCCGTCGGTCAGAAGGCCGTCTATGTCATCGAATTCGACAGCCAGTCCGGCCCGGATACGACGCACCAGACGCTGACTTTCACCGTGGATGGCAGCAACGACGCGCCGGTCGTATCGGTGGCGTTGACCGGCGCGGTGACGCAAACCGATGCGGCGCACGGTTTCGACCTGCTCGCCGGCGCCTCCGATCCCGATCTCGGCGAGACAGCAACGCTGACGATCGGCACCGTTAAATACGCGCTCAACGGCAACCTGTTGCCCAATGGCGCACCGGCCGGCGTGACGCTGAACGGCCACACGCTATATGTGGACCCGTCGGCCTTTGCCTATCTCGGTGCGGGACAGACAGCGACACTTGTTGTGTCATACACGATCATTGACGCGCAGGGCGCGAGCGTCGCACAGACCCAGACGATCACGATCACCGGCACCAATGATGCACCGGTGATCGATGCCAACAACACCACGGCAACGGCGCCCGCTGAAGTTGGAAGCGGAGGCGTCACCGCACAAGGCAGCATTGCTTTTGCCGACGCCGATCTCGGCGACACCCATACGGCCACGGCCGCACCGGCCACAGGCACCATCGGTTCGCTCACCCTCAGCGTCACCGAATCCAATGGCAGCGCTGCCCCTGGCAGTGTCGGCTGGACCTATGATGGCGACCCCGCTGCCATCGCCGCCGCCCTGCTTGCCTCGGGAAGCGGATCTATCACCGAAACCTTCACCGTGACGATCAGTGATGGACATGGCGGCAGCATCCAGCAAACCGTCACCGTGACTATCGCCGCCAATGTCTGGACCGGCGGCGGTATCGGCCAGTTCCGCATCGCGACGGAAGCGGCGCCGAAAAACAATTGGAGCAATGGCGACAATTGGAGCCTCGGCGTGCCTCCGGACGGCACGCAATTCGTCTTGTTCAATAGCAGCGTGACCATCAATCTGGATGTGACGGCGAATGTCGGCGCCTTGCTGATCGGCGACGGCGCCGACGTCCTGCTCACCGCATCGGGCAATGGCCGTACGCTCAATGTGACCGGCGACGTCGTCAATTACGGTGACGTCACACTGGCGCCCGGCGTTACGCTGCATGTCAGCGGCAACATCCACAATTACGGCCAGCTGACCATCGATCATCACACAGCCGGCGCAACGCTCCTGATTGACGACCATGTCACGCTTGATGGCGGCGGTACTGTTAGTCTCGATGGCAGCGCCGACCGGATCACCGGCGAAACCCACAATTCCACGCTGGTGAACGTCGACAACAAGATCGATGGCTACGGCAAGATCGGCGACGGCCACCTGACACTTGTCAATGCCGCCGGCGGCATCATTGCGGCGACGAATTTCTGGCATGGCATCACCATCGATACCGGCGACGGAACCTTCACCAATTACGGGCTGGTGACGTCCGCTTCGCTTTTCGGTGGCCTGACCATCGATGGCCCCGTGGCAAACTACGGCACGCTGGAGGCCCGCTATGGCCTTCTCAAGGTGAATGGCGCTGTCACAGGCGGTGGCCATGCGGTGATCGACGGCGGCATCCTCGAATTCAACAGCGCCTCCGACGCCCGTGTCATATTCACCGGCAATACGGCCGACCTGCTGAAGCTCGATGACATCTGGCACTTCACCGGCACGGTGACGGGCTTCTCCTTCGGCGACACGATCAATATCGACGGCCTGTCGTGGTGGAACGTGCGGCTGGTCGAGAAGAACGGCTATATCGACGTCCGTTACGGCAATATCAGCCTGTTCAAGATCGAGGGCGATTACGACGCCCATCATTTCCTTGTCTCAAGCGACTTCCACGGCGGCGCCAACATCACCTGGCTCGATCAGGCGCCGCAGATCGACACCGACGATCTGCATGTCAGCCAGTCCGGGCTGACAACCAGAATCTCCGGCCTGTCGATGTTCGACGATGATGCAGGGCGCCGCGAGAGTTTTTCCTACAAGATCAGCGCCGACGGCCACACGCTGGACAACGGCAGTGGCAGGCTATCGTTGGTCAACGGCGATCTGGCGGACGGCTTCACTTACACGGCGCAGGCAGGCCAGACGGTCGCCAAGGTGGCAGTCACCGTGACCGATGGTTATGGCGCCTCCGACACAGTGAATTTCATCTTCGGCACATCGACCGCAGCGACGGAGCTGAACGGCACCGCCGGCAAGGATGTGATCATCGCCACCGGCCATAGCGACACGCTGACCGGCGGTGCAAGCGCCGACCAGTTCGTATTCCAGAACAAATCGGGCCAGCATGTGATCACCGATTTTGCCACCGGACAGGACAAGATCGAGCTGGATTTCGCGCCCGGCAGCAACTGGGCTTTTCAGCAATGGCTGGCCAACCACGCCTCGCAGCAGGGCGCCGATACGTTGATCAAGTTCGGCAATGAAAGCGACGGCTCACTGCTGCTCAAGCATGTGGATCTTGCGGATCTGAAGGCCAGCGACTTCATTCATGGCGGTCAGTCTCACGGCTACCTGCTCGGATAGCTGCCCGTTCCACCGAATTGAACCTTTGGTTCGGGCTGCGGGTCTATTCTTTTGAGCGCCCGCATTAACTGTTCCATAGCCGCGGTCTGCACAAATCGCCGGGCTCATGGCATAGTGTCGTGATGACCCGGGCCCGGCCGGCGCGAGGCCGGGGAACTATTCTTCTCCATAGTCCGAAGGTTTGACGATGCAGCGTGCTCTGTCACGACCCTCCAGCCCATCGGCACGGAACGAACTCGGCGATGCCTTGCGCGCCTGCCGGGGCGCCTTTGTCGGCGTCGGGCTGATGAGCTGCATGATCAACATCCTGTATCTCACCGGCTCGTTCTTCATGCTCGAGGTCTATGACCGGGTGCTGCCCAGCCGCAGCGTGCCGACATTGGTGGGCCTGATTGTACTCGCTGCCGGGCTCTATGTTGCGCAGGGCGTACTCGACCTGCTCCGCGGGCGCATCCTGGTTCGGATCGGCTCGTCGCTCGACGAGGCATTGAGCCCGCGGGTGTTCCAGACCGTGGTACGGCTGCCGTTGCTGGCCGGGAAGAGCAATGAAGGCCTGCAGCCGCTCCGCGATCTCGACAATGTTCGCTCCTTCCTCTCCGGACAGGGCCCGAGCGCCCTGTTCGATCTGCCCTGGCTGCCGCTCTATCTCGCCATCTGTTTCGCATTCCACCCCTTGATCGGCGTCACGGCTCTGGTCGGCGCGTTGCTGCTCGTGGCGCTGACGGTGCTCACCGAATTCATGACCCGGTCCCCAGCGCAGGAAGCCGCGACGCTCGCCGCCAAACGCGGCGGCATCGCCGCATCCGGCCGCCGCAATGCCGAGGTCGTGGTCGCCATGGGCATGGCCGGCCGGCTGGCGCAGCGCTGGAAGGACGCCAACGAGACCTATCTGGCCGGCAACCAACGCACCAGCGATGTCGCCGGCGGCCTCGGCGCCATCGCCAAGGTGATGCGCATGATGCTGCAATCCGCAGTGCTCGGCGTCGGCGCCTATCTCGTCATCAATCAGGAAGCCACTGCCGGCATCATCATCGCCGGTTCGATCCTCAGCGCCCGCGCTCTGGCGCCGGTGGATCTGGCCATCGCCCACTGGAAAGGCTTTGTAACGGCACGCCAGAGCTGGCATCGCCTCAACGGCCTTCTGCACGTGCTGCCATCGCAGTCGCCGCTCACCCAGTTGCAGAATCCGCGCGAAAGACTGAGCGTCGAGGCTGTGAGCGTTGCCCCGCCCGGCGAGCAACGCGTAACCGTGAGCGACGTCACCTTTGCGCTGAACGCAGGCCACGGCCTCGGCATCATCGGCCCCTCCGGCTCCGGTAAATCATCGCTGCTGCGCACATTGGTCGGCGTCTGGAAACCCGCGCGCGGCCATGTCCGCCTCGACGCCGCCGCCATCGAACAATGGGCACCGGACGATCTCGGCCGCCACATCGGATATCTGCCGCAGGACGTCGAATTGTTCTCCGGCTCCATTGCCGACAATATCAGCCGGTTCGATCCTAGCGCCAAGGATGACGATATCATCGCCGCCGCCCGGCAAGCCGGTGTGCATGAGCTGATCGTCGGCATGAAGGACGGCTATGACACCGAAGTCGGTGATCATGGCAGCGTCCTCTCGGCCGGACAGGCCCAACGCATCGCGCTGGCGCGGGCGCTCTATGGCGATCCGTTCCTGATCGTGCTCGACGAACCGAATTCCAATCTCGACACCGAAGGCGACGAAGCGCTGACCCGGGCGGTGCGCGCCGCCCGCGCACGCGGCGCCATTGTCATCGTGGTGGCGCACCGGCCGATCGGCATCGAGGGCGTCGATATGCTGCTGGTGCTGAAGGACGGCCGCATGCAGGCTTTCGGGCCGAAGGAGACGGTGCTCGGCCAGGTGCTCCAGCGTCCGGCACCGCAGCCGATCAAGATCGTCGCCGATGGCGGAGTGGCCAAACCATGAGCAAGCCCGACACACAGTCGCATCGCTCGATCCGCTTTCACCTCATCATCGGGCTCGCCGTTGTGCTGGTGCTCGGCGGCGGCCTCGGCGGCTGGGCTACGACCGCGCAGCTGGCCGGCGCTCTGATCGCACCGGGCTCAGTGGTCGTCGATTCCAACGTCAAGAAGGTCCAGCACCCAACCGGCGGCGTGGTCGGCGAGGTCCGAGCACGCGACGGCGATATCGTGAAGGCTGGCGATGTCGTGGTGCGCCTGGACGATACCGTGACCAAGGCTGGCCTCGCCATCGTCACCAAGAATCTCAACGGATTGTGGGCCCGCGCCGCACGCCTCGAAGCGGAACAACGCGGTGCCGAGCGCATCGCCTTTCCGCCGCAGCTGCTCGACCAGATCGCCGATGAGGACGTGAAAAACGTCATCGGCAGCGAGACAAAGTTGTTCAATGTGCGTTCTGCCGGGCGTATTGGCCAGAAGCAGCAGTTGCGCGAACGCATCTCGCAGTTGAACGAGGAGATAGCCGGCCTCAGCGCCCAGGAACAGGCGAAGACCCGCGAGATCGCACTCGTCGAGAAGGAACTGGTCGGTGTCCGCGGCCTGTTCGATCAGCAACTGGTACAGATCTCGCGCCTCACGGTGCTGGAACGCGATGCCGCCCGCCTGGCCGGCGAGCGCGCGCAGTTCATCGCCGCGCGGGCGCAGGCCAAGGGCAAGATCACCGAAATCGAACTGCAGATCTTCCAGATCGACAAGGATCTGGTAAGCGAGGTCTCCAAGGACCTGCGCGAGACCAATGACAAGATCGGCGAATTCGTCGAACGAAAGGTGACCGCCGAAGACCAGTTGCGTCGCATCGATATCCGTGCGCCGCAGGACGGCGTCGTGTTGCAGTCCAATGTGCATACGGTGGGCGGCGTCATCACGGCAGGTGATACGCTGATGCTGATCGTGCCACAGACCGACAGCCTGTCGGTCGAGGCCCGCGTCAATCCACAGGACATCGATAAACTGCTAATCGGCCAGAAGACCGTACTCCGGCTCAGCGCATTCAACCAGCGCACCACGCCGGAGCTGAACGGCGAGGTCAGCCGCGTCTCCGCCGACACGACCACCGACCAGCGCACCGGGCAAGCCTATTACACCATTCGCATCTCGCTGCCGCCGTCGGAAGTGGCGCGGCTCGGCGATGTCCGCCTGATCCCCGGCATGCCGGTGGAAGCCTTCGTGCAGACGGGCGAGCGCACCATGCTTTCCTATCTCGCCAAGCCGCTCAGCGATCAATTTATGCGCGCTTTCCGCGAGAAGTGATGCTGACCTCATGAAGCTTGCACGGCGAGTGAGACGGCTGGCGCGGCGGTTCGGCAAGGCGCGCGCGTTCTGCGTGGTACTGCTGCTGGCGCTGGCGGCTTTGCGTATCGCTGACATCCCCGCCATCGAAGAGCTGCGGCTGCGCAGCTTCGACACCTACCAGGTGATCGAACCTCGCACCAAAACGGTGAAGCCTGTCGCGATCGTCGATATCGATGAGAAAAGCATTCAGAAATACGGGCAGTTTCCATGGCCGCGCACTCTCCTCGCGGACCTTGTGACCAGGCTGCGGATGGCAGGCGCCGTCGTGATCGCCTTTGACGTGGTGTTTCCCGAGCCGGACCGGCTGAATCCCGATCTCGCCGCAGGCAGCTTTGCAGGTCTCGACGACGACACACGCGTCCGCTTGCGGGCGCTGCCGAGCAACGACCAGATCTTTGCCGACGCGATACGGCGATCGCGCGTGGTACTCGGCGAATCCGGTCTTCCTTACGTGCTGCGCGAGCTGGACAAGAACCTCCCGGTGACCGGCCTCGCGACACTCGGCGGCGAGCCGCAGCCTTTCATGCTGAACTTCCCGGGCTTGCTGCGCAATATCGAGGTGATCGAGAAAGCCGCGACCGGGCGTGGCATCTTCTCGATCCGCAACGAACGCGACGGCATCGTCCGACGCGTGCCAATGCTGATGCAGACCCAGGGCATCACGATGCCCTCGCTCAGCTTCGAGATGCTGCGTGTGGCTTCCGGAAATGACACGATCCTCGTGAAATCCGACCGCGCGGGCATCAAGAGCATCGGCGTGCGCGGCCTCGAAATCCCCACCGACCGCAACGGCCAGCTCTGGGTTCATTTCGCGAAGCACGATCCCAGCATTTATGTCTCTGCCGCCGATATCCTCGACGGCACCGCGCCTCCCCAAGCCATCGCGCGCAAACTCGTGCTCATCGGCACGTCGGCCGTTGGTTTGCTCGATGTCAAGACGACACCGCTAGACGCCTCCATGCCTGGCGTCGAAGTACATGCGCAGGTGCTGGAAAGCGCGCTGACCAAGACCATCCTGTCGCAACCCAACTATGCGATCGGTGCCGAACTGCTGACGGCGATCATCCTCGGCATCATCGTGATCTGGCTCGCGCCGATGTTCGGGCCGATCACATTGGTCACCATGGGGGCAATCTTCGCCGCCCTTCTGATCGGCACGTCCTGGTATTTTTATGCGACACAACGGCTACTGATCGACTTCACCTATCCGCTGCTCTCAACCACGCTGATCTATCTTACGCTGACCTTCAGCAATTTCGTCCGAGAGCAGGCGCAGCGCCGCCGCATCCGTTCGGCTTTCAGCCAATATCTGTCGCCTGCGCTCGTCGCAGAGCTCGCACAATCGCCGGACAAGCTCAGGCTGGGCGGCGAAGAGCGCGAGATGACCATCATGTTCTCCGATGTGCGCGGCTTCACGACCATCTCGGAATCCTACAAGAACGATCCGCATGGCCTGACCACGCTGATGAACCGATTCCTGACTCCGCTCACCAATGCGATCATCGATCGCAAGGGCACGATCGACAAATATATGGGCGATGCCATCATGGCCTTCTGGAACGCCCCGCTCGACGACAGCGAGCACCAGATCAATGCCTGTCATGCGGCACTCGACATGCTGGACAAACTCGACGCACTCAACAGACTGCGCGAGAACGAAGCGGCGCATGGCGGCCACGTCTATATTCCGCTCAATGTCGGGATTGGACTGAACACCGGCATCTGCGTGGTCGGCAATATGGGTTCGGATCTGCGCTTCGACTATTCGGTGCTCGGCGACAGTGTGAATCTCGCTTCGCGGCTGGAAGGGCAATCGAAGGAATACGGCTTCCCGATCATCGTCGGCTCGAAGACCGCACTGGCGGCAAAAGACAAGTTTGCCATTCTCGAACTCGACTTCGTCATGGTGAAGGGCAAAACCGAACCGGAAGTGATCTATGCGATCGCGGGCCGGGGTGACATGGCGCAATCGGAGCACTTTCAGAAGCTGCGCAATCTCACCATCGAGATGCTCACCTGCTATCGCAATCGCGATTGGGACGGCGCGCTGTTTGCCATCGAACGCGGCCGCAGCTCGGACGTCGGACATCAGCTCGAGGCGCTATATGGCCTGTACGAGAAGCGGATCCGGGGATATCGCGAGAGCCCACCGCCAACGGACTGGAACGGAGCGTTTGCGCTGTTGACCAAATAGTCCGTCAAATCTCCCGTAACGCTCGCGGTGTCGGAAGGCTTACTTCGGCCAGCTTGAGATTGTCCTCATCCTGATCGATCGCCACATATTGTCCGTCCCAATAGGTCAGCGCCGTATGCGGGGACGCGGTGACGACATCGCGGACACGGCCGATGACGATGGCGTGAGAGTGACGCTCGATGGTTTCCTCTACTTCGCAATCGATGGCGGCGAGCGCACCCGAGAGCAACGGCACCCCGGTCGCACGCGCAAGCCACTGCGCACCCCCGAAACGCTCGACGCCCTTCAAACCGTCCTTGCCGGAGAAGCGCTCCGCGATATCGACTTGATCCGCCGAGAGAATATTGACGCCGAAAGCACCGTAACGCTGCAGTAGCGGCCAGGACGATGACTGTCGGTTGACGCTCACGATGAGCGTTGGCGGATCGACAGCCAAAGACGACACCGAGGTCACCGTCATGCCGGAGATGTCCTTGCCACGCCCGACCGTGATGACACTGACACCGCCGGCCAGCGAGCGCATGGCGGAACGGAAGTCACTCGACGGCACATCGCTCACGACAGTCAGATTACGCACGACGGAATTCATGACAGCCTCGCAACTCAGTGATTGTCGCCCAGGAGATGACGGAGGATGGCGCCTTCCAGTGCAGCCTGATCGGCAGCTCCGTGCTGCCTGGGACGGGCGATATCAACAGTGATATCGTGAGCGATGCGCCCTTCTTCAATGACCAGGACTCGATCGGCCAGCGCCACTGCTTCCGAAACGTCATGCGTCACGAGGATCGAAGTGAACCCCTGATCGTCCCAGACGCGGTTGAGCAGGCCCTGCATCGAAATCCGCGTCAGCGCATCGAGTGCGCCAAGCGGCTCGTCGAGGGCCAGCACGCGTGGATGGCTAACCAGCGCGCGCGCCAATGCCACGCGCTGTTTCTGGCCGCCCGAAAGCACCGAGGGCCACTGATCGCGCTTGTCCGCGAGGCCGACCTCGCCGAGCGCCTGTTCGGCGCGCGCCTTGGCATCGGCCTTCTGACGATCACGACCAAGTCCGACCTCGACATTCGAGAGCACGCTGGCCCAGGGCAGCAAACGCGGCTCCTGGAACATCACGCGGATATCCTCGGCGCGGGTATCCTCGCTAAAGCTGATGGTGCCGGCGGTCGGCTTCTCGAGGCCGGCGATCAGCCGCAGCAGCGTGCTCTTGCCGCAACCGCTCTGGCCGACGATGGCGACGAACTGCCCGGCGGGGATGTGCAGGTCGATACCGCGCAACACCTCGTTCTGGCCGAACGATTTGCGCAGACCGCGGATGGTGAGCGCCGAACCGCCACGCTTCGGCTGCGAACGACGTGCCTGTGCTGCAAGCGCCTGTTCGACACCCGCGGGCACATCAACGCGCTGGACGTCCGCATGGCTGACGCGAAGGGATTGCTGAAGGGTCATATCAAGAACTCTCGCTTTCGGATTCGCTCAGTGTTTCTGGAAGGCCGGATGCCACGACAGGGTCAGGCGCTCGAGCAGGCGGGACGCGCTGTCGGCGACCTTGCCGAGCAAGGCGTAGATCAGGATGCTGAGCACCACGACGTCGATCTGCATGAATTCGCGCGCCTGCATCGCCATGTAGCCAAGGCCCGATGAAGCCGCGATGGTCTCGGCAACGATCAGCGTCAGCCACATGATGCCGAGAGCAAACCGCACGCCAACGAAGATCGATGGCAGCGCTCCGGGAAAGATCACGCGGCGGAACAGCTCGCTGTTCGTCATCCCGTAGATGCGACCCATTTCGATCAGCTGCGGATCGACGGTACGAATGCCGTGCAGCGTATTGATATAGATCGGGAAAAACACACCGAGCGCGACGAGGAAGAGCTTGGCGGACTCGTCGATACCGAACCAAAGGATGACCAGCGGAATCAGCGCCAGGTGCGGCACGTTACGCACCATCTGCAACGTCGTATCGGTCAGATTGCTCGACAGTTTCGACAGGCCGTTGGCAAGACCGAAAGCAAAGCCGATACTGCCGCCGATCAGGAAGCCAACCGACGCACGCCAGAACGACACCCAGATGTTCTGCGCGAGTTCACCCGACAGAAGCAGCTTCCAGCCGGCCGCCGCGACATCGGTCGGCGCAGGCATCACGCGTGATGGCATGAAGCCCGTGAC
>WPCJ01237793.1_pt1 | contig 14358 bp, 13 predicted proteins | sample 5399831 | NCBI WGS metagenome assembly WPCJ01 (sample SAMN12869470, study PRJNA574797) | sludge metagenome | isolation source: wastewater treatment of pH10 | place: China:Beijing | collected 2019-05-20 | reverse complement strand
CCGATCTCGCCTCGCTGATCGATACGCGGTTCGTCGCCGGCAAGTGAACTCGCGCAAGTAACAGCCCCTGCGTGATCGACGACATCCTCCCGGATGTTCTGGAGCCGGGCCTGCGTGTCGTCTTCTGCGGCACGCAGGCCGGCGCAGTCTCGGCCAGACGCGGCGCCTACTACGCCGGGCCGGGCAACAAGTTCTGGCCGGTGCTTCACCAGATCGGACTCGTCCCAGAGAGGCTCCGGCCGGACGAATTCCGGACCTTGCCGCGCTACGGCATCGGCGTGACCGATCTCGCCAAACGCACTTCGGGGCCGGATTCCGCGCTGCGCGGCGGCCATTTCGACGTCGCGGGCTTCACCGCGCGGATCGCTGCGAACCGGCCCCGCATCCTCGCCTTCAACGGCAAGCGCGCGGCGCAGGCCGCCCTCGGGATCAGTGGCGGGCGGCTCGCCTATGGGCTGCAGGCGCACGGACTGGCCGATGCCGACATCTACGTCCTCCCCTCGACCTCCGGCGCCGCTGCCGGCTTCTGGTCGATCGAACCCTGGAAGCAATTGGCCATGGCCGTGACCGGAATTCCCACGCGATGAGACCACTGCAACCCGTCTCGGCCTCGGCCCGTATCGGCTATGGGCTGGCCTTCTTCGCGCTGTTCGTCGCGCTTTGGTCGGTCGCGACCTTCGGCGGCTATGTCCAGCGCCTCTTCCTCGCCGACCCGCTGACCATGGTCGGCGAGGGCTGGAGCCTGATGACGCGCTACGGCTTCGGCTTTGACATCATGATGACGATCTGGCGCGTCCTCGGCGGCTTCGTCCTCGCCGTCATCGTCGCCTTGCCGATCGGCATCCTGATGGGCGCCTACAAGCCGATCGAGGCGTTCCTGGAGCCCTTCGTCTCCTTCGCGCGCTACCTGCCGGCCTCGGCCTTCATCCCGCTCTTGATCCTCTGGGCCGGCATCGGCGAGACGCAGAAACTGCTCGTCATCTTCATCGGCTCGGTCTTCCAGCTCATCCTGATGATCGCGGTCTCGGTCGGCTCGATCCGGCGCGACCTCGTCGACGCCGCCTATACGCTGGGCGCGACCGACCGCTCGGTCGTGCGCCGCGTCATGCTGCCCAATGCCGCGCCGGAGATCGCCGAGATCTTCCGCCTCGTGCTCGGCTGGGCCTGGACCTATGTCATCGTCGCCGAGCTGATCGGTTCGTCCTCCGGCATCGGCCACATGATCACCGACAGCCAGGCTTTGCTGAACACCGGGCAGATCATCTTCGGCATCATCGTGATCGGCCTGATTGGCCTGATCTCGGACTTCCTCTTCAAGGCGGTCAACCAGCGCCTGTTTCCATGGGCGCGCACATGAGCAAGCTTGTCATCGAGAATGTCGGCAAGGTCTTTCCGGGGCAGCGTGGCGGGGAACCCACGCGGGCGCTGATGCCGACCTCGCTCAATGTCGCCGACAACGATTTCATCACCATCCTCGGCCCTTCCGGCTGCGGCAAGTCGACCTTGCTGCGCATCATCGGCGGGCTGGAGACGGCGAGCGAGGGGCGCATCCTGCTCGACGGTGCGCCGGTCGCGGGGCCGGGCGCGGATCGCGGCTTCGTCTTCCAGAGCTATACGCTCTTCCCGTGGTTGACGGTGCAGCAGAACATCGCCTTCGGCCTGCGCGAAAAGGGCGTGTCGGATGCCGAGCGCCTGAAGATCGCCCGTGACTGGGCGGCGCGCGTGGGGCTGGGCAGCTTCGTCGACCACTTCCCCAAGCAGCTCTCGGGCGGCATGCAGCAGCGCACGGCGATCGCACGCGCGCTCGCCAACGATCCCAAGATCCTGCTGCTCGACGAGCCCTTCGGCGCGCTCGACAATCAGACCCGCGCGCTGATGCAGGAAATGCTGCTCGGCATCTGGGAGCGCGAGCAGAAGACCGTGCTCTTCGTCACTCACGATATCGAGGAGGCGATCTTCGTCGGCTCCCGCGTCGTGGTGATGAGCGCACGCCCGGGGCGGATCAAGGCCGATATCCGCGTGGATCTGCCTCATCCGCGGCCTTACACCATCAAGACGACGCCCGAATTTGTCGCGTTGAAGGAGCGGCTCGTCGAGGAAATCCGCGCCGAGGTGATCGCAGCGGGACATTAGTCCCGCCAGTCATGCCTTCATGGCGGAACAGCATTACGTCGCCTGCGTTGTCATGTCGCAGGCGTAGGCCTGCCTTGCGCTGAGGGGGCGTTACGACGACGCGTCGAATTGCCATGTTTAGCGAAAGGGGCGCTGCCGAAGGTGGGGCCAATGCATTCGCTGATAGCCAGGATGTTGTCTCGGCTCGCGATCGAGCCACGTATCGATGTCGTATTTCCCGATGGCACATTGCAGTCGGTCGGGCAGGGCGCCGTGCCGCGCTTGCGGATGCGCATCGTGGATTCGCCGACTGAACTGAAGCTTGCGCTCAATCCCGAGCTTGCCCTCGGCGAGGCGGTGATGGATGGCCGGGTCGTGGTCGAGCAGGGCTCGCTCTATGACCTGCTCGATGCGCTGGTCGCCGCCGTCCACCGCGCGCGCCCCCAGGGCTGGGGCAAGGTTCTGGAGGGCTTGCGCACATCGGTGCGGCGCTTCCATCAGCACAACACACCGGCTTTGGCGAAGCGCAATGTCGCGCATCACTACGACCTGAAAAGCGATTTCTTTCAGCTCTTCCTCGATCCGGACATGCAGTATTCCTGCGCCTATTTTGCCGAGCCCGGCATGACGCTCGCGCAGGCGCAACTCGCCAAGAAGCGCCACATCATGGGCAAGCTCGATCTCCGGCGAGGCCAGCGCGTGCTCGATATCGGTTGCGGCTGGGGTGGCATGGCGCTCTCGATCGCCGGCGAAACCGGGGCCTCGGTCACCGGCATCACGCTCTCCGAGGAACAGCTCGCCATCGCGCAGCGGCGCGGTGCCGAATCCGGCCTGCCGGTCGAGTTCCGGCTGCAGGACTACCGTCATCTGAGCGAGCCTTTCGACCGTATCGTCTCTGTCGGCATGTTCGAGCATGTCGGCGTCGGCTACTACCGTGACTATTTCCGCAAGATTCGGAGCTTGCTGAGCGATGACGGCGTGGCGCTGGTCCATACCATCGGTCGCTCGACACCGCCGGGCGCGACCAATCCCTTCATCGCCAAATACATCTTTCCCGGCGGCTACATCCCCGCCATGTCGGAGGTGGCGGCGGCGGTCGAGCAGGAAGGGCTCGTCATCACCGATGTCGAGGTGCTGCGCCTGCACTATGCCGAGACGCTGAAGATCTGGCGCGAGAACTTCCTCGCTCGCCGCGACGAGGCGGTGGCGATGTATGACGAGCGCTTTGCCCGGATGTGGGAGTTCTATCTCGCCGCTTGCGAGGCGAGCTTCCGGCATGACGACCTCGTCGTGTTCCAGTTCCAGCTCGCCAAGAAGCTCGACGGCCTGCCGATCACGCGTGGCTATATAGCGGAGCGCGAGGGCGAGCTTGGGCGGAAGCCGGTGCCGACGAAGGTTGCCGAGCCGGCTTAGGCCGGCTCCGGCCCGACATAGCGGGCGCGAGGCCGAATCAACCGTCCGGTCTCGCCCTGTTCCAATGCATGGGCGATCCAGCCGGCGCAGCGCGCTGCGGCGAAAATCTGGAACGAGACATCCGGTGCAAGCCCGAGCTCGCTGGCGATCGCCGTCAGCACGAAATCGATATTCGGCTCCTCGCCGGTCAGCGCGGTGACTGCCCGGCGCGTCTCCGCATAGGCCGGTGGCAAAGCGAACACGGTGAGCAGCGCGCGGGCCCGCGGGTCGCCGTCAGGATAGAGCGGATGGCCGAAGCCGGGCAGGGGCATGCCCGTCGCGAGCCGGGCGGAGACCGCCATCTCCACGCCTTCGCTGGCGATCTCGCGCATCAGCCCAAGCACGCGCGGCGTCATTCCGCCATGCAGCGGCCCCGACAATGTTGCGAGTCCGGCCAGGATGCAGGCGGCCAGCGAGGCACGCGTCGAGGCCGCGACCCGCACCGCGAAGGTCGAGGCGTTGAGCTCGTGGTCGGCGAGCAGCACCAGCGCGCGGCGGATCAGGTCGGCCCCGCGTTCGTCGCAGCCCCAGGCTTGCGCCAGTCGGTGATGGATCGGCCCCTGGCCCGGCCGCCCGGCAATGGCATCGACCAGCGAGTCGATGACGGAGGCGGCTTCCAGATAGAGCGCCTTCTTCGTACGACCGGCCATGGCGGGATCGCTGGCGGCGCGGGCGGCGATCACCGCGAACATCCGCTGCCGGGCCGGCGCCTCGGGCACGATCGTGAACAGCGGCGGAAAGCGCTGCGAACCGCAATCCCAGAGCAGCCTTGCGACATCCTCCAGCTTCGCCGTCTCGGCGAGCGCCTCCGCATCCTGCCCGCGATACCAGAGCTTGCCGCGCTGGATCGTGGCGATGCCTGAGGCCAGGATCGGCTCGCCGAAGGCGATCGCGTCCTCCGCGATGGCAGCCGGTTTCCGCCCCCGCGCCTTGCGATGCTCCAGCCGCGCCACATCTTCGACTCGGTAGAGACGCCGCCGTGAATCGGCCGCGTCGCCGCGCGCCTCGATCAGCCCGCGGCTGACATAGGCGTAGAGCGTCTGGGGCTTCAGCCCGAGCCGCTGCATCACCTGTTGCGCCGTCAGCCAGTCGGTCATCGGAAAATACATTGATTATATTGTTCAAGATTGATTCTACCGGTGAAGCGATCAATCTTCAAGGCCTCAGATGTTGAGGAGAGCCGCCATGTCCGATGGCCTTGAAGATGTCGTTGCCGCCCATACCGTGCTCTCGGAAGTCGATGGAGCGGCGGGCCGGCTGGTAATGCGCGGCCACAGCCTCGATGAGCTCGCGGGCCATACCTCCTTCGAGGAGATGGCCGCGCTGATGCTCGATGGTTTCGTGCCGGACCTGCCGGCCATGAAGGACTTAGCCGTGGCGCTCGGCGTGGCCCGGCAGGAGCTGTTCGAGACGGTGGTGAAGAAGGCTGTTGTCCCGGTCACGCTCGGCCCGGTCGAAATGGTCCGGGCGATGACTGCGCTGATCCCCGATGGCGAGGATACCGGAACGGTGCTGCGGCTGCTGGCGGCGCCGGCCGTGTTCACCGCCGCCTCGCTGCGCCTGCGCCAGGGCCTTGCGCCCGTTGCACCCGATCCCTCGCTCTCGCAGGCGGCCGATACGCTGCGCATGCTGACCGGCAAGGCGCCGACGAAGCAGCAGGCCGCGGCGCTCGACACCTATCTCGTCACCGTCGCTGATCACGGCCTCAACGCCTCGACCTTCGCCTCCCGCGTCGTCGCATCGACCCGCGCCGGATTGGTCTCGGCTGTTCTGGCCGGCATCGGAGCGTTGAAGGGACCACTGCATGGCGGTGCGCCTGGTCCGGTCATCGAAATGCTCGATGCGATCGGCGAACCAGGCGATGCCCGAGCCTGGCTGGAAAACGCGCTCGACCATGGCGACCGGCTGATGGGCTTCGGCCATCGAATCTATCGCGTCCGCGATCCGCGTGCCGATGCGCTGAAGGGTGCGATCCGCCGCCTCGGCGCCGATAGCGGACGCCTCGCTCTGGCAGAGGCGGTCGAGCAGGCGGCGCTCGCCATCCTGCGTGAGCGCAAGCCGAACCGGACTCTGGAAACCAATGTCGAGTTCTACACGGCGCTGCTGCTGGAGGCGCTCGGCTTCACGCCGGATTCCTTCACTTGCGTCTTTGCGCTGGGGCGGACGATGGGCTGGCTCGCCCATGCCAAGGAGCAGATTGCCGGAGGCCGGCTGATCCGCCCGCAATCGGTCTATGTCGGCCCGCAGCCGCGGCAGGCGGCGTAGGTTCAGGTAGAGCGCGGGGAACCCTTCTCCCGTGCGGGAGAAGGGCAGGGATGAGGGCCTGCTCTTGCCGGATGAAGCCGCAGCGGTGCCGTTGCCTTCCAATAATTCGCGGCGGTCCCTCACCCCCACCCCTCTCCCATCCGGGAGAGGGGATCCCGCGCTTATCTATGACGCCGTCAGCCACACGGCGTAGAGTTCTGCCTCACTGCCGCTTACCCCAAGTTCGACATGCCCCGGCGCGTCGAGGATCGCGCTGTCGCCGGTTGCTAAGCTCACGCCGTTCACCAGCCAGTCGCCCTTGCGGGCGACCAGCACCAGCGGGCCTTCGCTCGCGGCGAGCGAGCCTTCACCCGACAAGCGCTCGACCCGGTGCCGCCAGCGGCCACGCTGGCTCATGACGTTGAGATCGTCGATCGCGCCGTCGACCAGAACGCCATCCACCGCCCGGTCGGCGGCGAAGAAGAACGGCGCGGTCGCGCGGTCGAGTGCAACCGTCTCGCCGTCGCCGAAAGCCAGCCGGATGCCGTTGCCGGTCAGCACCGACAGCGTCCGGTCGATGCCGGGAAAGGACGAGAACGGCCCGTCCTGTCCGACATGGGCCATCGAGATACGCCAGTCGAACTGGCTCAGGGAGGCTCCCTCTGGAGAAACCGCGATCTCGGTCGTGGTGCCGCCGCCGTTCTTCCACGGCATAACCTTGCAATCGGCAGCGCGGATGATGCGCATGTGCTCTGTCCTTCGAATGCAAAAGACGCGGGTCATCCCGGACAAGCAGCGAAGCTGCGCCGATCCGGGATCCATTCCTGGACCGTTCCGGAATGGATCCCGGGTCTCCCTTCGGTCGCCCGGGATGACACCGTAGAGCGTAAGCCTAGCTCAGCCCAGGATACCCGGCAGGTTGAGCTGCTTCTCGCGGGCGCAGTCCAGCGCGATCTCGTAGCCGGCATCGGCATGGCGCATCACGCCGGTCGCCGGGTCGTTCCAGAGCACGCGCGCGAGGCGGGCGGCCGCGTCATCCGTGCCGTCGGCGCAGATCACGACGCCCGAATGCTGCGAGAAGCCCATGCCGACGCCACCGCCATGATGCAGCGAGACCCAGGTCGCGCCGGACGCCGTGTTGAGCAGCGCATTGAGCAGCGGCCAGTCGGAGACCGCGTCCGAGCCGTCCTTCATCGCTTCGGTCTCGCGGTTCGGCGAGGCGACCGAGCCGGAGTCGAGGTGGTCGCGGCCGATCACGACCGGCGCCTTGAGTTCGCCGTTCTTGACCATCTCGTTGAAGGCGAGGCCGAGGCGGTGGCGGTCGCCGAGGCCGACCCAGCAGATGCGCGCCGGCACGCCCTGGAACGCGATGCGCTCGCGCGCCATGTCGAGCCAGTTATGCAGGTGCTTGTTGTCGGGCAGCAGCTCCTTCACCTTGGCGTCGGTCTTGTAGATGTCCTCCGGGTCGCCCGAGAGGGCAGCCCAGCGGAACGGGCCGACGCCGCGGCAGAACAGCGGGCGGATATAGGCCGGCACGAAGCCCGGGAAGGCGAAGGCGTTCTCGAGGCCCTCTTCCTTGGCGACCTGGCGGATGTTGTTGCCGTAGTCGAAAGTCGGGATGCCCATGTCCTGGAAGGCGATCATCGCCTCGACATGCTCGCGCATCGAGGCGCGCGCCGCCTTTTCGACGGACTTGGGGTTGGCCTCGCGCGCCTGCTTCCACTGGCCCATGGTCCAGCCCTTCGGCAGGTAGCCGTTGATCGGGTCATGCGCCGAGGTCTGGTCGGTGACCATGTCCGGGCGGATGCCGCGGCGGACCATCTCGGGCAGGATTTCGGCGCAGTTGCCGAGCAGGCCGACCGACTTAGCCTCGCCGTTCTTGGTCCAGCGGGCGATCATCTCCAAGGCCTCGTCGAGCGTCTCGGCCTTCTCGTCAAGATAGCGGGTGCGCAGGCGGAAATCGATCGAGTCCGGATTGCACTCGACCGCGAGGCAGGAGGCACCGGCCATTACTGCTGCCAGCGGCTGGGCGCCGCCCATGCCGCCGAGGCCGCCGGTCAGTACCCACTTGCCCTTGAGATTGCCGCCATAATGCTGGCGTCCGGCCTCGACGAAGGTCTCGTAGGTTCCCTGCACGATGCCTTGCGTGCCGATATAGATCCAGGAGCCGGCCGTCATCTGGCCGTACATCGCGAGCCCCTTCTTATCGAGCTCGTTGAAATGGTCCCAGTTCGCCCAATGCGGCACGAGGTTCGAGTTGGCGATCAGGACGCGTGGCGCATCCTTGTGCGTGCGGAACACGCCGACCGGCTTGCCGGACTGGACGAGCAGGGTCTCGTCGGCCTCTAGCTGGCGCAGCGCGGCGACGATGCGGTCGAAATCCTCCCAGGAGCGGGCGGCGCGGCCGATGCCGCCATAGACCACGAGCTCCTGCGGGTTCTCGGCAACATCCGGATGCAGGTTGTTCATCAGCATGCGCAGCGGCGCTTCCGTCAGCCAGCTCTTGGCGCTGAGCTCGGTGCCGGTGGCGGGGCGGATGACGCGGGTGTTGTCCAGGCGGGTCATGAGCGGCTCCGTTCGAGTTGCCTAGCCGCGTCGAGGGCGGCGGCGATGATGGCGGACAAGGCGGTTTGCAAGGCGGCGGCCTTCGGAGCGTCGAAGGTCCAGGGCGCGGTCTCGTCGGTCAGATAGGCCGAGAGCGCGATCTCCATCTGGAGGGCGTGCACGCGCTCGGAGGGGCGCCCGTAATGGCGCGTGATCCAGCCGCCCTTGAAACGGCCATTGACGATCTGGACGACCGGTTGGCCCGCCATGGCGGTGACGGCCGCAGCCTCGACGCTGGCAGCACAGCTCTGCCCGGAATTGGTGCCGAGGTTCAGCGTCGGCAGCGTGCCCTCGAACAGTCGCGGGATCACCGACTTGATCGAGTGGCAGTCCCACAGCACGCAATAGCCGTGCTCGGCCTTCACCCGCGCGATCTCGGCAGCCAGCGCCGTATGATAGGGCTGGAAATAGGCTGCCTTGCGCCGCTCGATCTCGTTCGCGTCCGGCGTGGTCTGCCAGATCGGCGCGCCGTCGAAGGTCGTCGTCGGCACGAGTTCGGTCGTCGCCTGGCCCGGATAGAGCGAGACGCCGGCCGGGTCGCGGTTGAGGTCGATGACGAAGCGCGAAAGCTGCGCCTCGACGATGGTCGGCGCGAACGGCGCGGCGAAGCCGTAGAGCTGGCGCATATGCCAGTCGGTATCCTCGACTAGCCGGCCGCGCTCGTTGAGCTGCGCCGCGACCTCCGGCGGAACGCCGGTGCCGGGATGCGGCATCGAGAGGATCAGCGGGGACGAACCCCGCGTGACCGTGACGACCTCGGCGCTCATGCGCTGCACTCGGCGAAGCTGTCGAGGCCGGCCGCCTTGCCGACGGCACCGGACAGCACGAACTCGGTCGCGGCGGCGAGATCGGGGGCGAGATAGCGATCCTCGGTCAGTGGCGCGATCTTGCTGCGCAGCAGGGCGAGCACCGGTTCCAGCCGCGCGCTGGTCTTGAGCGGGCGGTGATGTTCGATCGCTTCCGCCGCCGCCATCAATTCGACGCCGATGACGCTGGCGGCATTCTTCGCCATGTCGATCAGGCGGAAGGCGCCATGCGTCGCCATCGAGACATGGTCTTCCTGGTTGGCCGAGGTCGGGATGGTGTCGACGGAAGCCGGATAGGCCTTCTGCTTGTTCTCGGAGGCGAGCGCGGCAGCGGTGACCTGCGCGATCATGAAGCCCGAGTTCAGGCCGGCATCGCGGGCGAGGAACGGCGGCAGGCCGCTCATCACGGGGTCGACCAGCAGCGCCATGCGGCGCTCGGAGAGGTTGCCGATTTCGCAGACGGCCATCGCCAGGATGTCGGCCGCGAAGGCGACCGGCTCGGCGTGGAAATTGCCGCCGGAGACGATCTCGCCGGGGCCGAGCACCAGCGGGTTGTCGGTGACGGCATTGGCCTCGATCGAGAGCGTCGCGGCGGCGTTGCCGATCAGGTCGCGCACGGCGCCCATCACCTGCGGCTGGCAGCGCAGGGAGTAGGGGTCCTGCACCTTCGTATCGCCATGGCGATGGCTCTCGCGGATGGCGCTGCCGGCGATCAGGTCGAGCAGGATCTTGGCGACCTTGATCTGGCCGGGCTGGCCACGCAGCGTCTGGATACGCGGATCGAACGGGGTATCGGAGCCCTTGAGCGCATCGACCGAGAGCGCACCGGCGACGAGCGCGGCGTCGAAGACGCGGGCGATGGCGGCAAGCCCGGTCAGTGCCAGCGTGGTCGAGACCTGCGTGCCGTTGATCAGCGCGAGGCCTTCCTTGGCACCGAGCGCAAGGGTATTGAGGCCGGCGCGCTTCAGGGCCTCGGCCGCCGGCAGCGTCTCGCCCTTCAGGCGGATCTCGCCGTAGCCCATCAGGGCCGCGGTCATATGGGCGAGCGGAGCGAGGTCACCGGAGGCGCCGACCGACCCCTTGGCCGGGATCACCGGCAGAGCATCAGCCGTGAGCGCATTGGTCAGCGCTTCGATCACGACGGGGCGCACGCCGGAGGCACCGCGCGCGAGGCTCGCGGCCTTCATTGCCAGCAGCAGGCGGACGACGCCATCGGGCAGGGCCGGGCCGGTGCCGACCGCATGCGAAACGATCAGGTTGCTCTGCAGCTTCGCGAGATCGGCATCGGCGATGCGGACGCTGGCGAGCTTTCCGAAGCCGGTATTGACGCCATAGGTCACGGTGCCGGCGGCGACGATCTCTTCGACGATCTTCTGGCCGGAGGCGATGTTCTTCGCGCTCTCGCCACCAAGCGAGGCGACGGCGCCGTCGAGGATCGCGCGCCAGTCGGTGAGATGGGCTGCGCCCGGGTTCAGCGAAACCGTGGTCATTGTCCGTTCCAGATGCGGGTGTGAAGGGGATTGAAGCCGATGCGGTAGGCGAGTTCGGCCGGGCGCTCGATCTCCCAGATCGCGAGATCGCAGCGCTTGCCGGATTCGAGCGTGCCGACCTCTTCCTGGAGGCCGAGCGCGGTCGCGGCATGGCGGGTGAGACCGGCCAGCGCCTCTTCCGGCGTCATGCGGAAGAGCGTGCAGGCCATGTTGAGCACGAGCAGAGGCGAGGTCAGCGGCGAGGAGCCGGGATTTGCGTCGGTCGCGAGCGCGATGGCCGCACCATGCTTGCGCATCAATTCGATCGGCGGCTTCTGCGTCTCGCGCAGGAAATAGAAGGCGCCGGGCAGCACGACCGCGACCGTGCCGGCCTTGGCCATGGCGATGACGCCGTCCTCGTCGAGGTATTCGAGATGGTCGGCGGACAGCGCGCCCATCTCGGCGGCGAGCTTCGCGCCATGCAGGTTGGAGAGCTGCTCGGCATGGACCTTGATCGCGAGGCCCTTGGCCTTGGCGGCCTCGAACACGGCCTTCGTCTCGTCCGGCGAGAAGGCGATGCCCTCGCAGAAGACGTCGACGGCGTCTGCCAGCTCCTCGGCCGCGACGGCATCGAGCAACGGCCCAGCGACGAGCGCGGTGTAGTCGCCCGAGCGGCCCTTGTATTCCGGCGGCACGGCATGGGCGCCGAGGAAAGTGGTGCGGACGGTGACAGGGCGCTCGCGGCCGATCCGCCGCGCGACACGAAGCTGTTTCAGCTCCGCCTGCTGCTCCAGCCCATAGCCCGACTTGATCTCGACGGTGGTGACGCCCTCGGCGATCAGCGCGGCGAGGCGGCGGTCGGCGGAGGCGAAGAGCGTGTCCTCGCTCGCCTCGCGCGTTGCCCTGACGGTGGAGAGGATGCCGCCGCCGGCCCGCGCGATCTCCTCATAGGTCGCGCCCTGCAGGCGCAGTTCGAACTCATGCGCCCGGTCCCCGCCATAGACGAGATGGGTGTGGCAATCGATCAGTCCGGGCGTGATCCAGCGCCCCGCGCAATCGATGGTTTCGGCGGCCTGGAAGGTGGGCGCCGCACTGCGCGGCCCGACATGGACGATGCGTCCTTCGCGGGCGGCGATCACGCCATCGAGGACCGCGCCGTAGGGTGCATCGACCACAGCCGACATCGTCGCCAGCCGCGCATTCGTCCAGAGCTTGTCGCAGACAACCGTTTCACCAGGCGCTTTCGCCACCGTGCGTCCTCCCGCTACTCTTTGATGTGAAGCCATGCTAGTCAATTGCATATGCAATTGGCAAGTGCTATTTGCATATGCAATTGAGCGCTAGCGAGTGACGGAGCGAAGCGGTGACCGAGACCCTGCATCTGGCCGAGGCCCTTCTGCCCGAAGGTTTTGCCAGCGATGTGAAGCTGACCGTTGCCGACGGCACGATCACATTCGTCGAGACAGGGGTGAAGCCAGCCGGGGATCAGAGCTGCTTCTCAGGTATCGCGCTGCCGGGCATGCCGAACCTGCACAGCCATGCCTTCCAGCGCGGCATGGCGGGCCTCTCCGAGCGTCGCGGTGCGCCGGAGGATTCCTTCTGGACCTGGCGCGAGGTGATGTACCGTTTCCTCGACCGGCTCGATCCTGATGACGTGCAGGCCATCGCCGCGCAGGCCTTCGTCGAGATGCTGGAGGGCGGTTTCACCGCGCTCGCCGAGTTCCACTATCTCCATCACGACAAGGACGGGCGCGCCTACGCGAATATCGCGACGATGGGGCAGGCCATCGCCTCCGCCGCGCAGGAAACCGGGCTCGGCCTGACGCTGCTGCCGGTGCTCTATCGCTTCGGCAATTTCGGCCAGGCGCCCTCGGTCCATGGCCAGCGCCGCTTCGTCAACGAGCGCGACGCCTATCAGCGCCTGCTGGAAGGCAGCGCCGCGGCGATCCGCGACTTGCCGGATACAAGGCTCGGCGTCGCCCCGCATTCGCTGCGCGCGGTCGCGCTCGATGATCTCGGCTGGGTCTCGTCGCTGCGCCCGAACGATCCGGTCCATATCCATGTCGCCGAGCAGGTGCCGGAGGTCGAGGCCAGCCTGAAGATCACCGGCAGGCGCCCGGTCGAACTGCTGATGGACACGGTCCCGCTCGACCGGCGCTGGTGCCTGATCCACGCGACGCATCTGAGCGATGCTGAGCGTGACGGTATCGCCCGCAGCGGCGCGGTCGCGGGCCTGTGCCCGATCACCGAATCCAGCCTCGGCGACGGCATCTTCGACGGCATCCGCTACGCGCAGGCCGGCGGCGCCTATGGCGTCGGCAGCGATTCCAACATCCAGATCGATGCCGGTTCGGAGCTGCGCCAGCTCGAATATTCGCAGCGCCTGCGCGACCGCCGCCGCGCGCTCTTCGCGGAGGAGAAGGTCTCGACAGGCCTCGCGCTCTGGCAGGCGGCCTGTGCCGGTGGTGCGCGCGCCTGCGGCCGTGCCATCGGCGCCATCGCGCCCGGCCATCGCGCCGATTTCATCACGCTCGACACCGACCATCCGGCTCTTGTCGGTCGCTCCGGCGCCGAGGCTGTCGACAGCGCGATCTTCGCCGCCAACGCCATGCCTTTGCGCGACGTCGTCGTCGGTGGCAGGAGGGTGGTGGCCGAGGGGCGCCATGTCGTCCGCGATTCGGTGCGCGCCCGCTTTGCCGGCGTGATGCGGCGCCTGCTCGCGACGGAATAACCAGGAACGACGATGACGGAAACCCGGCTCGACGCGGTGAAACTGGACGGCGCCGGGCCGGTCTATGACCAGATCCGGCGGGCGATCCGCGATCTCGTCGTCAGCGGGGAGTGGCAGCCGGGCACGAGCGTGCCGCCTGAGCACGCACTGATGGAGCAGCTTGGCGCGTCCCGCATGACCGTGCATCGCGCGCTCGTCCAGCTTGCGCGCGAGGGCCTGATCATCCGCCGCCGCCGTTCGGGCACCGTGGTCGCGACGCCACCGGCGAGCCACGCCATGCTCGACATCCTGTCGATCCCGGAAGAAGTGCGCCAGCTCGGTCAGGCTTATGCCTATGAGGTGCTGGCGCGTACCGATGGCCGGCCTTCGCCGGAGGTCGCCGAGCTGTTTGGCCTGAAGCGTTCCGACAGGATCGCTCATCTCCTTGTCCTGCACCGCGCCGATGGCAGGCCGCATGTTCTGGAAGAGCGGGTCATCCACGCGGCCGGCGCAACCGGTCTGGCGGGTGAGGATTTTGCCGAGACCCCGCCGGGCGACTGGCTGCTGCAGCACAGCCTCTGGTCGCAGGCCGAGCATGCGATCAGCGCGATCGGGGCGGGAGAGGAGCAGGCGGCCTTGCTCGACATCGCGGTCGGCGAGCCCTGCCTGCTCGTTGAGCGCCGGACCTGGAACCACTCGCAGCCGGTGACGGCCGTACGTCTGCTCTATCCCGGTTTCCGGCATCGTTTTGTGGGGCGCTTCGGTCCCTATGGGGCGGCCTGAGACCGGGACGTCCCTCGTTCCGTACAAAAAAAGGCCCGCCGGTCGGGCGGGCCTTCCTTGAAATAATGCTGCCTCAGCAGTCGTAGACCACGCGGCGTCCCCATTCGTCGCGCCCGTAGCAGCGCTGGGGCGTCGCCGCGCCGCCGATGATCGCGCCGCTCGCGCCGCCGATGGCCGC
>WPCJ01178716.1_pt1 | contig 14379 bp, 12 predicted proteins | sample 5399831 | NCBI WGS metagenome assembly WPCJ01 (sample SAMN12869470, study PRJNA574797) | sludge metagenome | isolation source: wastewater treatment of pH10 | place: China:Beijing | collected 2019-05-20 | reverse complement strand
GGCGCGAGGGCGGCGAGGCGCCGCACGGCGCTCACGGTGATCGCGGGCGTGCGGATCGCGGTGAGGCTCGCCCCCTCCATGACCGCGACCGGAGCCAGGGTGTCGGAGGAGTAGAGGATGTAGAGGCCCTGGATCTTCTCGAGGCCCCGCGCGGGGTTCTCGGGGGCGATCGTGAGCGCCTTGAGTCCGCTGAACGCAGGGCCCTGCGCGGGCATCAGCAGGAACTCGCCGCCCGGCGCGGGTGCGAAGAGGCGGGGCCCGTCGTTCTCGGGGTCGATGCCCTGCTCTGCGTGCACGGCGTCACCGTCGATGCGTTCGGCATCGGCGGTCGAACGCGCAGTGTCTATGGGGACGCCGACAAGAGCGGCGTCCACGGCGTCCATGGCGGCGTCGAGCGGCAGCAGGCGCCGAACGTCGTCGGCGGTGAAGAACGGAAGCGCGGTGCTCACAGCAGGAACCCCCTCGGGAACGGATCGCTCGGATCGAGCATGTACTGCGCGGTGCCCGTCACCCAGGCCCGGCCGGTGATGGTCGGGATGACGGCCGGGATGCCGGCGACCTCGGTCTCTTCGATGAGGCGCCCGACGAAGCGCGAGCCGATGTACGACTTGTTGACGAAGTCGGTGTGCAGCGGCAGCTCGCCGCGTGCGTGCAGCTGCGCCATGCGGGCGCTCGTGCCGGTGCCGCAGGGGCTGCGGTCGAACCAGCCCGGGTAGATGGCCATCGCGTGCTGCGACTCCTGCGCCGTCGAACCGGGCGCCTTCAGGTAGACGTGGTGGCACTGCCGGATGTCGGCGCGCTCCGGGTGCACCGGCTCGTCGGCGGCGTTGATCGCCTCCATGATCGCGAGGCCGGCATGGATCAGCTCGTCCTTGTTCGAGCGATCCTCGCGCCACTCCACCGGCCTGCCCTCGAAGCTGAGGCTCTCGAGATCGACGACCGCGTAGAAATTGCCTCCGAAGGCGAGATCGTAGCCGACCGTGCCGTAGCCCGGCACCTCGACCTCGGCGTCGAGCCGCACCGAGAAGCTCGGCACGTTCGTGATGGTGACGCTGTCGGCGTGGCCGTCGCTCACCTCGACTTCGGCGATCACGAGGCCGGCGGGGGTGTCGAGACGGATCGTGGTGACGGGCTCGGTCACCTCGACCATGCCGGTCTCGACGAGCACGGTAGCGACACCGATCGTGCCGTGCCCGCACATCGGCAGGCAGCCCGACACCTCGATGTAGAGCACGCCCCAGTCGCAGTCCGGGCGCGTGGGCGGCTGCAGGATCGCACCGCTCATCGAGGCGTGGCCGCGCGGCTCGAACATGAGCAGCTCGCGCAGATCATCGCTGTGCTCCATGAACCAGGTGCGGCGCTCCGCCATGGTGTCGCCGGGGAACACCCCGACGCCGCCCGTGATGACACGGGTCGGCATGCCCTCGGTGTGGGAATCGACGGCGTGGAAGACGCGGCTGCTGCGCATGTGTTGCCTCTCTCGGAGTCGGGAAGGGATCGAGGCGGTCGCCGCCTCGATCCCCGATCCTCGTCGTGCTAGCTGAGCACTTTCAGGCTACTTGTCGTAGCCCTTGGCCGCTGCGGCCTTGGTGTCGGCGACGATCCTGTCGGCGATGTCCTGGGCGAGCGGGAGGCGCGGCGGACGGCAGGCGCCGCCCTTGCGGCCGAGCACATCCATCGAGAGCTTGATCGCCTCGACGAACTCGGTGCGCGAGTCCCAGCGCAGCAGCGAGTGCAGATCGCGGTAGATCTGCTGGCCGCGCACGAGATCCTGCACATCGCCCGAGGTGCAGAGGTTGAAGAGCTCGATGCAGCTCTGGGGGATCGCGTTCGGGTAGCCCGAGACCCACCCGACGGCGCCGGCGAGGCCGACCTCGAGCACCGTGTCATCGGTGCCGATGAGGATGTCGATGTCGGGCACGAGCTCCTTGATCTCGTAGATGCGACGAGGATCGCCGGAGAACTCCTTGATGCCGACCATGTGGCCGGCGTTGAAGATGTCCGCGACGAGCTCGGGCACCAGGTCGACCTTGGTGTCGATCGGGTTGTTGTAGGCCACGACGGGCAGGCCGACGCTGGCGACCGTCTTGTAGTGGTGCTTGACCTGCTCGTGGTTCGCGCGGTACACGTTCGGGGGCAGCTGCATGACGCAGTGCGCACCCGCCTCGGCGGCCTGCTCGGCCCAGTGCGCGGACTGAAGCGCACCGTAGGCGCCGGTGCCCGCCATCACGGTGAAGCCCTCAGGGGAGGCCTCGACGGCGGTCTTCACGACCTGGGCGCGCTCGATGTCGCTGAGGTTCTGGTACTCGCCGAGCGAGCCGTTGGGGGCGACGCCGTCGCAGCCGTTCTCCGCAAGCCAGGCCACGTGCTCGGCGAAGGAGTCGTAGTCGACGGACATGTCGTCGTTGAAGGGCAGCGCGGTGGCGACGATGACGCCGTGCCAGGGCTTCTTTGCGGTCATGGTGTGATCCTTTCGGGCTGGCGCGGCGTGCGCCGGGGAAGTGCTCGGGGCGCGCTGGGAAGCGCTGGCGTCACATATAAAGTGTGACATTGCACAGAGTAGCACGTTGGCGCATCGGATGGGAATGCCCCGAGAGCTACTGCCTGCCGGCGTCGATCTCGCGCGCGTGAACGCGCACGAGATCTTCGATCAGTTCGTCCGGGAGGGGGTGCTCCAGGGTGAAGCGGATCGCCTGCTCGGTGGTCGTGTAGTCGGAGAGGCGGCCCCTCAGCTCGTCGATCGCCCATGACGACGGGAAGAGGCTCATGTGGTTCCTCGAAGCGGTGAAGTGCACGAGTGCGCGCCCCCGGTACTTGAGCGTCGGCATGCCGTAGCTCATCGTCTCCTCGACCTCGGGGACGAGGCGCATGACGAGCGCGCGGATCCGTTCGAGCTCGGCCCGTCGCTCCGCGTCGACGGATCCCAGATACTCGTCGACGGTCTTCGGCTTGGCGTTCATGCCCCCGATGCTAATCGTTCGAAGGTTCGCGCGGCGAGGGGTTGAAAAAGATGTTGAAGATGTAATCGCTGATATAAGAATCACGAATGCTTTGCTATGCTGGTCGTTTGTTCGGGTGCGCAGTGGCCTCGGTGGGCCGGATCTGTGCGCACCGTCGAGCGGCGCCGCCCCGAGACACTCATCCATCTCGAAAGGAACATTCGACGTGTCTGCAACCACTGCGGCCCCGCAGCAGCGCCGCCGCCTGCCGGGCTTTCTGACCTCCTTCGGCTGGCAGATCCTCGCCGCCCTCGTGCTCGGCCTCGTGCTCGGCGCCATCGCGTTGAACATCGGCCCCGACGCCGAGGGCAACCCCAACGGCCTGCAGGCGACCCTCAAGACGATCGGCTCGAGCTATGTCGCCCTGCTGAAGGCCGCCGTCGTGCCGCTCATCTTCACCGCGATCGTCTCGAGCATCGTCGGACTGCGCAAGGTGACGAACGCCGCCCGCCTCGCCGGCCAGACCCTGCTCTGGTTCGCCATCACCGCACTCATCTCGGTCACGATCGGCATCGTGCTCGGCGTCGTGCTGCGCCCCGGCACCGCCGCGGCCGGATCGAACCTCACGCCCTCCGAGCCGTACGCGGTCGGCACCTGGTGGAACTTCCTCGTCGGCCTCGTGCCGCAGAACTTCCTCGGCCTCGGCGTCAGCGGCGGCACGGATCTCGAGACCGGCGCCCTCGACGCGAGCGCCAACTTCAACGTGCTGCAGGTCATCGTCATCTCCGCGGCGATCGGCATCGCGGCGCTCAAGGTCGGCGAGAAGGCCGAACCGTTCATCCGCCTCACCGAGTCCGCTCTCGCGATCATCCAGAAGGTGCTGTGGTGGATCATCCGCATCGCCCCGCTCGGCACCCTCGGCCTCATCGGCAACGCCGTCGTCGCATACGGCTGGGATCAGATGGGCTCGCTCGCCTGGTTCGTCGCCGTGCTCTACCTGGGCCTCGCGATCGTGCTGTTCGTGGTCTATCCGATCCTCGTCAAGACCAACGGCCTCTCGGTGCGGCAGTACTTCTCGGGCGTGTGGCCGGCCGTGCAGCTCGGCTTCGTGAGCCGATCCTCGATCGGCACCCTGCCCCTCACCGAACGGGTCACCGAGCGCAACCTCGGCGTGCCCCGCAGCTACGCCTCGTTCGCCGTGCCCCTCGGCGCGACCACCAAGATGGACGGCTGCGCCGCGGTCTACCCGGCGCTCGCCGCGATCTTCATCGCGCAGTTCTTCGGCATCGAGCTGACCCTCGTGCAGTACCTGCTGATCGTGCTCGTCTCGGTCGTCGGCTCCGCGGCGACCGCCGGCACCACGGGCGCGACCGTCATGCTGACCCTGACCCTCTCGACGCTCGGCCTGCCCCTCGAGGGCGTCGGCCTGCTGCTCGCCGTCGACCCGATCATCGACATGGGCCGCACCGCGCTCAACGTCGCGGGCCAGGCGCTCGTGCCGACCATCGTCGCCAAGCGCGAGGGCATTCTCGACACCGAGCTCTACAACGCGCCGCGCCGCGGACAGGCCTTCGACAACGCCGATGTTGAGAACGAGGCGGTGCTCACGAGCGACCGCTAGCCGGGAGAGCCGCCTGATCCGCCGCCTTGCCCCGCCGCCGCCTTGCCCCGCCGCAGCTTTGCCCCGCCGCAGCTTCGGAGCACATGCCCTGGCGCGGAGCGAATCCCTGAATTCCTCCGCACTATCGTGCGTGCTCCGCAATTGCTGCGGAGGCGGGGACGGGGCGGGGGATCTGAAGCGGCGCCGGGGCGGGGGATCTGAAGCGCCGGGGCGGACACGCAGTAGTGTGGTCTCTGAACCCGGGGGGAGCCCGGGGCTCGATTCGCGGGCGCGATCGGGGCGAGGTGATGACGAGGTAGACCGGATGAATGCTCAGACACCGGCTGGGGCTACGGATGTCGCCGGCTGGCTGAAGGTGCTCGCCGAGCGAGGATCGCTCACGAAGAAGACCCAGAAGGTGGCCGATTGCCTGGCTGCGTTTCCCCGTCTGGCATCCTACGGATCGGTGCGCGAGGTCTCCGAGAAGGCATCTGTCAGTATCGGTACGGTGACTCGTACCGCCCAGGCGCTGGGGTTCTCCGGCTGGCCGGCGCTGCAGGAGGAGTTGCGCACCATCTACATCGCCTCGCTGAGTGCGAGCGAGATCATCGAGCATCGCAAGGACGAGGTCGGCCGTCCCGCATACATCTGGCTGACCCGAGACCGGGACAATCTCAACGCGTTCATCAAGTCCGTCGAGGTCGATCAGATCACGAGGATCGCCCGCGCGATCGCGCGCAGCCGTCGCGCCTTCGTGATCGCGATCGGCAGCTACAACGGCATCGGTCATGTGCTCTCTCACTCGGTGTGGTTGCACGGCTATGACATGCGTCTTCTCACAGACGAGGCGCAGATCATCAACACCGTCTCTCAGGCGAACATCGACGACCTCGTCGTGACGATCGGCTTCTGGCGCCTCTACGAGACGATCTACCAGGTCGTGCAGACCTGTCACGACAACGGCGTGCCCGTCATCATGATGACGGAGGGGGTCACGCACGATATCGAGAAGAAGTGCTTGGAGTGCATCCGCATTCCGGCGGAAGTCACCGGCTTTCAGCCGTCGATGACGGTCGTGACGTCGGTCGTGCACGCGATCGTCGCCGAGCTGACCGCTCTCGATCCCGAGCGCGCGGCCCGTGCGCTCAAGCGGAGCGAGGATCGGTGGGCGCAGTTCCAATTGCTGCACCCCTATTGAGTGCCGGCCGACCCTCGGCGGGCGACGACAACGCTGGCGTCTCAGAGTGCGTTTTTTGAAACTATATTTTCACGATGTTTGCTCCGCCGGAGAAGAGCGGCCGGCCGGGGCGCGCCGGTCTCTCGATCGCGCGCAGATGGCGGGCGATCGGGGAGTGCGAACGATCGGACATGCTCTTCACTCGAGCCCGAGCGATGCGCGCGAGACTCGATCCTCCACTCGATAGACGCGTCCATGCGCCTCTGGCATCATGTGCGAGATCGGTGCCGTAATGCGCGCTCGAACGGGATGATCAAGCCAGAGTTGATAGGCTTCGCGGCTCGGCCAGAGCGAGATGACGGCCATGTCGCCGGGGTTGTCCTCCGCGATGCAGAGCTCGCACTCCAGTCCGCCGGCCTGTCGGATGCCCTCCGCCATGACTTCGTACTGCGCGTAGTGGTCGATCAGGGCTTCGGCCTGCTCGGGAGCGGCTTTCAGGATGAGAATCGCACGAAACATATTTGAAACAATCCTTTCGTTTATTCAATTGTGACACGAAAGTTTTGCAAATTTCGAGACCGGTGTTATACAGTTTCCATTACCCAACGTGGGGTCCTACAGAGAGGTAGAGCGGATATGAAGCAGAAACTTCGGTGGTCGATCGTGGCCGGAGCGCTGGTCGGCGCACTCGCCCTGGCCGGGTGCTCGGGCGGCTCGTCGAATGAGAGCAGCGGCGACAACGGGTCGGTCGAACAGGTGCTGAACTTCGGGCTCGGCGGCGAAACCCCCGTGCTCAAGGCGGGCAACGACCAGGGCAACCTGGGCATGACCCTGAACGCCTTGGTGCACCGAGGCCTCGTCACTTACGCGGCGGGCGGGGAGATCGTTCCCGCACTCGCATCCGAGTTCGAGCAGATCTCCCCCAAGGAGTACCGCTTCAAGCTGCGCGAAGGCGCGAAGTTCCAGGACGGCACCGATGTCACCATCGACAGCGTGCGCGACACGTGGGCCTACTTCGCCCAGGCCGAGCACGGCGCTCCGACCTTCGAAGCATTCGCGAACGTCGCCTCGGTGGAGGAAGGTGAGCAGGCCGGCGAGATCCTCGTCACCCTCGTCGAGAACAACGCGGTCTTCCTGCAGTACCTCGCGGATCCCAACACTCCCATCCTTCCTGCGGTCGGACTCGACCCCAACGCGGACAACAACATCGGCGCGGGGCCCTTCACGGTCATCGACCGTCAGGCCGGGGTCGGCTCCACGCTCGAGCGCTTCGAAGAGTTCTACGACGTCGAGAACGTCTCGCTCGAGAAGGTCGAACTCAAGTTCTATCCCGACGGCGCCGCGCGCACCAACGCGCTGCTGAGCGGCGACGTAGACATCATGGACTACGTGCCGTGGGAGAACTTCGAGCAGATCTCGAGCGCCGGCGGCTTCACCGTCGACGTGCAGGACGGGCCCGGCCTGCACTTGATGTTCAACACCACGAGCGAGCCCTGGAACGATCCGAAGGTGCGCGAGGCTGCGGCGCACGCCATCAATCGCGAGAGCCTCGTCGACAGCGTGTTCGAAGGGCACGGCCTCGGCAAATACGGCATCGCGGTGCAGCAGGGGGGCGAGTACGACATCCCGGAGGCCACCGAGATGTACGACTACGATCCGGAGAAGGCCAAGCAGCTGCTGGCCGAAGCGGGCTACCCGGACGGGTTCACCACCACGCTGCTCAACAATTCGCAGTACGCCTTCTCGGTCGACACGACCGTGCAGCTGCAGGCCGACCTCGAAGCCGTGGGCATCACGGTCGAGCTGAATACGCCCGACTGGCCCGGCACCATGGAAGCCATGGGCAAGGGCGACTACGGCGTCGCCGTGGGCACCATGTACTCTCCGGTCTCCGACCCGATCCATGTGCTCCCCTTCGTCACCGGCAACTCGATGTACAAGAGCTTCGGCTACGACAACCCCGAGCTGAACGAAGCCCTGCGCAGCGGGGTGGCCGCGGAGAACGACGAAGCCGCGATGGAGAGCTACAAGCGGGCCTTCGAGATCATGAAGAAAGACGTGCCGTTCGCGCTCTTCGTGCAGCGGGGCCAGGCCTTCGGATACAGCGACTCGGTGCAGGGCTTCAGCACCCTCCCCGGCTTCGCCGCCTTCTACTCGGCCTACACCGTCGCCGATGTAGAGATGCAGTAATCATGAGCCGCCCCAGCAACATCCTCGAACGAGTGCCGCAGCCGGTGCGCTTCTTCGGCAAGCGCATCGTGATCGGCGTCGGGCTGCTGTTCGCAGTCTCGGTGCTCATCTTCGTCCTCATTCAGACAGTTCCCGGTGATCCCGCGATGCTTCTGCTGAGCGGTGGGGCTGGGGCGGTTTCGGACTCGGCGGTCCAGGCCCTGCGCGCAGAGCTCGGCCTGGATCGCCCCCTGATCGTGCAGTTCCTCGCCTACATCGGCGGCCTGTTGACCGGTGATCTCGGCACGTCCTTCGTGCACAAGCAACCCGTGCTCGAGCTGGTGCTCGAACGCCTGCCGAACACGCTGGAGCTCGTCGGCTTCGCCGCGCTCGTCGCGATCATCCTGGGGGTGCTCTTCGGGGTGCTCTCCGCAGCACTGTTCCGCGGCAGCGGCACCGTGTTCTCGGCGTTCACCTCGCTCGGGCTCTCGGCCCCGGTGTTCGTCATCGGTACTCTGCTCGTCTACTTCGTCTCGGTCAAGCTGCGCTGGCTCCCCGCCGGCGGCTTCACGAGCTGGGCGGACAACCCGACGAAGCACTTCGAACTGCTCGTGCTACCCGTCATCACGATCGCGATCGGCCTGATCTCGATCATCGCCCGCGCTACCCGCAGCTCCGTGCTCGAGACCCGACAGCAGGACTTCGTTCGCACGGCTCGCGCGCTCGGGCATTCGCCCAGGCGCGTCTGGTGGGAGACCATTCTGCGCAACTCCCTGACCCCGGTCGTCACGGTGACGGGTCTCGAGATCGGCGTGCTCGTCGGGTCGACGGTCGTGGTGGAGAAGGTCTTCAACTGGCCCGGCCTCAGTTCTCTGCTCATCGACAGCGTCGTGCAGCGCGACTATCCGGTGATCCAAGGGGTCATCCTGCTCACCGCCACCATCTTCATCGTCATCAATATCGTCGTGGACTTCCTCTACACGGTGCTCGACCCCCGCGCGAGGAGCTGAGACGTGAAACGCTCAATCAAGAAATTCTTTGGCGGCTTCAGCGTCATCCACTGGATCGCGCTGGCCTTCATCCTCATCCTCCTGCTGGTCAGCCTGCTCATCGAGCAGATCTCCTCGTTGGATCCGATCGCACAGGATCTCGGGAACCGCTTCGCCCCGGTCGGCGCCGAAGGGCATCCCCTCGGCACCGATCAGCACGGAAGAGACATTCTCGCCCGCATCATCTTCGGCGCGCGCGTCGAACTGTTCATCGCGGTCACGGCGACGGTGCTCTCGCTCGTCATCGGCACGATCATCGGCCTCGTAGGCGGATACTTCCGGGGCTTCATCGGCGGGCTCGCGATGCGATCCATGGATGTGCTCATGGTCATCCCGCCGCTGATCCTGGCGCTCTTCGTCGTCACGCTCTACGGCCCCGGCAGCGTGACGGTGACGGCCGCTCTGACGCTGCTCTTCATCCCCGCCTTCGCGCGCATCGCCTATGGTCAGACCCTCTCCGTGCGAGAGAAGGAGTTCGTCGAAGCCGATGTGCTCTACGGTGCCAAGTCGCTGCGCATCATCGCCGGTACGGTGTTCCCGAACATCACGCCGCCGATCATCGTGCAGTTCGTGCTGATCATCGCCTCGGCCATTCTGCTCGAGTCGGGGCTGAGCTTCCTGGGCCTCGGCGTCGTGCCTCCCACACCCTCGTGGGGCTCGATGATCGCCGAGGCCACGCGCTTCATGGCGACCAACCCATCCGTGCTGATGGTGCCGTCGATCACCGTGGTGATCACGATCCTCGCCTTCAGCCTCGTCGGGGACGGCCTCCGCCGATCCCTCGATCCTCGGAACGGAGGCCGCAATGCCTAACGCGACCGCACCGCAGACCCTGCTGCGGGTCGAAGACCTGCATGTCTCCTTCGGGGGCGGCCACGAAGCGGTCAGGGGCGTCGACCTCGAGATCGCGCAGGGCGAGATCACGGCGCTCGTCGGCGAGTCCGGATCGGGCAAGTCGGCGACGGCGATGTCGATCCTGCGCCTGCTGCCCGAGACCGCCACGGCGACCGGAGCGATTCGCTTCGGCGGCGAGAATCTCGTCGAGGCCGGCGAAGTCCGTCTCAGGGCCGTGCGCGGCAACGAGATCGGCACCGTCTTCCAAGAACCGATGACCGCGCTGAACCCGGCCTTGCGGATCGGGGCCCAGCTCAAGGGCGCGATTCGCGGGGCGGAGCGGCTGGGCTCCAAGGAACTCCGGGCCAGATGCATCGATCTGCTCGAGTCGGTGCACATCCGTCAGCCGGAGCAGAAGCTCAAGCAGTTCCCTCATGAGCTCTCCGGAGGGCAGCGTCAGCGCGTGATGATCGCCATGGCGATCGCGAACAATCCCAAGCTGCTCATCGCGGATGAACCCACCACCGCGCTCGATGTGACGGTGCAGGCGGAAGTGCTCCAGCTCATCCGCGAGCTCCGGGATGCCTCCGGCATGGGCGTGCTGCTCATCACTCACGATCTGGGGGTGGTGGCGGACATCGCCGACCGCGTGAACGTGATGAACGCAGGTGAGATCGTCGAACGCGGGAGCGTCTTCGACATCTTCGAACACCCGCGGCAGGAGTACACGAAGCACCTGCTCGAGAACTCGAGTACCCGCGATGTCAGGCTCGTCGCGAAGGAGGAGTCCGCCGACTGGGCGCCGACGACCGAGGCCATCACTGCACTCGAAGCGGGGCCGCTCATCACGCTGCGCTCGTTCTCCGTACGGTACCCCGGCATGCGCGCCTCGCAGGATCCCATCGTGAAGGCGATCGACGTGGATCTCGAGACGCACGAGACCCTCGCGGTCGTCGGCGAGTCTGGCTCGGGCAAGTCCACGCTCGGCCGCGCACTGGCCGGGCTGCTGCCGGCGACGTTTGACAGCGCCGTCTTCGGCGGCACCCGGCTGCGGAAGCCGAAGGAACTGCGGGGCGCGCTGACGGCTTCGTTCGTCTTCCAGGACAACGCTTCGGCGCTCAACCCCCGCCTTTCGATCGGCGAGTCGATCCTCGCGCCTCGCCGCTTCGCCGGCGCGCGATCCCAGGAGCTGACTCGACAGGCCGCATCCGAACTGCTCGAGAACGTGGGGCTCGACCCCGACTGGGTGGACATGTACCCGCACCAGCTGTCGGGCGGACAACGGCAGCGCGTCGGCATCGCTCGGGCGATCGCCCGACCACCGCAGCTGCTCATCGCGGACGAGCCCACGAGCGCGCTCGACGTCGCGGTGCAGAAGCGCATCCTGATCCTGCTCGCGCGCTTGCAGCGCGAACTGCGATTCAGCTGCGTCTTCATCACCCACGACCTGCATCTCGTTCGCAACTTCGCGGATCGGGTGATGGTCATGCAGAACGGGCAGGTGCAGGAGGAGGGCCGTGTCGAACAGGTGCTCTCCGCTCCGAGAAGCGAATACACGAAGAAGCTGCTGGCTTCCACGCTGAGCGCCAGCGTGGCCGCCCGGCACGAAGAGCAAGACGCCGCAGAGGCGGAGAAAGCAGAATGATGTCATCGACGACGAACGGCCTCGCCGAGTTCCGCGCCTACCGGCCGAGGGCCGGCGTGCCCTGGGCGCTGATGAACGTCATCGTGATCGACGGCACCGGGGGCCCCGCCTACGGGCCCACCCACATCGTGGTGCAGGACGAGCGCATCGTGCGCGTGTTCGAGAAGCACCATTCCCTCGCGGGCCTCTCGGGGGGCGAGTACCGCGACGCCGAGCCCGACGAGGTGTCGCCTGAGCACCGCTTCGATCTGCAGGGCATGCACGTGCTGCCGGGCTTCATCGACTCCCACTCGCACGTCGGCGCCCCCGACCAGGTCGAGTCGAAGGACTACGTCTACAAGCTCTGGCTGGGTCACGGCATCACGCGGGTGCGCGAGGTGGGCTCGCTCGGCATCCCGTTCGAGACGATGGTCGACGAGGCGACGAGGATCGAGCGGGCCGAGACGCTCGGCCCGCTCATCCATCCCTATCTCGCGTACGGCACCGATGCCGCCGCTCCGCTGGCCAGCGGGGACGATGCGCGGGCGTGGGTGCAGCGGGCGAGGGAGCGGGGCGCCGCGGGGGTAAAGTTCTTCGGCGCCGCTCCCGAGCAGATGCGTCACGCGATCGACGAGGCGCGCACCCTCGGCATGGGCACCGCCTGCCATCACTCCCAGCAGACGGCGCCGCGCGCCAATGCGCTGCAGACGGCCCGCTGGGGCCTGAACAGCGTCGAGCACTCGTACGGCCAGGCGGAGGTCATGTATGGCGACCGCCTGCTGCCCGCCATTCCGAGCGACTACAACTACTCGGACGAGCGCGTGCGCTTCGAGGAGCTGGGGCGGTTGTGGGTGCAGGGCGCGCGGCCCTCGGATGCGGCGTGGGAGGACTTCATCGACGAGCTCGTCGACCTCGACACGACGCTCGTGCCGACCTTCACGGTCTACAACGCCGCGCGCGATGTCGAGCGCGTGCGCAACAGGGAATGGGCGGCCGACTACATCTCGCCGCAGCTCGCGAGGTTCTTCACCCCGTGCGAGCACCGCCACGGTTCGTTCTACAGCGACTGGGGCACCGAGCAGGAGACAGTCTGGAAGCAGAACTACCAGGTCTGGATGCGTTTCGTGCGCGACTTCTCGTTGCGGGGCGGGCGCGTGTGCGCGGGCAGCGACGCGGGGTTCATACATTCCCACTACGGCTTCTCGTTCATCGACGAGCTCGAGCTGATGCGGGAGATGGGCATGGCTCCGCTCGAGATCATCCGCGCCGCGACGCTGCATGCGGCGGAGCTGCTCGGCATCGACGACGAGGCCGGCACGATCGAGAACGGGAAGCGCGCCGATCTGGTGGTGCTGCACGAGAACCCGCTCGCGAACCTCAAGGTGCTCTACGGGCACGGGCACTACCGCGCCGATGCGGAGGGCAACGTCTTCCGTCGGGGCGGCGTCGAGGTCACGGTGCTCGGCGGCCGTCCGGTCGACAGCAAGAGGATGCTCGCAGAGGTGCGCGACTTCGTCGAGGATCAGCGCCATGGGCCGGGGGCTGCTCCGGCAGCCGCGCACTAGCCGCGATGTCGGGGGCCGCCCTCGCCCTGGTGCTCTTCGGCGCGCTCATGCACGCCGTCTGGAGCCTGGCGGCGAAGGCCGGATCCCCGGCACGGGATCCGATCGGCTTCATCTGGGGTTCGAGTCTCATCGCGGCGATCGTGATCGCTCCGCTCGCTCTCTGGACGCTGGCGCGGAGCGAGGTGCACTGGCCGAGTCTGCTGTTCGGGGCGTCGGTCGCCGGTGCGACGCAGCTGGTCTACTTCCTCGCCGTGCAGCTGAGCTATGCGGTGGGAGACGTGTCGATCCTCTATCCGATGGCGCGAGGGCTGGGGCCGACGCTTTCGATGGTGGGCGCGATCCTCATCTTCGGCGAGCGGCCGGCCGGCGTCTCGCTGCTGGGCGGAGCCGTCATCATCGCGGGGGTCGTGCTCATCAGCGTGTGGGGCGGCCGGGGCGGGCGGCTCTCGCCGGCGGTGCTGGGCTTCGGGGTCGCGACGGGCGCGCTCATCGCAATGTACACGCTCTGGGACACGTTCGTGATGCGGGAGCTCGGCAGCCCGCCCTTCGCGCACATCTGGATCATCGTGCTGCTCGAGACGGCGATCCTGACGCCGGTCGTGGTGCTGCGCAAGCGCTCCGCGCTCGCCCCGTTCCGGGAGAGCCCCAGGCCGCTGCTGCTGGCAGGGCTGACGACGATGGTGAGCTATGTCGCGATCCTCTTCGCGCTCCGCATGGCGCCGGCCTCCCTCGTCGCCCCGATGCGCGAGATGAGCGTCGTGCTGGTGAGCCTCGCCGGCTGGCTGGTGTTCAGGGAGCCGAATCCGGTGCCGCGGGTGACGGGAGCGATCGTCGTGGTGGCGGGCGGGCTGCTGGTCGCCCTGGGATGAACGGCCGACTCGTCGGGCCGATGCCGGGCGGATCGCGGCGAAGTGGGATTGAATCAGTGCAAGGCAAAGGAATCCGAATGTTCAGATCCTCGTCCGTCCGCTTCGACGGGCTGAGCATCGTCCCAGGGGTGGCTGCGGGGGAGGTACTCGCGAGCGACACGGCGATCAGTCTCATGCTGGGAGTCGACGTCTCGACCGGAGAGGTGATCGATGCGCATCATCCCTTGCGCGGCTCGAGCCTCGCGGGCCGCATCGTGGTGATCCCGAGCGGCAGGGGGTCTTGCTCGGCGAGCGGCGCCCTGCTCGAGATGATCCTCGCGGGCACCGCACCTGCGGCGCTCGTGTTCTGCGAGGCCGAGACCATTCTGACCCTCGGTTCGATGATCGCCGAGGAGTTCTTCGAACGGCGGGTGCCGGTGATCCGCCTTTCGGACGAGGATCACCTCGCGCTCCGCCGCGCGAGCACCGCCGCGGTGATCGGTGGCTCGGTGGTGCCCGACCCTCCGGGCGAGTCGCCGGAGGAGATGCTGCGCGCGTGCGCCGGCCTTCTCCC
>WPCJ01275043.1_pt1 | contig 14385 bp, 9 predicted proteins | sample 5399831 | NCBI WGS metagenome assembly WPCJ01 (sample SAMN12869470, study PRJNA574797) | sludge metagenome | isolation source: wastewater treatment of pH10 | place: China:Beijing | collected 2019-05-20 | reverse complement strand
CTCCGGCCGCCGCCCCCGCCGCCCAAGCGCCCGCCAAGAAATAAGGCCCGGCCATGAATCAGCTTTCCGCCTGGGCGATCAAGAACCCCATCCCCATCATCCTGCTGTTCCTGCTGCTGACGCTGGGCGGCGTGACCGGCTTCGCCGGGATGCGGATCAACAACAACCCCGACATCGACTTCCCCCTGGTCGCGGTCACGGCCGCGCGCCCCGGCGCCGCCCCGACCGAGATGGAGGTGCAGGTCACGCGCGTGATCGAGGATTCGATCGCCGGCCTGTCCGGCGTGCGCCACATCTATTCCAACGTTTCGGACGGGGTGTCCTCGACCACCATCGAGTTCGAACTGGGCACCGACACCGAGCGCGCCACCAACGACGTCCGCAACGCCATGAGCGGGGTGCGCGCCAGCCTGCCCCAGGACATGCAGGAGCCGACGGTCCAACGCATCGACATCACCGGCGACGCCCTGATCACCTATGTCGTGCGCTCGGAAACGATGACGCCCGAACAGATCAGCTGGTTCATCGACAATGAGATGAGCCGCGCCTTGCTGGCGCTGGGCGGCGTCGGCGAGGTCAACCGCTCCGGCGGAGTGGACCGCGAGATCCGCGTCGAACTGGATCCGCAGCGGCTCAGCGCCTACGGCGTGACGGCGGCCCAGGTCAGCCAGGCCCTGACCAACGTCAACAACAACCTGCCGGGCGGGCGCGTCACCATCGCCGGGTCCGAACGCGCCGTGCGCACCCTGGGCGCCGCCGGTTCGGTCGAGCAGTTGCGCGAGACCCTGGTGCCTGTCGGCGACGGCAAGAACGTGCGCCTGGGCGACCTGGGCGCGGTGGTCGACAAGTGGAGCGAACCGCGCCGCCTGGCTCGCTACAACGGCCAGGAGGCCGTGACCTTCAACTTCCTGCGCTCGCGCGAGGCCAGCGAGGTCAAGGTCTCGGAAAAGGTCCGCGCCGAGGTCGAGAAGATCGACGAGGCCCATCCCGAACTGACCATCGAACAGGTCACCTCGAGCGTGAAGTACATTGAGGAATCCTACCTCGCCTCGCTGGAGGCGTTGATCCTGGGCGCGGTTCTGGCGGTCATCGTGGTGTGGATCTTCCTGCGCGACTGGCGGGCGACCCTGATCGCGGCGACGGCCATGCCGATGTCGCTGATCCCAACCTTCGCCATCCTGGGGCCGATGGACCAGTCGCTGAACGTGGTGACGCTGCTGGCCCTGTCGCTGACGATCGGCATCCTGGTCGACGACGCCATCGTCGAGATCGAGAACATCGTCCGCCACATGCGCGACGGCAAGCCGCCCTATGACGCCGCCTTCGAGGCAGCCGACGAGATCGGCCTGGCCGTCGTGGCCACGACCGGCACCATCATCGCCGTGTTCGCGCCCGTCGGCTTCATGCCCGGCATCATCGGCCAGTTCTTCAAAGCCTTCGCCCTGGCCGCCTGCATCAGCGTCTTCTTCTCGCTGGTGGTGGCGCGTCTGCTGACGCCGCTGATGGCGGCCTACATGCTCAAGCACACCCACCATGAGGACAAGGATCCCTTCTGGATGGGGGGCTATCTGCGCTCGCTGAAGTGGTGCCTGCGCCACCGCTGGATCGTCTTCATCATGGGCGGGGCCTTCCTGTTCGGCTCCATCGGCCTGTCGATCGCGGCCAAGATGTCGTTCGAGTTCATGTCGCCCGCCGACGAGGGCCGCGCGGCCTTCCAGATCGAACTGCCGCCCGGCTCCACCCTGCATCAGACCGATGTCGTGGTGCAGCAGGTGACGCAGAAGCTGAACGCCCGGCCCGAGGTCACCTCGGTCTACGCCGCCATCGGCGGGCAATCGGTGAACCAGGCCAATGTCTACGCCGACATGGTGCCCAAGGGTAAGCGCGAGCTGAGCCAGCAGGCCTTCGCCCGCGTCATGGTCGATGAGATGAAGCAGATCCCCGGCGCCCGCATCCGCGCCGGCATCGCCCAGCAGGGCGGCGGACCGGGCGACGGCACCAGCTACACCTTCTCCATCCTGGGCGACGATCCCGTCGTGCTGGAAGCCGCGGCCCGCAAGGTCGAGGAAGAGATGCGCGGGGTGCCGGGCCTGGCCAACATCGTCAACACCGCCGCCATCGCCCGGCCGGAAATCCTGGTCACGCCGCGCCCGGATGAGGCGGCGCTGCTGGGCGTCTCGGCGGGGGCCATCTCCCAGGCCGTGCGCGTCGCAACCATCGGCGACATCGACCAGAACCTGCCGAAGTACAATCTGGGCGACCGCCAGATCCCCATTCGCCTGCAGCTGACTGAGGCCGCGCGCGAGGATCTGAACGTGCTGGAGACGCTGCGCGTGCCGACCGCCTCGGGGGCCGCCGTGCCGCTGAGCGCCGTGGCCGACATCGAGTTCGGCGCCGGTCCGGCCACGGTCAGCCGTCAGGACCGCTCGCGCATCGCCTCCATCTCGGCCGAGCTGGACGGCATCACCACCGGCGCGGCGGGCCAGGCGGTCAACAAGCTGCCCTCGGTGAAGAACCTGCCGACGGGCGTGCGCCAGGTGCCCGCCGGGGACGCCGAGTTCATCCAGGAGATGCTGGTGGGCTTCGGCATCGCCTTCCTGTCGGGCATTCTGCTGATGTATGCGGTGCTGACCCTGCTGTTCAAAAGCTTCGCCTATCCGGTCACCATCATGGCGGCCCTGCCCCTGGCCATCGGGGGCGCCTTCATCGCCCTGGTGATCGCGGGCAAGAGCTTCTCCATGTCGGCCCTGATCGGGGTGCTGATGCTGATGGGGATCGCGGCCAAGAACTCCATCCTGCTGGTCGACTACATCATCATGGCCGAGAAGAGCGGGCTGAGCCGCTTCGCCGCCATCATGGACGCCGCCCACAAGCGGGCGCGGCCGATCCTGATGACCACCTTCGCCATGGGGGCGGGCATGGTGCCCATCGCCATCGGCTGGGGCGCCGACGTGGAGTTCCGCTCGCCCATGGCCGTGGCCGTGGTGGGGGGGCTGATCTCCTCGACCTTCCTGTCGCTGCTCTATATCCCGGCGGTGTTCACCATCATCGACGACATCGCCGGCTTCGGGCGGCGCATGCTGAACCGGATGTTCGCCGGGCAGCGGAGACTGGCGGGGGAAAACCACACCCCGGCGGAGTGAGGCGGCCGCCCTGCGGTTGAATGAGGAAAAGCCCCCGGTCATGCGACCGGGGGCTTTTTCGTATGGGGGTCGCGTTCGATAGCCGCTCATCCAGCGGACGCCGGGATCCCGTCAGCCCCGTCGCGGACCCTGCCTGATTATGGAAACGTTCTGAGGCCAAAACACTGGCCCCCGGCGTCAGCCGGGGTGAGCGGGATTGGGCCCTCCGTCCCACGCGGTCCCGCCAAAAGCAAAGGGCGGGCCGGATTGCTCCGCCCCGCCCTCAGACTCTCAGACGCCCTGCTGGATCAGTAGCGGACGCGCAGGGTCATGCCGTAGGTGCGCGGCTGGCCCATGAAGGCGTTGTAGGTCTGGGTGTCGCCGGCCGGGCTGTAGTAGGTGCCGTTCGGCTGGACCGTGGTCTGGAAGGCCGAGCCCTGCAGCGGGGCGTTGATGGCCACCTGCATATACTCTTCGTCCGTCAGGTTCTGGCCCCAGATGTCCAGCGCCCAGTTCTCGTCTTCCGCGCCCAGGGTGATGCGGCCGTTCAGCAGGGTCATGGCGTCCTGCATCTTATAGGGCAGCAGGTCGGAGCCGGTGTTGAACTCGGTCGAGTATTTGGCCGACAGGTTCATACCCAGCTTCAGCCCCGCGCCGATCGAACGGTCGAAGGCCACGGAGGCCGTCGCCGACCATTCCGGCGCGAACGAGGCGCGGGCGCCCGGCAGCAGGGACAGCTGCGGGAAGTTGGCCGGGTTGGTCAGGTCCGAAGCGACGAAGTTCCCATATTTGGTGTCAGCGTAGGTCACGCCGCCCGAGAAGGACAGGCCCTCGACCGGAGTGAACCAGACGAAGTCGGCGTCGACGCCCTCGGTCGTGACCTCGGGGATGGACTCGACCACGAAGGCCGTGCCCAGGAAGGTGTTGAGCTGGAAGTCCTCGAACTTCTGATTGAAGTAGGTGAGGTTCAGCAGCACCGAGCGGTTGAACAGGGTGTTCTTCAGCCCGATTTCATAGCTGTTGACCGTCTCGGACGGGAAGTAGAGCGACGAGGTCGGCGTCACGCCCGCCTGCACCCGATCCATGTTGTAGCCGAACGACTTGTAGCCGTGGGCGTAGGAGGCATAGCCCATGACGCTGTCGTTGAAACGATAGCTGCCCTTGATCGTCCCCGAGAACTCGCCGCCGTTGTTCGATTCCGAAATGCGGCGATTGTCGAACTGGGGGTTGGCCCAGGGCAGGCAGATGGTGCCGACCAGGGTCGAGGTAAGGGCCTGAATCTGTTCGAGCGACAGCGCGGGGTTGGCCAGGCCGATGGCGCCGCCGATGGCGCCGGCGTTGCCCAGGGCGCCGCCGCAAGCCGCGCCGTTGGTGCCCACATTGTCCTGAACGCCCAGCAGACGCTTGTGGTCATTCGAGTAACGCAGACCCAGGGTGACGTCGAACTTGTCGGTCAGCTTCACCGTGTTGTTGGTGAAGAAGGCGATGGATTCGGTGCGCTGGCTGTAGTGGTCCTTCACGCCCTGTCCGACGCCGAAGCCCGGCCCGGTCGGCGGCGCCTGGCCGATCAGGCAATCACGAATACCTTGAGGGGTCGCGCCTGCCCCGGTGACGCAGTTCACGGCCGCCGGATTGGCCAGGTTCAGGCGCGAGCCCAGCAGCAGCGACATATAGGGGGTGTAACCCGCGCCGTACCAATAGCTGTCCTCACGGGCGATGCTTTCGCGCGTCAGGAAGGCGCCGACCAGCCAGTCCAGGCGGTCCGTGGCGCCCGCCAGGCGGAACTCCTGGGTCAGGTTCTCCAGCTCGAAGCCGTAGCCGCCGTCGTCCACGCGATAGAGCAGGTCGGCGGTGGTGTAGTCGAGGTCCATGCCGTTGACGCCCGACCAGTTCCGCCAGGAGCTGAGCGAGGTGAAGGTGGCGTTCCACGACGGGATGTCGATGTTGGCCTCGGCGGAGAGGCCCATGTCCTCCATTTCCTGCCCGGTGCCGCGGTTGGCGTAGGCCTTGCGCGAGAAGGGCAGCTTGCCGGAGCCAGGCGCGGGCGGCGTCTGCTGGCCGCCGATGGCCGTGATGATGCCGTAGGTCGGGCCGGTGCGGACCTGGGTCGAGACGCAGCAGTATTCGTCGCGCTTGGAGTAGTCGGCGATCAGGCGGATCGACACGTCGTCCGAAGGCAGGATCAGCAGTTGGCCGCGCGCGGTCCAGAAGTCCTGGTTCTGGTCGTCCTGCTCCTGGCGCGGGCCGGGGCCGGTGACGACGTCGTAGAAGCCGTCACGCTGACGCTTGGCCACATAGAGGCGGCCGGCGATCTGATCGGTGATCGGGCCGGTGATCGACCCGGCCAGGCCCCAGGCGTTGAAGTTGCCGTAGGTGGCCTCGGCGCTGAAGCCCGGCGTGAAGGACGGCGCCTCGGTGATGATGTTGATGACGCCGGCCGAGGTGTTCTTGCCGAACAGGGTGCCCTGCGGCCCCTTCAGCACCTCGATGCGGCTCAGTTCGCCCAGGTCGCCGAAGCCGACGCCGTTGCGCGAGCGGTAGACGCCGTCGATGACCACGCCGACCGAGCTCTCCAGGCCGGGGTTGTCGCCGACGGTGCCGACGCCGCGGATGCGGGCGGTGGTGGCGGTTTCCGACTGGGTCGAGGTGACGGTCATGCCCGGCGTCAGGATCTGCAGATCCTTAATGTCGCGGACCCCGGCGCCGTCCAGCGCCTCCTGCGACAGGGTCGTCACCACGATCGGCACGTCCTGCAGGCTCTGTTCGCGCTTCTGGGCGGTGACGATGATGTCGTCGACCGTCGTCGGTCCGTCCTGAGCGGCGGCGGCGCCGACAAGACCGAAGGCTGCGACGCCGACGACGGCGACCGAAGCGGTGCAGCGGAGGATGTGGTTCAAACGCATAAGGCGGCTCCCCGACTCTATGGGCCCGACCGCATTCGCGGCCGTGCGCGATTCCTGTCCCTGATGACCCGCGTTCATTAAACGACGCGAATTCTCATTCAAAAGGGGTAGTCTATGGTCGAGTCACCGACAAGGAGAGGCCACTTGGAGAACGATAATTTCACCCAAGCCCGCCTCACCTGTGGCGATAAAGAGACAAATATACTGACGTTAGGTCAATGTTATCGTCGTTCAGGTAGCCGAAGCGACTGATTTCGCATCGCGTCTTTTCTTTCGCCCGGCCTCGGCGAGCGCCAGAATCGTCGCCGCCATGACGGCCGACAGCAGCGACCCGCCGATGACGCCCAGCTTGACTTCGATCTGCTCGGGCGAGTCCACCGCGCCGGGGAAGGCCAGGACGCCGATGAACAGGCTCATGGTGAAACCGATGCCGCACAACAGGCTGACGCCGTAAAGCTGCATCCAGCCCGCGCCCGACGGCTTGTCGCCCAGGCCCAGCTTCACCGCCAGCCAGGCGACGCCGAAGACGCCGATCTGCTTGCCGACGAAGAGGCCCAGCGCGATGGCGATGACCAGCGGGGCGAAGGCCTGCTCCAGCGACAGGCCGGCGAAGGAGACGCCCGCCTTGGCGAAGGCGAACAGGGGCAGGACCAGATAGGCCACATAGGGGTGCAGGTCGTGCATGGCGTCCTTGAGCGGGCTCTGCGAGGTCTCGCGGCGCGGATCGACCGGCACGATCAGGGCGAAGGCCACGGCGGTCAGGGAGGTCGACAGCCCCGACTGCACCGTCAGGTACCAGACGGCGCCGAAGCCCAGCACCCAGAAGGCGGCCGCCATGCGGCGACGCCCCAGGACGGCGAAGACGGCGATGACGCCCAGCGCCGCCAGCAGCGGAATCCACTGCACCCCCTGGCTGAACAGAATGGCGATCAGGGCGATGGCGCCCAGGTCGTCGACGATGGCCAGGGTCAAGAGGAAGACGCGCAGGGAGGACGGCAGATTGCGCCCGACCACGGCGAAGACGGCCAGGGCGAAGGCGATGTCGGTGGCCAGGGGAATGGGCCACCCCTGCGTCGGCCCGCCCAGCGCCCCGACCACGCCCAGGTAGACCAGGCCCGGAATCGCCATGCCGCCCAGGGCGGCCAGGATGGGCAGGGCCAACTTCTTGGGATTGCTCAGTTCGCCCTTGAGGATCTCGTATTTGATCTCCAGGCCGACGACGAGGAAGAAGATCGCCATCAGACCTTCCTTGATCCAGTCGGAGACCGTCTCTTCGAGCCGCAGCGGGCCGATCTGGACGGTGTGGACGCTCTTGAGCCAGGCGAAATAGTCGGCCGACAGGGGCGAGTTGGCGACGATCAGGGCTGCGACGGCGGCGAGACCCAGGACGGCCCCGGAACCGGCCTCGGTCTTGAGAAAGGCGAGCGTGAATTTTCTGGCCACGAAGGTCTCCGAAACAATGAGATGGTCTGTCGTGGCGTCAGGTTATCGACGGACGCCGGACCGGATTCGCGCGCAGGGCGGCGCCGGCCTGGCCTCGGGATCGGTTCACGCGAGACCTGATGTCTGCGGGAGAAAATACGGATCGGCGACGAAGGTTCAAGCCTGATCGGCCAGATCGGGCTCGCAGTTGCGAAATGCGCGGCGAAGGCGCATCTGCCGCCCATGCCCGTCTCCCCCGCCTATCGCCCCGAACCCCGCTTCTTCGAACTGGGAGCCGACTACGGCGACCCCGTGCAGGCGGCCGATTTCCCGCAGACGATCTTGCGTTTGCGCAACGACCGCGCGGCGGCGCAGGTCGGGCTGGAGACGTTGAGCGACACTGAATGGGTCGCCCATTTCAGCCGGTTCGAGCCCTTGCCCGGCCAGCCCGCCCCCGTGGCCATGCGCTATCACGGTCATCAGTTCCGCATTTACAACCCTGACATCGGCGACGGACGCGGCTTCCTGGCGGCGCAGATGCGGGAAGTCCCTCAAGGCGATAAGGACGTCAGCCTCCCTCAAGCAGCCTCCCTCCGCGAGGGAGGCGGCGCTCAAGCAGCGAGCGACCGCGTCGCGAGCGATAGCGCTCTTCCAGGTCGCCTTCTCGACCTGGGAACCAAAGGCTCGGGCAAGACGCCGTGGTCGCGTCATGCGGACGGGCGGCTGACGCTGAAGGGCGGCGCGCGCGAGGCGCTGGCGGCGGCCATGCTGGACAGCCTGGGCGTGCCGACCTGCCGTATCCTGTCGCTGATCGAGACGGGCGAGAACCTGGAGCGGCACGACGAGCCGTCGCCGACGCGGTCGGCCGTCATGGTGCGGCTGTCGCACAGCCACATCCGGTTCGGGACGTTCCAGCGCGCGGCATACTATGGGCGCAAGGATCAGATCGAGGCGCTGATGGAGCACGCCCGCAGCCTGTATCATCCGGCGGTCGCGCCGGGCGACGCGGCGGGCTTTCTGGCGGCGGTGGTCGAAGCCTCGGCGGCGCTGACGGCGAAGTGGATCGCGGCGGGCTTCGTCCACGGGGTGCTGAACACCGACAATCTGAACGTCACGGGCGAGAGCTTCGACTACGGACCGTGGCGCTTCCTGCCGCATTATGAGCCGGGCTTCACCGCCGCCTATTTCGACCAGAACGGCCTCTACGCCTTCGCGCGCCAGCCCGAGGCGGTGTTCTGGAACCTGACCCAGCTGGCGGGCTGCCTGAAGCTGATCGCCGAGCCCGAACCGCTGGCGGCGGCGCTGAACGCCTTCGGCCCGGCCTACATCCGCCATCTTCGGACGGCCTTCCTGAACCGGCTGGGCGTGCAGAGCCTGGGCGAGGCGGCGGACCAACGGCTGCTGGATGCGACCCTGGCGCTGGCGCGCGAGAAGAAGGAGGCCCTGCGCTGGGAGCCGCTCTTCTTCGACTGGTTCGGCGGCTTCAGCTCGGCGGCGCGGGCGCTGGGCGGGGTGCGCGGCAAGACCTATCAGGGCGAGACCTTCGACGCCTTCCGCTTCGCCCTGATGGAGCATGAGCCCGACCGGCCCGAGCGGCTGGAGCATCCGATGTTCGCCGCCGCCGAACCGGAAGAGATGCTGATCGACGAAGTCGAAGCCCTGTGGAGCGCCATCGACACGGCCGACGACTGGGCGCCGCTGCAGGCCAAGCTGGCCCGACTGGAGACGGCGAAGGCTGCCTGGAGTTTTTGAGGTCTCACCATCCCCGCGCAGGCGGGAATGAGCGAATACTGTGAAGTCGCGCCCTTAAGTCATCAATTGATGTCATCGAGCGTTGACTCGAAATCCGCCCAGGCGTAGAGGCGGATGATCCCGGTTGGGTTACGAGGAATTGTGGTTTCGGCCCTGCTGTCGCCACGTCGTTTTCCGACCGTGATCACAGATTGTTTCAGCCGCTTGCAAATCGGAACCCTGCAACTGATCTTGTGCCTGTTGCGAATTAACGGTTACGGCCATGACGACGACCACCTTGACCAATCATCAGGCGCGCGCCCGCGCCGACTACCTGAACATCGCGCTTTGGACCTTCCAGGGCTGGATCGCCATGTTCTTCATCGCCGCCGGCTACGCCAAGCTGTCCGAGCCGATGGAGAATCTGATCGTCCTGATGCAGTGGCCCGCCGCGGCCGGCGAGGCCTTCGTGCGCGGTCTGGGCGTCGCCGAGATCGTGTTGGCCGCCATGGTTCTGGCGCCGCTGGTCTCGTGGCGGTTCGGCCGTCCCCTGTTGCTGACGGCGGCGGCGGGCCTGCTGATCCTGGAGAGCATCGCCCTGGGCGTGCACGCCTTCGGCCTAGACCTGGGCCTGAGCCTGACCAATGTCTTCCTCATCGCCATCACGGCGCCGGTGCTGTGGCTGCGTCGCCGCTGAGCCGCCGCATCGCTGAAAGGTTTTGCGGGTCCGCTTCTCCCCCTCCCCCCCCTGAGGGCCCGCAAATACAGAGGCCGCGACCCGTCCCCGGTCGCGGCCATTTCTTTTGTCCGCCGACGCCCTCTCGCCCGCTCGTTCACAACTTCGTAGCCCGGCGCGCGAAAAGCTTCCCTTTACGTCCGCGTCAAGTTATGAAGTCGTCATGCCGATTGCTGACGAACATCGCACCTATTCCATCCGGCAGCTGTGCCGCGAGTTCGGCGCGACCGCGCGTGCGCTGCGCTTCTATGAAGACAAGGGCCTGCTGACGCCGTCGCGCAAGGGTCAGACGCGGGTCTACGGTCCGCGCGACCGCGCCCGGTTGAAGCTGATCATGCGCGGCCGGCGCATCGGCTTCACCCTGGTCGAGATCCAGGAGATGCTGGATCTGTATGACCAGAAGGACCACAACGTCCATCAGATGGCCATCGCCTTGCCGCGCCATCGCGCCCGCATACAGGCGCTGAAGCAGCAGCTCGAGGACATCGAAGGCGCCATCGAGACGGCCGAGGCCGCCTGCGCCTGGATGGAGTCCAAGCTGACGGAACACCGTCCCGACCTTCTGCCGGGCGCAGAGGCCTACGCCAGCCTGCTGAGCGAGCGTCTCAATGACCCCGACGATCACTTCCTGACCTTCAAAGCGAGAGCCTGATCCCATGAGCTACAAGGCGCCCGTCCGCGACCTGTCCTTCGTCCTGCATGACGTTCTGAAGGTCGAGAACTACGGCAACCAGCTGCCCGACGCCGACCTGTCGCGCGACCTGATCGACCAGATCGTCGAGGAAGGCGGCAAGTTCGCCGAAGAGGTCATCGCCCCGATCAACCGTCCCGGCGATCTGGAAGGCTGTCACATCCAGGGCGACGTGGTGACGACGCCGAAGGGATGGAAAGAAGCCTATCACCAGATGGTCGAGGCCGGCTGGCCCTCGCTGGGCTTCAGCACCGAGTTCGGCGGTCAGGGCATGCCCTCGGTCGTGTCGAGCGCGGTGGGCCAGTTCACCGCCGCCGCCAGCGCCGCCTTCTCCATGTATCCGGGCCTGACCAGCGGCGCCTTCCATGGCATCGAGGCCAGCGCCTCGGACGAGATCAAGCAGAAGTACCTGCCGAAGATGGCGTCGGGCGAATGGACCGGCACCATGAACCTGACCGAGCCGCAGTGCGGCACCGACCTGGGCATGGTCCGCACCAAGGCGGTGCCGAACGGCGACGGCTCCTATTCGATCACCGGCCAGAAGATCTGGATCTCGGCGGGCGAGCACGACTTCGCCGACAACATCATCCACACGGTGCTGGCCCGCGTCGAAGGCGCGGTTCCGGGCATCAAGGGCCTGTCCCTGTTCGTCGTGCCGAAGTTCCTGGTGAACGAGGACGGTTCGCTGGGCGAGCGCAACGGCGTGTCCTGTGCGGGCCTCGAGCACAAGATGGGCATCCACGGCAACGCCACCTGCGTCATGGCCTATGAGAACGCCAAGGGCTGGCTGATCGGCGAAGAAGGCCGCGGCATGAACAACATGTTCGTGGTCATGAACGAGGCGCGCCTGGGCACCGGCCTGCAGGGCCTGGCCATCGGCGACGCCGCCTATCAGGCCGCCGTCGAGTTCGCCAACGACCGCCTGCAGGGCCGCAGCCTGACCGGACCGAAGAACCCGGACGGCCCGGCCGACCCGATCATGGTCCACCCGGACGTGCGCCGCATGCTGCTGGAAGCCAAGGCCTTCGTCGAAGGCGGCCGCGCCTTCATTCTGTGGACCGCGCTCCAAGCAGATCTGCAGAAGGCCGCCGATGAAGCCGTCGCCACCAAGGCCAAGGACTACATGGGCCTGATCACGCCCGTGCTGAAGGCCTATCTGACCGACAAGGGCTTCCACGTCGCCTCTCTGGCGATGCAGGTTCACGGCGGCTCGGGCTACACCGAACACTTCCCCGCCTCGCAGTATCTGCGCGATGCGCGGATCACCATGATCTATGAAGGCACCAACGGCATCCAGGCGCTGGATCTGGTCGGCCGCAAGCTGCCCGCCAACGGCGGCCGCGCCATCATGAGCTGGTTCGCCGACATCGACGCCTTCGTCGGCGAGAACGGCGACGACGAGGCGATCAAGCCCTTCGTCGAGGGCCTGGCCGACGCCAAGAAGAAGCTGCAGGAAGCCACCATGTGGCTGATGCAGAACGGCATGGCCAACCCGGACAATGCGGCGGCCGCCTCAACCGACTATCTGCATATCTTCGGCCTGACCGCCTACGCCTTCCTGTGGGCGCAGATGGCCAAGGCGGCGCAAGAGAAGATCGCGGCCGGGGACGCCGATCCCTACTACGCCAACAAGCTGATGACCGGGCGCTACTTCGTCGAGCGCATCCTGCCCGACGCCGGGGCGCACCTGAAGAAGCTGAAGTCCGGCGCCGAGGTGCTGATGCAAATGCCCGCAGAGGCGTTCTGATCCGCTTCTGATCCAGGGGCCTCTCTCGCCGCAGCGGGGGAGGCCCTTTCTTTATCGCAGAAGGGCGGCGCAGACCGCCCGCGTCAGCAGGAAACAACCCCGATGAACGTCCTAGGCAGCCCCGATCCCGACTTCATGCGCGAAGAGGAGATCGTCCTCTTCTCCGACTCCGTCGCCAAATGGATCGACGAACACGCCCCGCCAGAGAAGTTCCAGCAGTGGATCGCCGCCTCCTCGGTGCCGCGCGGGCTGTGGAACGCGGCGGGCGAAGCGGGCCTGCTGGGCCTGTCGCTGCCGGAAGAGGACGGCGGCTTCGGCGGCGATTACCGGCACGAAGTCGTGCTGATGCGCCAACTGGGCTGGAAGGGCGCGGACCACTTCGGCATCAGCCTGCACAACGCCATCGTCATGCCCTACATCTGGCACTACGGCACGGCCGAGCAGAAGGCGCGCTGGCTGCCGCGCCTGCAGTCGGGCGAACTGGTCGGCGCCATCGCCATGACCGAGCCGGGCGCGGGTTCCGACCTGCAAGGGGTGAAGACCACCGCCGTCAAACAGGGCGACCACTATGTCCTGAACGGCTCCAAGACCTTCATCACCAACGGCCAGCTGGCCAACTTCATCATCGTGGTCGCCAAGACCGACCCGGCCGAGGGCGCCAAGGGCACCAGCCTGATCTGTCTCGAAACCGACGGGGCCGAAGGCTTCGAGCGCGGCCGCAACCTGCACAAGATCGGCATGGAGGCGAACGACACCTCCGAGCTGTTCTTCAACGATGTGAAGGTGCCGCTGGAGAACGTCATCGGCGACACCGAGGGTCAGGGCTTCGTCCAGCTGATGCAGCAGTTGCCGCAGGAGCGACTGAACATCGCCGTTCAGGGCGTGGCCGCCGCCGAGCGCGGGCTGGAGGCGACGCTGGCCTACGTCAAGGAGCGCAAGGCCTTCGGCAAGCGCGTCATCGACTTCCAGAACACCCAGTTCAAACTGGCCGAGATCAAGACCAAGCTGACCGTCGCCAAGGTCTTCGTCGACCACTGCATCGGCCTGCACCTGAAGGGCCAGCTGGACGCCGCCACGGCCTCCATGGCCAAATACTGGGTGACGGACATCCAGGGCGAGACCATCGACGAGATGCTGCAGCTCTTCGGCGGCTACGGCTATATGACCGAATATCCGATCGCCCAGCTGTACAAGGACGCCCGCGTCCAGCGCATCTACGGCGGCACGAACGAGATCATGAAGCTGCTGATCGCGCGGACGCTGTGAGGACGCCGTGCGGCGCCCAAGGGAGATCAGGGACGGATGGCCGCCCATAGCGAGACGGACCTGTCAGAAGCGCTGCGCGCCGTCGAATCCCTGATCGCCAAATGCGAGAAGGCGGTCCTGAAGCTGGCCCCCGGCGCGGCGCAGCACACCCTTCTCGTCCGCCGCATCGCCGCCTTGAAGATCGCGCGCGATCTGATCGAGGAACGGCTGGACACGACGCGCTGAGGCCCGTCAGCGCAGCAGCAGGGCGCCCGCGACCAGGGCGCCGGCGAGCACAATCGAAGCGGCGATCCACCGCCCGGCCGAGACGATCGACCGGGCGGTTTCCTTGTCCGACGCTGCGTTGACGACCGGGTCGGCCGTCAGGCGGCGCGAGGCGGCGCGGATCAGGCGGGGCAGGTCGTCACTGGCCGCCGACAGGTCCAACAGGGCGCCGATCAGGCGATTGCGCATGGCCTCGGGGCTGCGGCTGGAGAAGAGGGCGCGGCTCCAGGCGCCCTTCATCGCCTTGACCAGGTCGAAGTCGGGATCGACGCGCGACAGCACCCCCTCGATCGTCACCAGCGCTTTGAGGATCAGCACCAGATCGGGCGGGGCGGCCACCCGCTCCTGCCGCATCAGCCCCATCAGATCGGCGACGATGGCGGGCAGATCGACCGCGCCCTGGCCGTGGCGGGCGATCAGCCGTTCGGCCCCGGCGGTCAGGCTGGCGCGCGAGACGTCCGTCCCCTCGGTCCAGTCGGCCAGCACCTCGGCCATGCGGGCGC
>WPCJ01352256.1_pt1 | contig 14391 bp, 9 predicted proteins | sample 5399831 | NCBI WGS metagenome assembly WPCJ01 (sample SAMN12869470, study PRJNA574797) | sludge metagenome | isolation source: wastewater treatment of pH10 | place: China:Beijing | collected 2019-05-20 | reverse complement strand
AGAGTTTTTGGAATATCAAGAGGGAAGTTTAGGCTATGCCTTAGGAATGTTCTACAAGGAAAAGGGTTTTGATGTCATGCCTAAACTGGAAAACCATGATGTCTTTCACTTGATCACGGAGACTGGTACGGAAATTTCGGATGAAATTGCCATGCAATACCTTTTGTTCGGAAATGGAAAGCTGAGCTTGTACCTGCTGGCGATGATCTTTATCGGAACCTTTGTGTTTCCGGAACATAGCGCACATTATTGGTCATCGTATAGAAAGGGCAAGGCCATGCATAAATTCCATCATATTGAGTTTAAGACATTCCTTAATGAATCACTGAGCACATTACAACTATCACTAGATAAAAAACAACTAAAACTACAAGTAAATCCTATTCAACATGGAAAATAATTCAACTAACGAGGGATTGGAGAACAGTTCTCAAAAATCCCTGATCGAAAAAATCACGTCTTCATTGGTCGTTAAGATCTTCATCATTTTCTTTCTTAGGTTAATCCTGCTCATTCCATTGGGCTTGATCGGAGATTTGATTTCAGAACGCAACAATAGAGAAACGAATGTATCTACAGAGATAGCAAGGAAATGGGGGATGGACCAAGTGATCACAAGTCCAATCATAGCTGTTCCTTATGAGGTGGTTAGAGAAAGGATGAAAAGTGATGGAGAAGGTACTGGAACCAGTACGTTGGTCACTACGGTAGTGACCGAATATGCCTTTATGATGGCAGACCAGACACAGATTACAGCTACTGTAGAACCAGAACCCTTAAAACGTGGCATCTATCAAGCCATCGTCTATACCTCGAAGATCAATGTCAAGGGGAATTTCGAATCCTTTGATTTCAGTAAGCTAAAGGTACTGCCAACGGATCTAAAGTGGCAAGATGCAAAATTGGTATTTGGGATCCAGGATGTAAAAGGGCTGTCTGAAAATCCAGCATTTAAATGGGATGGCAAATCTATGGAGATGGGTAAATATGACCTGGACATTGATCTGTTCAAACAGAACTTGACCGTTGACCTTCCGTTAGAAAACAATGAAGCCTTGAACAAGTCTTTCGAGATCACTTTTGACCTGAAAGGTTCCAAATCATTGAACTTCCTGCCTTTGGCAAAAAACACGAAGATCAATGTGAATGGTAATTGGGCAAACCCGAGCTTCAATGGTAACTTTTTACAAGATGAGCGTGAAGTTGCGGAAAGCTTTAAAGCCAACTGGACCATTCCAGATTTCAGCAGGAAACAAGCTCAACAATGGACAGGAGAACCTTATAAGATCTATAACTTCCAGAATATCGATCTTTCTGACGAAGATGCACACCCTAATGAATACGCTGCACGTACGTTTCCAGAACCACAGAGCGCTAGCACGGACAATCAGTTGACCGCTAATGATTATGACATGGTTCAAGTTAACTTCTTGCCTCAAGTAGACAATTATCAGAAAGCCACCCGAGTGACCAAATATGGTGCTTTGGTGATCGCCTTGACTTTTGTTTCCTTAGTCTTTATGGAAATCATCAAAAAACAGCGTGTGCATATCATACAGTATGTATTGATCGGTTTTGCCATGGTGCTGTTTTACGCCCTATTACTGGCAATTTCAGAACATATTGGATTTAATTTTGCATATTTAATTGCAGCAATTGCAACAATTATCCTGATTTCTTCGTTTATCAAAGCAATAACCAAGGATATGAAATCGGCCTTGAACTTTGCCGCCATATTAGCGCTATTCTATAGTTTTATCTTTGTACTGCTTCAATTACGCGACTACTCTTTAATCGTTGGAACCATTGGTCTATTCATCATCTTGGCGGTATTAATGCGCATTTCAACAAAAATTAACTGGTATCAATTTGAAAAGCAATGATAAGGTTAAGTAAAACATCCATAAGAATGTACCTCACCAGTATCTGGCTGTAATTTTGGAAAGCCAGCCGTGTAAATTAGGTAAGGATTTCGGTTTGCCTGTCAACTTTAGTAAATTGGCAGGCAAATCGTTTTTTATATGCATAAGATATCATGGATTGGAGCACTCTTATTGATCAATAATATGGTTATTGCACAAGAAGGAAAAGAAGTTCCCCAAAAGGTGGAGCGACCAAAAGTAGAAGATCGTGTCAGACATTCAGGCAAGGTGGAACCCCTGAGTCCCCAAAAACTATGGGAACTGGGTCGGGTATCCGGAGAAGGACTGTCAGCTGATGGTACACAGTTAATTTACGGCGTTTCGAATTATCAATTTGATGAGAATAAATCGGAGAAGAATTTATTCATTATTCCGGTTAAAGGCGGGGTTGCTAAGCAATTTACTTCAGAGGCCGGCGGAGAGTCTGTACTAAAGGTAGAGGGCGAGGATGTCCTTTATATGTTCAAAGGACAGATCTGGAAAAAAAGCCTGAAAGATGGAAATGCTGTTCAAGTGACCAATCATGAAGGAGGCTTGGAAAATGTGAAGATTTCTCCTGATGGGAAGCATATATTGTTCAGTAAACAAGTTCTGTTGAAAGATTACCATAGCACCGATAAATATAAGGACTTGCCAAAATCCAATGTTTATATCTATGATAATCTGGATTACAGACATTGGGATACTTGGAATGATGGTAAATTCAACCATCCATTTATCGCCAGCTATGATAACGGAAAAATTGGGGAGCCTAAGGATATCTTAGGCGATGAGCCTTTCTATTCACCAACCATGCCATTTGGAGGCGCAGAGGATTTTGCATGGACTCCAGATAGTAAATCCGTTCTCTATGTATGTAAGAAGAAATTTGGAACGGAATACGCCCAGAGTACCAATACAGATATCTACAAATATGACCTGGCTTCAGGACAGACCAGTAATCTGACCGAGGGAATGAATGGGTATGACAATACGCCAAACTTCAGCCCTGATGGAAAATTGATGAGCTGGATGAGCATGAAAACCGATGGTTATGAATCGGATAAAAATGATATCTACATTTGCGATGCAGCGACTGGAATCAAATTAAATATGACTGCTCATTGGGATGGGACCATCAATTCCTATACCTGGAGCAAGGACAATAAAAAAATCTATTTCTTGGCACCAACCGAAGGGACTGTTCAGATCTTTGAACTATTGATTCCGGGCAACCTGAAGAATAGGGCATTGCCTATCATCAATAAGATTTCGGATGGAGAATTTGACATCAATGCTATTGTAGGCGAAACCAAGGATGGTCTGGTGGTTACCCTGTCAAAAATGACCCGTGCGAACGAGGTGTTTCATTATTCATTCAAATCCAAAAAATTAAATCCAATAACGACTGTCAATGATCAATTGTACAGTAAGGTGGCGGATACCAAGGTGGAAGCAAGGGTGACTAAGGCATCGGATGGTTTAGACCTATTTTCATGGGTGATCTATCCACCGAACTTTGATCCTAGCAAAAAATACCCAACCCTATTATTCTGTCAAGGAGGTCCACAAGGAGCGGTTACCCAATCGTATTCCTTCCGTTGGAACTTCCAGTTATTGGCCAGTCAGGGATATATTGTCATCGCGCCTAACCGTCGTGGAATGCCAGGATGGGGGGTGAAATGGAATGAGCAGATTTCGAAAGATTGGGGTGGTCAAGCGATAGCAGATTACCTATCTGCAATCGATGACCTGTCCAAGGAATCATACGTAGACAAAGATAGGATTGGAGCAGTAGGTGCTAGTTATGGTGGTTATTCCGTATTTCAATTGGCAGGTGTGCATGAAGGTCGATTCAAATCCTTTATTTCACATTGTGGATTGTTTGATATGAAGTCATGGTATGGTACAACAGAGGAATTGTTTTTTGCAAACTATGAATTAGGTGGACCTTATTGGGAACAAGGGAATGAGAAAACCTATACCGAATTCAACCCAAGCACACTGGTATCGAAATGGAATACGCCGATCTTGATTTTCCAAGGCGGTAAAGATTACAGGGTTCCAATCGGACAAGGTTTGGAAGCTTTCCAAGCAGCTCAACTTAGAGGAGTGAAAAGTAGATTAGTCTATTTGCCAGATGAAAACCACTGGGTGCTTTCAGGTCATAATGCACAAGTATGGCAAAGGGAGTTTTTCGGATGGTTGGATGAAACCTTGAAAAAATAATAAATAAATAAAGAAGCCGATTCAATTTGAATCGGCTTTTTGAATGCACAGAAACAAGAGACAGTATAGGATCTATAACTTGCTTTTTCATTCATTACTTAATAAACAACATTTAAAGAATATTTTCACCTTTCTTCATTAGGTCTAAATTTTCATTCAAATCATAGAGCTGGTTTTCTTCCGCCTTTGTGATTGCCTTTTCCATCAAAGAGATTCCTTTTTCTTTTTCTCCCACTTTATAGCTTAACAAAGCGTAGTTGGAAAGATTTTCGACATCTTCAGACTTTTCAAAGGCATCTCTCGACCAGGTCAACAGTTCTTTGATGAGTTCAGTCTCCTTGGATTTTTTCGCAAAAACACCCACATATTCCATTTTCATTCTATCACTGATGGTCTGGTCATATTTTTGGATATAGGCTTTCAGGGCTGGGACATAATCATGCATCAGAAGGCCATTTTTATAGAAGTTTAATTTTATAAAATCCAGCAGTTCCGTGCTATGATTTGGGTATTTTGCAACTAATGTATCTTGGAAAACAGACCAATCCGGATTGCTGGTCAAGATATAATAGCCCATAGGAGATTTACGGCCGAGCTTGTTGGCGGCATCTTCAAAATTTATTATTCCTCGGTATAGATCCTCGGCCGCTGTTTCTCCTAACAAAGAGTCAATTTTTTTAGCTTGATTCAAAAGTATTGGGAAGCCAATGTCTTGGGAAGAACGGGTTAAATCCATGATGACCTGTGCTTCAGCTTTCGTTTCAATAGCTGGTTTCTGGGAAAGATAAGCCTTGATCAGATCTTGTTTATCCTCAGGCTCAGCTTCCATGGAAGCATTTAAAAGTTTTTTTAATATGGTTTTGTCCTGCTTATTTTCCTCATACTTCTTTCTTAAGGTGTAATATTGGAAATCTGGATTCGGGACCTTTTGCAATAGGTTTAGGAAATTGCTGATCTCTCTCTTGCCATAGGCTTTATGTACTATTTCGCCATTGGGATTAAAGAAGAGATAGCAAGGGTAGCCATCCACCTGATAATTCTTGTCAAATTCCTTGCTTAATTTCATCCATTCTTTTTTGACTTCATTCGCCTCAGGGTCATCATCAAATTGCACTTGGACAGACACATAGTTTTGGTTGCTGAACTCGCCAATTTTACTGTCTGTGAAAACCTGTTGTTCCATGATTTTACATGGTACACACCAGGAGGTGTAGCAATCCATCATGATGTATTTGTTCTCCGCTTTGGCTTTTTCTTTGACCTCTGCCCAATTCAGGTTATTGCTGAATTTTATTCCTTTTTCCTGAGCAAAGAGAACGGTTGGTAGCAAGAATAGTATAAGGATGAATCTTTTCATGATTTATTGGATTAATAGCTTTAGAGCACGTACGGAAATAGCATTTTTCATGACCATCTGTTGTTTGTTGCCTTCAGGCGCAGCTGAAGGAATGGTCTGGGTAGAAGAAACCACTCCAGCCAGATTGCCAGCTTCCGATAGGATAGGAGCACCGCTTGATCCGACCGCATAGTCTGCACTGATGGTCATTCTATATTGTCGGATTCCCGGTGTCCTCGGGTTCAACATCAAACTGTTTTTGTTGACGATGCCTTCACTCAGATAATAATAGATATGGTCTGGATGGGAGATAATATATACGGGTTCGCCGGGTAATAATACTGGACCTAATGAAATAAAAGGTAATTTCTTTCCATTCGTTTTAACCTTGAAAACGGCTAGATCATTGCTGGAAGAAAAGGCCAGTAACTCATCCATCACATATACCTCACCATCTATGCCTTCAATAAAATAAGTGCTGAGGTCTTTGCTTTGTTGCAAAGTATCTGTTGGCTTATCCGTATGGATCAATTCAGCGAGCACATGGTAATTCGTGACGCAGATGCCATCAGAACTGATAGCAAAAGCGGAGGCATATAGATCGGCATAGGGATAATCATTTTTATCTTTTTGGTTCATTCGGCCCATCAAAAAGACAGCTGTTTTTTTTGCCTGAAAAAGGTCCCTAGGCCTCAATGCCTCTGTGGATGGATTACCCACTAATTTCCATGAAAATGATTGTTCATTTTTTAATGCCTTGGCTTCGATTTGAAGTTGAGGTACTGTTTTTCCTTGCTGTGATTTAAATGCAGCCTGTACTTTTTCCTCCAAGCCTTTGTGGAATAAGGCATCGTTCATGAAAATGCTGTCTGTTTGGTCCTGTGCTTTGGCCTCCTGCTGTAGACAGGATAAAGCCAGAGCCAAGGTAAATACCCAAAAAGGATGTGTTTGAAACAATTTCATGGTTAAAACAGTTCTTCGAGTTTTTTGATTAATTCTTCACCTCTTAAGTTTTTGGCGATGATCTGTCCATTTGCATCCACTAAGAAGTTGGTTGGAATCTGTACGACATGGTACATTTTGGCTACATCACTATCCACGCCAGTTAGGTCGGAGGTTTGTTTCCAAGTCAGTTTATCGGCAACGATGGCTTGTCGCCACATTTTTTCAGCCTCTTTTTTATCCAAGGAAACGCCTAGGATCTCGAATCCCTTTTTGTTGAACTGATTGTAAGCAGCCACTAAATTTGGGTTCTCAGCACGGCATGGTGCACACCAGCTTGCCCAGAAATCGATCAATACATATTTTCCTCTGTAATCCGATAGGTTGACCGTTTTGCCTTCGGTATCTGGAATGGCAAAATCAGGTGCCGGCATGCCGATATCGACAATAGCCGATTGCATGATCAATGAATTGATCATTTCACCTCCTGGAGATTGCTTTAAATCGTCTGACAGCCCTTGGAAAAGCTCTTTCATTTGGCTGTTTTCTAAACTTCCGACCAGGTTGTATAACTCCGTAATGGATACGGCACTGTTGCCATGGTTCTTAATAAAGGAAACAGCAAATTCATTACGACTGGCATATAATTCATCCATTTGCTTGTCATACTCCTCTTGAGAAATCTTAGGCTGAGGATTATTGTACTGATCATCTAATTTTTTGATCTCTGCTGCCAATTTGGTTTCAAAATCTTTGATCTCTAAGTAATCTGTATAGGTCTTTGAACCTGTAATTTGGACTTCATTTATTTTGTTGAAGTCGCCATTGACCTGAATATTTCCGGGTTCCACGAATAAAAAGAATGCGGTGCTGTTATTACCCGATTTATTGACCAAAAATGAATTGGTAGGACCTGGAATCGTTCCTTTGAATTCAAATTTTCCATCAACCACTTCGGTGGAATCTTGGCCTGGATAGTCACCGCGCTGTTCAAGATGGATATATTTGCTCGGCCAATTCTTGATATCACCTTTAATGCTAAAGGATTCTTGAGCAAAAAGGGCTGAATTGACTGCTGCGGTTAAAAATAAAGCAGTTATCGTCTGGATGTATATTTTCATGATTGTGTTTTTATAATATTTCAGTTGTTATCATTGTCCTTCTATTTCTTCCTCTTGTTTGTCCTTGCCCATCATTGGCAGGCTTTCGGATAACAGTACACCTTCTGGGCTTTCCTTGATGTAAAGACTAAGGGAATTGAACAGGGCAACCAATTCCGCATTAAGGAGGCTATTGGTCAAGGTTTGGATTTCTGATAAGCTAACGATGCTGTTTGGATGTTTTTTAATAAAGTCTTTGGAGTATTCAATATCCAATAGGCTTAGGCTATCTAAGCTTTTATAGTATTGTTTTAATACCGTGCAATCTTCAGTGGTAAATTGTAATTGCACATATTTACTCATTTCCTGATCGTATTTTTCATGACCTTCCCTGAGTTCTATAAAGTCATTGTACGTAGGAGAACCTTTGATTTCTACGTTTTTAAAATCGTCGAAACTACCATTGATACTGATGTTTCCAGGTTCTACGTATAATAATTTTGCGACACCACTTTTTTTCTGGGTGATCAAATATGCTGCGGTGGCTCCAGGGATACTGCCACTGAATTGGAAGCTGCCATCTGTGGTGGCTACTGAGTCAACTCCAGGATAATTACCTTGACGAACCAAATAAACCGTCTCTGTTGGCCATCCTTCAATTTTACCTTTTACAGTAAAATTATCTTGGGAAAAACCGAGTTGGGTGATTATAAATAATTGAATGAATAGCGCAGATAGAATTGTTTGAATTTTCATGTAATTAAGCTTATAGTGAATGGTTATTTAAATATTTCTTTCAGTTTTTCCTGTAATTTTTCTCCCACAAGGTTCTTGGCGATAATCTTTCCGTCTGGGCCAATCAAAAAGTTGGATGGAATAACTTGGACGGCATAGGTTACAGCGGCTTCGTTTTTATTGCCTTGTAGGTCGGAGATCTGAGGCCAGATGACGCCATCGTTTTCAATAGCGCGTTTCCAGCGCCATTCCTCTGCTTTGGAGTCAATGGAAACTCCTAGGATTTCGAACCCTTTATCCTTATAGGATTTATAGGCCGCAAGGAGATTTGGGTTTTCCCTACGACATGGAATGCACCAGCTCGCCCAAAAGTCCACGAGCACATACTTTCCGCGGAAATCTTGGAGTTTGATGGTGTTTCCAGCTGTATCCTTCTGTGCAATATCAGGTGCAATTTTTCCTATTTCAATGTTCGCCAAGTTTTTCATGTAGGCATTGATATCTTCAGCCTGTACACTTGCGATTAATTTAGGGTCTAATACATCATATAGTTTCTTGAGTTCGGTATAGCTCAGGTCTTGGCTTAAGCCAGCAAGTTCATAGACGGTTGCTGGGCTTGATGGATGCTCCTTGATGAAGGTTTTCGAAATCTCAATGTTTTTTTCCGTCAAGCTTTTAATTTCATTGCTAATGCTTTTCGTTTTAGTTTCGTCCTTTTCATTACCTAAGACCTGGTAAAGGCTGTCGATTTGGTCGCCAAGGGTTTTATGGATGTTCTTGATTTCATAATACTCATCAGTGGATTTGGAACCAGTTACTTTGGCTTCTTCCAGATTAGCGTATTGGCCGTGGATCTCGATATTTCCGGGTTCTAAAAAAAGGAATTTATATTTAGGTTCCTCGCCATCTAGGGAAACCAAGAAGGCGTTGGTAGGACCTTCGATCTTGCCACGGAATTCAAAGGAACCGTCCTTGTTTTCTACAGAGTCCTTACCCGGGAAATTACCTTTTCGTTCAAAGCGGATATACTTGGAAGGCCAGCCTTCGATTTTTCCTTTAACCACATACTCACTTTGGCTAAATGCTTCTTGGCTAAACAATGAACCAACTAATAGAAGCAGGGGGGTGATTTTTCTAATATTTAATAAAACTGTCATATACGTAATATTTAATTGATACCTTCTATTTCTGAAATATATGGGAGGCCAAATGAGCTTTCAATAATGTTGAACTTGAAGAATTTTGCTGTTACTGGATTGATGAATTTTAGGTTCTTCCTATCGGGTCTATCCGCTGTACTTCGATTGTCAATATCGCCTGCTATAAAAATTCCTTCTTTTTTCCAGGTCTTGCCATCATTGCTGGAATAGGCTTCTACTTTGGAGAAGTTGTAATAGATATCATAAGAACCTAGGTAAGAAGGGCTGAAGATGAAACCTTTGAGGGTTTCGGTTTTTCCCATATCGATAGTGATATCCTTAGGTGTGCTACCTGCAGCTTTCCAAATCGTAGCTATTTTACCGTCAAAAAGATTGGTGACCGGGAAATCTTTATTGTTGTCATTTACCTCGGCGGTTGCCTTCCATAAACTACGGTCCATTTTATTGCCTTGCAAAGCTGGCAATGGGTAAGCGATATTTTCGGTGTTGTATTCCTGGATATTGATTTCTATCAAGGCATAATTGGCACCCAGTTCTGTCATTGGTTCTACGAAATTATTATTGCTCGTATTTTCCAATTCAATTATGCCGATATAGTTTTTATCGGATTGTTTGAGTTGCTGGTAGTCGATTGAGAAAGCAAAGCTATCTACGGATACCGAATCGCCCTTAGGAAAATTGACTGTTGGTTTTATGATCTTTATTGCGCTTTCCGGGATTCTATTATACGTGTTCTTTTTAATCCCTTCCACCCAAGTTTTTACACTGTCCGTATTGTTTAACCTGATACCGCCTTGAACGGCAATATCCAATGGATGGTTTATCCTGGCGGAGAATTTGAAAACCTTGATTCCATTCTCTTGGTTATTGATCTTGGTTACGGAATGATAGCCATTGATCACATAATAACCTCGGATAAAATTGGTGTTTAAACCGCTTTCAGGTTTATACACATCCATTTGGATCAAGGAAGGAGTGATGGATACCTTCATCTTGACAAACATGTACTTACTCTTCAGCTGTGCTTGTCCAGAAACGACCTTAAGTTTGATAGGGACTAGGTAAATAGTGTTATGCTCTAAGAGACTGGCGTTTTTTAAGTGCAGTTTTAAGGAGTCTGTTGAAGTTGATAATCCAGACTCAATATGAATGACACCTTTATTGCTCAATTCAAAAGCACCTTCTTTAAATACCGGTGATTTGGTATGGTTGAGGCTATCATATACCGCAACTAGAGAAGGATCTATTGTTCCTTGTACCACTACTTCTTGTGTGGCTTCTTTTTGCAATAGCACTGGTAAACCCGGTGCGGAAAGGGTTCTGTTGTTTACGGCAGAATCACCAAGCTTCATGGCTGTCCCCGATCCGATCGTTGTGCTCAGGTAGTTGCTGAATTCATTGGCTACCTCTTGATATAAGTCGAGCTTGTCTTTCTTGCATCCAAGAAAGCTGCTGAATACGATAAGTACGAGCAGAGCTGAGAGGCCATATCGAAAAAGTATATTTATTAATCTATTCATGATATTAATGCGTTGTATTCCTTGACCTGATTCACTCATTATCTAGGATTTGGTTTGATGTCTGGATTGTTGTTGGTAATCAGCGGAGCAATCTCCATCAAATAGCGCGGTGAATTGGGCTTGATAATGGCGACTGTCGTATCTTGATAGTTATAATTGTCATAAAAGCTTCGGACGATGTTTTTACTGAACCTTTCTTCACGGTTCAGTCTTTTTAAGTCGAACAACCTCAAACCACCATGGCAGAAAAGCTCTCTTCTTCTTTCCTCCAAAACCGTTTTTAAGATCTCGTCATCGGCTATTACTAAATCAGTTGAATTTTCAATTCGGTTTTTTCTCAGCAAATTTAGGATGGGTAATGCCTCTTTAGGTTTGCCCGTTCTAGCTAAGCATTCGGCTTTGATAAGCATAACCTCTGGTACAGCAATGCTATAGTTGAAATTGTATTTTCCATCTTGATTGGCAAAAACATCATAGTAGTCGAAGTTGATTCTCCTTCGAAAATCTGAGGACGTTAATAAAGAGTCTAAGCTTTTGCTGATCTGTATCCTAAAAGAGTAAGTCAGGTTTAGATCATGGTCTACACCTGTTTTACCTAATAAAACCTCTGGATTTCGGCTTTGATCCAGCAGGTTTAATGGAGCTGCAGTAAGGGTCTGGTAATTCAATAAAGAAGATTTCAGGGCCAGGCATTCATCAGCGGATTTCAAAGCTTCGGCGTAATTTCCCATCAGTAAATGGGTTCTGCTCAATAGGGCCAAGGCCGATGCTTTGCCCGGATGGATGATCGTATTGCCCATAACAGGGAAGTCAGCGGTAGCGATGGCTTCATTTAACTCTTTAATGATTAAAGTATATACCTCTTGGACTGTTCCTCTTTTAGGTTTAACGCTAGCATCTGGGATCAGTGAAATTGGAATTGCCAATTCTGTTGCGGCTTTACCATTGGTATAGTCTTGGCCATATATATTTGCCAACTGTAAAAAATACCAAGCACGGTTCACCTTTGCTTGTGCGATTGCAATGGCCAGGCCTTTTTGCTCATCTTCATTTTTCGGTTTTACTTCAGCGGCCTTGAGGATCAGGATATTCATTTGCAGGATGCGCTCATAGGCACTTTTGTACATAAAGTCCATCTCACCTGGTCCCCAAATATGTTGGGCATACATATAAGCATTGCCGTAATATTCATTTCGGGCGAGGGCAGGAAAGCTGAGGTCATCGGCCATGAGGTCTGCAAGAATAAAATTGCAACGTGCTATGGAGTCGCTATTCAGCATTTCCTGAAAGTCCTTGAGGGTAGAGGGGTTCACATTTCCGGTGCTTGGCATAATATCCAAGAATTTCTGACAAGAGGATATGGTATAAATAATCACAAGACTCAGAACGATAAAATAATGTTTTGTCTTCATGGTTGTACGATTAAAAAATAACGTTTAGTGTAGCCCCATATTGAATAGGAGTAGGTAAACCAAGTCTACCACCTGTATCCACATTATTAGGGTCGTATTTATATCTGTTTTTCGCCCAAACGGCTACATTTTGCATGTGCGCAGAGATGCGAAGGCTTTTTACATATTTTTCATTGAGAAAACTCTTTGGGATTTCCCATCCGACCATCACTTCTTGGAGTCGGATGAAATTGGCTGACATAAAGCTATTGCTGGAGTTCTGAGCCAAGAAACTACGTATGGATAAACCTGTGTCATTGGTGAGCGCAGGAATATCGGTGAAAGCTTCATCACCTGGTTTTTTCCAACGTTGGCTGATCAAATTGGAATTTTCGTATTGAGCCCCCGAATTGGAAGGGATAAAGCGGCGCATAATACCACCGAAGCTTCCCATAAAGGAAACACGAGCGAAGAATTTGCCATAGGTTATATCATGCATGAAACCACCTGTCCATGGTGCTCTAGTGGCACCCATATAGACGATGTCATTCGCCAGCACAGTTGAATCCGGGGTGGCAGTGATGTTGCCTTTCGCATCATAGATCTGGGGTTCACCTTGTGAATTTAAGCCTGCCCAACGGTATCCCCAAACATTGGTCGTGCTATAGCCTTCTCGGAAAGCCGATAGAAATTGTCTGCTGGCAGAATAAGGAGTTTTAGGAATTGATTTAGCCATATTGACATTGTAAGCCCCATTGATGGCGAAACTATAACTGAATTTTGGCTTTCTGACGATGTCAGACTTATAGAAGAATTCGACTCCTTTATTCACAATATTGCTAAAGGTGATCTGATTGTCCAATCCTGTTGAAGGGTCCGTAGGAATAGGGATATTATTGGTGATCCCTTGGTCTGAACGGTTGTAGTACCTTAGGTCAATGCGATGGCGGTCATTGTTCAATCCAAATTGGAGATAGATTTCAATGTTTTTGTTCCTTGGTGGCAAAACGGAAAACGTACTATTGGTAGCCAATCCAAAACCTCCGCCGGCACTGCTGTTTGTTCCCATCATCAGTCCCAAACCTTGGATAGAAGAAAGGTCTTGATAGGTTCCACCAATCATAAATGTACTGATCCCTTCAGAGGTGAAATAGGATTCTTTCTTGATATCATAGGAAATATTACCATTGAATTGTTTTTGGCCTTCTGGGGAACGGTCAAAGGTTCCATTGAACATTAAGGTTCCATCTCTTAAAGTTCCTTCCAAGCCTGCACTAAAATACCTCAGGGTCCTGCGTTGGTTAAAAGATGCTGAATCTGTCAGGCTTCCGCTAGGGGATATGCCATCCAATTTCATGGTGTTATATCGACCATAAACCGATAGATCACCACTAAAAAGGTTCAATCTTAATTCTTCAAAAATATTGAAGGAGGATTGGCCAGCCTGTGGTACGGGAATAAAATTATTGACCCAGATGGCGTAGTTGTTCCATTCTGCCTGTCTGTATCGGTTACTTCCAATCGTAGTAGGCAGGTCAGGCATTTTATTTCCCATCAAACCAGCAGAAACCATAACGCCTGATAGCCAATCGGGAAGGTTTTTATGTTTGAATTGGTAACCCACAATGGAATTAAAGGTCCTCGTTGTAGCAAACTTCTCCTTTCCATAATTAGGACTGAAGGCCTCGCTATAGTTGGCATTGAAATTTATGGTCTTCTCTTTATAATCGTAATTGATTCCTGCATTCCAGTTTAAGTTCCTAAAGATCGAAGTGTCACCTGATGAAGGCGTCAATAAAGCAAATGGATAGATCAATGCTGCAGTACTACTGTATAGTCTTCTGAAGTTTTCAACACCTTGATTTCTATCTCCCGCAGGAAGAAAGATTGCGGAACCTTTTCCTGTATTTTGATTGTATCCATAACGGGTTATATTTCCTGGTCTTTCCCTCGTTTCGTTCGCCCCACCAGCACCAATATTGGCTGTAACGGTATGCTCATCGATCTTTAAGGAATAGCTAAGACCGGAACGGATATTCCATTGTAAATACTTGTCCTGGCTATTGTTTAAGATGTC
>WPCJ01069688.1_pt1 | contig 14418 bp, 10 predicted proteins | sample 5399831 | NCBI WGS metagenome assembly WPCJ01 (sample SAMN12869470, study PRJNA574797) | sludge metagenome | isolation source: wastewater treatment of pH10 | place: China:Beijing | collected 2019-05-20 | reverse complement strand
CCAGATAATTGCGTCCATCTTTGCTCTTGATGATGATTTTTGCCACTGCCACCGCCTGCTACCTTCCCCCAAGCGACATAAACCATTCCTTAATAAGTTTGAACCGGATTCCATAATCCAACCGGGGAAACAAGTCGAAACGCGCCGTTTCGTGACGTTCAAATGAAAAAGCCTGTGCTGATCGTTGTGGCCAGTTGACCAATTCAGCGCTTTCGTCCATCCCCTTTGCCATGGAAAAGCTGTCGACCGATTTCACCGCCGTTCTCAACCATCGCGCCATGGAAGTGGAAATGGTACTGACGGGCCTTCTGGACCAACGCCTCAGGACGGGAGAAATCGCCCGCCCGGAACGGCTGCTCGCTGCCATGCGCCACGGTGTCCTGAATGGCGGCAAGCGCCTCCGGCCTTTTCTCGTTGTCGAAAGTGCCGCTTTGTTCGGCGAAGGTGGCGACGCTGTTCTGCGTGTTGCTGCCGCTCTCGAATGCATTCACTGCTATTCGCTTGTCCATGACGATCTGCCAGCCATGGACGACGATGATCTGCGGCGCGGTCAGCCGACAGTGCACAAGGCATTTGATGAAGCCGCCGCCATTCTGGCGGGTGACGGCCTTCTGACCTATGCTTTCGACATCATCTCGTCGGATGAAACCAATCTCGATGCAGCAATTCGCGTGCAACTGGTTTCAGCGCTTGCCCGCGCATCCGGCCTCGGAGGTATGGTGGGCGGACAGGCTCTCGATCTAATGGCCGAAACCAGCAAGCCCGACGAAGCCGGTATTATCACGCTGCAGGCCATGAAGACCGGCGCGCTGATCCGTTTCGCCTGCGAAGCCGGAGCCATCATCGCCAATGCATCCAGCGAAGACCGTGAGCGTATGGCCGAATTCGGCTCGGCCATCGGCCTTGCCTTCCAGTTGGCGGACGATCTTCTGGATGTCACTGCCGACGCAGAGGCGATGGGCAAGGCGACCGGCAAGGATGCCGCCGCCGGAAAAGCCACGCTGGTATCACTTCACGGCATCGACTGGACGCGCAAGCAACTGTCCGGACTGGTTGCCCAAGCGGAAAGCCTGCTGGCGCCTTTCGGCAAGGATGCGGACATCCTGAAGCAGGCCGCCCGCTTCATCGCCGAACGCCAGAGCTAAAATTTACAGATCGTCCTCGCGTACCTTAATGAGGACCACATCATCAGCTGAAAGCACGCGTCCGTCCTGAGCGCGAACATCGAGCGCCGCTACATCCTCGCCTGAAACGCTGTCGACGAGGCGTGAATGTGTCTCGCCCGGCGCAAAGAGGTGCTTTTCACCCCATTGCCGGAGCGACACAATAACGGGCAGCAGATCGCGCCCTTTTGCCGTCAGGCGATATTCCTGATGCGCCCCGCCATTGGGGTCAGGCACAGATTCCATGATCCCCTCGCCCGTCAGCTTGCGCAGGCGTTCCGAGAGAATATTGCGGGCGATCCCCAGATTCTTCTGAAAGGCGCTGAAGCGCGTCACGCCGTCAAAAGCTTCGCGTACGATCAGCAGCGACCACCAGTCTCCAATGACATCAAGCGCCCGCGCACTCGGGCAATAATCGCCTTTCATGCTTTTCTTCCGAACCATGTTCACTCCATCGATTGCAATCTGGTTGCAATATAAAACCTTTTACGCTATATGCAAAATGGTTTCATTTTGAAACCATTTTAGGAGTCCGTCATGCAAACGTCAACCGACGCGGCAACAACGCTGTCCGCGAACCCTGATGCACGCCCTTTGCTTTCTTCGGCCGCTCTTTTTCTGTTTGCGGCTGCAAGCGGACTGGCGGTAGCCAATGTCTATTTCGCTCACCCGCTACTTGATGTGATGGCCGATGACCTTGGCCTCAAGCGTTCTACAGCAGGCCTCATCGTCGCTGCCAGCCAGCTCGGTTATGCAATTGGCCTGATATTCCTTGTCCCGCTCGGCGATCTGCTCAACCGGCGCAAACTCATCATCACGCATTTTCTTCTGTCGGTCCTGTCCCTGATTGCAATCGGTTTTGCGGCCAATACCACCGTGCTTCTGGTCGCCATGGCCTTTATGGGATTACTCGCCGTCGTCACACAGGCACTTGTCGCCTACGCGGCCAGCCTCGCAACACCGGCGCGACGCGGCCATGTGGTCGGCATCGTAACCAGTGGCATTGTGCTCGGTATATTGCTGGCGCGCGCGATAGCTGGCGCCCTCACCGACATTGGTGGCTGGCGCAGCGTCTATTTCGTTTCCGCCATTCTCACGCTTTTGATCGCGTTCATGCTCTGGCGCAACCTCCCAGACCAGAAACGACAGCAGACAAGCCTCAGCTATCCGGCACTCATTTTGTCGCTCGTGACGCTGTTTCGTTCCGAGCCAGTGCTGCGCATTCGCGCCATCATCGCGATGCTGATCTTCGCCAATATCACCACTTTGCTCGCGCCACTGGTCATGCCGCTCAGCGCTCCGCCCTTCGAACTGAGCCATGCCCAGATCGGTCTGTTCGGCCTGGCAGGTGCAGCCGGAGCGCTCGCCGCATCGCGTGCCGGGAGCGTGGCGGATCGCGGTCATGCCCAGCGCATGACAGGCTTCGCCTTGTTGTTGATGTTCTTCTCATGGGGACCGATAGCCCTGCTGGGGCATTCGCTGCTCTGGCTGATCGCAGGCGTGCTGATACTCGACTTTGGCCTTCAGGCCGTCCACGTCACCAATCAGGCGATGATCTACCGTGTGCGACCGGACGCACAAAACAGGCTCACCGCCGCCTACATGGTTTTCTATTCCATCGGCAGCGCAAGCGGTTCGGCAGTTTCAACCTGGATCTATGCTCATGCAGGCTGGAATGGCGTTTGCCTGCTCGGCACAGGCATCAGCCTTGTCACGCTCATCTTCTGGGCAGCAACGCTAAAAACGACGCCAGAAGCCGCGACACGCGCGGTCATCTGTACAGCTTAGTTCTGTCCCGAAGCAACCTTCTGCTCAAGCCCGAAGCGGTTCTCGATGTAATCGGCAACCATCTTCTGGAAGTCCTCGGCAATGGCGGGACCGCGCAGCGTCGTGACCTTCTTGCCATCGACAAAGACCGGCGCGGACGGGGTTTCGCCCGTGCCGGGAAGCGAAATGCCGATATCCGCGTGCTTCGATTCGCCCGGACCGTTGACGATGCAGCCCATCACGGCCACCGACAGCGCTTCCACACCGGGATATTTCTCACGCCAGACTGGCATGTTGCGACGAATATCGTCCTGAATGGTCTGCGCCAGTTCCTGAAACACCGTCGACGTCGTGCGGCCGCAACCGGGACATGCCGCAACGATAGGGATGAACTGACGGAAGCCCATGGTCTGCAGAAGCTCCTGCGACACCTGCACTTCTCGCGTGCGGTCGCCGCCGGGTTCCGGGGTCAGCGAAATGCGGATCGTGTCGCCAATGCCCTGCTGCAGCAGAATGCCCATGGCCGCCGACGAAGCGACAATACCCTTGGTGCCCATGCCTGCTTCGGTAAGACCCAGATGCAGCGCATGATTGGAACGCTGCGCCAGCATCGTATAGACGGCGATCAGATCCTGCACCTGGCTGACCTTGGCCGACAGAATGATCTTGTCGCGACCAAGGCCGATCTCTTCGGCAAGATTGGCGGAAATCAGAGCCGACTGCACAATGGCCTCGCGCATGACTTCCTGTGCGCTCAATGGCGCGCCAGCGTCCTGATTGCGATCCATCAGCGTGGTCAGCAATTCCTGATCGAGCGATCCCCAATTGACGCCAATCCGCACCGGTTTGTCATAGCGGATCGCCATTTCGACGATATCGGCGAACTGCTTGTCCTTCTTGTCCTTGAAACCGACATTGCCCGGATTGATGCGATATTTTGCAAGCGCTTCCGCGCAGGCCGGATGATCGGCGAGCAGCTTATGACCGATATAATGGAAATCACCGACCAGAGGCACATCATGGCCAAGTCGCTCCAGCCGTTCGCGAATTTTCGGCACGGCCGCAGCCGATTCATCGCGATCCACCGTGATGCGCACGATTTCCGAACCGGCGCGGTGAAGTGCAGCCACCTGCGCGACCGTGGAATCCACATCCGCCGTGTCCGTGTTGGTCATTGATTGCACGACGACGGGCGCATTGCCGCCGACGATAACGCCACCGACACTGACGCCAACCGATTGGCGGCGAGGAAATGGATGCGAAAAATAGCTGACGGTCTCGGAAGACATTTTGCTCTGTTCTTAACTGTACCTGTTTTCAGGTGACGCAGCGCGACGCGATTGTCAACGCCCACATTTATCTGGGTCTGCGTATATCCGGCTTTCGCTTTATATAATCGCTTGCCGACGCAATGTCGCCCTCTCATTATGTCGTGACCACAAGGAGGATCCTGCCCATGACCGACGCAACTGCCCGCAAGACCGCAATCGTCACCGGATCAAATTCCGGGATCGGCCTCGGTATAGCCCATGCGCTGGCGGTGGCGGGACAAAACGTCGTGATCAACTCATTCACCGACCGTGACGAGGATCACGCGCTCGCGGCCAAGCTCAGCGAAGAACATGGTGTCAGCGTGGTCTATATAGCGGCCGATATGTCGAAGGCCGACCAATGCCGCGAGCTCATCGCAGAAACGGTGAAGCAGTTCGGCCACGTGGACATTCTCGTCAACAATGCCGGTATCCAGCATGTATCTCCGGTCGAAGAGTTTCCACCTGACCAATGGGACCGCATCATCGCAATCAACCTGACATCGGCCTTTCACACCTCTGCTGCCGCGATCCCGCATATGCGTAAGAGCGGCTGGGGCCGCATAATCAATATCGCTTCAGCGCATGGCCTCGTGGCATCGCCGTTCAAGTCGGCATATGTGGCCGCCAAGCACGGCATTGTCGGCTTCACCAAAACGCTGGCGCTGGAACTTGCAACAGCAAAGATCACCGCCAATTCCATCTGCCCCGGCTATGTGCTGACGCCGCTTGTCGAGGCGCAGATACCGGACCAGATGAAAGCCTATCACATGGATCGGGAAACCGTGATCCGCGACGTGATGCTCGACAAGCAGCCGACGAAGGAATTCGTCACTACCGCACAGATTGGCGCTGTTGCCGCCTTCCTCGCAGGCGATGCGGCAGCGCAGATCAACGGCGCTGCCATTCCTGTCGATGGCGGCTGGACGGCAGAGTAGCGCATCCCGAAAAGTGGGAACCGGTTTTCGGGATGCGCGTCATAAGAAAGTTCAGTGCTTATGGTCGGCGTAACGCGCCAGACTTGAGAAAGCCAACACGACCAGCAGCAAGACCGGAAGCGCCAGAAACACCACGCCAAAGCCGCTATGCTTGGCAACGAAACCGATCAGCGACGGTGCCACCAACATGCCGGAATAGCCAAGCGTCGTCGCGATGGACAGGCCGACACTCGGATTGACGCCCGGCATGTTGCCAGCCATCGAGAAGGCTATCGGCACCATGTTGGAAATGCCGATCCCGCAGATCGCGAAGCCGATAATCGCGGTGGTTGAGCTGTTTCCGAAACCGACGATCAGCATGCCGATGATGGCAATGACCGTGCAGGCGCGCAGGGTTTTAACCGCACCGAACCGGTCGCGAACCAGATCGCCTGCAAAACGCATGATCGCCATAGAACCCGAAAATGCTGCAAAGCCGAAGCCAGCCACCGTAACGGAAGCGCCCAGATCCTGGCGCATATGATAGGCGCCCCAATCGAGAATCGCTCCTTCCGGCACCATGGAGAACAGCGCCATGACGCCGACAAGCCAGGGCAGAGGACTGCGTGGCAAGGTAAGCTTCTGCTTTTCGCCGCTTGGATGATGATGCTCCGTGTCCGGGATGATCGAGGGCCAGGCGATGGCGATCAGGATAGCGGCGACAATCGTCGTGACCAGCGCATGAACAGTCGATCCGAATTGCGCGATGAGAAAGCCACCCGTGGCAGCGCCGATCAGGCCGCCAAGGCTCCAGAAAGCATGGCAGGATGACATGATCGCCCGGCGCATCTTTTTCTCGACAGCGACCGCATTGGCATTCATGGAGACATCCATCGCAGCCATGGTTCCGCCGAAATAGAACATCACGATCACAGCCGTGATCACATTCGGCACCAGTGCGATGACCAATAGGGCCGGAATAAAGGCAAGCGCAAAAATGCGCACCACCATGCCCGAACCGCGATGCGCCGAAAGAGCGCCTGCGACCGGCATCATAGCCAGGGAACCAAGGCCGAAGACGAGGATCATCAGTCCCATTCCGGCACTATCAAGCCCGAGACGCTCCGCAAATTCCGGGATCTTTGGAGCCCAACCGCCGAAAATATAGCCGTTCATCAGAAACAGGAGCGCAACCGCAATCCGCTCTTTGGTTATAATCGGCGCACGCGCAGGCGCCGCATCTTCGCGTCCGGAAACCTGTTCCATCTATCCCTCAGTTGCGGTCCGCTGCCGCACGTAAAATCTTCATACCTGAAGCCGCATAGGGCGCAAGCGCTGCTTCATCCGCATCATATTCGACAGCCATGACACCGACATCGTCCAAGGAAACGACGTCATGGGCGGCAACCGTACCAAGCTTGTCACTGGTGATGGCAAGCGCCACTATCCGGCTGCGCCCGGCAATCACCCGTTTGAATTCCGCATCGTCCAGATGCAGTGCCGTCACGCCGATTTCGGCAGCAATACCGCATGCACCCAAAACGCAAAGGTCGGGGCGCAGCAATTCGGCATCGCGCAAGGCACGCGCCCCGACGGCAGCACTCACCCGCCGGTCGATAGGTCCGCCGATCATGATCAGCTCGATCTCCGGTGAGCCCATGAGAATGGCAGCGATGGACGGTGTATTGGTGACCACGGTGATGGCTTCACGGCGTTCGACCAAAAGCCGCGCCAGCGCCGTGTTCACCGAAGAAGCATCCAGAAACACCGTCATGCCTGGCTCGACCAGTCCCGCCAGAACTGCTGCCAGTGCGGCCTTCGCCTGTGGTCGCTCGGAATCCCGTTCAGCAAGCGGGGGAGGCTCAGGCACGGCACGCAACGCACCGCCATAGACACGTCTGCAAAGCCCCGCCGCCGCCAACTCGCGCAGATCGCGCCGGATCGTATCCTCGGACACACCGAAGCTTTCCGCCAGTTCAGCCGCCAGCACACGGCCTGACTGTTGTAGCAGTTCCTGAATGCGCGCCTGTCTTTCGTGGAGCAGAAGTTCTGTCACCGTCACCCTCTCACCATGCACAATCATGCATAAATCGGTACAAACATGCATAGCAGATTTTGGAAGCCCTGCAAGCGCAAACAAAAGCCGTGCCTTTTGACAGGCACTGCATTAATGTTTCTGATGCTTTTAACGACTGCGAAAGCGACAGTTATGGTCTGATGGGCCGCTACGCTTCCCCCTCATCCTGAGCCTGTCGAAGGACGAGGGCAGGCGTTGTGTATTTCCCTCGCCCTTCGAGACGCCGTTTCAACGGCTCCTCAGGATGAGGGAAAAGGAGACCTGGAACGCGATCAGAAGATTGATCCGCCTCGGCTGAAGCCCATAACTATTCGGAATAGACGACAAGCAAATCCTTCGCATCGATCTGTTCGCCGGGGCGCACCAGCACTTCCGCGATCTTGCCATCGCGCTCGGCATGAATAGCAGTTTCCATCTTCATCGCCTCGATAGAAAGCAGCACGTCGCCCTGCGTAACCGTCTGGCCAGTCGCAACAGCAACCGTGGAGACGACACCCGGCATCGGCGCGCCGACCTGTTTGTCGTTTCCGGCTTCCACCTTGCGGCGGACACCGCCGGAAGCGCCTTTGGCACGGTTCGGCACCTTGATGCGGCGTGGCTGGCCATTCAGCTCGAAGAACACCGTCACCATGCCCTTCTCGTCGGTCTCGCTCATCGCCTGATTAACGATCACCAGCGTCTTGCCGCGTTCCAGATCGACGAAGACTTCTTCTTCCGGCTTCAGGCCATAGAAATAGACCGGTGTCGGCAGAACGCTTGTTGGACCATAGGTTTCCTGCGCGGAAGCATAATCGGTGAACACCTTCGGATACATCAGCGCCGACGCGAATTCCTGATCGGAAATCTTGCGATCGACCGTTTCCTCGAAGCCTTCACGCTCGGCATTCAGATCGGCAGGTTCCAGCAGGGCGCCGGGACGCACGGTGAACGGCTCTTCGCCCTTCAGAATTTTCTTCTGCAACGCCTTCGGCCATCCCGATGGCGGCTGACCGAGATCACCACGCATCATCGACACCACGGAATCCGGGAAAGCAATGTCCTTTGCCGGATTTTCGACGTCGGCAACCGTGAGGTCCTGACTGACCATCATGAGCGCCATGTCGCCCACGACCTTGGAGGATGGCGTGACCTTGACGATGTCGCCGAACATGCGGTTCACATCGGCATAGGCTTGCGCCACCTCGTGCCAGCGGGTTTCAAGTCCCAGAGAGCGGGCCTGCTCCTTCAAGTTGGTGAACTGGCCGCCCGGCATTTCATGCAAGTAAACTTCCGAAGCAGGTCCCTTGAGGTCGCTTTCGAAGGCCGCATACTGGTTGCGCACGGCCTCCCAATAGAAGGAGATGCGGCGGATCGAATCCGGGTCGAGACCCGGATCACGTTCGGCCCCGTGCAGCGCCTCCACGATGGAGCCGAGGCAAGGCTGCGATGTGTTGCCGGACAGTGCATCCATCGCCGCATCGACCACATCCACGCCCGCATCAATCGCGGCAAGCACGGTCGCGGCCGAAATGCCCGACGTATCATGCGTATGGAAATGGATCGGCAGATCGGTTTCCTCGCGCAGCGCCTTGAACAGGGCGCGGGCTGCGGCAGGCTTCAAAAGCCCCGCCATATCCTTCACCGCAATGATATGCGCGCCGGCTTTTTCAACTTCCTTCGCCAGATCAACGTAATATTTGAGATCATATTTGGCGCGTTCCGGATTGAGGATATCGCCCGTGTAGCAGATAGCCGCTTCGCAGAGCTTGTTTTCCTCCAGCACCGCGTCCATCGACACGCGCATGTTCTCGACCCAGTTGAGACTATCGAAAACGCGGAACAGATCAATGCCGCCCCGTGCCGCCTCGCGCACGAAATATTTTACGACATTGTCGGGATAGGATTTATAACCGACGCCGTTTGCACCGCGCAAAAGCATCTGCAGAAGAAGGTTTGGCGCAGCTTCACGCACCAGTGCCAGACGCTCCCACGGATCTTCGGTGAGGAAGCGCATCGAAACGTCGAAGGTCGCACCGCCCCAGCATTCCAGCGAGAACAGGTTGGGCAGTGCCTGCGCATAGGAATTGGCAATGCGGGCAATGTCGTAAGTGCGCATACGCGTCGCCAGAAGCGACTGATGGCCGTCTCGCATGGTCGTATCGGTAATCAGCGCACGCTTTTCGTTGCGCACCCATTCCGCGAACTTCTTCGGCCCAAGCTGATCCAGACGCTGCTTGGTGCCATCAACAACTGGCTTATCGCCGAACCACGGCACACGGGGCTTGGCCGCATCCTTAGCCGGCTTTGCACGCCCCTTGGTTTCGGGATGGCCATTGACCGTCACGTCGGCAATATAGGTCAGAAGCTTGGTAGCACGATCCTGCCGCTTGACCTGCTCAAACAGTTCCGGTGTCGTGTCGATGAAGCGCGTCGTATAGTCGTTGGCCTGAAACTTCGGATGATTGATAATCGCTTCGAGGAAGGTGAGGTTCGTCGCAACACCACGGATACGGAACTCGCGCAGGGCGCGATCCATACGGCGGATGGCCTCCAGAGGAGTTGCGCCTGAAGCGGTCACCTTGACAAGCAGTGGATCGTAATAGCGGGTGATGAACGCACCCGAATAGGCCGTACCGCCGTCCAGACGGATGCCGAAGCCCGATGCCGAGCGATAGGCCTGAATGCGTCCGTAATCAGGAATGAAGTTCTGTTCCGGGTCTTCCGTCGTGATACGGCACTGAAGCGCATGGCCGTTAAGGCGAATATCTTCCTGAAGCGGCACACCTGATTCCGGTGTGCCGATTGCAAAACCTTCCAGAATATGGATCTGCGCCTTAACGATATCGATGCCAGTCACCTGCTCGGTGACGGTATGCTCAACCTGAATGCGCGGATTGACCTCAATGAAATAGAACTTGCCGCTATCGACATCCATCAGGAACTCGACAGTACCCGCGCCGATATAATCGGTGGCATGGGCGATCTTTAAACCATAGCCAGCCAGCTCCTGACGCTGCCCGTCGTTGAGATAAGGCGCCGGCGCCCGTTCCACGACCTTCTGGTTGCGGCGCTGGATCGAGCAGTCACGCTCGAAAAGATGAACCGCATTGCCATGCGTATCACCCAATATCTGCACTTCGACATGGCGCGCGCGTTCAATGAGCTTTTCGAGATAAACTTCATCCTTGCCGAATGCAGCCTTGGCCTCGCGCTTGGCTTCCGTCACTTCGCGGGCAAGATCGGCTTCCGCGCGGATGGCGCGCATACCGCGACCGCCACCGCCCCAGCTCGCCTTCAGCATCAGCGGATAGCCGATTTCTGCCGCAAGCTTCTTTACTTCCTCCATATCGTCAGGAAGCGGGTCAGTGGCCGGAACCACCGGTACGCCGATTTCAATGGCAAGATTGCGTGCCGCAACCTTGTTGCCAAGGCGGCGCATGGTCTCCGGCTTCGGGCCGATGAAAATAATGCCGTTTTCTGCACAGGCCTCGGCAAATTCCGGGCTCTCCGACAAAAGGCCGTAGCCGGGATGGATCGCATCGGCACCTGAAAGCTTGGCGACGCGGATAATCTCATCAATGGAAAGATAGCTTTCAATCGGACCGAGATCGCGATCCAGATGTGGGCCGCGACCAACCTGATAGCTTTCATCGGCTTTGAAGCGATGCAGGGAAAGTTTGTCTTCCTCAGCCCATATGGCCACCGTTTTGAGCCCTAGCTCATTGGCGGCGCGGAATACGCGAATTGCGATTTCAGATCGGTTGGCGACCAGAATTTTCCGGATAGGCTTTTGGGCGAAAGACAAGGCAGATCTCCCTAACTGCAATGACAAAGGCGCCATTGCTTAACCTGCAATAGACACAAGCGCAAACAAACTGTGCAACCGGGAGATAAAAACAAAATGCCCGACTAAACGCCGGGCAGATTGATGAATTTTGTAGCAGTTTATGCTAATATATCAGGCACAAGAGCGGTTCCTATTATGAAGCAATCATCAGACCCGCTCTAAGCATCTGTGTTCTCGCATTATCCAACGCAAAACCGCTTCGCGCTTTTGCTGGAAATTCTCCGTTACTTCTGGAAGTAATTATACTTGCCGTCTTCACCCTTGCGCCATTCGAACATGACGTAAGGCGAAAGGCTTGGATCGCCCTTGGCATCGAAGGAGATGTCGCCAAGCACTGTCTTGAACGGACCCTTTTCCTTCATCGCAGTCGCAACTTCCTGCGGGTCGTTGCTTCCGGCAGCATTGGCGGCGTTGACCAGCGACTGCACACCGGCATAGGCATAGAAAGTATAGGCTTCAGGCTCAAAGCCCTTGTCGCGGAAAGCCTTGATGAGTTCCGCATTCGACTTGTCGTCGCGCGGATCGGGACCGAAGGTGTTCATGACGCCACCCACAGCATCGCCGGCGATCGAGGCGAGTTCGTTGGACACGATACCATCGCCGGAAATGAACTGTGCCTTGAGGCCCTGATCATCCATCTGACGGATGAGCAGACCCGCTTCCGGATGCATGCCGCCCCAGTAAACAGCGGTGATGCCAGCAGCCTTCATCTTGGAGATGAGTGCGGAGAAATCCTTGTCGCCCTGGTTCACACCTTCGTAGAGCGTTTCCTTCATGCCATTGTCGTTGAGCGACTTCTTGGTTTCGTCGGCAAGGCCCTGACCGTAAGGGGTCTTGTCGTGAAGGATGGCGACCTTACCGTCCTTGTAATTGTCGGCCATATATTTGCCGGCAACGATGCCCTGCTGGTCATCGCGACGGCAGGTGCGGAAGGTGTTCCACAGTTCGCGCTCGGTGAAGGTCGGGTTCGTGGTGCCCGGAGCGATCATCAGCACGCCGTTTTCAGCGTAGATGTCGGAAGTCGGAATGCTGACGCCGGAATTGAAGTGACCAATGACGAACTGAACGCCGTCGCCTACGAACTTGTTCGCAACAGAAATGCCCTGCTTCGGATCGGCAGCGTCATCGCCATAGACGATGGTGATCTGCTCGCCATTCATGCCACCCTTGGCATTGGCTTCTGCGACTGCCGCTTCGACACCGCGCTTGATCTGCTCGCCGAAAGCCGCCTGGCTGCCGGTCAGAGGTGCGCCAACGCCGAGCTGGATGTCAGCGAAGGATACGCCGCCCATCGCAACCAGTGCCGAAAGGCAGACGCCGCAGAATAAGGATTTCTTCATTTCAGTTGCTCCCACTAAACGCAGCCCGAAAGCCTGAAAAGGTTTCGGAATACGCATCAAAACACTCATTCAGAGCGGCAATCCGACCGGATCAGATCGCCGCAAATTTTGTAGGTTCAACAGCGACGGCAGAGCCATCACGCGCAAACCCTAATCTTCGAATGGGAGATTGCGTCAGCCCCATGAACGCAATTCGGGCTTGAAACCGCCCGCGTTGAAACTGGTCCTCCCACCAGAACACGACACTAAGCATAGAGAATCGCTCTACGTCTAATCATCAAGATAGATACAATCACGCCCGATGGGGAAGTAAAGTAATGATTTCGTCTATATCCTGCTTTTTCCGCATGACTTCATGCGGAACAGAAGCGTGAAAACGAAAATGCCCGGCGCAAAGCCGGGCATCTCAACTCATCGGGAAAGAATATAAGGAAAACTTACTGCTGAATGTAAGTATATTTCCCGTCAGCACCCTTTTCCCACTTGTACATGACGTAGCCCGGCAGCTTCGGATCGCCCTTATCGTCATAGGACAGGTCGCCAAGCACAGTCTTGAACGGACCCTTTTCCTTGAGCGCCTTGGCGATTTCCTGCGGATCGTTGCTGCCGGCAGCCTTTGCGGCCTGCGCCAGCGACTGAACAGCCGCATAGGAATAGAGCGTGTAGGCTTCCGGTTCGAAACCGGCGTCGCGGAACTTCTTCACCAGATCGGCATTGTTCGGATTGTTGCGCGGATCGGGACCGAAGGTGTTCAGCGTACCTTCGACAGCGGGACCTGCGATCGAGGCCAGTTCGTTCGACACGATGCCGTCACCAGAGATGAACTGGGCCTTCACGCCCTGGTCAGCCATCTGACGGATGATGAGACCGGCTTCCGGATGCAGGCCACCCCAGTAAACCACCGTCACGCCAGCCTGCTTGAGCTTGGCGATCAGAGCGGAGAAGTCCTTTTCACCAACGTTCACGCCTTCATAAAGGGCTTCCTTGGTGCCAAGTTCATTGAGCTTCTTCTTGGTTTCGTCGGCAAGGCCCTGACCGTAAGGGGTCTTGTCGTGAATGACGGCGATCTTCGCATCCTTGAAATGGTCGAAGATGTACTGGCCGGCCACGATGCCCTGCTGGTCGTCACGGCCGCATGTGCGGAACGTGTTCCAGAGCTGGCGCTCGGTATAGACCGGGTTGGTCGCGGCGGGCGAGATTTCGAGAATGCCGTTTTCGGCATAGACTTCCGAAGCCGGAATCGAAACGCCCGAGTTGAAGTGACCGATGACATATTTCACGCCGTCGGCTGCGAATTTGTTGGCAACGGAAATGCCCTGCTTCGGATCCGAAACGTCATCGCCGAGCGAGATCGAGATTTTCTCGCCATTGATGCCACCCGCATCGTTGACTTCCTTGATTGCGGCTTCCGCGCCCTTCTGGATCTGCGCGCCATAAACGGCGTTCGGACCGGTCAGAGGTGCACCGATACCCAGAACAACGTCAGCCCAAGCCGAGCCCCCGAAAGCCATAACTGCTGCAAGAGCAACGCCTGCGAAAAGCGATTTCTTCATTGTTGGAACTCCCATCATTGTATTTACCCCGAAACGATGTTTTGCATCGCCTTATTTTCTTGCTGATTACTCAGCAATATCTACGCTGAATCTTATTACTGTCAACGTGATCTTACAAAAAAGCTTCGCCGCATGACGGCGAAGCTTTAAAATTATTTTGCCTTCCAGCTGAGAGGTGAGGCTTTTTCATAAAGCCAGCTATATTGCCGCACCATTTGCTTGGTACGGGTGTAGCGGAAACCAACCGTACCGATAATCATCAGTACGATTACATCAACCAGATAGTAGTGGAACGAAAGAAGCGTTCCCTCAAACAGCGCGAAGTGGATGAAGCGCACCGCAGCTCCCAGCGGGATCAGATAGAGCAGAAGCTGCGGATAGGTGCGCCACGTCGAAGCACAGGCACGCCCCGTCATCCAGGCGGCCCAGCCGCCCAGCAGACAGGTGATGAGGAAAAACAACCAG
>WPCJ01208669.1_pt1 | contig 14420 bp, 17 predicted proteins | sample 5399831 | NCBI WGS metagenome assembly WPCJ01 (sample SAMN12869470, study PRJNA574797) | sludge metagenome | isolation source: wastewater treatment of pH10 | place: China:Beijing | collected 2019-05-20 | reverse complement strand
CCTGATAGGGCTTCGCCGGGAACCGACCGTTCCGAAGGCCGTTTAGCGACGGACCGAACCCTGCGGACCCGTCGCCATGCGCTTTATCCCCCTCATCCTGTTCATCGTCCTGGTTGTCGGCGGCGGCCTGCTGCTCGGGCTCGGCAACCAGCCCGGCGCATGGTATGCCGGCCTGAGCAAGCCCCCCTTCAATCCGCCGGACTGGGTGTTCGCGCCGGTGTGGACGGTTCTCTACCTCGCCATCGCCGTGGCCGGCTGGCGCATCTGGCGGCTGCGCGATACCGGCGGCGCGATGACCGCGTGGTGGCTGCAACTGGGGCTGAATTTCCTCTGGACCCCGGTCTTCTTCGGCCTGCAACAGGTCGGCTGGGCGCTTGTCGTCATCCTTGCCTTGCTCGCGACGATCGCGGTCTTCATCCGGCTTGCCTGGCATCAGGATCGCGTCGCGGCCGTCCTCTTCATCCCCTATGGCGCGTGGGTGGCCTTCGCCACCGTGCTGACGGCGTCGATCTGGTGGCTCAACTGACGTTGCTGCATGTGCGAAATCCGCGATTGTATGCGCCGCATACCTCTGCAATAAGCGGCGCGTGAACAGGGGAGACCGCCATGTCCGTCAGGTTCGAGCCAGCCGGCGATTTCGAAACCCGCGTCAGGACGAGTTTCGCCCGCCAGACCGTGATGGCCACCATCGGAGCCGAGCTGACGCGGGTGAACCCCGGCGAGGTCGAGATCGAGATGCCCTACAGCGCCGATCTCACCCAGCAGCACGGCTTCCTCCATGCCGGCATCATCTCGACCGCGCTCGATTCCGCCTGCGGCTATGCCGCCTATTCGGTGATGCCGGCCGACGCCGCCGTGCTGACGATCGAGTTCAAGATCAACCTTCTCGCGCCCGGCAAGGGCGAGCGTTTCCTGTTTCGCGGCCAGGTGACCAAGCCCGGCCGCACCATCATCGTCGCCGACGGGCAGGCCTATGCCTACGACGCCGAGGGCGAGGCGCGCATGGTCGCGACCATGACCGCGACCATCATGGTGGTGAGCGGCCGCGATGGCATTCAGGGCTGATCCGCCGCTTACGCATGTGGGCGGCCGGCGCGTCCTGTTCGTCATGGCCGCCGAGCAGGAATACGGCCCGCACCTTCGCGCCCGGTTCGCGCCGCTGATGACGGGCGTCGGCCCGGTGGAAGCCGGCATCGTCACCGCCGCCGCGCTGGTGCGGCTCGCCACCGCACACAGCCTTCCCGACCTCGTCGTCTCGCTCGGTTCCGCCGGCAGCCGCAGGCTGGAGCAGACCAGCGTCCATCAGGTGTCGTCGGTTTCCTGGCGCGACATGGACGCCACGGCGCTGGGCGTCCCCAAGGGCGTCACCCCGTTCCTCGACCTGCCCGCCGTGCTCGATCTGCCGCTGACCGTGCCCGGCCTGCCGTCGGCGACGCTGTCTTCCGGCGCCAACATCGTCTCCGGCCTCGCCTACGATGCCATCGAGGCGGACATGGTGGACATGGAGACCTATGCCTGCCTGCGCGCCTGCCAGCGCTTCGGCGTGCCGCTCGCCGGCTTTCGCGGCATCTCCGACGGCGCGGCGGAGTTGCGCCATGTCGGCGACTGGACCGAATATCTCCACGTCGTCGACGAGAAGCTGGCCGATGCGGTCGACCGGCTGGCGAAGGCGATCGAAGCGGGCCTGCTCGACGGCCGGACGCCGTCGCACTGAACGTCTACCCGCGGGCGCCCGCCGTCTCGCCGCCGCCGATCCACACGCGCCAGAACAGGAACGGCATCAGGACGATCTCGGCCACGAAGGAAAGACCGACGAGCGACGAGGTGAAGACCGAGAGGTCTCCTGCCGACAGCCGCGCTGCCCCGCCCACGAACATCAGCGCCAGCGCGGTCATGACCGGCACGCGCAGCCGGTCGAGCCGGATCGATGCGGCGATGAACAGCAGCCCCATCCCGAACCACAGGCCGCCGAGATAGCGGACATGGTTGTCGTGAACGGCGAACGCGGCGGGATCGGTGACCGCGATGAAATCGGTCGGACCTTCGAGACCGAGCGTCGCGATGCCGCCGAACCCGACATTGGCGCCGGTGAAGAGCGCGACAAGTCCCGTCAACCCCAGGATTGTCCTCACGATGGGTTCGCGCATGCGTCTGCTCCTCGGCTGTCGGGCGTTCCGGACGACGTAGCGTCGGCCGGCACCCGACGCAAGCCCGCACGGTGCTGCCTGCCGGATGGAAACCCGGCCGGCGCGACGTGTGAGCAGCGTCAGGACATCAGCACCCATTGCGTCGACTCGCGCTTTTCTCTACAGCCTCGCTATGACCGCTACAGCTCATCCAGACACAGTCCTCATCGTCGATTTCGGCAGCCAGGTGACGCAGCTCATCGCGCGTCGCGTGCGCGAGGCCGGCGTCTACTCCGAGATCGTCCCCTTCCAGTCCGCCGAGGACGCCTTCCGGCGCATCCAGCCGAAGGCGGTGATCCTTTCGGGCGGCCCGGCCTCGGCGACCGAGACCGGCAGCCCGCGCGCGCCGCAAATCGTATTCGAGGCCGGCATCCCCGTCCTTGGCATCTGCTATGGCGAGCAGGTGATGTGCGAGCAGCTCGGCGGCAAGGTCGAGGGCGGCCACCACCGCGAGTTCGGCCGCGCCTTCCTCGAGATCGAGGAGGAGAACGCGCTGTTCGACGGCGTATGGGCCAAGGGCACCCGCCATCAGGTGTGGATGAGCCACGGCGACCGCGTCACCGCGCTTCCCGACGGCTTCCGGGTCGTCGGCACCTCGTCCGGCGCGCCGTTCGCGGCCATCGCCGACGAGGCGCGCAGGTTCTATGCCGTCCAGTTCCACCCCGAGGTGGTGCACACGCCGGACGGGGCGAAGCTGCTTTCCAATTTCGTCCACAAGATCGCCGGCCTCAGGGGCGACTGGACGATGGCCGCCTATCGCGAGCAGGCGGTGGCGGCGATCCGCGCCCAGGTGGGCGAGGGCCGCGTGATCTGCGCGCTGTCGGGCGGCGTCGATTCCTCCGTCGCGGCGGTGCTGATCCACGAAGCGATCGGCGAGCGGCTGACCTGCATCTTCGTCGACCACGGCCTGATGCGGAAGGGCGAGGGCGAGCAGGTCGTCTCGATGTATCGCGAGCATTACAACATTCCGCTGGTGCACGTTCAGGCGCAGGATCTGTTCCTCTCCGCGCTGGAAGGCGAGGCGGACCCCGAGAAGAAGCGCAAGACCATCGGCCGCCTGTTCATCGAGGTGTTCGAGGAAGAGGCGAAGAAGCTCGCCGCCGGCGGCAAGCCGGCCGCGTTCTTGGCCCAGGGCACGCTCTATCCCGACGTGATCGAGAGCGTGTCCTTCACCGGCGGTCCCTCGGTGACGATCAAGTCGCATCACAATGTCGGCGGCCTGCCCGAGCGCATGAACATGAAGCTGGTCGAGCCGCTGCGCGAGCTGTTCAAGGACGAGGTGCGCGCGCTCGGCCGCGAGCTGGGCCTGCCCGAGCACTTCATCGAGCGCCACCCGTTCCCCGGCCCCGGCCTCGCCATCCGCTGCCCCGGCCCGGTGACGCGCGAGAAGCTCGACATATTGCGCGAGGCCGACGCGGTCTATCTCGACGAGATCCGCAAGGCCGGCCTCTACAACGCCATCTGGCAGGCATTCGCGGTGCTGCTGCCGGTGCAGACCGTGGGCGTGATGGGCGACGGGCGCACCTACGATTTCGTGTGTGCGCTGCGCGCCGTCACTTCGGTCGACGGCATGACGGCGGACTTCTACCACTACGACATGGACTTCCTCGGCCGCGCCGCCACCCGCATCATCAACGAGGTGCGCGGCATCAATCGTGTCGTCTACGACGTCACCTCGAAGCCGCCCGGCACCATCGAGTGGGAATAATTTGGGCCTATCCGTAGGTATCCAGAAATACGCTATGGCACTACCCAAGCCATTGATATACCAATTAAAATTGGTCTTTATCTTTTGGCATCTATCGAAGCGTTACGCTCCAGAATGACGGTATATCTGACGGCATAGCCAAACTTGCCAGCTACCGAAAATCGCTATACCGTCAGCCGTAAGAAAGCCGCTGACGGTATTTTTTTGTGCATTAACGTGATGAAAACAAAAGAGAAAGCGACGTTATAGCAGCACGTTTTTGCCATGACGGTATAATTGGTGGGTTTCGGGCAGATTTTGACGATTTTGGAGGCCCGACATGCTTACGGATACGTCTGTTAAGGCGCTGAAACCACAGAATAAATTGTACAAGGTCAAGGACCGTGACGGTATGTATGTCGCCGTGCAGCCATCTGGAGCAATCGTGTTCCGATACGACTATCGACTGAACGGCCGCCGTGAGACGGTCACGCTCGGTCGATACGGTCCGCAAGACTTGTCGCTCGCGCGGGCGCGGGAGAAGCTGATCGACGCAAAGCGGATGGTGCTGGAGGGGCGCTCTCCAGCTCAGGAGAAGCAGCACGAGAAGCGGCGGCTAAAGGAAGCCAAAAGGTTCGGTGAGTTTGCCGAGAAGTGGTTTACGGAGTCGCGGATGGCGGACAGCACGCGCGATATGCGGCATGCAATCTACACTCGCGACATACAGCCCACATTCCAAAACAGGTTGCTTGCCGAGATTTCGGCTGCTGACCTGCGCGCGCTATGCGCCAAGGTGAAGGAACGCGGAGCGCCTGCGACCGCCGTGCATGTGCGAGACATTGTGAAGCTCGTATTCGGCTTTGCGATTCTTCATGGCGAGAAGGTCGCCAATCCGGCGGATGATGTCGGACCCGCATCCATTGCGACGTTCGTGCCAAGGGACAGGTCGCTGTCTCCTGCCGAGATACGGATCATGCTTGGTCAACTGGAGCATGTGCCAACTTTGCCGACCATTCGGCTGGGGATGAAACTCTTCCTGCTCACGATGGTCCGCAAGAGCGAGTTGCAGGATGCAACCTGGGACGAGGTCGATTTTGGGAACGCGGTATGGTCGATCCCAAAAGAGCGGATGAAGCGATCCAAGCCGCACAATGTTTACCTGTCGCAACAGGCGATGGACATTTTCGTGGCGCTCAAGACATGCGCCGGAAATTCGCGCTATGTGCTGCCGTCGCGCTATGATGCGGATGCGCCGATGTCTCGGGCGACGTTCAACAGGATCACGACGGCGGTGGTGGAGCGGGCGAAGAAAGAAGGGCTCCCGCTGGAAGCCTTTACCGTGCATGACCTTCGCCGAACCGGCTCGACGCTTCTCAACGAGCTGGGCTTCAATAGCGACTGGATCGAGAAGTGCCTTGCCCATGAAGACGGACGTTCATCGCGCGGCGTCTATAACAAAGCCGAATACGAACATCAGCGCAGGCATATGATGCAGGAATGGGCAAACCTCGTGGATGCTTGGGTTTCCGGTCAAAGGTATGTTCCGACCCTGCTTCCGCCTTCGATGGACCTGCTGACCATGGAGCCTACTTTCTGACGGGCCTTGTTCTGCGAAGCATCACATCTGGATAGTGTGCACGCTTTGTGTTTTTTGCGCGTGAAGCCTGTCGGCGCATCTCAATCCAGGCTTCAACTTCCGCCAGATCCCAGACGACGCAGCGAGGGGTGAGGTAGAACCGTTGAGGAAACTCGCCTCTCTGTTCCATGTCGTAAATGGTGGAATCGGCCAGGGGTACGATCTCGCGCAGCTGCTGCCGTCTGATGGTTTTCCTGATGGTGTTGCGGGGTTCCCGGTCCAAGACTTCGCTCACGCTGCCACTTTGTCAGGCAATAGGAAGCGACAATCTCAGCCAGATGAAAGCGTTGATTTCAGATGGTCGGGCGGGAGCGGATTATAGCGACAAAATAGGATGATCGGTCACGTCCTTTTGAACGCTGATGGGGACGGCGGGATTTTCGATGAGGTCGCCGCGCGGGTGTGGACAGGAGGTCCGGGAACGAAGTCGAACAACCGGAGTTCATGGCAACCGCTGCCCTTGGCATTGTTAAGCTACCCTTAAAGACGCATACGGATATGGGCATCTAATCACGCAATGGATTTGGCCCTACCTTCCGCGACATAGAAAAATGTCGAGAAGGATAGGCGCCTTGTGTTCACGCAATCGGTTCATCGGGCCAGCGCTGGCTACGATCGCAATGCTTTCCCCGATGGCCGCCATGGCTGATCCATTGGGGAAATTCGAGCCTCTGACCATTCAGGAGCAGGGAAGCTTCGCTGTCGGGGGAGCGGTTGCCGAGAACGTCAAGGGTATCGTCGCGCTCGAGCCGGGCAGCGGTTTCATCTTCCCCGAGGGTGAAATGCCCGAAGCTATGCCGAGCGCCGCCGGCACGCTGACGCCGGAAGCGGTGCCGCTTGCAGATTTCGAGAAACTGACGCGCATCCCGATCGTCATCTACTACGGCGACAACTTCCCGGTCGAACCGACCACCGAGCGCGGCCAGGACAATTGGCGGGTGCGGCTGGCAATGGCCAAGTTGTGGGTCGATGCCATCAACAAGCATGGCGGCGACGCGAAACTCGTGCATCTGCCGGAGATCGGAATTCGCGGCGGCACCCACTTCCTGATGTCCGACCTCAACAACATCGAGATCGCGGACCAGATATCGAAGTTCCTCACTGAGAAGAAGCTGGACTGACGCGCCGCGCGCGGCCTCTCGCGACGTCGTGCGCGCCCATCCAACGCGCACCGACAGGAAAGGAGACCGAAATGAGCGACGAAATCATCAACCAGAGGCGGCGCGAGTTCCTTGGAGCCTCCGCGCTTATTCTATCAAGTGCAGTCATAGGAGTTCCGGCAATGGCCAATGCAGCAGAGACCAAGATCGATGGGTTCACCCCCGTCTATCGGGGAGCGATCACGCAAAATGAAGCGGGCAAGGTCAATGTCCACCCGGTCACGTACAAGCTCCACGGCCTGGATATCGCCGCCAACGTCTACACCCCGGCGAACTACGATCCGCAGAAGAAATATCCCGCGATCGTCGTCGCCCACCCGAATGGCGGCGTGAAGGAACAGACCGCGGGCCTCTACGCCCAACGCCTAGCAGAACAGGGCTTTATCACGATCGCAATGGATGCCTCCTACCAAGGCGCGAGCGGTGGCGAGCCGCGCAGCGTGGACAAGCCCCAATTCCGCATTGAGGATATCCACGGCGCGGCGGACTTCATCACGCAGTATCCCGGCGTCGACACTTCCCGTCTGGGCCTGTTCGGCATTTGCGGCGGCGGCGGTTATTCGCTGGCGGCGGCGAAAAGCGACAAGCGCTTCAAGTCGGTCGCGACGCTCAGCATGTTCAATTCGGGACGCGTTCGCCGCAACGGCTTTGCGGATTCGCAACTGGACACCATCCAGGAGCGCCTGAAGCAGGCTTCGGACGCCCGCGCCCAGGAAGTGGCTGGCGGGGAAATTCTCTACTCCGGCGATGCCGACATGACGGATGAGCAGATCGCGGCGCTGCCGTTCGAGATGTATCGTGAGGGATACCAATATTACTGGCGCACGCACGCGCACGACGGATCGACCTTCAGATACACCACGAGCAGCTTGCTCGACCTGATGCGCTGGGACGCCACCGACGAGATCAATCTGATCGACCAGCCGTTGCTGATGATCGCCGGGAGCAAGGCCGACAGCCTTTACATGACCGAGGACGCGTTCTCCAAGGCCACGGGAACGACGGACAAGGAACTGTTCAAGATCGAGGGCGCAAGCCACATCCGGACCTATTGGGTTCCCGAATATGTCGAAGCGGCGATGGGCAAGCTCGCGCCGTTCTTCTCCCGGACCCTCGTTTCCTGATCACTCGCAACATGGCGCTCAGGTTTCGTCCTGGGCGCCATGCCTTTTCCGCCGCGTCGAGGAGTCACGCATTGAAAAAGCTCACCAGAACTCTGTTCGTTGCTGCAAGCCTCGTCCTTGCCGGAGGAGTTTCCACCATGGCCAACGCCCAAAGCGAGACCCTCGCCGCGTCCGAAGCGGCTCCGGACCAGTCGCGTGCGCGCCCATCAGGCCCGCTTCAGCAAAAACTTGTTCCTGGGATGGCCAAGTACACGGACGAGGTACTCTTTGGCGAGATATGGCCCGGCGAGGGCCTTTCGCCGCGAGACCGCAGCCTCGCGGTCATTTCGGTCCTCATTGCCACCAACAAGCCAGCGCAGCTTCGAGGCCACCTCGGTCGTGCGTTGAACAATGGCGTCACGCCCATGGAAGCATCGGGCGTTCTTACCCACCTTGCAATCTACTCGGGCTGGCTGAACGCGGTTTCGGCGCTCGAAGTGTATGACAGCGTCTATACTGAGCGGAACATCGACTTCGCTTCACTCCAGGCCGAGCTTCAACCGCTTTCGCCCGCGACGGATTCCGCGGCGAAGGCGGAGGAAGTGACCGGGCAATTCGGAGCTGTGGCACCGAAGTTCGCCGATCTTACCAATCGGGTTGTCTTCGGCGACCTATGGACCCGATCCGATCTCAGCGTCCGCGACCGCAGCCTTGTCACAATCGCCACCCTTACCGCCACGGGTGACACCGACCTGTTGGAGCCTTATCTGCGCCGCGGCGTGGAAGCCGGCCTCACCCGCGATGAGATCGCGGAAGCCCTGACGCATCTCGGCTTTTATGCCGGCTGGGGGAAGGCCACCAGAGCCCTGACAGTCGTAACCCAGACCTTGGGCGGCTGACCGATCTCGGCCTCCAGAACCACGCCAGCCCGAAAGGACCAGCGATCATGACGAAAACCCTTGCCGGAGTTGCCCTGCTTGTGACCCTTGCCACGCCAGCCTACGCGGATACCGAAGTCGTCGTCGCCCGGGCCGGTTCACAGCCGTCCTCCACAGGGGCGGCCGAGAACTTCACCGGCTCCGTCCGGGTTGACGACCGCTTCAAGGGAAGCGGGCTCGCCCGGATAAGCGGCGCGACCGTCACGTTCGAGCCGGGCGCGCGCACCGCCTGGCACACCCATCCGCTCGGCCAGACGCTCATCGTCACGGCAGGCGTCGGCCTTGTGCAGCATTGGGAGGCCCGGTTCAGGAGATCCGGCCTGGCGACATCGCCTGGATTCCGGCCGGTGTGAAGCACTGGCACGGCGCAAGCCCAACGGTCGGCATGAGCCATATTGCCTTCTCCGAAGCGCTCGACGGCAAGACCGTCGAATGGATGGAGCAGGTTTCCGACGAACAGTACAGCCGCTGATCGCCCTGCCATCCCGCCCTGAAGCCGGCGAGCGCATATCGCTGCGTTCGCCTCTCCGTCGAAAACAATAGGTGCCTATGAGACGCTTTGGATTGACTTTTCTGTTCGCTGGGCTCGCTACCATCGCCGCCATGACCATCGGCTGGCAGGTGCATGCCGAGACCAATCGGGTGGAGTTTCCCGATCTGGAAGCCCTGGTCCATTACACCACCGTTCGCCGGGGAAACGTCACCGAGCATATCATGACCACCCCGGAGGCGATCGAGGCGGTCAAGAACGGACAGCCGATCCCGAACGGCACGCATTTCGTGCTGGTCGACTATCGCGACGACATGGAGCTGTACCGCTACTTCGTCATGCAGAAGGGCGAGGATTGGGGCGCGGATTATGACGAAAGCCGCCGCACCGCCGACTGGCAGTTCCAGTGGTTCTGGCCCGATCGGTCCATCAACATGGACGAGAACACGGCGCGCTGTCAGTCCTGCCATCGCAGCCAGCAAGGCAGCGACTACCTGTTCACCGGGTATCGTATTCCTCGCTTCAACGGCGCCCCGGTCGAGTAAGGCGGGAGGCCGAGCCCATGAACCCTGTTTTCCTCTCCCGGCTGGTCTTCGATCTCATTGCCGCCGGCCTCCTGATCTTCGGCTTTTCGTACTGGTGGCTCGGCAATGTCGCGCATGAAGTGGCCGGGACCGCTATGTTTCTGCTGCTCATCGCACACAACGTCTTCAATCGCCGCTGGTACGGCACGATTCCGAAGGCCCGCCGCGAGGCGCGCGGCCTGTTCAACATCGTGGTGACGTTCCTGCTGATGTTGGCGATGCTGGCCTTGCTCATGACTAGCGTGCTCATCTCCAACGCGCTGTCGGGCGTCATGTCTCCCTACGCCGGCTTCACCGTCCGACAGATTCATACGCTTGCAGCCTACTGGGTGCTGGTGATCGTCTCCGTCCATCTCGGCCTGCGCTGGCCGATGCTCATGGGCGTGGCGCGCAAGCTGACCGGAATCACAAAGCCCAACACCGTCCGGACGCTCGTGCTCCGGGTGATCGCCGTCGCCATCGCGCTTTATGGTGTTTGGAGTTCGTTCGAGCTGGTGATCGGCACCAAGCTCTCCATGCAGATGACACTCGATTGGTGGAATTTTGAGGAATCCGTCGCCGGCTTCTTCATCCATTGCATCGCGATAGTCGGCCTTTATATCTGCCTGACCTACTACGCCATGAAATGGCTCCAGAAGAGCAAGCGCGGCACCCGGTCAGCCACCGCGATACCGGAGAAAGTCAGCCAGTAAGGCCAGCGCCGGCGACTGCTGCCGACGGCTTGGGTAGTAGAGGTGATAGCCGGGAAACCAGGGACACCAATCCTCCAGAACCCGGATCAGCCGCCCGTCGGCGATATACGGAAGAACCTGATCCTCGGGCATATAGGCCACTCCGAGCCCGTCCAGGGCCGAGGACAACCGCATGGCGAGGCTGTTGAAGATGAGCTGCCCTTCGCCCCGGACCTTCACCTCACGGCCCTTCTTTTCGAGGCCCCAGCTGAACACGCCGCCATATGTCGGCAGGCGCGTATTGATGCACTTGTGTGCGGTCATGTCCTGGGGAGTCTTCGGGGGCGGATACCGCTCGAAGTAGGCCGGCGACGCGACGACAGCCATTCGCATCTGCGGCCCGATCGACACCGCGATCATGTCTTTCGCGACCTGCTCGCCCATGCGGACGCCAGCGTCGAACCCTTCCGCGACGATATCGGTCAGGCCGTAGTCGATGATGATCTCGACCTGGATGTCCGGATAGTCCGGCAGGAAGCGCTTGAGCGCGGGTTGCAGGATGGAGATGGCAGGATGCTCGCCAGTCGTGATGCGGACGGTCCCGGCCGGTTTGTCCCGAAGCTCGCTCAACGCGGCCAACTCAACTTCGATCTCCTCGAAACGCGGTGCGATCGTGCGCAACAGACGTTCACCAGCTTCCGTTGAAGCAACGCTACGGGTCGTGCGGGTCAGGAGGCGCAGGCCCAGCCGCTCTTCGAGATTGCGCACGGTCTGGCTGAGCGCCGATGGCGAAACGCGCAGCTTCGCGGCAGCGCGCGTAAAGCTGCGCTCTCTGGCAACGACGGCGAACGCCGCGAGATCATTGAAGTTTTCCATCTCGATTGATTAGCTCTGCTAAAAGGCTCATGCGAATTGTAGCATCTAATCTCACGCTGAGGCAGGGCCTATATTTTCTGCGGGTTCTTCAGAAGCGCGATGCCGACTTTGGCGAAGCGCCGGTCGAGAGAAAAGAAATGGTCCCGAACAACCCGACGCGGAGGGACATGCTCATGACCTCGCTGCTGCTGTCCCTTGCGGCTGGCGGAGCCGTGTCAGCGTCTTCGGCTGCTGCGGCGCAACTCCCACCGGGAAAAATCCTAGTCGCTTATTTCTCGCGCAGCGGGACTACACGCACGGTTGCTGGTCAGGTCAGGCGCGCTTTACAGGCCGACCTATTCGAGATCGTGCCGGAGAACCTCTATCCGGACGACTATTTCGAGACGGTAGAGCAGGCGCAGCGGGAAACCGAAAGCGGCTTTGAACCGCCACTCAAAGAGATCGTTGCCGATATCGACTCCTATGGAACGATGTTCCTGGGCTTCCCGATCTGGGGAAGGACCGCGCCGCCGGCGATCCGGTCGTTCCTGTCCGCGCACGACCTTTCGGGCAAGACCCTTATCCCGCTCATCACGCATGGCGGCTACGGGCTGGGGAGCAGCCTCGATGTCGTGGCCCGGCATGCCCCTGATGCGCGGCTTATTGAAGGCTTCACCATGGAGGCCCCGCAAGAGCGCCAGACCATCGAGCAGGTCATGGGATGGCTCGATGGCCTGGACGGACGGTGAAGCGCGGATGGCTCGATTGATGATGACGCCTTTGGGCAGGAGACGATCGGCAGCAAGGGCATTGGCTCAACGCGCATTGCGCCCGGCCAGCCTCGCGCTCTCCCTTTTCTTCTCCGTTTCCGTCGCCGGGGCAAACGATACCGGCGCTGCATCCCCCAACATTGGCAGCGGGCGCGGTACAACGGCATCCGACCAAAGCAATGGGTATGCGCACATGAAGCCGGAAAACAGCCTGGGCGATCTCCTGCATCACCCCGCCTTTGCCGGGCATGCGTCTTTGCTCATGCCTTGGGATGGCCGATCCTACGACGAAGCGATGAAAATCCGTGAGATCGGATCGCTGCTGCCCTACCACAGCAATGTCGATCCCGACATTGTGGTGTCGGCGCTCAACCGCATGATCGACGATGCGCGCGACGGCAACACCGTCTTCTGCGACTTCTACACCGCCGAGGAAAAACGAGCCGTGCCGGCCCGAGCAAACACCGGCCTCTTTTTCTTCCGAGGCGAACCGGGCGCGCCCTTCGCAATCGTCGCGCCCGGCGGCGGGTTTTCCTATGTCGGCTCGGTCCACGAAGGCTTTCCCTATGCCGAAGAGATCAGCAAAGCGGGCTACAATGCCTTCGTGCTGAAATATCGCGTCGGGTCCGGCGGCGGCGTCGCCACCGAAGACCTGGCCGCCGCGATTTCGTTCATCTTCCAGAACGCGGATGCGCTGAGAGTCGGCACCGCCGACTATTCGCTTTGGGGTAGCTCGGCTGGTGCGCGAATGGCCGCCTCGATCGGCTCGCACGGCGTTGCGGCTTTTAGAGGGGCTAAACTTCCGAAGCCCGCAGCCGTTGTCATGGCCTATACGGGTCATTCGGACATGTCCGCTGACGAGCCCCCGACCTTCGTTGTCGTCGGTGAACGCGATGGAATAGCCCCGCCCTCGGCGATGGAGCGCCGAGTGACGGCGCTTCGATCTGCCGGGACCGAGGTGGAATACCACCGATACGAGAACCTGGGCCATGGTTTCGGACCGGGAACCGGCACCAGCGCCGAGGGGTGGATCGGAGATGCCATCGGGTTCTGGCAAAAATTCATCAAGATCGGCAGCGTGCAATAGCGGGATCCCTCAGGACTGAAACCGCGTCGCCACTCTTGATGAGGGAGCACATTGGCGATGGGGGGATCGGACCAGCCACTTTGGGAACGTCCTGTGCACTGGCCGGCGAAGGGACTTCCATTCGATATGAGGGCGCTGCGCTATGTGCTGGCGGCGGCCGAACATATGAGTTTTTCAGGCGCGGCCCGCGCGCTCGGAGTGAAGGTTTCCAGCGTCAGCCGCCGTGTGCGCGATTTCGAGGACGACCTTGGGATTTCCCTGTTCGAGCGCACGACTTCCGGCGTCCGGCTGACCGATGCTGGAAGCCGATTCCTTGACGACATCATCCCTGTTCTCCAGATGGCCGAGGCGGTCTTGCAGCGCGCCGGCGCGGCCGGGCGGGTCGAGGAAGGCACGGTGCGGGTCGGGATCATCACGACGCTCGCCGGCGGCTTCCTGCGCGAATTGATTGCCTCCTACCGGCGCTGCTATCCGGGTGTCGAGCTCGACATTCAGGATGGCGGGCGGCGCGATCATCTGCGCGCGATCCGGGCGCGGCAGCTCGACATCGCGTTCTTCACCGGCAATGCGCCAGTTGCCGGCTGCGACGTCGAGGAGTTCTGGCGCGAGCGGGTCCATGTGGCGATGGCCGTCGAGCATCCACTGGCGGGCAGCAATGTGTTGGACTGGCCGCAACTTCGTGACGAGCGTTTCATCGTCTCGACCATGGAGCCGGGGCCGGAGGTGCATGACTACATCGTGCGCCGCGTCGCGGACTACAGCACCTACCCGAATGTGACCTCCCGCCATGTGACGGTGGAAACGCTGATGCACATGGTCGCCATCGGCGAGGGCATCACGCTGGTCTCGGAGGGCTGGACCAGCATGGTGCATGCCGATCTGGCGATGCGCCCGCTAACTGCGGCCGAGGACATCGTTCCGTTCAGCGCGGTGTGGTCGCCCTCGAGCGACAATCCGGCGCTGCGCCGCTTCCTGAGCTTTGCGCGCGGCTTGGCGGCAAGGCGGCGCGTAGCATCTAATCTCTGAAATTCTTGGTGCGCAACGCGTGGTGGATCGCGGTTTGCCGGCGCGGATGCTGCCTCGTTGTCGTCACCACTCATGCGCGCCTCCACGAAGGCACGGCGAAGCTGCCCATACAAACTACCTTTGATTTTGTTGGCAAAATCGCCTATGCGTATGCACGATCGACCGCCATATGCGCAAAACACCAAGCCATTCCAATGGCTTGACGGTGGTTTGCGCAGGCGCTTTTA